>Ga0180009_10000019_pt1 | contig 314160 bp, 308 predicted proteins | sample OS_PC_MetaG_FD_123537 | JGI IMG/M metagenome (GOLD analysis project Ga0180009, IMG submission 123537) | Groundwater microbial communities from the Aspo Hard Rock Laboratory (HRL) deep subsurface site, Sweden - OS_PC_MetaG | ecosystem: Environmental > Aquatic > Deep subsurface > Groundwater...
CGTGTGACCATGGAAGTGGAACTGATCGTGCCTGTGGCGCTTGAGAAAGGATCGAAGTTCGCGATCCGTGAAGGTGGTCTGACGGTTGGCGCTGGTTCGATCTCCAAGATTATCGAGTAGGTATTAGGAAAAAATATGGCTAAACAAAAGATTCGGATACGTCTGAAGGCATATGATCATCGAGTCATCGACCAATCCGCCAAACGGATTGTCGAAACAGCAGAACGCAGCGGCGCTCAGGTGGTAGGTCCGGTACCTTTGCCGACCAAACTCGAGCGGTTCACTGTCATGCGGTCGCCTTTCATCGATAAGGACTCCCAGGAGCATTTCGAGATCCGCACTCACAATCGTCTGATTGATGTGATAGATCCCGATTCAAAAACAATTGACATGTTGATGCGCCTGAATTTGCCAGCCGGCGTCGATATCGAAATCAAGATTTAGCGTTTGTCGTACGGTTGCCAGCAGACGGGCGCTTTCCCTGCTGATCATGTGAGATTGACATGACAGCTCAGGATGGCTCACCGTTTACCGGGAATCGATAAAAACTAACCCTTGGCAAACCAGCCAAGAGATGGTAGAATAGGCAGGTTTCGGCTTAAAAGCCGAACTTTTAAGGTGGCATAAGAGCACTTTTTTCCGTAGTCCATAAAAAAATACGGAATGGTCGCGGAGGAAGTGTTGACTGTGCTGCGGTCGGAGATGATGCAGCCGTGCCCAGGCTGACAGTCTCGTCAAAATATCTTGCAACAGGAGAATATTGATTATGTTTAAAGGGCTGATTGGACGAAAAGTTGGAATGACCCAGATTTTCGATGACGATGGGATTGCACTCCCCGTGACGGTTATTGAAGCTGGGCCTTGCTATGTTACCCAGGTGAAAACTGCTGAAACTGATGGTTATTCAGCCGTCCAGCTCGGGTTTGATGAGACGAAGCCCAAACGCTTGACAAGGGGACAACTTGGTCACCTCAAACGCAACGATTTGCCACCATTAAAAGTTATCCGTGAATTTAGAACAAGTACACCGGACGTCTCTGAGGGCGATACGCTTAAAGTGGATGTCTTTGAGATGGGCGAACGGGTTGATATTATCGGGACCAGCAAAGGTCGTGGTTTTGCCGGTGTGGTGAAACGCTATCACTTTGCCGGCGGTCCCAAAACACACGGCCAATCTGACCGTCAGCGTGCACCTGGTTCCCTGGGCTCCGGCACGACCCCTGGTCGTGTTTGGAAAGGGAAACGCAGCCCTGGAAGGATGGGGAACGAGCGCGTGACTTCGTCAAATGTACGTGTGGTATTGGTAGACCCGGAACGCAATCTACTTGCAGTTGATGGCTCCGTGCCCGGTCCGAAGGGCGGCATGGTCGTGATCAAATCTGTCCGGAAACAATAGGACGCCCGGTTGGGCGATAGCCAGTAATGGGAGTTGAGTAATCATGGAAGTTGATGTCTTCAACATGAAGGGTAAGAAAGTCAGCAAGGCAGAACTATCTGCAGCGATTTTCGAAGCCTCAGTAAAAGTTGATTTGATGCATCAGGCATATGTCAGGCAGATGGCAAACAGCCGTTTGGGTACCCACTCGACCAAAGGTCGCAGTGAGGTATCCGGTGGCGGCCGTAAACCCTGGCGTCAGAAAGGGACTGGCCGTGCCCGGCAAGGCTCTATCCGAGCCGCGCAATGGGTGGGTGGTGGCAAGATCTTCACCCCCAAGCCGCGTTCATATGACAAAGCGATGCCTAAAAAGATGCGCAGGGCTGCTTTGCGGTCAGCCTTATCGGTGAAAGCCTCTGAAGGTGAAATCGTCCTGGTGGATGAACTCAAACTGGATGAAGCAAAGACCCGGAATATGGCAGAATCTATGCATACCTTAGCGGGAGATGCCACGGTGTTAGTGTTGATCCCCGAAAACAGTCCCGAATACGTGGACGTTAAACGGGCTTGCGCCAACCTGGCCAATGTAAAGACCCTGTTAGCTAGTTATTTGAACATCCGTGACCTGCTGGGTTACAAGATCCTCGTGATGCCCGTCGCAGCATTGGATGTCATTGAAAGTTATCTCGGATAGGTAGGAATGAAATCATGAAGAAATCAGTATTTGACATCATCCGCCGACCGATCATTACCGAAAAATCGAACTATCTGTCTTCCTATCTGCACCAGTATGTTTTTGAGGTTGATTCTGACGCGACCAAGACAAGCATTAAGGACGCGATTGAGACGATTTTCGATGTCAATGTTGAACGTGTAAATGTTATGATCGTGCCCGCCAAGCAATCACGAAGTATGCAGAACCGCCGTATGCGGACCCGCACTAGTGCTTATAAAAAAGCCATCGTGACCCTTGCTGAAGGCGAGCGCATCCCGATTTTTGAAGGGGTGGAGTAATGGCTGTAAAAGTATATAAACCGAAGACACCCGGTACTCGACATAAGACCAGTTACACTTTTGAAGAGATTACCAAGTCAAAACCAGAACGTTCGCTGATCGTACCCTTGAAGAAAAAGTCCGGTCGGAATATGTATGGCCGGATCACGGTTCGCCATCGCGGCGGTGGTCACAAGCAATTTATCCGCCTGGTGGACTTCAAGCGAGACAAGTTGGAGGTTCCTGCCACCGTTTCGGCCATTGAATATGACCCGAACCGGACTGCACGTCTGGCATTATTGAACTACGTGGACGGTGAGAAACGCTATATTGTTGCCCCTGTTGGATTAATGGTGGGTGACAAGATCGTTTCCGGAAAGGATGCGGATATCCGCCCCGGCAACAGCTTGCCGATGGCAAGCATCCCGGTCGGCACGACCATTCACAATATTGAATTGCAGCCCGGAAACGGTGGACAGATGGTCCGTTCTGCGGGAACATCAGCGCAGCTCCTGGCTAAAGAGGGCAAATATGCCCACGTACGTCTGCCATCTGGCGAGGTGCGATTGGTTTTGCAGGAATGCCGTGCGTCCATCGGCCAGGTTGGTAACGTTGAACATGCCAATATCAAGCTGGGAAAAGCCGGACGTAAACGCAACATGGGCTGGCGGCCTTCGGTACGAGGTTCAGCAATGAGCCCTCGCGATCACCCGCATGGTGGTGGCGAAGGTCGAACCCCAATTGGAATGCCCGGTCCGAAGAGCCCGTGGGGTAAACCCACCCTGGGTAAGAAGACCCGGCATAACAAACGAACCAGCAAATTCATCGTTCGCCATCGCTCTCAAGCGAAACGGCGTCGTAAGTAATTGATTATTGTAGCGAGAAAGAGGACGAAATTATGTCGCGATCGCTGAAGAAGGGGCCTTATATCGCCCCCAAGTTATTGAAGAAGATTGAAACCATGAACGATAGAGGCGAGAAGAAAGTCATCCGCACATGGAGTCGTGCGAGCACTATCTTCCCCCAAATGGTAGGACATACTATCGCCGTTCACGATGGACGTCGTCATGTGCCGATTTATATCACTGAGAATATGGTAGGCCATCGACTGGGTGAATTTGCCCCCACGCGGTTCTTCCGCGGCCATGTTATTGCAGGCCGGGCTGAACAACGTGCACGAGAACGAGAACAAGAAAGAGAATAAGAAGGGTAAGAAACTATGGCTACTGATATTCGAGCGAGATTAAGCAATCTTGATACGTCAGCCCAGAAGGCCCGTCTTGTGATTGACCTGGTTCGCGGCAAACCTGTTCTGGAAGCTTTGACCATCTTACAGTTCACGCCTAATAAAGCGGCGCAACCAGTTCAAAAGCTCATCCGATCGGCGCTTGCTAATGCAGAAGAGAACTTTGGCGTTGCTCGAGAGGACCTTTACGTCCACAAGATCTTCGCCGATGAAGCTCCCACCCGCAAGTGGCGCCGGTTTGGTGCCCGTGGTCGGTTCAAACCGATATTGAGGCGACGTTCCCATGTAACTGTGATCTTAAGAGAGAACGAGTGATGGGGCATCTGAAGAAAGAATCATTAAAAGGAACCAGGAGCAATTATGGGTCGTAAAGTACATCCAACCGGATTTCGACTGAAGATTAACAAACCTTGGTTAAGCCGCTGGTACGCTGATGGCAAGGATTATCAGGATCAATTGCATCAGGATCTCAAGATCCGTAAAAAGATCCAACAGGATAATGACCGTGCTGGCGTTTCTGAGATTGAAATTGAACGTTTTCCCGGTAAGGTGAAGATCTCCGTTCACACAGCAAAACCCGGCATCCTCATTGGACGCAGTGGTGAGAATGTTAAAGCTCTGCGCAGTGATTTAGAGGCGATGACCGGCGAAAAAATTGACCTTGAAGTCAAAGAAATTAAAGCACCTGATCTGGATGCTTTTCTGGTGGCTGAAAATATCGCCAGCCAGCTCGTCCGCCGGATCAGCTACCGTAGAGCTATGCAACGCGCGATCCAGCAGGGCATGCGCCAGGGCGCTGAAGGCGTCAAGGTGATGGCGTCAGGCCGGTTGGGCGGTGCAGAAATGTCCCGCAGTGTTTGGATGCGTGAAGGACGTGTGCCGCTGCAAACCCTGCGTGCGGATATCGATTACGCCCGGACTGAGGCGCTGACGACCTACGGTCAGATCGGCATCAAAGTCTGGATCTATAAAGGTGATATTCTGCCTGAGGTGGAAGAAGAATCAGCAGCCACTGAAGGTGTTTACGTCAGTGAATAATAACGACGCCGGCAAGGCGTCCGGCGGTTAGTGAGGTAGTCATTATGTTAATGCCAAAACGAGTGAAGTATCGCAAGCAGATGCGGGGACGCATGACGGGTAAAGCCTATCGCGGCTCTGATGTGTCCTTTGGCGAATTTGGCTTGCAAGCTTTGGAACCGGGATGGATCAGCGCTCGACAGATCGAGGCTGCTCGCCGTGCCATCGTGCATGAAATGAAACGACGCGGCAAGGTGTGGATTCGAGTTTTCCCGGATAAACCCTTTACAAAACGCGCGGCAGAGACCCGGATGGGTAAAGGTAAAGCACCCGTTGAGTATTGGGTTGCGGTTGTCAAACCTGGCCGGATCATGTTTGAAGTAGGCGGCACGGATCCTGATACCGCCCGACAGGCGCTCCTTCGTGCAAAGTATAAATTATCAGTGAAGACAAAGATCGTCTCACGTGACGTAGCAGGAGAGGCGTAACGATGAAGGCATCAGAAATTCGAGAAATGAGTGTTGCCGAAATTCAACAGCAGCTTACTGAAACACGTCACGAGTTGCTGAACCTCAGGTTCCAGACCATTACCGGTCAGTTGACCGATACCAGCCAGATTCGTGTCATTCGCCATGATATTGCCCGGATGGAAACTATCCTGAGAGAGAAACAATTGGCTGAGGCGGCCGAGGAGAGTGAAGCATGAATGATCGACGTCGTTTGGTAGGGACTGTTATCAGCAGCAAGATGCAAAAAACCGCCGTGGTGGAGGTGGAACGTGTTTTTCGTCACCCACTTTACCGCAAGGTTGTGCGCACAGCGAAATCTTTCAAAGTGCACGACGAGCTTGGCGTCAGTCCCGGTGATAAAGTAAGAATTGTTGAAAGCAAGCCGATTTCACGCACGAAACGATGGGTCGTTGAAGAGATCCTGCGTGTCGAGGAGCGGTCTGAAGAAGACACAGTTGAAGAACTGGGAGTCTAAGTCATGATCCAACAAGAGACCAGGTTGAGAGTTGCCGATAACACCGGCGCAAAAGAGCTCTTGGTGATCCATATCACCGGCAGCTCCCGCCAGCGTTATGGCTATGTCGGTGACATTGTTGTTGGTACGATTAAATCTGCCACACCGCAAGCAACCGTCAAGAAGAGCGAGATTGTTAAGGCAGTCATTGTCCGCACCGCCAAAGAATGGCGCCGGGCAGATGGCTCCAGCATTCGCTTTGATGATAATGCGGTAGTGATTTTGGATAATGATGGCATCAACCCCCGTGGTTCACGTATCTTTGGTCCTGTTGCTCGTGAACTTCGTGATAAAGGCTTCATGAAGATCATTTCACTGGCGCCGGAAGTACTTTAGTCAGTGAGATAGGAGTAAAGGTATGAAAGCAAAAATTAGAAAAGGCGACCAGGTGGTCGTGATCAGTGGCAAGGACAAAGGCACCGTCGGAGAAGTGATCCGGGTAATCCCGGATGAATCCCGCGTCGTCGTCCAGGGTGTAAATATTCGCATCAAACACCAAGCCCAGACGCAATCCCGTGGTAAGACCATCCCATCCGGCAAGATCGAGTTTGAGGCTCCGATTGATATCTCGAATGTGATGCTTGTCGACCCTAAAGATGCCAAGCCGACCCGGGTACGTATTGAACGCAAAGATGACAAGCCAATCCGTGTTTCGACACGCACCGGTACGCCGATTGATAAATAGGCTGCCATTTGGAGTATGCATGAATAATCTAAGATTAATTTACAGAGAAGAGATCGCACCTGCCCTTTTTGACGAATTGTCGCTCGAAAATGTGATGCAGGTCCCGAAAATTGAAAAGATCGTTGTCAACATTGGTGTTGGAGATGCTTTGGATAACCCTAAGGCACTCGACGATGCCGTTCGGGACCTCACTATCATCACAGGCCAGCACCCTGTCATCACCAAAGCAAAAAAGTCAATCGCGAACTTTAAATTACGTGAAGGACGCGCGATTGGCACCAAAGTAACCCTGCGTGGTGATCATATGTGGGCTTTTCTCGATCGTCTGGTCAATGTGGCTCTGCCCCGTGTGCGCGACTTTCGTGGAATTTCCCCCGATTCCTTTGATGGGCGCGGGAACTACACCTTGGGTCTGGATGAGCAATTGATCTTCCCTGAGATCAACTACGATGAGGTCAACACGGTCCGGGGTATGGAGATTACCATTGTGACTTCAGCAGATAATGACGATCAGGCTCGTGCGCTACTGAGTAAAATTGGAATGCCGTTCAGGAAAGGATAGTATGGCTAAAAAGTGTATGATATATCGAGAGAAACGGCGAAAATATCCCAATCAGGTTGTAAACCGCTGTCGGCGCTGTGGGCGCCCAAGAGGTTATATCCGCAAGTTTGGTTTGTGCCGTATTTGTTTTCGGGAATTAGCCCTGCAAGGACAAATTCCTGGTGTGACCAAGTCGTCGTGGTAGATCGGCGGAGGTATTATCTATGAGTATTTCAGATCCTATTGCTGATATGCTGACCCGTATCCGTAATGTTGCAATCAGCAGCGGAACATTGGTGAGCATGCCCAGTTCGAAGATAAAGGCGGAGATCGCCCGTATTCTTGCGGAAGAGGGTTATTTCGAAAGTTATGATGTTGTTGACGACAGTGAACCGCATCGTAAAGTATTAAGAATCCGTTTGAAATATATCGGTGAAAGACGGCACCGCCGCCCGTTAATTACGGGACTGGAGCGGGTGAGCCGGCCTGGATGCCGAGTGTATGCCAAGAAAACGGACATTCCCTGGGTGCTTTCGGGCATTGGTGTGGCAATATTGTCCACCCCCAAGGGTGTGATGACTGGCCAGCGCGCTCGCAAGATGGGCGTGGGTGGCGAGATATTATGTAAAGTATGGTAGCGCCTGGCGCTATAGGAGGTACGAGACGTGTCTCGAGTAGGACGTTTACCGATTGAAGTGCCGGCAGGCGTGGATGTCAAAATCGACGGCTCATATGTACATATCAAGGGCCCTAAAGGTGAATTGGAATTTACCTTTTCACCGGAGATGACCATCAAAAAAGAAGATGGCACGATTGTTGTCGACCGCCCCTCAGATCAACCCGTCCATCGTGCATTACATGGCACGACGCGGTCATTGATCGATAATATGGTGGTGGGTGTCAGCAAGGGTTTTGAGCGTGTGCTGGAGATCGAAGGTGTAGGCTACCGCGCCGAGTTGGATGGCAAGAATTTGATCATTAATGTTGGTTTCTCCCATCCCGTGGTTGTGGAACCCCCCAAGGGCATCGACTTTGATGTGGATATGAAAGTTCGCCAGATCAAGGTGTCCGGTTATGATAAACAGGCTGTTGGTCAGGTTGCGGCAGATATCCGTAAGCTGCGCCCACCTGAGCCCTATAAGGGCAAAGGTATTCGCTATCAGGGTGAATATGTTCGCCGTAAACCGGGTAAAGCCGGCAAGACAGTATAATTTGAAGGTGAAATAATATGGCAAAAAAATCGCGAAATGAGGCTCGATTACACCGGCATTTTCGAGTGCGTAAAAAGATTTTCGGCACGCCCGATCGTCCGCGCATGAATGTGTTTCGCAGCTCGACCGAAATCTATGTGCAGGTTATTGATGATTTCCAGGGCAATACCCTGGCATCGGCATCATCCATTGATGCAGAGCTGAGACCGGAGATGGAAGGATTGTCGAATACCGAACAAGCGCAGAAAGTCGGTCAGGCGATCGCTGAACGCGCTAAAAAAGTCGGGATTAACCGGGTCGTATTCGACCGCGGTGGATACAAATATATAGGCCGTGTCAAAGCCATGGCTGAAGCTGCCCGCGAAGGCGGCTTGGAATTCTAGGAAAGAGGCGTTTATGTCGGACTACCAAAACGAGAACCAGTATGATGAGCGCGTAATTGATATTGCGCGTGTTGCTAAAGTTGTAAAAGGTGGCCGCCGCTTTTCTTTCCGGGTGGTCATGGTGATTGGTGATAATGCAGGTCATGTCGGCATGGGGATTGGCAAAGCGAACGCTGTTCCAGACGCCATCCGTAAAGCCAGCGATCGAGCGCGTAAAGACATGCACCAGGTGAACCTGAATGGTACATCGATCTCACATGAGGTCATCGGCAAACAGAGCGGTGCCAAAGTGCTGCTCAGACCTGCAGCCCCCGGCACCGGTGTCATCGCGGGTGGCGGTGTACGTGCCGTGTTGGAAGCAGCTGGCGTGCATGATATTCTGACCAAGTCATTGGGAAGCAGCAACATTATGAATGTTGTTCGCGCAACCTTCAATGCCCTTGACCAGGTGAAATCACCCAAAGAACAAGCAGCTTATCGTGGTAAATCTATTGATAAGATGAAACCTTATTGGGAGCGCGAGACAAATGGCTAAGAAAAAACAAGCTCAAATACAAATTACATTGGTCAAAAGCCCAATCGGGTATCCAAAGAGACAAAAAGCTACCTTGATAGCATTAGGTCTCAAGAAAATGAACCAGACGGTGATCCGCAAGGACAATAATGCCGTGCGTGGCATGCTTGATAAAGTGTCACATCTGATCACTGTAGATGAGGCATAAGGTGTTATTATGGAATTACATGATCTAAAACCAAATGAAGGCGCACATAGAGACCGGGAACGTGTTGGACGCGGTACAGCGGCTGGCCAGGGTAAGACCTGCGGTCGCGGGATGAAAGGTCAAAATTCCCGTGCTGGTGGTGGTGTGCCCCTGTACCACCAGGGTGGAAACCTTCCTTTCTACAGGAAACTGCCCTTCAAGCGTGGTGAGGGATTCAGCGTCGTCAATCGTGTGCAATATGCAGAAGTCAACCTGGAACAGATAGCGGAATTTTCCGCGGATACGGAAATCACCCCTGAAATGCTCGTGGAAGCTGGGATTGTTGATGGACTTGAGTTGCCAGTCAAAATCCTCGGGCGCGGTGAAGTATCTGTAGCCCTGAAGGTCAAGACTCACAAGATCTCCAAAGGCGCGCAGGAAAAGATTGAAAGCGCTGGCGGCAGTGTGGAAATTATCCAGGAGTAGAGTTTGTCGTTTAGGAACTAAAAGGAGACCAGACAAATGAAACGGTCGGCTTGGCGCTACCTTTGGAAATCGAAAGACATACGACGGAAATTATTAATCTCTCTGGTATTGCTGGCAATCTATCGCCTGGCATCGAATATTCCGGTGCCCGGGATTGACCGGCAGCTGGTAGCACAATTAACCCAGACTGGCGGCGCGGCCGGCGGGCTGATCAACCTGCTGGATATGCTTTCCGGTGGTGCTGTTTCGAATTTCTCGGTGCTGGCGATGGGCGTTTACCCCTATATTACCGCCCAGATTATCCTCCAGCTCCTTATTCCGATCATCCCCGCACTCGAGCGCAAGATGCAGGATGACCCCCGTGAAGGACGAGCCTGGATGGAAAAATGGACAATCATTTTGACAGTCCCTATGGCAGCGCTCTCTGCAGTTGGTCAGATCAATATTTTCAATGCGATTTTGGGTCAATCTGTTGCGGCGAAATTCGGCTTTGCTGGAGATGTGCTCATCCCAACCTTAGCGACGATCCTCTCCATGATGGCTGGCACCATGTTTGGTGTCTGGCTCGGTGAGTTGATTTCTGAATTTGGGGTCCGCGGTCAGGGTCTCTCCCTGATCATCTTCGCCGGTATCGTCTCGAAGATCCCGCAAAACCTGTTTTCTTTGCTGAGCGATCAGACCTTCTGGTGGATGATCTTCATTGTGGTTGCATTGCTGATCGTGACGATCTTTGCAGTGGTGTATGTCCAGCAAGGCCGCCGGCATGTACCGGTGATGTTCCCCGGTCGCCGGGTTGGCAGCCGCATGTCCATGCCCGTGAAGAGCAGCCTGCCTTTGATGGTGAATATGGCAGGTATGATCCCGATCATCTTCGCGCAATCTATCCTGACTTTCCCGACCATTATCGCGAGCTTCTTTAATAACGCTAAGGCGGAGTGGATCAGGAATCTAGCAAATGGTATTCAGACAATGTTAAGCGGTGAGGGAGTTCTCTATCCTTTGTTGTTCTTCTTGATGGTTGTGTTGTTCACCTTCTTCTACACGGATGTTTTGTTCGCCCAACAGAACTATGGTGAGAACCTGAAGAAACAGGGCGCTCAGATCCCCGGTATCGCCCGTGGAGCAGCTACCCAAAAGTATCTGACCAAGGTTCAACGGCGGATTACGTTCCCGGGAGCGTTGTTCCTCGGTGTGGTCGCAGCGATGCCTTATGTTTTAGGTCTCTTCTTACCGCAAGGGATGTCGCAGACAAATGTTTTCCTGGTCTCATCCTCGGGCTTGCTTATTGTTGTGGGTGTGGTCCGTGACACCTTCCAGATCATTGAAACCGATCTGAAGATGCACGGTTACGACGACCGCCTGATCAGTTAGGGTATGAGTTTACAATAATGCCGATGTATATTGTGATGCTGGGACCTCCGGGTGCGGGTAAGGGCACTCAAGCTAAAAAACTTGCTCAAGCACTGGACCTCATTCATGTTTCAACCGGAGATCTTTTCCGGGAGAACCTGAAGAACGAGACCGAATTGGGCAAGCTGGCACAGCAATATATGAACAAAGGCGAATTGGTGCCTGATGATGTGACCGTGAGGATGGTGGAAGAACGCCTTTCACGCCCAGATTGTAAAGAGGGCGCCGTTTTGGATGGGTTTCCACGCACGCCTGCCCAAGCGAAAGCACTGGATGACCTTCTGGAGACATTTGATAGCGAGGTTAAGGTTGTCCCCTATATCAAAGTTAGGGACGACGTTCTGGTGGAACGGTTAAGCGGACGGTGGATGAGCCCATCGGGGCGTGTTTACCATGAGAAGTACAATCCGCCGGTGGTGAAGTGGATTGATGATATTGATGGGTCGCAGCTTTATCAACGGGAAGACGATAAACCTGCGACTGTACGTCACCGGATCGAAGTTTATAACGAACAAACTGCGCCTTTAATAAATTATTATCGGGAAAAGGGCTTGCTGGTCGAAATCGATGGCACCCAATCCATTGAAGATGTCTTTGAAGATATCAGGAATGCCGTCGAGGGGACCTGAAAATGATTTCCTGGGAGCGTTCGATCAACATTAAAACACCTTACGAGATTAATATTATGCGTGAGGCTGGCCGCATCAATGCCGAAGCTCTGGCAGCTGCGGTGGTATTGGTTGAACCTGGCGTAAAGACAGCTGATTTGAACGTAGCCTTTGAGGCAGTACAAAAGAAGTATGATGTCTTTTCACCCTTCAAAGATTATCCGGGACCCTACCCTTACCCGGCAAGTATCTGCACCAGTGTCAATGACGAATTGGTGCATGGGATCCCCGGTGATCGCAAACTGGTGGAAGGCGACATTATCAGCATTGATTGCGGGACTGTGTATCAGGGTTTTGTTGGCGATATGTCGGTGACCGTGCCGGTGGGCAAGGTCAGCAAACTCACAGAGCGCTTGATCAATGTCACCAAACAGGCGTTGGACATTGCCATCTCAAAGATGGTTGCCGGAAATACCATTGGTGATGTCGGTTATGCTGTCCAAACCTTTGTCGAAAGCCAGAATTTCTATATCACCCGGACATATACCGGACATGGTGTAGGGCGCAAAATGCATGAAGGTCCGCAGGTTCCCAATTATGGCAAACCGGGTCGGGGGATGCGTTTGCGAGAAGGCATGACGATTGCTTTGGAACCAATGGTCCTCGTTGGCACATCCAGCACGACGGTGAAGGATGACGAATGGACAGTAGTATCAGCGGATGGGTCGCTGACAGCACATTATGAACATACGGTAGCAATCACCGCCAATGGACCACAAATCCTGACGGTGTTATAAAAAAAGACTAGACGAAAAGACTGGCAGCAAGTATAATTAATACTTTGCAGCAGGACAAAGCAAGACGTAGAAGGAGTATGATAGTGAAAGTATCAGCATCGATAAAGAAGCGCTGTGCGAAATGCAAGATCGTAAAACGCAACGGTCGTTTATATGTGATTTGTGAAAATCCGAAACATAAACAGCGACAAGGATAAGGATTTATAATATGGCACGTATTGAAGGTGTTGACCTCCCACGCGATAAGCGCGTTGAGATTGGTCTGAGATATATCTACGGTATTGGCCCCACTCGGGCACAGGAAATTATTGACGCAACCGGCGTTGATCCTGACAATCGCGTCAAGGATCTGACGGATTCTGATATCTCGAAGATGCGTGAATACATTTCGGGCAATTACATGGTGGAGGGTGATTTGCGTCGCCAGGTGCAGATGAACATTAAGCGCCTGATCGAAATCGGATCCTACCGTGGTCTACGCCATCGGCGTGGTCTGCCTGTCCGCGGACAGCGCACGAAGACCAACGCCCGGACCCGCAAGGGCCCGAAGAAGACGGTTGCCGGTCGTGGCCGCCGCCGTGGTGTCGGCAAGAAATAATCTATTATTTGAAAGTACCATCCAACTTCTCCATCTGGGGTTTCTCCTTCCTTTCTACCCCGCGGCAAGATGGACTGGCGGATGGGATTAAAGTTTGAGTTAGTGAGGTACAATGGCTAAAAAAGCACAACGATCGCGGCGAAGCACAAGCTCGCGCAAAGTCAAGCGTCAGTTGTCAACAGCTCAGGTGCATGTGTTTGCTTCCTTCAACAACACAATTATTACGGTAACAGACCTGCAGGGGAACACCGTTTGTTGGGGAAGCGCCGGATCAGCCGGTTTCAAAGGCTCCCGGAAGAGCACGCCCTTTGCTGCTCGATTGGCGACTGAACAAGTGATGAAGACCGCGCAGACCTTTGGGATCCAAGAAGTTGACATGATTGTCAAAGGCCCAGGTCCGGGTCGTGAGGCTTCTATCCGTGCAGTACAGGGTATAGGTATCACTGTCCGCTCAATTGCGGATGTGACGCCGGTTCCGCACAACGGTTGCCGGCCGCCCAAGCGGCGCCGCGTCTAGTAACACTTTAAGAGAGGAATTCAATGGCAAGATATACTGGTCCGGTATGTAAATTATGCCGGCGTGAAGGTGAAAAATTATTTTTGAAGGGTGAGCGTTGTTTTACGCCTAAATGTGCGGTGGAACGACGGGCTTATCCCCCTGGTGAACATGGACGGTTCAGCGGCCGACCGAGCCGTCAATCGGACTATTCACGGCAATTACGTGGAAAACAGAAGGCAAAACGCATTTATGGAGTGCTTGAACGCCAGTTCAGGCGCTATTTCCGTGAAGCCCAAAAGCATACTGGTCTGACAGGTTTGAACCTGCTTCAGATCCTCGAATCCCGTTTGGATAACGTCGTTTATCGCCTGGGGTTTGCTGAAAGTCGAAATCAGGCTCGCCAATTGGTGAATCATGGACATTTTATGGTCAACGATCGACGGAACGATGTCGCATCAACCATTATCCAACCTGGCGACAAGGTAGCCGTGCGGGAAAACTCCAAACAGCGTGATTATTTTAAAACGCTTAAACAAATGGAAGAAACACGCACACCACCAGCGTGGGTTGAGTCAAACTTGGACAACCTTTCTGGCCGGGTTATACGTTTACCCGAACGTGCTGAAATTGATGGTAATTTGAACGAACAGCTTATCGTTGAGTACTACTCCCGATAGGATTGTTCAATGGTAGTGCAAAAAGATGCACTGGTAAGGGGTATGACGTGACTGGAACAATTAGTATGGTAAAACCGAAAGTCGAACGGGTTGCAGAAGCTCGTAACTACGGTAAGTTCGCAATCAGCCCGCTGGAACGGGGTTTTGGCACCACAATTGGTAACGCCTTGCGCCGTGTCTTGCTCTCCTCTTTAGAGGGCGCTGCTATCACTTCCATCCGTGTCACGGATGTGTTGCATGAGTTCAGCGAAATTGAAGGCGTGCGGGAAGATGTTATCCAGGTGATGCTGCAATTGAAACAATTGCGCATGATCCTCTTTGATGTGGATATATCCCACATCCATCTGGAAGTCAGCGGCGAAGGTACGGTAACCGCGGCAGATATCATCTGCCCGCCAGAGGTTGAAATTGTTAACCCTGATCTGTACCTGTTCACTGTGGATAGCAAAAAAGCAGATCTCGAAATCGATATGACGGTCGAACGCGGCCGCGGTTATTCCCCGGCAAACGAACGCATTGACCGCCTTCCAATCGGTGAGCTGCCTGTCGACGCAATCTATACATCCGTCCGTAAGGTCAACTGGACCGTTGGTTCTGCTCGTGTGGGCCAGAGCACGGACTATGATATGGTTGTGCTGGAGATCTGGACCGATGGGACGATCTCACCCGAACAAGCGATGAGCGACGCCTCCAAGATTCTGATCGAGCACCTGCGGTTCATTGCCGGGATCAGCGAAGAAATGCTGGCGGTGCCGATTGAACAGGTTGAACCGGTTAGCACGATCAACAGCGAAGCTGCAGAGATGCCGATTGAAAACCTTGACCTGACAGTCCGGGTCTTCAACTCCCTCAAGCGTACTGGGATTACCACTGTTGGTGATGTCTTGGAGCTTTTGGATAAAGGTGAGGAAGCTATCCTTTCGATCCGGAATTTTGGTGAGAAGAGCCTGGCTGAGTTGAAGGAAAAGATGGCTGAAAAAGGCTTCCTGGATGAGGTAGAAGAAACAACGGAGAGTTAACGTTATGCGACATAAAATTAAAGGATACCGGCTCAACCGCACCGGCGCACATCGCACGGCGATGCGCCGGACGATGATCCGACAACTTCTTGAAAACGAACGTATCAAAACGACGCTGCCCAAAGCAAAATCAATCCAGGCAGCAGCGGAAAAATTGATCACCCTGGCCCGCAATAGCCAGGATGCTGATGAAATCAAGATGATGAATGCCCGTCGTCTGGCCGTTTCCCGGTTAGGCAATGGCAGCCGTCCTCTCGTTCAGAAATTATTTGATGATATTGCACCTCGCTATATCAGCCGCAACGGTGGGTATACCCGGATCCTAAAATTGGGTCCCCGCCGGAGTGATGGTGCTGAGATGGCGTTGATCGAACTGGTTGAAGAGTAGTCCCCCCGGATATTAAACCGGATGGGTTTAGCACATTACAAAAGTATTCTTTTATACAATGGCTCAGAATTCGCTGGTTTCCAGCGACAGCTGAACGAACGCACGGTGCAGGGTGAGTTTGAAGCAGGTCTGCAGCAGCTCGGATGGGATGAAAAAGGCATTCTGGCGGCTGGAAGAACGGACGCAGGCGTTCATGCCCGGGGACAGGTCGTGAGTTTCCGGTTGGATTGGAACCATACCCTGGAGGACCTGGTCAACGCACTCAACTATTACCTGCCGCGCGACATGGCTGTGAAATCAGTGACAGAGGTAACAACGGATTTTCATCCCCGTTTTGATGCAAAAAGCCGTCGCTACCGTTACCACATCATCTGCCAGCCGTTCAGGGACCCACTCCGGGAAGTATTTTACTGGCGGGTCTGGCCTCCGGTGCAGATCGGGAAGATGAACACAGCCGCAAAAGCCCTGATCGGAACGCATGATTTCAAAGCTTTTGGTAGTGCGACAACCGACTCGGGTGTAACGGTTCGGGAAGTGTTCTCGGCTGAATGGCAGCAGGTTGGCGACGAATATCGTTTCGATATTACCGCCAATGCTTTCCTCTATCACATGGTGCGGCGGATAACGCTGGCACTGGTGACGGTTGGGCAGGGCGAAGCGCTGGAGACGATGATCAACGACAGTCTCCAATCAGGTGAGTTACCGCTAACGGGGTTGGCTCCTGCTGCGGGTCTTGTATTAGAAGAAGTACGATATGAGTAAGAGTCAATATGGATATCATCTTTCAGGTTGAATTGCCTGAAGCTGGATCTTTGAATGATGGAGAGTTAGACAGTGAAAAAAACATTTGTACCAAAAGGACAGGTTGAGCGAGAATGGCTCTTGGTTGATGCCGAAGGGCAGAATTTGGGCCGTCTGGCTACCGAAATTGCCCAATTATTAATTGGTAAACACAAACCCAATTACACACCAGGCGTGATGACGGGTGCTAATGTGGTTGTGATCAACGCCGAGAAAGTGGATGTTTATCCCACCCGTTTGGACAGTAAGATTTACTACCACCATTCAAATTATCCCGGTGGACTAAAAGAAATCACGTTGCGGGACCAGTTGGCAAAATTCCCTGAACGGGTGATCGAACGAGCTGTCTGGGGTATGATTCCCAAGAACAAGCTGGGTCGGCGGATCTACAAGAACCTGCATGTTTATGCCGGAACAGACCACCCACATAAGGCTCAGGAGCCAGAGTTAGTCGAGCAAGAGGAGTAATCAGGATTTATGGATAACCGATACTACGAAGGAATTGGCCGTCGCAAGGAAAGCTCTGCCCGCGTACGTTTGATGGCGGGTTCAGGCACCTTCACCATTAATGGTAAAGAGCTTGAGGCGTACTTCACCCGTTTGGGAGACGTGCCGGAAATTATCAAAACTTTCGACATTGCGAACCAGGCCCAAAAGAGTTATGATGTGACCGTTTTGGTCCAAGGTGGCGGCGTGACCGGACAGCGTGATGCTGTCAAGCTCGGTCTGGCCCGCGCCCTGGTTAAGATGGACGAGGAATTGCGCCCACCGCTGCGTCACAGTGGCTATCTGACCCGAGACCCGCGCGTCAAGGAACGCAAGAAACCCGGTCTCAAACGCGCCCGCAAGGCTCCGACCTACACCAAACGTTAAACACCATCCAGAATAAGTCTGGATGCAACCAACTTGTCATCCCCTCGGGGGATGACGCAAGATGTTCCTTATGTGAGGTTGCCTTATCTTACGAACGGTTATGCTTTATTTAAAGAACGCTTTAATGTAGGGTACTTCATAGAGACGTTATTACAACGTCTCTATTTGTTAATAGCAGGAAGCAGGATGTCAATGACAGTCAAACCAAAGCAGCCATCGAAGGCCGGTATCACTTTATTAGGTTTGGGCCCCGGCGATCCTGGAGCGCTGACTCGTGAAGCCTGGGAGTGGCTGAAAAGCATTGAAACACTATATTTGCGGACACGGATGCACCCGACCGTTGCAAGTTTGCCAAAGAATCTTAAGCTGGAGAGCTTTGATGCTGTGTATGAAAGTGTGGAGTCATTCGAGGAGGTTTACGAGCAGATCCTTGAGACGGTTTTGTCACTCGGTGAAGCACCCGAAGGTGTGACCTACGCGGTACCGGGGCATCCTTTCGTCGCCGAAGCAACCTGTCCTGAGATTGCAAGGCGGGCTGAGGATGCCGGGATACCTGTCCAAGTGGTTGATGGATTGAGTTTTCTCGAACCAACCTTCCGGGCGCTGGGGTTGGATCCCTTCCCGGCTCTGGTGCTGGCAGACGCCATGACCTTAGCTATGAACCACACGCCGGGCTTCCCGCCTTCTTCACCAGCGTTGATCGCACAAATCTATTCCAGGGCAGTGGCTTCTGATGTGAAACTAACCTTGATGGCAGCCTATCCGGACGAACATTCAGTGCGGCTGATCCACGGAGCAGGGACGGATGAGGAAAACGTAGAATCTTTGCCGCTCCATGCAATTGACCGAAGCCCACACCTTGGTTTACTCAGTTCATTGTATATCCCCCCTTTATCCCCCAATGCGTCCTTTGAATCCTTCCAGGAGATCGTTGCACGTTTGCGTACCCCGGATGGGTGTCCGTGGGACCGGGAACAAACCCATCTCAGCCTGCGACCTTTCCTGTTGGAAGAAGCCTATGAAACGCTGGATGCTCTGGACCGGGATGATATGACCGACCTGCAGGAGGAATTAGGCGATCTCCTGTTGCAAATCGTTCTGCATGCCCAGATCGCCACTGAAGAAAGCGACTTTAATATTCATCAGGTTATTGATGGGATTGGTTCCAAGCTTATCCGCCGGCACCCGCACGTCTTTTCAGAAGTAGAAGTTGAGGGCGTCTCCGGTGTGATTCAGAACTGGGAAGCGATCAAGGCAGAGGAGCGCAAAGAAAACGGTGAACCTTCTAAGAAAGGTTTGTTAGACGGTGTCCCCGTGGCTTTACCTGCGTTGTTGCAAGCGGAAGAGGTCATTGAGCGGGTCGGCAGGGTGGCATTTGACACACTGGCGCAGATGGGTGATCCGGAATTTATCCGCGAAAGGCTCTCCGCGCTCATTGAAGCGGAAGATTCTCAAAAGAAAGAGTTTTTAGGTGAGTTGCTTTTAGGGGTTGCCAGCCTGGCACATTCAATGGACCTGGATGTGGAGAGCGCCTTACGGGAAAGCTTGAGCCGCTTCCGGGTACGTTTCGGTGACATGGAAGCGAAAACACTGGCTTCAGGGAAGACATTGGTCAACCTCTCAGCAGAAGAGAAAGCCAATCTATGGGCACAGCCTGAGGAGGGGAGTAGCGAGGGAAAATGACAGGGTCCGTTAAGCAACCTCAAACCGCCAATCAGCAGATCGCCCGCGCAGCAGGCACGGTGATGATCGCGTTCATTATCAGCAACCTGGTTGGGGTGGTGCGCGGGATCGCCATTACCGATGCTTTTGGCACATCAGCGCAATTGGATTCCTTTAATGCTGCTAACCGGATTGCAGAATTACTGTTCAACCTCGTGGCGGGCGGCGCGTTGGGCTCTGCCTTTATCCCCAGTTTCACCGGTTTTATTACCCGCGATGACCGGGCTGGTGCCTGGCGGCTGGCGTCCGGAGTGATCAACCTGGTCTTTCTGGCGTTGATCCTGATCAGCGCCATAGCTTGGGTTTTTGCTCCCCAGATTGTAAGAGATGGGCTGTACTTACTGGTCCCCGGGTCGGACCCGGTTCAAGAGGCTTTGACAATCTCGCTTTTGCGGATCATGCTGCCATCGGTAGTGATTTTTGGTCTCAGTGGGCTCGTAATGGGGGTTCTGAATGCTCACCAGATCTTCCTGATCCCGGCGATTGCACCGGCGATGTATTCACTGGGAATGATCCTGGGGACTTTACTCCTTCCGGAAGGCTGGGGTGTCCGGCGGTTGGCGATCGGCGTGGTGGCAGGCGCGTTGATGCACCTGCTCGTGCAGTTGCCGAAGCTCTGGCGATTGCGAGGCCGCGCTTATCACCTGTATTTGGGGTTGAGGGACCGCGCTGTTCTGCAGGTTTTCCGTTTGATGGGACCGCGGCTATTAGGCGTGGCTGTGGTGCAGCTCAATTTCATTGTCAACACGATTATTGCCCTGGGGCAACCCGAAGGCAGCGTGACTGCGATCACCCTGGCTTTCGCATTGATGCTCATGCCGCAAATGGCGATTGCACAATCAGCAGCGATTGCTTCCCTCCCAACCTTTTCCGCTCAGGTCGCGTTGGATCAATTGGATGAGATGCGTTCGTCGCTGGCGTCCACGCTGCGAGCCGTGTTACTGCTGGCGATCCCGGCTTCAGTGGGGTTGATCCTGCTGCGATACCCATTGGTGCAGCTGCTGTACCAGCGCGGGGAATTCACCGCTCGATCGACAGAGCTGGTGGCATGGGCGCTGTTATGGTACGCAGCCGGACTGGTGGGGCATGCGCTGGTGGAAATTCTCAGCCGGGCATTTTATGCCCTGCACGATACGCGCACACCGGTCACAGTCGGCGTGATTGCGATGGGACTGAATATTGGCTTCAGCCTGCTATTTGCCAACCTGTTCGTTAGGATAGGCTGGATGCCGCATGGTGGATTGGCATTGGCGAATTCATTGGCGACCGGGCTGGAAAGTATCGCATTGATTTTGTTGATGCGCAGACGGTTAAAAGGTTTAGAAGGCGGGTATATCTGGAAAGGCGTGGTTATTTCCGTCCTGGGAACCCTGTTGATGTCCTCCGCAGTAGTGGTTGGCTGGCGGTATCTGTTCAGTGATGCTGCGCTGGTGGTGGAACTGTTTGGCGCGCTGGGGCTGGGGATAGCAGCGTATGGGGGGTTGATGTGGGCGTTGAAGATGCCTGAGCTGCTGGGGATGTTTCGGACGCTGGTGCGGAGGGTGAAGGGAGAATAGTGTTGAGTAGATGACTATAATTAGTCATCGTATCAGAGGTTATTTTGGGACAGGGAGAAATTATGAGCAGAAAAGTGTTGCGTAAGTGGAAAACGTTGTCCAAAGAAACCATTATCAATCCCAATAAATTCTTGACCGTTGAAAATCATGTTGTCAAACTCCCGGATGGACGAATCATTCCCGATTGGACATGGCTCATTATTCCCAGCGCCGTGATTGTCCTTGCTGTAACAGCGGATGAGAAATTTCTTTGCTTTCACCAGACAAAATACGCTGTTAAAGGAACAACGCTTGCGCCTGTTGGAGGCATGTTAGAACTTGACGAAAGACCACTTGAAGCCGCAAAACGAGAATTGCTTGAAGAGACGGGATATGTGGCTTCAGAGTGGATCCCTTTTGGGAGTCATATTCTGGATCCCAATCGCGGCATCGCGACTATGCATTTGTTTCTGGCTTTAGATGCAAAACGAGTAGCTGAGCCAGACAGCGATGATCTGGAGGATCAGGAGCTGTTATTACTTAGCCGTAGTGAGATTGAAGAAGCGTATCAAACCGGGCAGTTCAAGATCTTATCCTGGTCAGCAGTTGTGGCAATGTCGTTGAAGTACTTATCCTCTGATGAAAACCGGAAATTGGCTTAGCGGGTGTATGATTCATTTTAGTATGCACCTGCTTATAAGGACTTCTAGCGTTAATTGAAATGAGGGGGATGGTGTGGGCGGTGATGGGGAGGGTGAAGCGGGGATAAATACTTAGGGATAGAAGGCGTGTTTTTTCGGCCATTGTTCTAAATGGTAGGTCGGCGACCTACCCTACAATATTGGAAAGTATCGCATTGATTTTGTTGATACGCAGGCGGTTGAAGGGGCTGGAGGGGGGCTATGTCTGGAAAGGCGTTGTAATTTCCATCCTGGGGACGGTGTTGATGGCTGGAGTTGTGATTGGCTGGCGGCATTTATTTGAGGATATATCGCTGGTGGTGGAGTTGTTTGGTGCGCTGGGGCTGGGGATAGCAGCGTATGGGGGGTTGATGTGGGCGTTGAAGATGCCTGAGCTGCTGGGGATGTTTCGGACGCTGATGCGGAGGATAAGAAGGGAGAAACCTTAATTGAATTTTCGGGGGGAAATTTCGAGTAGAAGGAATCCTACTATCGTGAAACTATAAAATGGTGGGTCGTCGACCCATCCTACGAGCTTGCTAGAATCTTGATTTAAATATAATTTTGGTTACGGCCATATTAGCCACGTCCCGATGCTGACCAGGATGCCCAGCACAATTCCCCCCAGGGCTTCGGCGGGAGAATGTCCGAGGACTTCCCTTAATTCTTCAAATTCCTTGACGGGTTTGGCGCGGCCTTCAAAGACCTTATTGATGATCCGGTTGATCTGCTGCGCATGGAAGCCAGCCTGCCGCCGGATGTTCGTGGCATCGTAGATCACAACTGAGGCAACAGCAAAAGCCAGCCCGAACAGAGGCGAATCAAATCCGACATAGTGCCCCACGCCAGCTGCAGCGGCTGTGACGACAGCGGAATGCGAGCTGGGCATCCCACCCGTGCCGAAAATCAGTGACCAATCCCATTCCTTTGTGCGCAGGAACTCCAACGGCAATTTCAGGATTTGCGCCAACAATGAAGAAATAATGCAGGCAATAAATACAGGGTTGCGGATGATATCAAGAAAAGGCATGGTCGTTATCCTTCTTTTTCAGAGGCGGGAGAAGAGTCCATAGAAAGCTGCCTTACCTTCAATTCTGCCTCTTCGAGCAATGTCGCGCAACGTCTGGCGAGAAGTTGACCGCGCTCATAGATTTCCAGTGCTTTTTCAAGGGGGAGTTCTTCATTCTCCAGCTGCGTCACATTTTGCTGAAGCAAAGTGAATGCGGTTTCAAAGTCCATTTTTTGGATTTCTGTTTGGTTTTTTTCGTTCATCAGGAACCTCCTGGGTTAGTTTTGGTGATCCGGGCATCCAGACTGCCCTGACTGACCTGGATATGAATATCTTCATCTATGCCAATGTGACTGGCGTTTTTTACCACGTTCCCATCTATTTCACGGGTGACAATGGCATAGCCGCGGTTGAGGACGGCGATGGGATTGAGACTCTGAAGAGAACGTCGAAGATTTTCTAATTGGAGTCCGGTACGGTTCAATCTTGTTTGAATGGCTTTATCCAGCCGGGAGGAGACTTCGTCCAGCCGCTGCCGGTAAGTATTGATCATGTGAGCGGGAGAAAGGCGGTCCAGCGCGTTCTGAAATTGTCCAACCTCCCAGCGACTGTCAGCGAGGGTTGCGCGCATGAGGGATGTGAAACGGTTGGCGATTTCTATCACCGCATCCAATAATTCTACCCTGTCAGGCGTGGCAACCTCCGCTGCTGCTGTGGGGGTGGGTGCCCGCACATCGGCGGCAAAATCTGTCAGGGTGAAATCTGTTTCATGTCCCACTCCGGAGACGATCGGAGCAGCAGATCCAGCCACCGCGCGGACAACTGCTTCGTCATTGAACGCCCACAGATCCTCAATGGAACCACCACCGCGCCCGATCAGGATCACATCGGGGTGAACTTCCATATTTAACCGTAACAATGCCGAGACAATCCCCGGCGGGGCGTCAATCCCCTGGACGGGCGTGGGCGAAAGAACCACCTCAGCGATTGGATAACGGCGGCGGATGGTGTCGAGCATGTCCTGCAGAGCTGCGCCGGTGGGGGAGGTGACGATCCCGATGGTCTTGGGGAGTGCAGGGATTGGTCGCTTGCGCTCTTCCTCGAACAGCCCTTCAGCTTCCAGTTTGGTTTTCAGCCGCAGGAATTCCTGATAGAGCGCGCCTTCTCCGGCGGGTTTCAGCGTGTCCACATACAGCTGGACCTGTCCGCTGACCTCATAAATGCTAATGCTGCCATGCGCCTGTACCGCCAGACCCTCCCCGGGTGCGAAGTTCAGCCTTTGGGCGGCATTCCGCCACATCACACAGCGGATGGCGGCTTCACTGTCTTTAAGTGTGAAGTAGAGGTGTCCGGAGGAAGGTTGGGCGAAATTAGATATCTCACCCTCGATCCACAGGTCCTGCAGGATCTCATCACTCTCCAGGACCTGCCGGAGATAAGATGTCAGCTGGCTGACGCTCAGGACGTTTTTTGGTTGAAAAAAGGTGTATTGTTCCATATCAGGATCACATAATAGCAGTGTTTGGATTAAGTATAACAATAAATTTGGTCTAACCGAATATCTGATACAATTAATATTAACAAAAAAGAGAACGAGAAGGATTTTTACTTGTGGATCAAATTTGGACGCCCTGGCGGATGAAATACATTCAGGAAAATCACGACAGCGAGGACTGTATCTTTTGTATGGCTGCGAAAGCCGAAGATGGGGATGATAATCTGGTTTTCCACCGTGGGGAACATGTGTTTATGATCCTCAACCGCTATCCCTATACCAATGGCCATGTGATGTGCGTACCTTATGCGCATGTCGACCAGTTGCATGCTTTGTCCGAGGTTGCGCGCTCTGAGATGATGGAAATGACCAGCGTGGCTGTTGACGTGCTTCATTCGGTTTATGAGCCGGAGGGTTTTAATGTTGGTATGAACCTGGGGGAGGTGGCGGGAGCAGGGGTGGCGGACCACTTGCATGTGCATATCGTACCGCGCTGGGGCGGTGACACGAATTTTATGTCCACCATCAGCCGGACACGGGTACTGCCTGAATCATTACCGGAGACCTACCGGCGGGTGAAGAACGCCTGGGAAAAGTTTAAACTATAGCATTAGTCTTTGGGTAGATGAAAGGCTGGCGACCAACCCGGTGCCAGCCTTTTTTGATTCAAGAAATGTTATAGTTGTATTCGCCGAGACACTCCGCCAGGGCGTATCTCCGACCGTTGAAGATTTGTCTTCAGCTTTGGACTTAACCCTAAGTCTTTTTCTTCCGACCTGAAAAGAGCGCGCGTACCAAAGCCACCAAGCCTAAGGCGACCAGCAACACAGGCCAGTACTTGGTGATCTCTGGTTGCAAGCCGAAAGCTGACCCAAAGGCGAAGAACAGAATGGCACTGATCAACATCAGGGTCAAGCCGCCGCTGATGCCTTCCTTGTAATTCTGGTCGATGATACCGCCAATGATGACTCCGACGCCTACGAACCCGGGGATGAGCGCCCAGACATAAGCCCAACTTTCCCAGGTGTTGTTGAGGTTCTGGAAATAAAGAATCCCGCCAATCCCCGCCAGGATAGCACCAGGGACTGCCAGACCCCCAGTTCCGCTAAGGATAGCCCAGACCAGAAAGACGCCGCCCAGGCCGATGATGATGAAGGGCCATTCCCAAAAACCGAAAATACCAGGGAAGATCTCACTTGCCAGGAATAATAAACCGAGCAGGATTAAGATGATCCCACCCACAATACCTGATTTACGATTCATTTCTATCTCCTTGTTCTTTGTGAATTGCTGGGAACAGAGCCTCCACTTTTAGGCTCTATCCTTTTTATCATGTCAACGAACTATTTTTCGCCGAGGTTGTTGATGTCGCCGGCGCCATTGATGTCTTGGTTGACGTTCGGGCTGCCGTAGTAATTAAGGCTGCCGCCACCATTGATGGTGACATTTAATGTTTCTGTCGCCCAAACAGTCGAATTTCCCAAACCATTGACCTTGATATGGGTGATGCTCGTACGGAGGTCACCGGCGCGAACGTTGCCAGCGCCATCAATGTTGATACTTTGATTCGTAACCTCACCAGCGAGCTCAACATTCCCGGTACCGGAAATTTGGACGCTGAGGCTGTCCGCCATGAGGTCGCCAATCCTGACCTGTCCTGCGCCGTTGATGACAATCTCCAGGGAACTGGTGTCGAGGGTATCTATTTCGAGAACGCCAGCGCCGTTAAAGGTGAGTTTCCTCAGGTCGATCACGGTCAGGGTGTATTGAATTTCTTTAGTGGGGATAACGGTCTTTTGCCAGAATTTTTCCTGGTATCCGAGGACCAGGATGCTGCCACTGACATCGGCGGTCAGTTCAGGCAGGATGTTGTCCTCAGCCTGAATTTCCAGAGATTCGGTCTCGCTCTGGGTGATCACGAGGCGACCGGCGCCATCGAGCTGGACTTCATCGAAGCCGCTCACCTGGCGCGTTTCAGTTGTGATATTGCCGGAGCCGCGCACTACGTCTATGAAGGGCAGGGAGCAGGCGCTGAGCAAAAAGCTCGCAATCACCAGGATAGACAGGGTTATAAAAAATCTTTTCTTCATGATTAGGATTCCTTTCAGAATTATTTTACTTACACTTTAGTATACGAGCAAAAGGTTAAAAAGTTGCAAGAATCGATAGAATTGAATAAAAATTAATTATTTTTAGTTGTTGAGCTCAATTTTGGGAATAAAATGGAGCGTGGTTACAAGTGAATATGCCAGCGTTTCATTTGAGCTATGCCAATAGACCTTGGGTCAGGTTCTTAAATGACAAAATTCATCCGCAGGAAGTTCTCTGATTTGTTTACAAATATGGGAAATCTTGACAGTAACACACCCTCAAGAGTTGTGGTATTTTCCATATAAGTTGTTATATAATAAACTCATAACTTTTACATTATTATTGATCTAAGTGAGGAAGATTATGGCGACTTATTCGTATGACACCCAGCCCGAGAAGAAGAAACGCCGCACCAGATGGTTGATTGGGTGCGGTGCAGGCGCACTGGTCACAATCTGTATTGTCCTTTTTATTATCTTTGGTGGTTTTGCCGGACTGATAGCATTGTTTGGCGGTGAGCCAGAGGGGTTGAGTGTTGACGTTCAAACGCCTGGCTCAAAGGTGCTTGTCGGTGACACTTTTACCATCTCGATCGCTCTGGCGAATGAGGGTACTCAGAATATCACCATCAGCGAGATCCAGCTTCCAAATGGGCTGCTGGAGATCGCTTTAGTGACAGGTGTGGACCCATCTGGAATCCAGGGTCTGGATTATGGCGATCAAACCGCGTATGGTTTTAATATGCTGATTGCGCCTAACGGCCGGCAGACGGTGACATTTACATTTGAAGCTATCCAAGCCGGGGATGTCACCGGTAACCTGGATGTGCAGGTTGGAACGAAGACAACCTCTGCTGGCGTGCGGGTGATCGTTTCGCCAGCAACGGCTGTGGATGGCGGCGATCGTGAACCTGTCCTCGGCGAGGTGATCCCTTACCAATCTGTTGTACAAATTATTGCGATCGTGGACTTAAATGGAGAACTCGTCCCGGGATGGTCCGGGTCCGGAACGATTATCTCGAATGATGGGATGATCTTGACAAATGCACATGTGGTTCTTTCAGACCGGTATTACTCGGTTGTGGATCTGATCGTATCAATTACCATTGAACAGGACCAGCCGCCTCAGCAGATGTTTTATGCAGATGTTGTCCAGGCGGATGCCGATCTCGACCTGGCTGTGATCAAGGTCCGTTCAGACCTGGACGGTGGTGCGGCGAACTTCAGCTCATTGGAGATTGAACCGGTGCCTTTGGGGAGTTCTGAATCTCTGGAGTTGGGCGACCCGCTGGTCATCATTGGTTATCCAAGCATCGGCGGTGAGACGATCACCCTGACCCGGGGTGAGGTTAGCGGTTTCACAGCCGAAGAACCCTATGGCAGCCGGGCATATATTAAGACTTCAGCGACCATTGCCGGCGGCAACAGCGGCGGTTTGGCTGCGACGCCGCAGGGCGAGATTATCGGGGTGCCAACTGCTGTTGGCACGGGCGATTTGGAAGATGCATTTGTGGATTGCCGCCCATTGGCAGATACCAACCGTGACGGCATTATCGATGAGACTGATAACTGCGTCCCAACGGGCGGCTTTATTAACGCCCTTCGCCCCATCCAATTGGCTTTGCCGATGATTGAAGCAGCCCAAGCAGGGGAAGTTGCCATCAATGAAGACACTGGCGGCGGAACCCAGGAGGAGTATGATCCAGAAGGTGATGTGATCCTCAGCGATGATTTCAGCAGCAATGTGAATAATTGGAGTTTGGGCGAGTTCTCTGATAGTCGTTCAGAGATTAGCGGCGGTCAGTTGGTCATTAATATTTTCACAGATGGTTACATTAGCTGGTCCACTTTACCGGGTAGTTATAACACCCCTGTAATGGTGGTGAATGCACAGGTTCTAAGCCCCGTTGGGGACAGTGACTTTGGGTTCATCTGTGGCTTGCAGGACCAAGATAATTTTACAGCCCTGGAAATTAGTGAAGACGGCTATTACACGATCTATAAGTTTGAGAACGATCAGCAAGTCTCATTGGTCGATTGGACATATTCGGATATGGTTGCAGCAGGTGGACCTTTCACCCTGGCAGCCTATTGCGGACCGGACCGGCTGGCGCTGGCGGTGAATGACACCTTGCTGGCGGAGACAGTTGATCCTGATTACAATGCTGGCAACATTGGTTTGGTGGCTGGAAGCTATGAGAATCCCAATGTTCGCATAGGATTTGATGACTTTTTCATCTTGCAACCTTAGAGAGTTAATGTTACTTAAAGATAAAAGACCCTTGGGATTTTTTAGGAAATCACAGAGGTCTTTTCTTTTTTAATTACTATTCAATCCGGAAATCCGTTTCCTGAATGAATTTTTCCCGGTTAGCCAGCCGCGCAGTCTTACCGGAGCTGGTTTTGATGATCCAGCCCTCTTCCACCAGGTGGACATGCCGCAGAGCGACTGCTGAGCTTTGCGTCACCGTTTGGCGGATCTCGTCCGCGATCTGTTGTCTTTCATCCGGGTCTTCCGTGTTGACTTCCGCAACGATCACCACCTGCTCGGTGCCAACCCGCTGCGAGAAGATACCGAAGGCTACCACGCGCCCTGGGTGCACGCCGCGGACAGTCATGGCAATGCGCTCCAGGTCTTGCGGGTAGATGTTCTTCCCGCCGACGATGATCAGGTCTTTCTTCCGACCGGTAATATAAACCTCACCGTTCAGGATATAGCCATAGTCGCCGGTCAGGTACCAGCCATCCAGAAAGGTTTGCTCGGTGACTTTGGGACGGTGGTAATACTCGGTCAGCATGCAGTTGGATTGCACGGCGATTTCGCCGATATGCCGGTCTGGCAGCGAATTGCCATCCGCATTAATGATCTTAACCTTAGTATTGGGAATTGGCTTCCCGGCAGAAACCATGATAATTGCGGGTTTGTCTTCCAGGGCGGGTCGGGCAATGCGATCTATTTGCAGGGAATCGCGATCAATCGGGTCGATGGTTACCGGTTTGTTGATCCCACCCTGCGTGACGGCGAAGGTGTTTTCCGCCATGGCATAACTGGTGGCGATAGCGTTTTTACGGAACCCATAAGGCTGGAAAGCCTCCAGGAAAAGCTGGTGGCTCTCATGCCGCATAGGCTCGGAGCAGTTGATCACTGCCCGCCATGAGCTTAGGTCCACACTCTCCATATGACGGGGGCGGATCTTCGTGGCGCAGAAATTGTAGGCAAAATTAGGCAGCCAGACCAGGGTACCTTGATATTTGCTGACGGCGTGCATCAGGCGGTAAGGCGCCCGCACCCAATCGAAGGGAGACATGAGCACCAGGGGCAGACCGTAGAGGATTGGCATCAGGAACCCGGCGATCAAGCCCATATCATGGTAGAGGGGGAGCCAGCTGACGATCACATCATCCTTGGTGATGTGCAGTATGTCAGCATAAGAGGTGATCTGGTTCAGGACGGCCTGGTGTGAAAGTGCCACACCCTTTTGCAAGCCGGTCGTGCCGGAGGAGTGTTGCAGGAGCACAATATCTTCCGGTTGGCGGCGGCTAAGATCAAACACAGGCTCACCACCCTCACCAAGGCCTTCCGCAATCATCACACTCCGGACGGAGTCACCCTCTTTCAGAGCAGCTCTCACCTCGGGCTCAAATTCCGCATAGGTGAAGATGGCAGCCGGCTGGGTGACCTCGACCAGGGCTGCAAGGTCCACCCGGTAGCGTTCTGGCTGGAGTTTCTCGGTCAGGTAGGGCATGATCGAGGGGATTGCCCCGTGCAGGATGGTGCCGAAGTAGGTCTGGATCAGGTTCTGTCCATGCTGGAAGATCAGGAGGACGACTTCACCGGGTTTAATTCTGTGCGATTCGAGCATGTGCTGTGCACTGACAGCGCGGGTGATCATCTCCCGGACGGTGATGGGTTTATCCTCCTCGCCAGCATGTTGCAGGTAAATGGCAACCTCGTCCGGACGGTTCTCGTAATGGGATTTTAAAATGTGGTGAAAGGTTTGCATCAATCAGTCCTGACGTTTCACGATCAGATCCGCCAGTTCGTTGAGCGTGTCAAAGGTTTCGGCGTTCAGTTCAGTGTCGTCAATGTGAACGTCAAAGGTATCTTCAACAAATAATGCCACGTCTACCAGGCTGAAGGAATCGATTAATCCGCTGGAGATCAGCGGTTCATCGGTTTTGATCTCCCGGTTGGGTTGTTGCAGGATCTCTTCCCGCAGATAGGTTTCCATTGTTGAAATAATGTCGTCTTTCATGCCTTTTTTCTTTACTCCTGTAAATTTTCGGTATTCTTATCGAGGCTGTCTATCAAATATCAGGACAAACTCTTTTCTATGCTGTCACGCATGCTTCCCAAGCTGCTTCACTTTCCACTCCGGTTGAGCGTTAGGGACACCGTCGGGGACCAGGTCGCGATGCATGATCTATGTTTTAGACCGGGTGTATTTTACCACCTATGGACAAACCGCACGCTCTATCGTTGGTTTTAGCGCCCGATAATACAATTGTGAACCTTCCGGGGACAGATGCACAGCGGAATTGGTGAATTCCTCCTGTGGTATGGCGTTCCATAGATCGAGATAATCCCAGGCGGCATTCATCGACTGGATTGCCATTGCGAGTCGATATTGATCGTATGCCCAGCGTGGGTAGAAGAAATTGTAACGCAGATCGCTATTTTCACCTTCGCTGATCAGGATCGGCTCGTTGACAATCAACACTGGGATCTCCCCAGCCAGGTTGGCTCCGGCGTAGAGGATGTCCAAGGAAATCAGATCCAAGCCCAATTCAGTTGGCTCCCATCCCAGGAATTGATAGTCACCCGATTCGAAATCCCGTTGAGCGGGGGTGTAATCGTCAGGATAGGTCTGGTCAATGCCGGTGGCTGCCCACATGGCGCCGTAGAATTGAAGCTGCAGGGCATCAAAGATGGCGCGCCGCCTGCCGATCAGTGTGCGGTCCCAAAATGTGGGTTCGACGAAGTCTTCACTTTCCGCATCCAATGTGAGATCTAATTGCAGGATCAACGGCTGGACACGCTGAGGGTTATTTGCGACCAGGGGTGTATTGAGCTGGATCTTTCGCGGGAAGGATTGCAGGGTCACCGGCCAGATGATCAGGTCCGGTTCATAAGTGAGTGCTTCATCGAGGATCAGCAGGTCTTTGGTGAGTGACATTGAAGGATAAGCCAGGTTATATGTCCGGACTGTCCTGCCATCGCAACTGGTCAGGTTATCCTGATTGATCAACCCGCTCAGGGTATCTTGCGGCTGGAGCAAGGTGCCCCAGGTGGCGCTGTCACCGATCAGGACGATCCGGAATTCATTGCCCGGTTTGGCACCTGCTGAGATCTCGTGGCTGGCGAACAGCGCCTCCAGGTCATACAGACTCAGGTTATAGGCACCCTCAGGGTTTTCGCCAAAGGGCAGCCGCACCCGCCCTGGCAAAAGGACGTTGTAGAGCGACAGATTGCCCAGCTTTCCGCCGGGTGGGATGAGCGCGACAGCAAAGTTCAGGATCAGGAATAACAGGATGCCTTTGATGAGGACATTTCGGATAAATTTGGCGGTCTTTTTTTCGTTAGTTTGGTTTTCTTCAGTCATAGGTCATAATTTCTTGAATGAAAGCTTCCAATATGATTAATCATTCCCGGACAATTGTCTGCGGAGAGTGTCCAGCAGTTCCAGGGCGGAGAGATTCCGGACATCCCAGCCTTTATAGTTGAGGTACACATTTTCCTGGTCTTTATCCAGCCCATGGTTCGGCAGGTCTTTCACCGTAGCCCAAAAATTCCAGAGGGGCAGATGACGGTCATAAGCAACCTGCGCCATCGCCAGGTTCCGGCTATAGTCGCCTTCGGCATTGTCAGCTTTAGTGGAGAGCACCGGTATAATGCCTGCTTCGATCAGGAGGTCAACGATCTGGTTCAGGTAGACAATATATTGCTCGTGCGATGTGGAGGGGTGCCAATTAGTCCCTAGGCTGATTAGCATCAAAGCAGGGTTGCTCAAGCGAATTTCGCATTCGATAGGATTCTCTTTGGATTCGCAGATTTCCTGATCCGCCCAGCGGGGGGTGAGTGCACCGGGCGCGGTCATGCCGTTTTTGACGGTCACGCTGCGGTGGGAGAACCACCCGGCATACCAGTCGATAGTTTCCTGGAGATATTCTTCTCCTTCCGGGAGCGTATAGCGTCCTTCGTCGTAAAGGCTGAGGAAATAGGTGGGTGAACTCTGGCAGTCACCGATCACCGAAAAGACATGGGGGTCCCTGCCCAATTCCTGACCTTGCTCAAAGACCTCGATCATGGCGGGGTCGAGCTCCGGGATGACTGGCCAGGATTGCCAGTTTTCCGGCTTGGGGCGCAGGTCTGGGGTCGCGGTGGGAGAGCTTGTGACAGTTGCAGTGGGTTCAAGCGTGCCGGTAGGCTCCTTTGTGGGCGTAAAGGTGGGCTCAGGCGTATCCGTCACCGATAATTGGGTCGGGGTGGCTGTGGGTGCCAGCGTGGCTGCGGGCGAGCATGACCCGAGCAGGAGCGGTGGGATTATCACCAGCAAAAGCCATAAGAGATTTCTTACCAATCGCATTCTGATGGTCACACTCCCAATCCAAATAATTTACTGAAGGTTTGCACTGCCAAACCGGTGGTAGGGAGAGTAAACCATACCCAACCGAGGCTGACGAACAGGAAGGTCAGCAAGACACCGCTGATAGTGAACATTGTACCCAGCCAGGGTTTGGCTTCTGTCATAGTTGCAACCTTCGGCGCGGCAAAATTGCTCCAGCGGTTATGAATGAACAATCCCAAACCGTGCCAGGCGCCCCAGATAATGAAGTTGGACGTGATGCCATGCCAAAGACCAATCACGACCATCGTGCTCATCTGGGTGATGAAGATGATCAGGGGGGCTGGCAGCTTGCGATCTTTCCGGAGAGCGCGGGTGAGGGGGTTGAAAAGATATCCCCGGAACCATTGGGTCAGGGTCATATGCCAGTTGTTCCAGAACAGGGTCAGGTTGGGTTTCAGGTAAGGCTGGTTGAAGTTTTCCGGCAGGGTGAAGCCCAACAGCAAACCGATGCCAATGGCAATGTCGGTGTATCCGGCGAAGTCCAGGAATAATTGGAAAGAATAAGCGACCAGCATTAGCCAGAGCCAGCCAGTATGGGATACCTGGGACGCGTTGGTTGCTGAAATTGCAATCAGAGCCAGGGAATCTGCCAGAATGAATTTGCGGAAGAGACCGGTCGCCAGCCTTTTGCCGCTTTGCTGCAGTTCGGTTGCTTGAAGTGGTGCGGGGTTATCCAGGTCCTTGCGGAAGCGTTGCAGCCTGTCCAGGGGACCTGCCATGTAGGCTGGAAAGAAGATCGTGTAGACCAGGTATTCCCCCAGTTTGACGCCCTTCAGCCGCCCGTTTATCCGGTCAACCAGGGTGTGGATCAGGCGGAAAGCAACATACGAGAACCCCAGCCAGCCCAAATCGGTTGCTTGAGCCAGTGCTGGGTCCTGGGACATCAACCTTCGCAATCCAATGCTGGAAAAGATGGAGAGCAGGGGATTTTTAAGCACGATAAAGAGGAGCAATATGCCAAGCAGTCCCAGGCTCAGGATGGCAGTTTTGGCTTTGAAGAAGCGGACCAGCAGGCATGTCAGGCCGAGGAAACCCATCAGGGCAATCGCGACCAGGTAGAATTGCGGGGGACGGGATGGGGAAACGAAGCCTTCCAGGCTGACAAAACGGGTTAACGCGATCAGGATAACGGTCCCAATCGACAGACCGGCTGCCAGCCAGTTATGCCGGTTGCTGAGCTGCTCCTTATCGGCGGTCAATCCCCAACTGAGGAAGACCAGCCCGAGGGTGGCAGTCGGGAACCAGAAATCCATCTGGCGAATGGGAAGAGCGGGTTGCAGCCAATAGATCGCCAGAACAGAAGCGACCAGCATCGCCCACCGGCGCAGCTTCCCGGGGAAAACCAGACGGATGACCAGCGCGGCTGCAATCAGGATCAGGATGTTGAGTAATGACATTTAGAACCCTTGATAGATCCAGAGGGGTGTCCGGTCAGCGCTAAAGATCACCAGCAAAGCAATCAGCAAACAGAGCAGGAGCGCCCAGAGGTTTTCTTTGGTAAAGAGATGTTGTTTTATCCAGCGCATTGTTCGATCCGGATTATTCGTAACCGCATAAGCGCCATTCGCCGTTTTCTTCGACAACGAGGAATGTGCGTCCTGTGAGGGGGAATTCACGCGCTTCGCCCTGATAGCTGGCAGAGATTGCACCTTCGCAGGTGACACGGGCGGAGTTACCGTCTTCGCTGACCGTCTCGCAGGAGACGCTGACCAGTTCCGTCTCTACACTGACGAAGCTGTCGAATTCCAGCAGCGCCTGGGATTCCCAGTCCGCACAGGAATAGTTTATCAGGTGGTCCTGGTCTTTCTCAACAAGTGCTTTGTGATAAAGCTCAACCGTCTCTGCCGGTGCATCGCCTCCGCCGGTGCAGGCTGAAAGCCCGAAAATGAGCAGCGCAATGAGTGTCAATAACAGGGTTGGGTTCTTAATTTTCATTTAAATTGACCTCCAAAAACTATTTTAAGGAAAGATCCAGAATAATTGACCAATGGTGATGAAATCCTCGGATTCGATCAGGAGATTTTCATTCAGGGTCTCAAATAATCCCGAGGTCAGACTCATCACGCGGAAGTGCAGTTGGTAGCCGTTGTCTGTCGGCAGCGTTGAGGTGAGCAGCAACGAACCGGCATCCGCCTGCCAGTGTACCGTGGGATTGAGCCCCGGGAAGGCATAGTATTCCAGGTGCGACATGGTGTCGGTGTCCACAACAAAAATTCGGGCATCCGATGATTTGCCAGAGTAATCGCTGCGGGTGACGGTCAGCAGCACCAGGCGGTTATTGAACGGCGACCAGGCTATATCCACCATGCGGTTCCCCGGCAGGTAAAGGTAATCCTGCAATGCCTGATCAGCGGTGCGGGTATAAAGGATGATAGTTGTCCCTTCGGTAGTCTCTGTCCAGGCGTAGGTTTCCCCATCATTAGAGAATCCAACTTTGCCATGTTCAGAAAAGGATTTGCTCACACCGGTCTGGGTGCGCCAGAGGGTATTGTCTTCGCAGGTTGAATCGGGGTCACACAGTCCTTCATACCAGTAGAACGTCGAATCGCTGGTTGGTTTTATCATGCCTGCGATATTTCCTTCAGCAATGGATTGCCAGTTATCCGATGTCGGGTTGACCAGCCGTAATGTCCGGACATCGGCTTGTTCAGTGAGCACAACCAGGTGGATGCCGTCGGGCATCCAAAAAGCGCTGGCGTCCCGTCCGGTGATGGCAAGCTTATCCGTGATAAGTCGAGTTGCCCCCTTCTGGTCGCTGATGAAGAGCTGGCTGCCCTGGCTGACGAGCAGGGCAGTGCCGGTTGGGTCGATATCGTGGAGTCGATATCCGGAATCTAAGATCTGATAGAGGGTCTGCGTAGCAGAGTCGTAGGTGAAAATGCCTGCACTCTCTGTCACCTCACCGCTGCGCTGTTCCAGCGAAAAAACGATTTTCTCACCTTCTAACGGTACTGGTGGTGCGACCGGTGCGGGAGTCATATTGATTTTTGCGAATTCCACGGTTGGTTCGGGGGTTACCGCTGGTGTTTCAGCCGCAGTCTCCTGCGCACGCACGCCGCGCCAGACGGCATCCAACGCCTGCAGGGCGGTATAGCTGCGCACGGTCCAGGCTGCGTAACTGATGTGGAACCCGTCACGAGTGGGGTCAATGCCGTGGTTGGGCATGGGCTGCACTGCCAGCCAGAAATTCCACAAGGGGATGTGATATTCATAGGCGAGGCGGGCAGTTGCCAGGTTAATGCGGTGGTCGCCTTCAACATTATCGGCTTTGGTGGAGAGGATCGGCACGACGCCATTATCAATATAGAACTCGATGATCTGGCGCATGTATTCTTCATAGCGCTCGACCGTCCGACCTTCCCACCAGACCTCAAGGCTGATGATCACAAAACTGGGATTGTGGATCCGCTCTTCGCATTCGATTGGGCTTTCACCGGGTTGGCAGGCTTCCGGGTTTGCCCAAATGGGGGATAGGACGGCGGCAGCGTTATATCCGCCACGCACACTCTGACCATCACGGTTGAATGAGCCGGTAAAATGGTCAATTGTTTCCTGCAGATAGGCTTCGTTTTCGGCGAGGATATACCGGTCGGGTTGATCATAGATGCCCATCAGGACGCTCTTGATTGCCTGGCAGTCACCGACCTTTGAGAAATTGGTGGGGTCATTACCCTGGCTGAGTCCGAGTTGATGGATCGCCTGCTCCCGCCCGGTCAGCTCAGGGATGACGGGCCATTCCCGCCACTGTTCCGGGGGAAGGCGTGTTTCCACAATGAGCGTAGGTGTGGGTTGGTTGAGGGTGGGAGTGGGAGCTTCTTCCGTGGTTGGAGCACTGGTATTTGGCTGAACGACTTCGTCTGTGGTTTCAACGGAGCCCGTTTCAGTTGGAATGGGTTCTGTGGGTGTGACAGTCGCCGCTGGTTTGCAGCTGGTCAGGAGCAATGTACTGATAAAAAATAAGGCGACCACCCGAAATAACGACGTCTTACGCATAAAATGTCCTTTCAAAACACCACTTCCCTGGTCGCTTTGAATTTTCATTGGAAGGGAAGGGCGTCGGGTTTTTAATTTCAGACAATTTTTGTCCGCTACGAATTATAACATGTTCTGATTTTTTTCAAAACAGATCGCGTTTATATTTCAGTACGTTATAAGATTATACAAAAGTTATATATTTTCCTAAACCTTGCTATAATGAATTCGAATGGATAACCAATTAAGGAGACTTATATGAAAACAAAACGTATTTTGATGATTTTTTCTTTGATCCTGACCCTGGTGGTTAATATCCTGGCGAATGCACTGCCGCTCAATGGACTGAATACAGGGGAGGTTTCTGACCGCTTCCCGATCCTGTTCGTGCCGGCGGGCTATGTCTTTTCCATCTGGGGCTTGATCTACCTAGCGTTGATCGCTTTCGCAATTTACTCGATCACACCCAAAGGGCGGGCGAATGAGAGGATGGATGCGATTGCCGGGTGGTTCGTGGCTGCGAACTTGTTCAATACCGCCTGGATCTTCCTCTGGCATTACCTGCAGTTCCCACTGACCTTGATTGCGATCTTCGGTTTGCTGGTCAGCCTGCTGGCGATCTATGTGAAGCTGCGGGTGGGACTGGAGAAGCGGGGCCTAGTCGAAAAGCTCCTGGTGGATACGCCTTTCAGTATTTACCTCGGCTGGGCAACGGTGGCTGTGGTGGCAAATGTCTCGCAGGTGCTGTACGCCATTGGCTGGCGGGGCGAGCCTTTGTCGCAGTCGATCTGGACCCTCATCATGCTGGGGATCGCCTCTCTCCTTGGGGTGTTGATGATCTTCCTCCGGCGAGAGGTGGCTTACCCGCTCGTACTCGGATGGGCTTTCATCGGCATCTGGGTGAAGCAGGGCAGTACCTCGGTGGTGGGGATCACGGCTTTGGCAGCGGCGATTGGGCTGGGTGTGCTGGCGCTCGGCCGCTGGATTGTGGAAATGGCAAGAAAGGCTTAATCACTGGACCAAATTTAAGGAACCTCATTTATATCCGTAGAGACATTGCATGCAACGTCTCTACGCTGGATTAAGGTCTATTGATAATCAGGGATGAATTTGATTTGTAGAGAGTGAATTTATCTTCATATGGGTTAAAGTGGGGATTTTGTTAAAAAAGGCATTAAAGTGGAGTGCATCCCGATTATTATGGCTAAATGTCGAGAATACGTGGGAGAAGCAACAAAAAAGGGCTGCCACTATTTCGGGCAACCCTTCGAGAGATCTGAATCTAAGATTTGTTTTGTTCTTACTTTCGACGCCTGCCCACACCACCTGCCAGGGAGGAGAAATACAGTAATTGCAGTACCGAACTGGCGATAGCTGCCACGTAGGTCAGCGCAGCCGCGTTCAGGACCTGGTTGACGCCCCGTTTTTCTTTCTCTGAGGTGATCATCCCGCTGGATTCGAGCAGCTCGCGGGCGCGCTTGGAAGCGTTCAGTTCCACGGGCAAGGTAGCGATGGAAAAAAGCGCCCCAGCCGAGAAGGCAAACACGCCCAGCCAGGCGAGGTTACCCATTTGCAGGAGTAAACCAAGGAGGATGAAGATCCACCCAACGGTCGTACCGATATTCACAGCAGGGACCATGGCGGAGCGGAGCTTCATCAGGAAATATTCCTCCTGATCCTGCTGCGCATGGCCTAGCTCGTGGGCGGTGATTGCCATGGCGGCAACACTGGGGATCTGAGCGATGTCCCGGGACAGGCTGAGGACATTCTTCCTCGGATCATAATGATCCGTCAAGCGTCCTGGCGTGCCCTTTAGCGGCGAAGCCGCTACCCCCACATATAATGGTCTTCCTTTTTCACGGAGTTTATTCAGCAGGCTCATTGTTTATGAACTGAGAGACCCCAGGGATTTGTAAATATCCCTGGGGTCTACGTTGTTTTACTGCTAATCCCTTGTGAAATTGATTTCCTCAATAGATTACTCGAGGGGCCAATTATTATTTACAATTAGTGATGGTTGGATGCATTTTTATCTTCGTCAAAATTACGCTCAAAAAGGTCGATCAGTGCTGTGATGACCTGATCCTTTTGCGGCCCTTCAGCGCTGATTTGCACCTGGTCACCTTTTCGTGCCGCGATGTTCATAACGGAGATAAGACTATTCGCCGGAACTGGACCTTTGTTTTCGGTCAGATTTTTGACCATTACAGTGGCGTCATAGCTGCCACTCGTTTTTACAAATAAAACAGCTGGTCTGGCATGCAGCCCTTGTTCATTGGGAACGATCAGCGTGACATGATTTGTTTCATCATCATCTTTCGTCGTTATAGAAAGGATGGGTTGTTCCTCTGGTTGATCGCTTGAATCTTCAACGAGTTGGTCGCTCTTCATTTTTAGCGCATTCATGGCTTCTTGGTAGACGGACTTGAGGTCTGACCCCAGTCCTGCCTGAACTGCAGCCGCGATGGCACCTTCCACAAAGGGCGCTGGACAAATCTTGATATTAGATTTCATTTCATCCGTAATTAAATTAAGTGCCATTTCCGTGCTCAAGATGGCGCTTCCCAGGTCCATGAGGACCAGGATTCCATCGTCCGAATAGATCTCTTCTATGGCTTCCATAATCTCAACGGCATTTGTACCCAGTTCTTTATTTTCTTCACCGATCCCTGCCGCGGTGGCGATTTTCACTGCAGTGGATGATGTCATCTGTTGGACCATTTCAGCGACACCATCAGCCAATCTTTTACTATGGGACACCAAAAGCAAATTAACCATATTTCTATCCTGTTTTATCTAAAATTCCGTTTTTTATACCATTCAATAAAAAATCCAAGGATCAAAAGTCTGATCGATGGAAAAACAGATTATCTTACGCACATCTCATCCGTTGAGTGAAATCGTGCATTAATCTCAATCTATTCACATGCATGCGTGTATAAATACCATGTGTCGACACGAGCGAATCTAATCATTTTTGTTCTTATTCATTAATGAATGAAACAGGTTCATTCCAAAATAAACAAGCACGATGCTGGCGCCAAAAATAAAGCCCCACAAGATACCCTTCCCCCAATCCCCTTCTGCGCGAATAATCTGATAGCCGACCCATAATGCCAGGGCAAAACTGACAATGCAAATTATCTTTAACCCTTTAAACTTCCCAATCCAGGGTTTTCGCTCAAAATCTACTTTCGATTTGTGTTCTATTTTTTTACTCAAAATGGTCTCCGGGCAAAATCTCTCAATTAGTTTTAATTATTGTACACCTTATAAAAGAGAAGGGGCGGTGGCTTCCCGCCGCCCCTTGTTGATCAATGAGTTACTACTAGTTTTCAACCCAGTCAAATGTTCGGGTGACTGCTTTCTTCCAACCCTTGTAGAGTTTAGCGCGTTCTTCTGCACCCATTTCAGGATGCCATTCCTTATCGACACCCCAGTTGGCGCGCAGATCTTCAACCTCTTTCCAGAAGCCAACGGCCAGGCCGGCAGCATAAGCTGCACCCAGCGCGGTTGTTTCAGCAACGGTCGGTCGAATAACAGGAACGCCCAGAATATCGGATTGGAACTGCATCAAGAGCTCATTGAAGACCATACCGCCATCGACTTTGAGGGCTTTCAGTGCAACGCCTGAATCCTTGTTCATGGCGTCCAGCACCTCGCGGGTCTGGTAAGCGGTCGCTTCGAGGGTGGCACGAGCGATATGACCTGAATTGATGTAGCGGGTCAAGCCAACAATGACGCCACGTGCGTCACTCTTCCAATAGGGTGCAAACAGGCCAGAGAAGGCCGGTACGAAGTAAATACCACCGGCGTCTTCAACGGTCTTGGCCAGCATCTCGATGTCCTTTGATTTTTCAATCATCTTCAGGTTGTCACGGAGCCATTGTACCAGTGCGCCGGTGATGGCGATGGACCCTTCCAGTGCATATACAGCTGGTTGATCGCCGATCTTGTAAGCGAGTGTGGTCAACAGACCATTCTTTGATTGGACTGGCTCAGTTCCAGTGTTCAGCAGCATGAAGCAGCCTGTACCATAAGTGTTCTTTGCCTCACCAGGAGCATAGCAAGTCTGGCCGAACAGGGCTGCCTGTTGGTCACCCAGGTCACCAGCAACCGGAATGCCATCCAAGCCGCTGTTTTTGGCGTAACCGTAGACTTTGCTCGAAGCTTTGATTTCAGGCAACATGGCGCGTGGGATACCCATGACTTTTAACATGTCAGGGTCCCAATCCAGTGTTTCAAGGTTCATCAACATCGTTCGGGAAGCGTTGGTGACGTCAGTCACATGCACGCCACCCTTAGGACCACCGGTCAGATTCCAGATTACCCATGTATCGATGTTACCGAAGAGAACTTCACCTTTTTCTGCTTTTTCGCGCACGCCCTCTACGTTATCGAGGATCCATTTGATCTTTGGGCCGGAGAAGTAGGTTGCAAGCGGCAAGCCGACCTTTTCACGGAAGCGGTCCTGGCCACCATCCACCGCCAGTTTATTGCAAATCTGATCGGTGCGGGTGTCTTGCCAGACAATTGCGTTGTAAACGGGTTTACCGGTTGCTTTTTCCCAAACCACAGTTGTTTCGCGCTGGTTGGTGATACCACAGGCTGCAATGTCCTTCGTATCGATCTTGAATTTCGTTAGGGCACCCCCAATAACATCCTGCGTGGCTTGCCAGATTTCTAATGGATCATGTTCCACCCAACCTGCTTTTGGATAGATTTGCTCATGCTCTTTTTGGTCCACACCAACAACTGCGCCATGATAATCAAAGATCATAAAGCGGGTGCTGGTAGTACCTTGATCAATTGCAACTGCGTACTTTGCCATTTTTTACTCCTTTTGGTTACTATTGGTTCAATATTAATTTAACTACAGTTTGCCCAGACTTTTGCAGCAGTATCCAGGAGCAGGAAGGTTGACGTTGCACCGGGATCTTGATGACCGGCGCTTCGTTCGCCAAGATAGCTTGCGCGTCCTTTGCGGGCAACAAGGGGGATCGTCGCTATCATGCCTTCTTCTGCAGCCTTTGCCGAGTTTTCCAATCCTTCCCCAAGTGTCAGTCCCTGTTGAGTTGCCTCCTTTAAGGCCTGAACAGCCGGAGATAACGCGTCTACCATTGTTTTATCCCCCACTGAGGCTTTTCCTAACTTGATAATGCCGTCGGTAGCCGCCTCAAGCGCATTTGCCCAATCTGCTAAGTCAAATTCCATTTTACCGTCGATAGATTTTCCAGCTTGAATAAACACCGTGGAATACAAAGGACCGCCAGCACCGCCAACTTTAGAAAGCAAGGCCATGCCAACAGTCATCAATATTTTTCCAATATCTTTGTCTTCATTATCAGGCAATTTATCCAGGACGGCACGAAAGCCCCTGTTCATATTTGCGCCATGGTCTGCATCACCTATTGGCGAATCCAATTCTGTCAGATAGGTTTCATTATCAGCAATGACTTGTGCATAGGTTCGAATCCACTTGAGAACATCAGTTTTTGTAACAGTCACATAAACCTCACTAGATTTGAGTCTGGGGAATTTTCCCCAGACTCAAAAATCAACATGAATTTATACTAAATTCCCCAACGCATACCGGCGGTTTTAACTGGAGCGTCCCACAGTTTGGTCAGGTCGTCATCCATTTTCAATAAAGTAATGGAAGCGCCGGCCATCTCTAAACTTGTGATATAGGGACCAATTAAATTACGGGTAACTTTAATACCCTTAGCTTCGAGTATCTCGACAGCTTTCCGATAGAGGATGTAGAGCTCAATCAAAGGTGTACCGCCCATGCTGTTCACGAACAACAGCACCTCATCACCTGCCTTGTAGGGCAGGTCTTCGATGATGGGCGTAAGCAGCATCTCGGTAATCTCATCTGCAGGTTTAATCTTCATCCGAGTGCGGCCTGGTTCACCGTGAATGCCAATACCGATTTCCATTTCATCTTCGGGCAGGTCGAAAGTAGGCTTGCCGGCATGTGGAACAGTGCAGGAAGTTAACGCCATACCCATGCTACGACCTTGTCCATTAATCTTGCGTGCCAGATCGGCGATATCTTTCAACGAGCGGCCTTCTTCTGCCGCTGCGCCGACGATTTTCTCCATCAGCACGGTCAGGCCAACGCCCCGTCGTCCGGCGGTGTAAAGGCTGTCTTTCACAGCTACATCATCATCAACCACCACCGCTTCAACATCAATCCCTTCAGCTTTGGCAAGATCTGCCGCCATTTCAAAGTTCATGATATCGCCGGTATAGTTTTTGACGATGTGCAGAACGCCTGCACCACCATCCACCGCTTTGGTCGCTTCAAGCATCTGGTCAGGGGTTGGGCTTGTAAATACAGCACCCGGGCAGGCAGCATCCAGCATACCCATGCCAACAAAACCGCCGTGCATGGGTTCATGTCCACTGCCACCGCCTGAGACGAGTGCAACCTTTCCTTTTACAGGTGCATCAGCTCGTACGATGTAATCAGGGTCATAGTAAACCTTAACCAGATCAGGATGAGCGGCTTCAATGCCTTTCAACTCCTCTAATACAACGTCATTTGGCTTATTGATTAGTTTTTTCATTTTTCTAAACTCGCTTTCCCTATTTCTCGTCTCCAGCAGGAAGATTCTTCGTGATAAAAAGGTCATAGAGAACGATGCCGATAGGACCGGCAATAGCAGGAATCAAGACTGGTGGGATCAGCCAGTAAAGGCCATCAAATAGGCCTTTGGTGCCAACCAACAAACCAAAGATCCGGGGACCAAGGTCACGGGCAGGATTAATCGAATACCCGCTGGGGCCACCGAGGGAGAGACCAACTGCCAGAACAGTGAAACCGACAATGAAGACTCCCAGATTGTCTTTGAGGCCCAGGTTCTTGGCGTCGCCAGAAGCCATGACACCCCATAGCAGCACCATGGTACCAAAGAATTCAGCTATGGATGCGGTCAGCATGCTGTAACCGCCAACCGACGCAGCACCTTCGCCGCCCCAGAATGAGGCACTGAAAACCGCGCCAGGGCCGGTCGACCAGACATTTGGCATACCAGCTGCGACAAGGCCATCACGATAGATCAAATATACTGCAGCAGCGCCCAGGAAGGCACCAATCATTTGGGCAATGATGTAAGGAAGCACTTTTTTCCAAGGGAAGTCACGCTTGAATGCAAGCGCCAGTGTCACTGCTGGGTTGATGTGAGCACCTGATACACCGCCGGACACATAAACAGCGACGATAACTGCAAAACACCAGCCAATTACGATGGTATTCCAGTTATAGGCTGGCGCAGCCAGACGAGGTGCCAAACCAACATTTGCAACAACGCCATCACCCAGGAGGATGAGTACGAAAGTTCCAAAGACCTCGCCGATAAACTCATTTACCAATCCTTTTTCTTTCATCTTTTTATAGTCTCCTTGATTGAATGATAGTTAACTAGGAATTAGAAGAATTTTTTACCCAATCAATTTGCTCTCCTCGATAAACACCTCCATTTCTAATCGGATGCCAGCTGATTCAAATTACCTGACTTACCAAATTTTGCTCATGGATATCCATACATGACGCATTAAAGTAAAAATCACAAATTGAAAACTCGAATCAGGAGTTCGGATTTTCTTTGAACAAAATCTGGTGGCATTGCGTGAAAACAATCATCTCATGTACATTTTCTTAAAAAACTCTGCTCCGAATAATTGGTGATGCTTTATTATTTTGGTTAAAAGATAGGCAATGATCTCTATTAATATTTTGATAAACGCGTTAAGCTAAATATAACACATATTAATGACAATTCAAAATACGTTAATGATTAACTCTTGCTATTTGGTTGTAAAAGTCTGTCGATATCAGCCCAAATCTGATTAACAAATTGTTAATGGGATGGAATAATTTGTAGTATAATCTTACAGATGCTTTACCTCACCTGATAATTTAACGATACAGTTGGTCGCTATAATTTACAGTCTTTTTAATTCAAGATTTAAGACAAATATTCAGGTCAAAAATGAATGTAGTGCTCGTTGAGATTATAATTGGCTTTTGGTAGGATGCTCTTGTGTTGAAAAGCAGTAAATTTCTTGCCCTTTGAAAGATAAATGCTGAAACAGGTCGGGACTGTCTTAAACAGGACTTGCGTTTAACGCGCTTACCTACTGGTGATCGTAATTCATTATACGCAAAAGTTTACTGAATTCAGGTTTCTTTTGGGATGAAAGGGAATCTATTTGGGTAAATATTTCGCGATAAGGTAACCTATTTTCCAGTGGAGTATCTTTAAAACCTTTCTTTGAATAAAACGGTCCGATGATGTCAGTTAATCATGAAAACGGAGAAATGGAGGTTGTAGTGCAAGAAAAATATGATTACATTGTAATAGGTGGCGGTGTCGTTGGGTGTATCATTGCCCGCACGCTCTCACGCTATGAAGGCAAAGTGCTGCTCATTGAAAAAGAAGCTGATATTTGCATGGGCTCAACTTCTGCCAACACAGCCATTGTTCACGCGGGTTATGATCCTCTGCCAGGAACGCTAAAAGCGCGAATGAATGTAACAGGTAATGCAATGTGGGATCAGCTTGCAGGGGAATTGAATTTCCCCTTTGAGCGCCGTGGCGACTATGTTGTGGCTATAGGTGAAGATGAGCTACCCCACCTTGAAACACTTATGGAACAGAGCAAAAAAAATGGCGTTCCCGGCGTGATGATAGTAAGTGGCGCCCAAGTGCGTTCTCGTGAAAAGAACATCAATCCTGAGGTCAGCGGCGCCCTATGGGCGTCCACCGGGGGCATTTGCGATCCCTTTCAAGTTACGGTTGCTGCTGCGGAGAATGCGGTTATGAACGGAGCCAAGGTTATGTTGGAGACCACCTTTGAAGACTTTATTATGGAGGGCAAACGCATCATCGGCATTAAAACCAACCGGGGTGATATTTATTCTCGCTGGGTTATTAACGCAGCTGGGCTCTATTCCGATGTTGTTATGCATAAGGCTGGTGTGCGCCCCGAGTTTAAAATAAAGCCGCGCAAGGGCGAATATTTTGTGTTTGATCGTGCAGATCTCGAGATTGATAATGTGCTCTTCCCGGTTCCTTCTGAGAAAGGAAAGGGCGTCTTGGTAACCGCAACCATGCATGGTAACACGATCATCGGCCCCAATGCGGACGTCATTGATGACAAAGAAGACACCTCAAACACCATACCAGGCTTGGATGAAATCTGGGAAGGCGCGCATAAACTGGTGCCCTCCATAAGTAAAAAACATGTCATTGCAATCTTCGCGGGTCTACGCCCTATGGGTAACGCCCCATGTAAAACACCTGGCATCAATTACAATCAAGATTACATCATTGAAATTCCTGAAGAAGTGCAAGGCTTTGTCAATCTAGGCGGGATTGAATCGCCGGGGTTAGCTTCCTCGCCGGCTATTGCACAGGAAGTGGTTGACCTGCTGAAAGACGCGGGAGAGGAACTGCTGGAAAAGAAAGATTGGGATCCCATTCGCACCGCACGCCCACGCTTCCGAGATATGTCTCAAAAAGATCGTAAATTATTAGTAGAGATGGATGCTCGCTTTGGTCGGGTAATTTGTCGCTGTGAAAATGTCACAGAAGGCGAAATCATCGCTGAAATCCATGCACCTATCCCAGCCAGAACCTATGACGCCATTAAGCGACGCACCTGGCTTGGTACGGGTCGTTGTCAGGGTGGTTTTGATACACCTCGTGTCGTCGAGATTTTGTCTAAAGAATTGGGTATTTCACCATTAGAGGTCACCAAGCGAGGGAAGGGTTCAGAATTTCTATTTAGACCTACGAAAAAGTTGAAGGACTGAGATGATAAATAAAGAAATCTATGACATAGTTGTTATTGGCAGTGGTCCTGGTGGTTTAGCGGCAGCCATTGCAGCTAAGAAGGAAGGCGCTGAGGATGTGCTCGTGATAGAACGCGATGTAGAACTTGGCGGCATCTTGCTCCAATGCATTCACAATGGCTTCGGTGTCGAAATCTTTAAAGAAGACCTGCCGGGTCCAAGTTATGCGCAGCGTTTTATTGATGAGAGCCTTACATTGGGAGTTGAGGTTTTACTGGACACAATTGTGCTTGAGGTTACTCCGCAACGCAAAATTTATGCCTCAAGCAAACAGCATGGATTTGTTGAGATAGAAGCCCGTTCCATAATTCTAGCTATGGGTTGTAGGGAACGCACAAGGGCACAGATTCAAATCCCTGGCATGCGCCCTGCTGGCATCTACGCTGCTGGGACTGCGCAGCGATTTGTTAATATTGAAGGCAAAATGCCCGGTCAGAAAGTTGTGATTCTTGGTTCCGGAGATATTGGCATGATTATGGCGCGCCGTCTCACCTTTGAGGGTGCTAAAGTTGAGCGCGTCCTTGAAATTTTGCCCTATCTTTCTGGTCTCACCCGTAACTACGTCCAATGCCTGCTGGATTTTGACATTCCTTTACAGCTTCAGCATACTATCAAGAATATATTTGGTAAGAACCGAGTTGAAGCTGTCGAAACCGTGCGGGTTGATGAGAATTGGAATTTTATTCCAGGATCCGAGGAGATTATCCCTTGTGACACCCTCCTGCTTTCTGTGGGTCTCATCCCTGAAAATGAACTTTCCCGCCAGGCTGGTGTACTGCTGGATCCCATTACAGGAGGCCCTTATGTCGATGATAATTTCCAGACCAACGTGCCCGGCATTTTTGCCGCTGGCAATGTTGTGCATGTGTATGACCTGGTAGACTGGGTCACAGAAGCTGGTTATGAGGCTGGCAAAGGCGCTGCAAAACACGCCCTGGCGCAGCGTGCCAGGGAGTCCAAACAAATTCCTCTTATTGCTGGCAACAATGTACGTTACATCGTCCCGCATACGCTTGACAAACGCAACCTTGAAGATAGAGACATCCGCCTGCAGATGCGTGTCACCAAGCCAATCGAGCAACCGGTGTGGATTGAGATTCATGATGAAAACAACTTGGTTACCCGCAGGGGAGCGAAATATGTTCGCCCGGGTGAAATGAATACCGTCACACTCAAACCACGTCATTACGCCGATGTCGAAAAAGCAGCTAGTCTGACTGTTGATATTAACCCACGATAGGAGTGATTTGTTATGGATAAAACTCAAAAGCTTATTTGTATCAGTTGTCCTCAGGGATGCACCCTCGATATCACCATGGATGGCGAAACTATTGTCAATGTCGATGGGAACGCCTGCAGGAAGGGTATTGATTATGCTGAAGAAGAGATTAAAGACCCCCGACGCATGGTTGCTTCAACTGTGATGGTGAAAAATGGTTTTCATCCGCTGGTGCCGGTTTATACCGAACGCCCAGTCCCAAAACCACTCATTGAGGATGTCCTTGTCGAACTTCGAAAGGTTGAATTGGAAGCACCGGTAGCTTTGAATGACATTGTGATAGAAAACGTTCTTGGCACTGGTATCAACGTGATCGCAAGCCGCAACATGCCAAGCGTATGAGGCAGCCAGCATGGAATGTGTCAATGATTTGAGACAATTCATTTCAGAAACTAAACGCTAAAAGAGTCGTCAAATGGCCAACTGAAGCGCTTCAGCAAGGGTATCTTCACTGGATCATGATTATTTTCTTGTAGAGATTTATTCTGTGAATTGATCCAAAAGGCTTCTGGTAACAATGTTGCGTAGTCTATAAATCGAGTAGGGGGCGGTTAGTCGCCGCCCCCTACTCGATTACCTGATTCTCTGAATAGCCTGTTGACTACCGCCTGCGGCGTCCCACACCACCTGCCAGGGAGGAGAAATACAGTAATTGCAGTACCGAACTGGCGATAGCCGCCACGTAGGTCAGCGCAGCCGCATTCAGGACCTGGTTGACGCCCCGTTTTTCTTTCTCTGAGGTGATCATCCCGCTGGATTGGAGCAATTCCCGGGCGCGCTTGGAAGCGTTCAGTTCCACGGGCAGAGTGGCGATGGAAAAGAGCGCTCCAGCCGAGAAGGTAAACACGCCCAGCCAAGCGAGGTTACCCATTTGCAGGAGTAAACCAAGGAGGATGAAGATCCACCCAACGGTCGTACCGATATTCACCGCCGGGACCATGACGGAGCGGAGCTTCATCAGGAAATATTCCTCCTGGTCCTGCTGCGCATGGCCCAGCTCGTGGGCGGTGATTGCCATGGCGGCAACACTGGGACCCTGAGCGATGTCCCGGGACAGGCTGAGGACATTCTTCCTTGGATTATAATGATCCGTCAAGCGTCCTGGCGTGCCCTTTAGCTGCAATCCATACAGCCCCATCCTATCAGCCAATCGTTGAGCAACCTGTGCACCCGTCAGGCCGGCGTGGTTTTGCACCTGGCTCCAGCGGGAGTAACTGGCGTTGACATAGAATTGGATGATCAGGCTCAACAGGATTGCAGGGAGCATGTAGAGCAGATAGTTGATATTGAATATGGGTAAAAAGAACATCGTTATCTTCTTCCAATGGTTTATTGAAGCAGCTCTTGCAGAACCTCGATCGCCTTTTCGAGCTGGGGATCGCGGCCTTCTTTGTCATCCTCTTCGGTCATTTCGACGATATATTCGGGTGTTAACCCTTCACCGCTGATCTGGCGTCCATCCGGTGTCAGCCAGCGGGCGATGGTCACCCGGACACCACCGGCAGCATCTTCCAGAGCGATCCAGCTTTGCACTGAGCCTTTGCCGTAGGTGGTGACTCCCACCAGTGGCGCCCGGTCGAGGTCCTGGATAGCCCCTGCGGTGATCTCTGAGGCAGAAGCGGTACCTTCATTGACCAGCACGACGAGCGGGATCTCGGTGGCTATTCCACCCGGGATCGCTTCGTAGGTATAGGTTTCACCATCGCCATACTGTTCGTACATCACCACGCCTTCACCGATAAATTCCGAAACCACCTCAATGGCGGTGTTCAGGTAACCGCCGCCATTATCTCGCAGGTCAAAGATCAGCCCATCCGGGTTCTGATCAAGCACCTCTGTGAGCGCTTTCCGAAATTGTTCGGTGGATTTGTCACCGTAGTTGTAGAGCGCGATATAGGCGATATTATCATCCAGCATTTCGTAATCTACGGTGGGAACGACAATGTGTTCCCGGGTGATGGTCACATTAAAGGATTCTTCATCCCGCTGGATGGTCAAGGTCACATCCGTGCCAGCAGGTCCGAGGATTCTTTGGAGGACGAGATCGCCGGGGATACCGGTCATATCCTCGCCATTGATTGCAATGACCTTGTCATTCGGCTGTAAACCAGCTTCCGCTGCTGGTGAGCCTTTCATGGGGCTGATGATCTCGACATAATCGCCGGTAACATCCACCCAGGCGCCGATCCCTTCATATTCGCCTTCGAGGGATTCGTTAGCCTGCCGGAACTCCTCCGGAGTCATATAGGAGGTATGTTTATCACCCAGGGCATCCAGCATTCCCTCAATCGCACCGCGCATCAAATCGACATCGTTGACTGGCTGATCGACATATTCCTCATGGACGATGACCCAGGCTTCCCAGAAGGGGGAGAATAGGTCCTGGTATTCCTCCGGGGTATTACCAGAGGGGTCCACATAAGGGCATTCCGGACATTGGGTAGGCTCGACACTATCATTGCCATTTGATGGGGTGGTCGCGGCCTCAGGGCAGGGGGGACAATTGACCGGACCCGAAACGGGGATGTCCGTCTCGAACAGCCGGGGGGCGAAGTAACCCACGCCTGCGCCGGATAAAAAGACCACCGCCAATACGACAATGCCGATTCCTATCGAAAGACATGCGCGGAAACCTTTAGATTCCATGACCAACTCCTTATCGTGTTCACCATTATTGGATTAATATCACCGGTGATTGGATCATACCGGACTCAGGGGTGACTCCACCTGAGATTAAGTATGGTGATTTTTTACATTAATTTTATGAAGGTTACCACAATTTTATTAACAAAGGATAGGAAAATGTGTCCCAGGAAAACGAAGAATTCTACGTCTTGATCAATCTCAAGAACCTTGGGAGAGAGATTCAAGCAGCAGTGTAGCCATGGCAATCGTGCCTGTTTCCAAGCAGCGCTCATCAACATCGAAATCTGGCGTATGAAGCAGGGCATATTTCCCCCGTGTGGGATCTGCGGCACCGAGCCAGTACATGGCGCCTGGAACGTGTTTCGTATAGTACGCGAAGTCTTCGCAGTTGAAGGGGAAAGCGGCTTTGAGCGGGAGGACATTTTCGGGTCCGAGGACGTTTGTGAGCGCGGGTAATGTGTCTTTTACCAACCCGGGGTGATTGCGCATATCCGGCATGGACCCCATTGGTTCCAACCTGTAATCTGTATGGGTTACACGGCAGATCGTGTTGAGGATCGCCTTGATCCTTCCCACGGCTGTGCGGCGCAGGTGCCGGTTGGCGGCTTTGATCCCGATCCCGAATTGCCCGTGCCAGGCGGAGGGGTCTTCATCGTTCAGGGTCGCGTCATAGATGATGAAATGTCTGAGATTATGAGGACCTTCCTGCAGGGTATGCCAGAATGACTGCATTTCTTCCCAGTTTTCTGGGAGCTGCCAGTCATTAAAGCTTCGGATCACCTGGCAGCATCGCTCGGCGACAGCATCCAGGTGTTCCGGGGATGCGCTGGATGCTTCTCTGGCGGTGAGAATAGCTAAATAATGTTCGAAGCCTGCCAGGAAGAGATCGCCACTCCATGCGACCTGTCCAGCTGGGAGCGGCGCGACGTGCAGACCGAAGATCGCGCATGGGGTTGGGTTGGCGAGCGCGCCAGCCCGGATCATCCGCAAAGCGCCCGTGATCTCTTCTTCTTCCGGCTGGAAGATGAACCGGATATTGCCCGAGAGCACGTTGACCATCCGCGTGAGGACAGCTGCCGTACCCAGTCCAATAGTACTGTGCACGTCGTGCCCGCAGGCGTGCATCACGCCCGGCATTTGTGACCGGTATGGGACGTTGTTGCTCTCGTGGATTGGAAGGGCGTCCATGTCAACCCGCAAGGCGACGGCAGGTTTTGAGGGGTCAGTGATCAGGTCCGCAACCAGCCCGTGACCACCCACATCCATTTGCACTGCGAGTTCTAATTGTCCGAGCTTCTCTGCGAGATAGTTAGCAGTCCAGGTTTCCTGTCCTGATAGTTCCGGGTGCTGGTGAAGCTCGCGGCGGACGGTCACCAGGTTTTCAAAAAGGTCTGCTGTAAATCTTCTTATGGTTTGACGGGTTTCGAGGTTGAGATTCATAGGCGTTAGGGAATGACTCCGGTTGCCACAGCGACCGCAGCCATTTTGGTTTAATGTAGGATCTTCCGGTCAGTAAAGCTCAGGGACGAAGGTCTGCTCTTCGTAGGGTGGGCGGATGTAACCCTCGTTTTCCTGCCGTGGGGGGAGTTCCACCCTCTCGGGTGTCAGGTCCTCATAGGGGATCAGGCTGAGGAGGTGGGAAATGCAGTTTAGCCGGGCTTTCTTCTTCACATCCGCGTTGACCACATACCAGGGCGCCTGCTTGATGTCCGTGTATTTCATCATCACATCTTTGGCTTTGGAGTATTCTACCCAGCAGCTGCGGGCTTCCATGTCCATCGGGCTCAGCTTCCAGCGTTTCGTGGGGTCTTCCATCCGCGCCCGGAAGCGCTTTTCCTGCTCTTTGTCGCTGACCGAGAACCAGTACTTGACCAGGATGATGCCTGAGCGGACGAGCATACACTCGAACTCAGGACAGCTTCGCATGAATTCCCAGTATTCTTCGTCGGTGCAAAAGCCCATCACCCATTCCACGCCGGCGCGGTTATACCAGCTCCGGTCGAAGAGGACGATCTCGCCGGCAGCCGGGAGGTGGGGGACATAGCGCTGGAAATACCACTGGGATTTCTCGCGCTCGGTGGGTACGCCCAGGGCAACCACCCGCGCATAACGGGGGTTAAGGCATTGGGTGATGCGTTTGATCACACCGCCCTTGCCGGCTGCATCACGCCCTTCGAAGACCACCACCACCTTGAGTTTTTCTTTCTTGACCCACTCCTGAAGCTTGACAAGTTCAACCTGCAAGCGGCGGAGTTCCTTTTCGTAATCTTTCTTCTTGAGCTTTTTCTCCTCAGACTTATCGTCGCCGGGAGCCTCGTGAGCAGCGTTACGAGTTGCTTTTTTTGTTTCAGCCTCCATATCGTCTCAGCCGTCAGTGTCCGGTGTTGTATCTTCGCTTTCGATGATTGTGATTATAGCGTCTTCGTCTTGCTTACTTTTCTCCTTTTGCTTCTTTTCTTTCTTGTCCTCCTTTTCTTTTTTGTCCTTCTTTTTCTTCTTATCTTTCTTTTCCTGCTTGTCTATCTTTTGCTTCTTGTCTTTCTTGTCTTTCTTGCCTTTCTTGTCCTTCTTGCCCATGACTAGCCTCCATTTATAGTGAATAGGTGGATTTAACAGGATGTTAACTATTGTACATGAAAAATTGACAGGAGGGAATTGGAAGGTGTGAATTGTGCGTGGGGAATGGTGAATTGTTAGTGGATGATAAGGCGATTAGGAATCAGGAAATGATTCCATTTTATGCAGAGATGTAGCCTATGAATTGATTAATCTGCCATTGAAAGTAATCACAAAGTGGCGACACAGCAATCATCCCATTTTGGTATTTTGGTCCAGATCCAGAATTGAATGTGGTTCGTTTGCTCTGATTTACATATCAATCAGGTCTTGTAACTCGCAGATATGCTCAATGTGCGGACTGCCATCATGCTGGTGCAGCCCGACGGACACTGTCGCCATGCCGAGCATCCGTGCGGCATCCAGGTTACCGGGGGAATCGTCGATCAGCAGGCACTGTTCTGGTGAGTCGCCGATGAGTGCCAATGCTTTATGAAAAGCCTCCGGTTCTGGTTTGCAGTGCGGTGTTACAGCATAGATATCCACGATCATCTCAAATAGGTCAGTGACCCCCAGCAGGTCCATCACCCGCCGGGCATGGGCTTCGGGCGCGTTGGTGAAAATGATCTTACGCTGGGGGAGGATTCGCAGCATCTGTGCCAGCGCTTGGTCCGGACCCAAAAATTTATTGAGGGGGATGTCGTGGACGTAGGTCAGGTAGGCGTTCATATCCACCGTATATTCCGCCTGCAGTCCGCGCAGTGTGGTGCCGTATTGCTGCCACAACCGGTGGCGCAGCGCGGGTACCTCCCCGGCTGGGAAATCCATTTCTTCGATCATAAAGCTGTTGATGCGTTTGCGGATCATCTCCCAGATGCCATTGGTGTGCGGGTAAAGCGTGTCGTCCAGGTCGATGAGGAGGCAGCGGATATAGTGAAGGTTCAAAGCATTCATTTTAGTTAAATCTGAGTGTCATTCACTTTTTTGGTGATCGCAATAGGAAAATATAGAGGAAGACCGAGGGGATGAACAGGGCTACCATCACCCAGTAGGCAGCGGGATGCGCTGCCCAAGCGCCGCTGGGGTAGGTGCTGGCGCCAAAGACGAGCGCGCCGGTGATGAAGATCGTCAGAGAGAGGATCCCCAAACGCCGGTTGAATTCGCCTTTGAATAAGAATTTATATGCGAAGATGATCCCCAGGAGGATGCCGATGAGGTCTGTGCCTGCCAGACCGTACAGGAAGGCCATGGCCTGATCTGTCCAGCCGCCAGGCGGGGGGAGGATGGGGAAGGGAGATTCGACCCCCTGAAGGATAAGGATTCCGGCGCGGGCCAGAGTGAGGAGGTGGAGGGTTTGGAGGAGACCATAGTAGAAAATCAGGATGCGTAAGAAGGGGTGTTTTTTATTCATGGGTTGCTCCGTGGAGTCTGGTGTTCTATTGATTATATTACCCGTTTACGAAGTGATTGGTGAATTGAGAATGGTTAATTTGGGAGCACGGATTGACTGTTGGGATGGATACGACTTTATGATGGCATTTTGACAAATTGAACGTTTCCTGTGTCCCGCGCAGGAAGGGGAACCTGTGGTGTATTTTGTTTTGGTTGGATAAAAGGTAATGTAAAATGAGGTTGGGCGGACTGAAGTCCATGCTCCAAGGATAGGAGGGGGTATGGTTGGAGGAAAAAGTTGATATGCGAGAACGATGGTGCGCACCTGTTTTGTGCGCACCATCTACACGAGAAGGGACTATTGCAAGCTAAGAGGTTTTTTGCAGGGCAAGGCTGACCCAATCCTCCTGCGGAAATCTTTCTACGAGCATAAAGCCCATCTGCTCAGCCTTTTGGATGATGGTCGCTTCCTGATGATCTAAAATCCCGGATAGCAAGAGGGTGCGATCTTCACTGACCAACTCGTCCAAGCCCAGATCAAATAGATGCAGGATTACCGGCGCCAGGATATTTACCAGTACTAAAGGCGCTTTTCGGATCGAGAAATGTCCAGTGAGGACCTCCTCCACCGAGCCTTTGCCGGTCTCCAGAATCCCGGGTGAGATGTCATTCAGCCCGGCATTTTCCTTGGTCGAGGTGATCGCCTGGCTGTCCACGTCCACAGCCAGTGCGTGAACTGCGCCCAGCTTCAAGGCGCAAATCGAGAGGATTCCCGATCCGCAGCCAATATCTATCACCGCCCCGCCCGGTAGGAGGTGTCTCTCCATCAGCCGCAGGATCAATTGTGTGGTGGGGTGGGTGCCTGTTCCGAAAGCCATTGCCGGATTGATGCGGATAACGATGCGTTTTTCGTCACTTTCTGGCTGCTTCCAGGCAGGCATAACCAGCAAGGTGTCACCCACGGGGACGGGTGTGTAATGTTCTTTCCAGGCAGCCATCCAATCCTCGTCCCTGATGGGAGAATACACGGGATTGGGGATGGCGGCGATCTGCCCCAGGTGCCAAAGGGCTTCTTCCAGTTCCTGACGCTTTTCTTCCAGTTGTTCATCGGCGGGCAGGTATCCCGAGATCGCCACCGCTCCGGTCGGTTCGAATTCCTGGGTATGGGGGTTGAACAGCGTCACACTTTCCACCACGACCCCATTAGAAACAAAACGCCCCAGCACTTCAGCTAGGGCTTCGGCAAGTTCGCCGTTGGTATTGATTTTGACTTCGATCCAGTGGATCTCTTTGCTTAATTCAGCCACCAAAGACCTCCCTGAGCTTATCGAAAAAACTTTGATCCTGGATTTTGATATCCGGGTCCAGTGTATCAGCCAGCTTCTCAAACATCTCCCGCTGTTCGGATGATAACCGGGTCGGGATCTGGACGGAGACAGTCACCAGCTGGTCACCGGTGCCGGAACCGCGCAGGTGCGGGATGCCCTGCCCACGCAGCCGGAAAATTTTACCGGGCTGGGTGCCGGGGGGAATCCGTAAATCAACATCACCGTTCAAAGTGGGGATATGGATCTCATCGCCAAGGACGGCTTGTGCAATGTTGATATCCAGGTCGAGGAGAACATCATCCCCTCTGCGGCGGAAAAAGTCGTGTTTTTCCACATCGATTTCGAGATAGAAGTTGCCATGGGGACCACCCTGGCTTCCGGGCTGACCTTCACCAGCCAGGCGGATCTGCACACCGCTGGAAACACCGGCTGGGATGGAGACAAGTTTGGTGATGGTTTTCCTTTCGAGCCCGCGTCCGTTGCAGGTGGGGCAGGGAGTCTCGATCACCTCACCGCGACCGTTGCAGCGCGGGCAGGTGACAACCTGCACCATCGAGCCCAGCAGGGTCTGGTGCACCTGGCGGATTTCTCCCTGACCATTGCATTGCTTGCAAGTCCGGGGCGAGGTGCCAGGTTTTGCGCCGGAACCGTCACAGGTTTCGCACTTCTCATCACGGGTGATCTTGATCTCTTTTTCCACGCCAAAAGCGGCTTCCTCAAAGGTTAATGATACTCTGCTGGAAAGATCTGCACCCCGGCGGGGGGCATTCCGGGAGCGGCGCCCTCCCATACCCCCGAAGCCGCCAAAGCCAAAGATGCCTTCCAGGATATCCGAAAGATCGATATTGGTGAAGTCTGGCATGCCCTGGGTGTTGACGCCTGCGTGACCATAACGGTCATAAGCGGCGCGTTTTTCGCTGTCCGAAAGGACGGCGTATGCTTCATTGATCTCTTTGAATTTCTCTTCCGCTTCCGGATCATCACTCACATCCGGATGGTGCTGGCGCGCTAGCTGGCGAAAGGCGGATTTCAGATCATCTTCGCTTGCACTCCGGGATACGCCCAGCACTTCATAATAGTCACGTTTTGTCATATTTTCATTTTCTTTATATGATTGATCGAATAATGCCTTAATTGTTCACAAATCTGGATAAGTCTACTCAGGAATAAAGGGGGTGTCAAATGAGGATTTTCAGTTCTGGTATGGTATTCAGGTGCCCGAAGTAACTCCGGGCACCTGTTATGATCTATCGTCTGGTCGGGTCTTTGATCAGACCTGTTTGAACTCCCCATCCACCACGTCTTCGTTATCATCGCCAGGTTTGTTATCAGGTGTTTTTTCACCTTCTGTACTGGCATCGGGTGGTTCACCGGCAGCTTGCTGTTGCTGGTAGGCAGCCTGTCCGACTTGCTGCAGCACTTCGATGAGCTCATCGGTTGCATTCTTGATTGCGTCCAGGTCCTCACCATCTTTGACCTCGCGGACTTTGCCTGCGGCGTCTTCCACTTTTTGCTTCAGATCGCCGGGCACTTTATCACCCAGGTCATTAAGTGTCTTTTCTGCGGAATAGACCGTATTGTCAGCGCGGTTCTTCGCTTCAATCAGCTCGCGATGCTGGCGGTCTTCCTCGGCGTGTAGCTCTGCTTCCTGGCGCATTTGTTCGACTTCATTTTCGCTCAGACCGGAGGAGGCAGTAATGGTGATGTTCTGGCTGCGACTGGTCGCTTTATCCTGCGCAGTCACTTCGAGGATACCGTTCGCATTGATGTCGAAAGTTACTTCGATTTGCGGGACTCCGCGCGGCGCCGGTGGGAGGCCATCCAGAACGAATTGCCCCAGGGATTTGTTGTTGGCTGCCATGGGGCGCTCACCCTGGAGGACATGGATCTCCACCTGGGTTTGGTTCTCGCTCGCAGTGGAGAATACCTGGCTCTCACGGGTGGGGATGGTGGTATTGCGTTTGATCAGTGGGGTTGCTATGCCACCCAGGGTTTCCACGGAAAGGGTCAGGGGGGTCACATCCAGCAAGAGGATGTCCTTGACTTCACCGCCGAGGACGCCGGCTTGAATGGCAGCCCCTATTCCGACGACCTCATCCGGATTCACGCCTTTATGCGGTTCCTTGCCGAACATCTTTTCAACCTCGGATTGGATCTTGGGCATGCGGGTCATCCCGCCCACTAAAACGATCTCGTCAATGTCTTTCTTTGACAGGTTGGCATCATCCAACGCCTGTTTTACCGGGGTTAGGCTGCGATCGATCAGATCATTGGTCAATTGCTCAAGTTTTGAGCGTGTCAGGGTCATCACGAGGTGTTTTGGTCCTGAGGCGTCGGCAGTGATATAGGGCAGGTTGATCTCGGCTTGCATCGTGGAGGAAAGCTCAATCTTGGCTTTCTCCGCGGCTTCCTTAAGACGCTGGAGAGACTGGCGGTCATTCCGTAAGTCGATCCCATTCTCTTTTTTGAATTCATCAGCGATATAGTCGATGACGCGCTGGTCGAAGTCATCGCCACCCAGGAAGGTGTCACCACTGGTGGATCGCACCTGAAAAACGCCTTCACCCACATCCAAGATGGATATATCGAAAGTGCCGCCACCGAGGTCGTATACAGCGATCACCTCGTTCTTCTTCTTATCCAGCCCGTAAGCCAGGGAGGAAGCAGTTGGCTCGTTAATGATGCGCAAAACCTCAAGCCCGGCGATCTTTCCGGCGTCCTTGGTGGCATTGCGCTGGGCGTCATTGAAGTAAGCGGGCACGGTGATGACCGCCTGCGTGACAGGTTCTCCCAGGTAGGCTTCGGCATCACGTTTGATCTTGGAGAGGATCATGGCTGATACTTCCGGTGGGGAATATTCTTTCCCTGCCAGGGTCACTCTCATGTCCCCGTTGGGTGCTTTGGTCACTTTATAGGGGACCAGCTTCATCGCTCGTTGGACTTCGGGGTCGTCAAATTTACGGCCCATGAAACGTTTGATGGAGAAGATTGTGTTCTCCGAGTTGGTGATAGCCTGGTTACGGGCAACACGCCCCACTAATCGTTCACCATTCTTATTAACGGCGACCACAGAGGGAACGAGACGTTCGCCTTCTGCGGAAGGGATGACAACGGGTTCGCCACCGACCATTACTGCGGCGACGGAGTTTGTTGTTCCAAGGTCGATACCAATGATTTTTCCCATTTTCTATTTGCCTCCTGTATTCTATCGGGCGACCCGCACTATCGCGGGACGTATGACACGGTCAGATATGCGATATCCCGGCTGGACGACCTCAATAATTTGTCCTTCTTCAAAATCCGGGTCTTCTTCCTGGGTGATAGCTTCGTGGATGTTCGGGTCAAATTCATCGCCCGGCTGGACATCCATGCGTTCCACACCCTGGTTTTTCATTTGGCTGTTCAGTTTCTGAAGGATCAGATCGATCCCAATCACCCAGCTATCCACCTTCTCGCCCTCCGGTTTGTGCTTGAGGGCGCGCTCGAGGTCGTCGCTGGCATTGAGGAAGATCTTCAGGATGCTGGCCATTGCATCCTGATAGGATCGCTGGACATCTCGCTGGACGCGCTTTTTGTAATTGTCGAAATCAGCCCGGGTGCGAAGCCAGCTGTCTTTTGTTTCCTCGAGTTCCGCCTGGAGAGATTCGATCTCTTTTTCCAGAATGTTATACTCGTCAAAGGTCAGCCCGACCATGGTCTGCATTTCGTCAGGTCCGTGTTCTCCTTCAGGTGGTGGGTTCTGGTTGGTGTGTTCTTCTTCTGACTTTTTTGTTGTTTTTTCTTTATCTTTTTGTACTTTGTCCATAAACCTCTCCAATTAATGATGAAAATTATTAAGTAATGATTCCTTAGTGCTCAGATAGCCAGAGTCTCTGATACCAGATCACTCAGGACGTTTGCCACAAACCGGACGGTAGAAATGGTGCGATCATAAGGCATGCGGATGGGACCCAGCACACCGACCGAGCCGGTTAGAGTGTTAGGATCGCCGTAACGGGCAAGAACGACCGAACATTGGCGTAACTCTTCCCAGGTGCCCTCGCCGCCGATCAGCACCTGGATTCCACCTACATCGGTATTCATTACTGTGCTGGCGAGCAGATTTTCAAGCAGAGACGGTTCCTCCAGAATATGGAGCGCCTGCCGGGCTTCGTCCGATTCGGAAAACTCCGGTTCGGAGAGCACGTTGGTCATGCCGTCCAGATAGATCTCGCCGGTAGCAGATTCCTCAATCAGCGCCATTTCTTTGAGCAGGACATCCAGGATTTCCTGACCCGGGGCGTCGAGTTGCCCCCGCAGTTTTGCCATGTTAACCGCATCACACCGGACGCACAGCCGGGAGATTAGGGTCGCGATTTCCGACAGCTGCTCTTGCGGGATGGGCTCTGCCAGGGTGATGAATTGCTGGCGGATCTCGCCGCCCATCAGGACCAGCACCATCAACACCTGTCGGCCGCGTGTGGCGATCAATTCGAGGTGTTTGAAGATGGTCTTTTCAGAGTGGGGGGCGGTAACCAGGGAAGCCGCCTGGGATTGGTTGGCGAGCACGGAGGCTGCCAGCCGGAGCCATTGCTCTATATCCTGACGGGACTGATAGAATTGGTGTGTGATCGTGCGGCGGATTGTCGTGGGGAGTCCGGTCTTTTGGATCAGGTTTCCGACGAAAAAGCGGTACCCTTCCTCGGTCGGCACACGGCCTGCAGAGGTGTGCGGTTGTCTGAGCAAGTCGTAATCCGTCAGTGTGGACATCTCGTTGCGGACGGTTGCTGAACTCATCGCCAGGTCATATTTATCCACAAGCGAATTAGAACCCACCGGTTGCGCCGAATGGATATGCTCGTGGATGATCAAGGTCAGGATGAGTTTTTGCCGGTCTGTCAGTTTCATAGGCGTCTCTGTCAAGTTTTAGCACTCTCATATTGAGAGTGCTAAACTAGCACAAATTTAATGGTACCATGACCAAAAATAGGCGTCAAGAATGGAGAGGGCGCTGGGGCGTTAATAATTTATAAGAATTATTGTGAATGGAGAATGGGGAGTTGGGCATTGGGAACTAGGTATTCACCCAATCACTTATTCACCATTCCCAATTCAAGGTGTCAGTGTGACGCGATAAATGTGCCTATCAATCCCGCCAAACTTGTACTTATAGGTTTCGCCCCCGCGCATGAAGTCAAATTCCTCGATCCCATGCTCATTCGCCCATTCGAGTAAATGTGTGAGCAAGACCCATCCCGGTGAGAACTCCCGGTATTCCCATTCCCAGCCTGAATTGTAGAGCCAGAGCCGGTTGTTGAACTTGAAGGACATGTTGGCTGCGGCTTTTTCACCATCAAGGGTGAAAAACGAAAGTTGCAGCCAGCCGTTGTCGAAGGCGACTTGGGCTGTATTGTGCAGGTGTTGCTGCATGGCGTCAGTGAGGAATTCTTTTTTGCTCGGGTCCTGCGCCATCATGTCGATGAAGGCTTGCGTCTCCGCCTGCAGCTTATCTTCCTCTTCCACGAAGTAAAAGCCACCCTCCACCAGGCTCTGCTCCACATTGCGTAGCTTGCGGCGGATCTCGTGGCGCTGTTTTTTGTCGATCCCGGCGAGATATTCGTCGAAGTTGCCCGGCAGCGGGATGTAGGGGGAGGATTGCAGGGGCACCTGCTTATGCGCCCAGCCGCGTCGTTCAGCTTCGGCTTGCAGGGTTACAAGGCTGGGTGATTCTTCCAGAATATTGGAGAGGTCCAGCAGTTCCCACTGGGGGACCTCATTTGGATCTAATAGGAAGTCGACCAGACCGGAGAGGAAGGGTGCGAGGTTGTCTGGTTGGACAATAAAATCGAGGAAATCCGATACCTCGATTGCCCCAACGAACATCAGCGCCGGTTTCCCAAGGATGATCTCAGCATGGAAGAGGGGCGCTATGCCAACCAGCGTTTCGCCTTCAAAGGCGGCGATCAGCACCAATTCGCTCTCCTCGGGCCATTCGCCCCCACCGCGGGTTTGCCACCACGCCTGCAGATAATCATAGGTCAGGAATGGTACCTGACTTGCACATTTTTCCAGTAAATGATTCCAGTCGTGCTTAAAACTTGCCAGCGCTTCAAAAGTATTGTATCGTTTAAACTCCATAAAAAATATTATACCTTAGCACGGGAATGTGTATAATGAAGGTGTAGACCCATCTTCGAATCGGTCAGGTGCCCATGTATGATTTAAACTTAATGCCCATCCATTTCCATCAAGGACAGCCGGTGCCGGATACTGTCGGGATTTACGCTTTTGCGCCACCGCGCCGCGCAGCCCGGGGGCGGTCGGAGGATTTGCTGATCCTATCGTTGAGCTTGGAGGGAAGCGACCGTATTTCCCCTGAGATTCAACAGGATTGGCTCGACCGCCTGGCGAATATATTCTATAAGACTAGCGGCTCGGCAACGGCAGCCTTGCGGACTTTGATCGAAACGCTGAACCTCACCATCATGGAGAAAAACCTGAAATCCGCGCAGGACGGACTCGCGGTGACAGGTGCGGTTAACCTGGCGGTGGTCCACCGTCGCAGTCTCTATATCGCCCAATGCGGGATGACCCATGCCTTCGTGCTCAACCATCAAGGTTTGCAGCATTATGCTGATGCGAGTATGAGTGATCGCGGACTCGGCGTCAGCCGCACACCCACGATCCGCTATTACCAGGATGAAGTGGGCACCGGCGCATACTTCTTCACGACTGATACCCCACCGGAATCCTGGACGGATTCGTTGATTTTTTCTGAGAATTTCCCCAACTTTGATCAATTACGCCGGCGGTTGCTGAACCAGGCGCCCCCGAATTTCCGGATGGGATTGGCACAGATCACCCCGGGAGAAGGACGGATCAATCTGATCCAGTCTGCGACCCGGACCAGTGAGACAGTGAAACAGCAACCTTCGGTTGAACGACAAACCCCGTTTCCGCCAAAAGAGAGCCCTTCACCCACACCGATGCAAACGACGGAGATAAACCCAACGAAGGAAGATGACCTTCGAAATACCCGGGAGGCGCGAAGCCCAGCAGAGCCGGCAGGATCTGATAATCAAAATGTGCCCCAGAGAAAACCGGATGAATTAGAGGTGGCAGCAGATGCCCCCCAGGCACAGCCGACACCACAGCCCCAACCCAGGATATCCCATTTGCGCTCCACCCCCGAGCCCGATTCCACCCAACCCTCCCGCCGTCAGCGTCCATCAAAGGAAACCGGTGCAGCCGCCCGGGAGGTATTGAACCAGCAGAAAGCACAATTTCAGGAGAAAGGACTCAAGGGATTGGCTGCAGTTTTACTATGGGTGCGGAATGTCCGGGAAAGCGTGGATAATTTCTTCAAGGACCTGATTGCCCGCTGGTCTCCGGGAGAATCGAACGGTACCCCCAGGCTCTCACGAAACACACTCATTTTCATTGCGGTTGCGGTGCCGCTTGTGGTGGTTGCCATCGCAGCTGGCGTTTACCTCTCGAGGGGCAGGACTCAGCAATACCAGTACTACTACAGCCAGGCAATGGCTTACGCGCAAAGTGCAACCATAACAGATGACCCGGCTGTAGCCCGGAGCTGGTGGATGACATCGCTTGATTTCCTCGACCAGGCGGGGTCCTACCGGACGACGGATGAAATGGAGCAACTGCGCGACCAGGCGCAAGATGCGCTGGATGTGCTGGATGGCGCGGTCCGGCTCGATTACCGACCTGCGATCATTGGCTCGTTATATTCAGAGATCAACATCACCCGCATTGTGTCTTTTGGTGCTGATCTGTACTTATTGGATGAAGCTGGCGGCAGGGTGATCCACGCTGTTCGCAAGAGCCAGGGGTATGAGGTTGACCCGGATTTCATCTGCGCTGCCGGGAGTTTTGAAGGTGGTGCAGTGGACCTCCTGGTTGATATGGTCTCTTTGCCCATCAACAATCCCTATCAGGCGCATGTCCTGGCTGTGGACGCAATGGGGAATGTAGCCTACTGTGCTGCAGGGCGGGAGCCGATCGTGATAGCGTTGCCAAAACCTTCAGCCAATGAAGGTGAGATCAAAGCTATTGCCTATAACAGCGGATACCTGTATGCATTGAACCCGCTGGCGGATTCCATCCGTGTTTACCGGGCGATTAACGGTCAGTTCCTGGATGCGCCCACAGAATTTTTTGAAGGGGCAGACCTTGCGGAAAAGCCCGATCTCACGCAAATTGTCGACCTGGCTGCGAATGGGCAGGAATTATATTTATTGCGCAACGACGGGATGCTGGTGGATTGTGTTTCCAGCGGTTTACCTAGCGACCCGGTTAATTGTGAAAATCCGGTGACATATGTGGATGGGCGTCCTGGATTGGAAGACCAGCCTCTGACAATGCCGGACTCAACCTATGATTCCGTACTCTATACCGATCCGCCTGACCCATCGGTCAGTGTCCTCGATGCGGCGAATGCTGATATTTACCGCTTTTCATTGCGTTTCCGTCTTCACCAGAGATTGCGTCCAGAGATGGGTCAATATGAGGTCAATGATTCTACCGCAACCGCTTTTACCATCGGTATCGACCGGATTGCCTTCCTCGCGTTCGGGCACCAATTGTTCTTTGCTTATGTGGAGTAAAGAGGACCAAGGGATTAGGTATTAGGAATCAGGACGGGTTGACCCGTCCTGATTTACGTTTACAGGAAATAATAGGTAATAGGGACCTCATGCAACTACCGCAGGGAAATTGAGAGCAGGAATCTCAAGTAGGGATTCCCGATAGACATCTCTGGGGGGTGCGTAACCCAACGACAGATGAGGTGTGTCTGCATTATATAGGTAAACCACCTCCTCGACAACCGATGTGATTGGATACAAGTCAGCAAAGGAAGCGCCTAGGCTATATTCACTCTTCAAGATGCCAATGACCCGTTCAGCATAGATATGATCATAGCAATTGCCAATAGCTCCCATACTCGCCAAGAGAGATTTTTCAATAACATATTGCTGTACTCTCGGCTGGTGTATTGAACACCATGGTCACTATGATGGATCAATCCCGCCACACTGGAGGTTGTCTGTGACAAGGCCATTTGAAGGCTGATGAGTGCCCCTTCTGTACCCAGAGAAGAAGACACATGCCAGCCAACAATATAGCGAGAAAAGAGATCCATCAACAAGAATAGATAGGCAAACCGATTGTCCATGAGTTCCAGGTAGGTGATATCACCTACCCAAACCTGGTCACAGTGCGAAACAACTAAGCCTGACAAGCGATTGGGAGTATACTCAACACCTGCTTGAGTGGTCTGGTGAAAAGCTTTCTTGCGTTTCACCAGTAAATCAGCCGCTCTCAGGAGCTTAAATAGCCGGTCACGACCCATTTTTAGCCCTTCTTGAGCGATCATCGAGTGAATCTTATACAAAAGCTTCCTGCAACCCATTTTAGGATGGTTGCGACGTACCTGGCGTACCATTTCCAGAATGATCGCATTCTCTATCCTTTGAGCAGCTTCTCGGTGCAGCTTCTGATAATGAGCCTGACGCGTAATCCCGAATTGAGCACAGATGTCTTTCATGCTTATCTGCCACTCGAGTTTTTGGGTCTTGGCCCAGAGCTTTTGGATGATTGAACTTCTTTTTTTTAGTGGCTACACCATAGGACTCTTCTAATTCCTCTACAATGCTTTCAAGCTTGAATTTTTCTAGCATGACCTTGCCAAGCGCCTGTTCTAGTTCCTCGATTTTATTTTCCAGGGCTTTAATCTGGTTGATTTCATCTGCAGTTTGGATCCGGATCATTTCGTGGCGAAATCCGTCGCGGGCATATTTTTTAATCCAAAGATTTATCGTTTCGGAACCTCGGATATCATACTTTTTTCGTAAAGCATTGACGCTAACACCGGCTTCATACTCGGAAATGACTTGCCGTTTAAACGCCTCACTGTATCTTTTGTAGACCTTTTTCATCCTGAAAACTCCTTTGTTTTCATTCTATACCTGTAAACATATTTCAGGACGACACAAATCACCCAGTACCCAATCCCTAAATCCCTAATTCCCATTCACTATTCGCCATGCCCTATTCTCCATTAATGTTACAATTAAATTTCAGAACTGAACCAAACATCGGATAAGGAGTCTTATGGCAAAGGTAGATCCCCGAATTGAGGCGCTGCGCGATAAGCGCGCCAAAGCTCAACAGGGCGGCGGACAGGATCGGATTGACCGCCAGCATGCCAAAGGTAAATTAACAGCCCGCGAACGGCTGGATTTGTTGCTGGATGAGGATAGTTTCACCGAGCTGGAGCCTTTTGTGACCCAGCAAAATGACCCGGACGAAAAGAGCTTTCTGGGTGACGGGGTGGTCACAGGCTATGGCACGGTGGAGGGACGCACCATTTATGTGTACGCTCAGGATTTTACTGTGCAGGGTGGCGCTTTAGGCGAGATGCACAGCCGGAAGATCTGCCGGGCGATGGACCTGGCTGTTGCCAATGGCAGCCCGATTATCGGCCTGATCGATTCGGGTGGCGCCCGGATCCAGGAGGGTGTGAAGAGCCTGGGCGGTTATGCGGAGATCTTCAAGCGCAACGCGCAATATTCCGGCGTTGTCCCGCAAATCAGCCTGATACTTGGTCCCTGCGCCGGAGGTGCAGCCTATTCTCCCGCGTTGACCGACATGATCATCATGGTTGAAAAGCAGTCTTTCATGTTTCTAACCGGACCGGAAGTCATTAAGACCGTGACGGGTGAGGAGACGGATTTCGAATTTCTCGGCGGTGCGCAGGTGCACCTGAATGTGAGCGGGACAGCCCATTTGATCACCAAAGATGAAGAAACCGCGCTGGAACTCGCACGCTATGTGCTGGGCTATCTGCCTGCCAATAATGTCGAAAATGCACCGCTGCAGGAAAATGGTGATGATCCGGACCGACTGGCTGAGGTTTTGAACAGCCTGGTACCAATTGACCCCGGATCGCCGTACAACATGCATACCGTGATCGACGCGGTTGTGGACCGGGGTTCCTTCCTGGAATTGCAGGCGGGATATGCCCGGAATGCCATTGTGGGGCTGGCTCGCTTTGATGGGATGCCGGTGGGCATCATCGCCCAGGAACCCAGTGTGATGGCGGGTGTGATTGATATTGACGCGTCAGATAAGATCTGCCGGACGGTGCGCTTCTGTGATGCGTTCAACCTGCCGCTGGTCACTTTTGTAGATTCTCCCGGGTTCCTGCCCGGTGTGAGCCAGGAGCATCGCGGGATCATCCGACATGGCGCGAAGGTCCTGTTTGCTTATTCTGAGGCGAATGTGCCCAAGGTGAGCATCGTTACCCGCAAAGCTTATGGCGGGGCGTATGTTGTGATGAGCAGTAAATATCTGGGCACGGACATCAATTATGCCTGGCCCAGCGCAGAGATCGCTGTGATGGGGCCGCAGGGTGCCACCAATATCCTTTATGGTAGGGAACTTGCCAAGGCAGAAGATCCTGAAGCAGAGCGGCAGCGACTGGAAGCGGAATATCGCCAGCGTTACTTGACACCTTATGCAGCTGCCCATGCGGGTTATGTGGATGATGTTATTGAACCGGCGGAAACACGCCCGATGCTCATCAAAGCACTCCGGGCTATCCGTCATAAATCCGAATCACATCCACCCCGCAAACACGGGAACATGCCGGTCTGAGAGGATAACTGATGAGTGAGATCCAACAAGGATTGCTGATTGCAGCTATCGGGATGGGGCTGGTCTTCGCGGTCATTGTCTTCTTATGGGGTTTAATGGCGCTAATGATGCGCCTGACCTCCGGGAAGAAAGTGGAGACAGGCGAATTAGCACCACCTGATGAGACTGATGAACCCCTGGTTCCGGAAATGCAGGTGGCTGAAGGTCAGCGCCGGGCAATCGCAGCCGCTGTGGTAATTGAACTGGCGATTGCCGCCAGCCGGACCTCAGGCAGGAAACAGGATGTCCTGGATAGGGCTGGGGGACTGAGTCCCTGGCAATCCATCCACAGAGCCCGTCAGCTTGAACAAAAGAACACACGAGGATGAATCTATGAAGATGAAAGTTGTGATTGACAACCAAACCTACGAGGTTGATGTTAAAAACATTCATACCCGGCCGGTGATCGCCATGGTTGAGGACGAACGATATGAGGTTTGGCCTGAAATGGAAACCCCTGTCGGAACTGGCGCCACCGCCGCGCCCGCTGTGGCGGTGCCCGAACAGGTACAATCGCCAACGTCTTCTTCGGCGAGTGTCCAGGGTGCAGGTGGTAAAGATGTAGCCGCACCGCTGCCGGGCGTGATCGTGGCGGTTTTGGTTAAGCCGGGCGATCCGGTCACCAAAGGCCAGGAGTTGTGTACCCTGGAGGCGATGAAGATGAAAAATGGCATCCGCAGCAACCGGGACGGTATCATTGCTTCGCTTGAGGTGGCTGTGGGTGACCAGGTCGGTCACGGGCAGGTCCTGATGACCTTCAGCGACTAAGGGAGCGATAGCATGGATTTTTCCTTCCTACTGGAAGAAATTACCCGAGGTTTCACCAATTTCACCTGGGGCAATGGTGTCATGGTGCTGGCGGGTGTGGTGTTGATCGCCCTGGCAGTGGCCAAAGAATACGAGCCGGTACTGCTCTTACCCATCGGTTTTGGGTGTATCATGGCGAATATTGGCATGTCGACCGATACGGGCTTTATGAAGGTGATCTATGATGCCGGGATCGCGACCGAGCTGTTCCCGTTGTTGATCTTTGTCGGGGTTGGCGCGATGATCGACTTCAGCCCCTTATTGTCACAACCCAAGATGGTATTGCTGGGTGCGGCCGGACAATTTGGTATCTATGGCACGCTTCTGCTGGCGCTTTTGTTGGGTTTCCCAATGAACGAAGCGGCTTCCATCGGCGTGATTGGCGCAATCGATGGTCCTACCGCGATTTTCGTGGGGAGCAAACTTGCGCCGGAACTGCTGGCACCGATCGCGGTCGCAGCTTATTCCTACATGAGCCTGATCCCCATCATCCAACCGCCGATCATGCGGCTGCTGACCACCCGTAAAGAGCGCCTGATCCGCATGGAATATGCGCCCCGACCGGTCTCCCGGTTGACGCTGGTGGTCTTCCCGATCTTCGTGACCCTGGTCGTAAGCCTGGTGGCACCGGATGCAGCTCCCCTGATCGCATCGTTGATGCTGGGGAACCTGCTGCGGGAGAGCCTGGTGGTGGACCGCTTGAGTAAAGCGGCGCAGAACGAGATCATCAATATCGCCACCCTGTTCCTGGGGTTGGCAATTGGCGGCACCATGAAAGCGGAATCTTTCCTGAACTTGCAGACGCTGATGATCCTGGGCTTGGGTCTGATCGCCTTCATCCTGGATACGGTGGCGGGGTTGCTGTTTGGGAAGCTGATGTCAGTCTTAAGCGGCGGGAAAGTCAACCCATTGATCGGGGCATGCGGAATCAGCGCTTTCCCGATGGCAGCACGGCTTTCGGCGAAGATGGCACAGGAAGAGGATTTCGAGAATTTTATCCTGATGCATGCGATAGGCGCCAACACCGCCGGTCAGTTGGGCAGCGTGATCGCTGGAGGGCTATTGCTGGCGCTGGTTTCGGGGATGATGTAAAGAGTCAGGAGGCTAGATTGATTCGGTCTCATCCTTGAGACGCATTTTTGAGGAACAATCTAATTATTGTTCCTTTTTTATTTGAAAATATAAATTGGCTGATCTGATACTTTGCTGGGGTAATTTGTAATGATGTTAATTCCATGTGACCGGTGATATGGGTGAGGAAGGTTTGAATTAATAAGATAAATTGGGTAAAATATATATACTAAGATCTGAAAAAGATATATAATAAAAGTAAAATTATTACTGGAGGAAAAAATGGATGACCATCAAATACATGGCGAACATCAACATAACCACCAGGTAGAAAAAGAAACTTTCCCAAATCATTTACAGGATCACACAACTAAAAATGGACATCAAAATCATGGCAATCATGCTGAACATGATTCTGGTCAGGGTCACAAGGCACATGTGGACCACAGCGGCCACGAGCAAATGTTCAGGCGCAAGTTCTGGATCTCATTAATACTGTCTATCCCAGTGTTGGTTTTCAGTCCGACAATCCAGAACTGGTTGGGCTACAGCCTGCCGTCTTTCCTTGGTAGCCAATGGGTCACGCCGATTTTCTCTGTGGTGGTTTTCTTCTATGGCGGATTGCCATTTCTGAAGATGGCGGTACCCGAACTGAAGAATCGTCAGCCCGGCATGATGACATTGATTTCGCTGGCAATCAGCGTGGCATTCGTCTACAGCCTGGCAGCTTTATTCTTACCGGCGAGCATCACCTTTTTTTGGGAGCTGGTGACCCTTATTGACATCATGCTGCTGGGACATTGGATAGAGATGCGCAGTATTCGTCAGGCATCCGGCGCGTTGAACGAGCTGGCAAAATTGATGCCCGATACTGCGGAGCGCATTAATGAGAATGGTAATCCAGAAACTGTTTCTGTCAGCGAATTAATCACTGGCGATCTGATTCTGGTCCGCCCGGGAGCCAGTGTACCGGCGGATGGAGAAGTTCAAGAAGGTGAATCTGATGTTAATGAGTCCATGATCACGGGTGAATCAAGACCGGTTAAGAAATCGCCCGGAGTAAAAGTTATCGGCGGCACGATCAATGGAAACGGCAGTCTGCGTTTGAAGGTGACTGCGACAGGTGATGAGACTGCTTTGGCGGGCATTATGCGATTGGTCAAACAAGCCCAAGGGAGCAAATCCAATACACAAATCCTGGCAGATAAGGCTGCGGGCTGGTTGTTTTATGTAGCGTTAGGGGTTGCAGCGATTACGGCGATTGCATGGATCATCGCGGTCGGTTTTGATGTAACTGTTGTCGCCCGAGTGGCGACGGTTCTGGTGATCGCATGTCCTCATGCATTAGGTTTGGCTGTGCCCCTGGTTGTTGCGATTACGACCTCGATGGGTGCTCAAAATGGAATCCTCGTGCGCGACCGGCTGGCATTAGAGGAAGCACGAAAGATTGACATCATTGTCTTTGACAAGACAGGCACGTTGACCGAGGGTAAGTTCGGAGTCGTGGGGATCAAAACCACGGATGCCATCAGCGATGAACAGGCACTGGCACTTACCGCTGCTATTGAAGGCGATTCGGAACATACGATTGCACAGGGTTTTCGAAAATCAGCGCAAGACCGCGACCTTGACCTACCGGAAATTTCTAATTTTGAAGCCATTAAGGGTCGAGGTGTTCGTGCTCGTTACCAGGGTAATCCAGTATATGTTGGTGGGCCGCGCCTGCTGGAGATGCTGGAAATTGAACTACCAGAAGCGCTTGCTCAATTCGAAGAAAAGGCTAGCCAGAAAGGACAGAGTGTGGTGAACCTGGTGCAGGAAGGTACCCAAGGTTTGCAGGTGTCCGCAGCCTTTGCTCTCGCTGATGTTATCAGACCGGAAAGTTCGCGAGTGATTGACCGTTTGCACCAGATGGGCATTGACGTAGCAATGCTGACTGGAGACAGTGAGGCAGTTGCAAAATCTGTGGCAGATGAACTGGGGATTGATACCTATTTTGCGGAAGTATTACCTGAGAACAAAGATCAAAAGATCATTGAGCTTCAGGAACAGGGAAAGAGTGTCGCCATGGTCGGTGATGGTGTTAATGACGCCCCTGCTTTAACCCGAGCCAATGTTGGCATTGCGATAGGGAGTGGGACGGATGTGGCTATTGAATCGGCGGGCATCATTCTGGTCAAAGACAATCCGATGGATGTGGTCAAGATCTTTGACTTGAGCAAGGCGAGTTACCGAAAGATGATCCAGAACCTCATCTGGGCAGCTGGTTATAATATCATTGCCCTTCCTTTAGCAGCCGGCGTTCTGGCGCCTATCGGCTTCATCCTTTCACCAGCGATTGGGGCGCTGCTCATGTCGCTCAGCACGGTGATTGTCGCCATCAATGCGCAACTACTCCGAGGGCATCAATTACCGAATTAGCCAAAATCTCAGGTTGTTGACTGAAAATTATTTGTCTCGGATGTTAAGGATTGCAAATCTTTGCACATTTTTTACAATATCTTTGCGAATTCTTGATATTGAGATCGTAAAATAAGAATATCTGAATAATATTCAATCTCTAGAGTTTTATCAGGAGTTGTAACAATGATGGGATTTGGGCTGATCTTTTTGGTGCTGATTATTGGTGTCATTGCTTATGCTGCGGGTTGGCGGCCGGATTTTCTTAATGGTCGTTCTTCGCAGTTTTCAAGTAAGGATGCCAACCAAACACCTTTGCATATATTGAAAGAACGCTATGCACAGGGAGAGATCAGCAAAGAAGAATATCTTGAAATGCGAAACGATCTGGAACGGTAAATCCGTAGATTGGTGCGTGCGGTATAAGTGCTTTCGCGATGGCTGGGCGGCTTTCAGCCAAGATGGACAGGATTGGATTTTGAGAATTTTATACTGATGCATGTCATGGGCGCCAACATCGCCGATCAGCTGGACAGCATGATCGCTGGTGGGTTATTGCTCGGGCTGGTCTTAAGGGTGATGTAAGCTATTTTCAGAAACAAATAATTTTACAACTAACGTAGAGATGCCCCGCCGGGGCGTCTCTACAAGTTTATATTGCTATGAGAGGATTAGCCAACACAAGGGGAGACAATCTCAATAATCTGGTTGTCGGCGTCTATGCGGACCTGACCGCCAACAGGCAATACGGTATTGGGACAATTGTGACCGAAATCATTGATCTTCAGGATGGGGAAACTATACGTTTGAGTCACCTCTAGGAGGACATCCTCCATATAAGGCCCGGGGCTGTCATCCCGCTGCATGCTGTCGATATAGCCCACAATCGCACCGGTTATCCGATCAAACAGGCCCATCTGGTGCAATTGATGGAAGGCGGCGTGGCAAGCTTTGGGTGAGATTTCGTAGGCTTCCACAAACAGGATCGCATCTGTGAAGTCGGGCCAGTATGGCGTGCCAGCCAGTTTTAGCAGGCAGCGCAGGTTCCCACCCAACAGTTTTCCGGTTGCGGTTCCGCTGCGGATCGTTTTACGGGGTCTGTTTGGCGGGATGAGCCCGGTCTTCCCTTTCACCAGGATGCGTTCGAACTCCTGTTGTTCATAATCCGTCATGTTGTTTCCAAATCCCCACAGGATGTCATTCCCGTGGAAGGTCACCAACCCGGTTTTGTGAGTGATGGCATTGAGCAAGACGGTGATATCGCTCAGCCCGAGGAAGATCTTTGGATTTTGCTTGATCATGTCCCAATCCAGCAGTGCCAAAGGGGCATTGGCGGTGTCACCACCTTGCGTGCAGATGATGGCTTTGACCTTAGGGTCTGCGAACAGGTTGTTGAGGTCTTCCGCTTTTTGCTCTGGTGTGGCGGCATATCTCAAAGCCTGTGAATGGAGATACTGCCCGGGTTTGACCCTGAACCCCAGGGATTTGAGGATGTCGATCCCAGCCTGTAACCGGTCTTCCAACTCGGGCTGCACTGGGTCCGAAGGCGCGGCGATGCCAATTGTATCATTGGGAGAGAGCCTGTCCGGGATCATACGCACATCCTTTTGACGAGTGGGCTAAATCTTCTGAAAATAAAAACCTATGTTTTGATCATAGGTTAAATTTTGTATCGATGATCTGTAAGGTCTGGTCTGTGTGGTTAATCTTTTTCTTTGAGCTCTTTGGGCTTCCAGAACCCGATCAGATCACCCATGGTGTCGAGGGAAATATCTTTCCAGTCATCCAACACGAGGACCAGGTACCCCAACCCGGCTGTTGGTACGGCTTCAATCTCGCCGTCAATGATCTGCAAGTAAGCTTCCAATCCCGGATTATGTCCGACGATCATCACCGTTGTGTAATCGTTACTGAGAATTCTCAAGGCATTGATGAAGTCTTGAGGCTCCCCCATATACAACTCATCTGAGAATACGATTCGTCCCTTGTATTCCAGGTTGTCCACGATGATCTCAACCGTTTCCCTGGCACGTATTGCTGATGAGGAAAGGATCAGATCGGGGGTAAGATTGTTTTTGGCGATGGCTTTAGCGATCCGTTTGGCGTCTTTTTTGCCACGTTTTTTGAGTGGACGTTCATGATCTTCCAGGCTGTCATCTTTCCAGCTTGATTTCGCGTGGCGCATCAGCAAGAGAGTCTTCATTCACAATACTCCTATATTTTATTCTTTCACCAATAGAAAATCATATCACAGATTGAGTTTGATTCGCGGAGAAAAGACCACTGCCTGCCAATATTTAACCTTCCGAAATATCCGGATGGTACTCAGCGGTTGCTTCGACAGCCGCTCGAATATGATCAATGTTGATCTCAGTCGGGAGGGTGCAATCCGCGCCGATGATCAGACCTTTGGGGCCGAAATTACGGATGATTTTCCACACAGCTTGCTTGATCTCTGCGGGGGACCCATCCACGATCACACCGCGATTGTCCAGACCACCCAGGATTGTGCGGGCAAAGAGTTTCTTTCCGGCTGTGAGAGTGATGTTGTGGGGAGCGGTGGCTGCCCAGTTGATCACATCACCCGGATAATTGCTGTAGAGGTGCAGACGGATATTGTCCCGGCAGATGTGGACGATGTTGAAGTCCCCTTTATCCTTGACTGCATTCAAGACGGTCAGGTCATGGGGTTTAATGTAGGCGGTGAATTCGCTTTCTTCAAACCGGTCTGCTTCGCCACCCTGAGCCGAGTAATAAATCCCGTCCGCGCCGGCATTCAGACATGCGATGGCAAATTCAGCCAGGCTTTCCGCAATCGTTGCCAACCCGAAATTGACCGATTCCGGGTCGGCTTTGAGGTGTTCTGTAACCAGATGGTCAGCAGCATGATTGCCCGACGAGAAGGGATTGAAGAGTGTGGTCGCTGTCAGGCATTCACCGCCCAATTCATCGGTGATCATCTTGATTTCATCGAGTTGAGCCTGGTAGAAATCGCTGGAAAGGGGTGCGGGTTTGAGTTTTCGCCAATCGGAGGGGTTTTTGATCTGGGTCTCGACCCGGTAGGGATGTTCGTTCATAATCTTCAGAAAATCCAGGTCGGTCTTTCGGTAGTAGTCGAGATGCGCCCGAACGGAATCTTTCCCGTGAGCTTGTTCTTTAGGGAAATGAAACCAAAAGCTGGCAGGAACCCGGTCAGGTATTTCACCGTTCAGTGCTGCCCGGACTCGCTGGATCTTATTCATAAGCCATACTCCTTACCGTACCGTCGTTTGATATCCTGGCATTAAAACTAAACTGCGGGTATTATACCCGCAGTTTAGTCAACTCATCATTAAGGAGATCACAATCCAGTTGTCCAATAATCTTATCTGATCTGGTAAAGGTATTTTCATGGATAGCGCAGCGGAGTTCAATGATTTGTACGGGGTTAGTCGCATCTTCACAATGCATTTAGCAGGGATTTGGAATAATGGCATCTCAGGTTATAATGGAGAAGCTTTTGGCTGTGAATAACAGACCGGAAATAATTTAGGGAAAGATAAAAAAGGATTTTATTGAATTTATGCTGGTACATCGATTTGCAATCCAAAAATCTGGAATAATGGCACCCCAAGGATGTCACCATCCTCAGGATGCTTATGAATATGTTGGGTGGAAATAAATGATGCGCCGTCACATGCAAAACATCTCCTTCCTGGCGATCATCGGCGTGTTATTGAGCTGTGCGTTTTTCTTTTCACAGCAGACAAAGTCCAACCTTGCGGACCCTCTCCCAGATGAGACGGTCACGACAGCGCCCAAAGTGGAAACCCTTGAGGATCTGCCGACCTGTCCGGATGAGTCATCCAGCCCGGAGGGATTAGCCTGTTATTCAGAAGCAGCTGAGGTATCCCAACGTTTGGTGGCGGCGAAAGTGGATGAAATCCTGGCTCTGGAACCGGAATCCAGCCGGCGGATGGCGTTCATGGAGCTCCAGTTTGCCTGGGAGGAATCGCGGGATGCCGATTGTACGTATGTCCGGGAGCTGGTTGATGACCCGGACCAGCGGCTCATTGAGGAAAAAGCTTGCCTCCGCGACCATAACCTGGACCGCCTATCCCAGCTTGAAAATACCCTCTGTGATTGGTATGACCTATCCTCCTGTCAGGGATCTGAAGCAACCGCCCCGTAAACTCCAACAATTTGACCATAATTGAGGTGATAGGCATGACCGTTGAGTTTTTTGAAGACTTCGAAACAACCCGGCGGGAAATGGCGGGCGACCCGCACCGGCCGCTCTACCACTTTCTTCCCCCGCGGAATTGGATGAACGACCCCAATGGCTTGTTCTATTGGCAGGGCAAATATCACTTGTTTTATCAATTCAATCCCTATGGTCCGTTGTGGGGTTTCATCCATTGGGGACATGCAAGCAGCGAGGATTTGGTCCACTGGCAGGACCACCCCATCGCGTTGACACCGGAGGAAGGCGCCGGTGATGATAACGGCTGCTTTAGTGGCTGTATGGTGAATGATACCGGCGTCCCAACAGCTGTCTATACCGGATTTGTAAGCTTTTTCGATACACCAGTCCTGATCGCTCGGGCACAAGACCCTGATCTCATCCGCTGGCAAAAGAGCCCCGATAACCCGGTGGTCGCCGAAAAGCCCGAGGGCGTGAATGACACTGACTTCCGCGACCCTTATGTCTGGCGGCAAGAGGAACGTTGGCAAATGGTGATCGGCGCTGGGATGACCGATGGCGATAGTGCGGCTTTGCTCTATGAATCGCCGGATTTGCTTTCCTGGGATTATCTCGGTCCGTTATTTAAGCACCAAACTTTTGACTCCGTGACCATGTGGGAGTGCCCGAATTTCTTTAAATTGGGGGATTCGTACGTTCTGTTGGTCTCGCTGTTTCCTAATGCACAGGGCGTTTATTATTATGTTGGCGATTATGATGGCAAGCGGTTTTCACCCCACACACAGGGATTATTAGCGCAAGACTCGATTTTCTATGCCCAGCAGGTCAGGCAGTTGGGTGACGGGAGGACGATCCTGTTTGCCTGGTTGTTGGAAGGGCGCTCTGATGAAGCGATAGAAACTGCCGGGTGGGCTGGCGTCCAGGCGATCCCGCGGCAACTTGCGTTGGATGAAGCAGGACATTTGATCAGCAAGCCCGTTGAAGAGCTCGAGCAGTTACGGCAAGCAGCGCACCATTTCAAAGATATTCATCTTGATCCGGACCATCCCTATGTTGTCCCGGTTAAGGGCAGCCATTTGGAAATCGAAGCTGAATTTGAAATTGAGGCAGCTGCGATCGGCGTGGGCGTCCTGGGTGCCCCGGATGGTTCGGAGGTCACCCGGATCGGTTGGGACATGGATAAAAGGGAAGCCTGGCTTGACACAACCCAATCCAGTTTATCAGGCGACGTAAAGACGGGTGTGCAAAAGGTGAAACTCCCGGGCAACAGGACGGATCGCGCACAATTACATGTCCTGGTGGATGGATCGGTCATTGAGGTGTGGTTCAATAATTCGGTTTCAATCACCGCACGGGTCTACCCAACTCGATTGGATTCCGAGGGTATCTTCTTCTTTGTCGACGGGTTGGAAGGGCAGGTACCGTCGCTTGATGTTTGGGAAATGGAAGCGGTCTGGCCGGCAGAATTACCGGATGTAGGGTAAGCGATTGTCATAAATATATTTCATCATTCGTGGTATAGGGCAATGGATGTCCTAGGGTAAATATTAATTAATGATTAGAGTAGATGGTGTACTTTGTTAAAATTAAATATGAGGTTATACTTTGGACACGAGTCGCTTTTAATTTAGCTCAACTTATCCTATTTTGGAGACTCTTATGTGTTATTTTTAAGGCGTCGTTGGGATTAAGACATCTGGGTGCCGTCCTAATTAACCAAACCTTCATTGAATTGACTATTCCGACTAGATAAAACTGACATTATAGAAGTGAGTGAGGATTATGTGTATTTTCTGTAGAATTGCATCTGGAGAATTGCCTGCCAGCGTGGTCTATGAAGATGAGTATGCAATGGCGTTCATCGACATTCAATCCATCAACCCGGGTCATGTCCTGGTGATCCCGAAAAACCACGCAGCGTCACTCGTTGATCTCTCACCTGAAGATGCCGGACATATGATGCGGGTGGGGCAGATCATGGACAAAGCGCTCCGGAAAAGTGAATTGCGTTGTGAGGGCGTGAATATGTATCTGGCGGATGGACGAGTTGCAGGCCAGGATGTGGATCACATCCATTTGCATGTTTTCCCCCGGTTTGAGGGGGATGGTTTTGAGTTGCGGATTGATCCGGGTTCGCGGAAACAACCGGGCAGAGAACAGCTAAACGAGGATGCCAGTAAGCTTAGAAAGGGATTGCAAAAAATTTAGCTGGACGAATTTCTCTTAATCGTTTTTCTCATCTGATTTTGATGCAATAAGGAGCTGTATAAAAAGGCAGCCTCTGAAAACGTGACCTACACAGGGCTCTAAGAAGAAAAAACTCAGCATCAATCAGCGGCGCTACCTCTTCCAACATTTAATATGCACAACCAAGAAAATGTAGGTCACGCACTGCGCAAGCATGCGTGACAACATCATTGTCACGCTGGAAGCGTGACCTACACGGAGCTCTAAGAAGAAAAAACTCAGCATCAATCAGCGGCGCTACCTCTTCCAACATTTAATGTGCACAACCAAGAAAATGTAGGTCACGCACTGCGCAAGCATGCGTGACAACATCATTGTCACGCTTCCAGCGTGACCTACACGGAGCTCTAAGAAGAAAAAACTCAGCATCAATCAACAGCGCTACCTCTTCCAACATTTAATATGCACAATCAATGTTCATTGCGATAGCCATTCGCCGTCGGGTCAGGAATCAGCGTGTTTCTGCCGGCGCACCAGAGCATAGATGATGACCCCCAGGACACCGAGAAGACCGCCGATCAAGGCAGACCAAGCCCAGGTAGGCAGCTTAACGAAGGGATCCGGAATAGGCGCTGGCGGTACTTTAGCTGTGGACCAGTCAACCTGATAGGCGCGGGAACCGGTGGTCTCCGCCCCGGAGAAATCAGCCCCAGTTACGTTCAATGCAGCCAACCGGGCATTGGTGAGATTGGCGTCGGTAAAGTTGGCATCTTGCAGATCAGAACTGATGATTCCAGCATTCCGCAGGTTTGCGCCCTCAAAACTTGCTTGTTGCGCGTCCACGCCCACGAGAGCGCTGTCGCTCAGGTCAGCCCCTTTGAAGCTGGTCCTGACCAGGTCGCCACCGAGGAATATGGTATGGTGGATCGCGGTGCCATGCACCGTCGCCCGGTAGAAATTAGGGTTAACCAGTAATCCATGGGAGAGATCAGCATCGGTGAGGTCGGTTTTCCTAAGGATAGCGCCAACGGCGGTCAGGTTTTGAAGTTCAATTTCCTTTAGATCAGCACCAGACAGATCCTTCTTCTCCCGAATAGCCTGGCGTGCGTCCTCTGTCGATTCTGGTTGAATGACTTCAGAAGCCTTTTTTTCAATCTTTATTTCATTTGACATCTCTATTCCCTTTTTTGATCCATTGCAGTTGTTTATTCGTCGTTTAATCTCTTGGACTTTCCTACTCCGCTGATCACCTGGCGCAATTTGGGCCGCCCGTAATAGTTGACCTGCCCCAGACCCGAGATGGTGATATCCAGGTCTTCTTCAACGCGGATGGTGGCATTGCCCTGACCGGAGATGACGATCCGCACCGTTTGGCTGGCAAGGTTGGAGGCTTCATACTCACCTGACCCGGAGATCCGGACTTGTTGTTGGTCTGCCCGTCCGGCAGCCTCAAATTCGCCACGACCGCTGATGTTGACGTCTAGGGTATCACAATCGAGATGTGAAAATTCAAGGTCGCCCATGCCGGAGACGTTGAGCTTGAGGTCGCTGGTCTCCAGCGAATCGCAAATCAAGTGGCATTGACCGCTGACACTGATCTTCTCCAGGTCCACAAAAGTCAGATTGTAGATCACCTTGTGGTCTGTGCTTGAGAATACGGAGGAAATGACCTTCCCAATCCTTCTGAGCCAATCATCATCCACACCCAATACCAGAGTACCCCCACGAACTTCTGAGATCAGTTCCGCCATGAGTTCATCATCGGCTTCAATAGTGAGGGATTCCTGGTCGCCCTGGGTGAGGATCAGCGTGCCGAAGTCCTTAAATTTAATTTTACCAAAACTTTCGATGGCGCGGGATTCTTTTTTCATGAGATTTCCTTTCGTTTCTGTTCTAAATTAAACTTTCAGAACAGATTATAGCATATAATTAAGGAAACCAAGACAATAAATTAGAAAAATTAAAGATACGATTAAGATAATTAATTATTGTAGAATGAGATGTTGTATTTATCCTATTTTTCATCAGGAGAACTTGTATCTCACAGTTTATTTCGCTGCTTCCTTAGTTTCCGGTCGAAAGACGATGGTTTCCCAAACCGATTTCGCCCAATCAAGGTCGGACGGGTCATCAAGATAATAGGCGGTCTGCAGGCAAGAGGTGTCGCTGGCAGTAAAGGTATACAAGGAAAGCCGGTTTTTTTTGCCTTCCTGCTTCTGGATTTGAGTGTAGCCCAACCCAACAATTTCACCTTTGGTTGAGATCAATGTTTCGAGGGCGTCCTCGGGCATCATCTTCTGGATCTGGTTAAGCAATTCCAGCTTGCCCGTATCTTCGGGGAGCCGGAAGGCAGCGATGATGACTGTAACACCGGTTCTCCAAAAGATCAGTTCTTCATCTTCGACCCGCGATTCAAAATCGTCGGGGAGGTTGATGATCCACTCATGGGTGACTCGAATTGCCATTTGGTCCTTTCAATGCCAGGATTGATTTGGGCTTTGCCCTCGGTTCAAATTATAATCAAGGTAAGCTTATTATACCTGTGCAGGCGAGTACATTGGTTGTTAAGGTTCCGTTTCAGAAAGGGTCATTATGTTTGAAGATCCAGCAGGACCGATCGAGCGTTTTGAATGGGGATGCTATCATATCAATGGTGAAATCCATTCCGAGGATGGCGATGGGGTAGGCAAAGATATCTGTATTATTGACGGTGAGGTGAGTGCCTGGGAAGCGCGGGAGGGACACCGGTTAACGCCGAAAATGGTCAAAATTGTACTGGATAAAGCTATTTCGGTTCTGGTGATCGGCAATGGCGTCAATGGACGGATCAAAGTAACCGGAAAGACAGTCAAGACACTCAAGCACGCGGGTATTGAGACATTGATCATTGAGCGGACGCCTGAAGCCTGCGCCGTTTATAACCGCCTGGTCAGAGAAGGAGAAACGGTCGCATTGCTGGCGCACGGGACATGTTGAGGACGGCTTTACTTGATAAAAATTTTCACCCCCGCCAAGAATTTTTCAGGAAATATTGGCATATAATTGAACGACTGACAGTGTAAACGATTCTCTAGATTTCGTAGAAGGAGCTTTTTATGGTAACAACCCCCCTACGTTGGGACCTTTCGAATGTTTATCCAGGTCTGGATTCCCCTGACCTGGAAAAGGACATTGAGTGGGTAAAAGATACAGCCGAAGCGTTGCGTAAGCTCTATGAGGATGAGCTGGTCAGGGTGGACGAGACCAGTTCTCCAGAGGAGATCAATGGTGCCATGAGCACTATGGTGGACAAGTTGAATGCTCTCATGGTGAAGATGTACACCATTCACGCCTATCTTCATTCGTTCATATCAACAGATTCATTCGATAAACAAGCTGCAAGAATGGGGTCGCAGTTTGATCAGGTCATGGTTGGCACTCAGAAAGTTAATATTCTACTTAGAGCCTGGGTTGGAAAGTTCAAGGATATGCTGCCCGAAGTGCTGGCACTGGGAAACAGCGCCGGCGAACACGCCTTCCCGATCATGGAGATTGCTGAACAAAGTAAGTACATGATGAGTGAAAAGGAAGAAGTTCTTTCCAGTGAATTAAGTTTGGCAGGCTCCCGTGCCTGGACAAAACTGCAAGGAATTGTAACCTCGCAAAAAGCCGTGGACTTTGAGCTGAACGGCGAGACGCAAACCCTGCCGATGCCCGCACTGATCAACCTGCATGCGCATCCGGATGAGTCGGTTCGAAAAGGAGCCTATGAAGCGGAGATGGCAGCCTGGGAATCAGTCAAAGAACCTCTGGCAGCTTGCATGAACGGCGTCAAGGGCTGGGTGAACACCCTGAATGATCACCGAGGCCGCAAGGATGCCCTGCATGGACCGATTGACCAGGGTCGGATCGATCGTGAGACCTTGGATGCGATGATAGGTGCGATGGAAGAATCGTTCCCAACTTTCCGCCGGTATTTCAAAGCCAAGGCGGCACGTTTTGGGCAGGAAGCCTTGCCATGGTGGAATGTGTTTGCGCCTACCGGCAAGCTGGAGAAGGGGTTTACTTTTACCGAGGCGGCGAATTTCATCCTCAAGAATTTTGGAAAATTCTCACCTGAATTGAAGGACTTTGCCAAAACCGCCTTTGACAACCGGTGGATCGATGCCGAACAGCGTTCCGGTAAACGCGGTGGCGCTTTTTGCATGTCTATTCCGGGTGTGAAGGAATCCCGCATCATGTGCAATTTCGATGGCTCTCTCGACCAGGTGATGACCATCGCCCACGAACTGGGGCACGGGTATCACAACTTCAACATGTTCCAGGCGGGCAAAACGCCACTCCAACGGCAGACACCGATGACCATGGCGGAGACTGCTTCCATTATGTGCGAGACGATCGTCTTCAATGCGGTGATGGAAACGATCACCGACCCGCAGGCAGAGCTGGCGCTGCTGGAGGCTGCCCTGATCGGTGACTCGCAGGTGATTGTGGATATCTTTTCCCGGTTCATCTTCGAGAAAGAAGTCTTTGAGCGCCGGGCGAAAGCAGAACTGAGCGCGGATGAGCTCTGTGAGATCATGGGAGATGCCCAGGCTGCAACTTACGGCGATGGACTGGATGCGGATTTCCGGCATAAGTTCATGTGGACCTGGAAGCCGCATTATTATTCCGCCGGACTCTCATTCTATAACTTCCCCTATGCCTTTGGCATGCTTTTTGGCGTGGGCTTGTATGCGATTTACCAGCAACGAGGTGAGGCTTTCATCCCGGATTACAAGAAGCTGCTCTCCAGCACGGGTGAAGCCCCGGCGGCGGAGCTGGCTGCCCGGTTCGATATCGACATCCGCTCTAAGAAGTTCTGGGAAGATAGCCTGGCAGTGATCGGCAAGCGGATTGACCGCTATTGCGAGCTGTAGAGATTGAAGAACTTAACGATTTAGTCTCCCGGAGTCTTTCCAACATCGGGGAACGATTAGAAACATCACCCGTAGAGACGTTGCGTGCAACGTCTCTACGCCTTAAGCAGTAGTTTAATCTTTCTTATATCCTTCCTCATCCAGCCAGGTTTGAATTTTGGATTTGATCTGGTCGCGCACTTCGCGGAAGAGAGCAAGCTTCTCGTTCTCGAGTCCTTCAAAGGCGGCAGGGTCCTCAAAGGGCCAGTGCAGACGGGTGCCCATGCCTGGGAAGAAGGGGCAGCGTTCGTCTGCGTTCCCGCAGACTGTAATCAGGAAGTCGAAGTCAATTTTACCCTTGTACTCATCCAGATGCTTTGAGCGGTGGGCGCTCATTTCAACGCCGGTCTCTTCCATTACAGTGAGTGTGGCGGGGTTGACGCCATGCGGTTCGAGGCCTGCGCTGTAGACGGTGAAGGAGTCTCCGCCCAACTTGCGCAGCCAGGCTTCCGCCATCTGGCTGCGGCAGGAATTACCCGTGCAGAGAAACAGAACTTTGGTTTTGGTCGTGCCGGTCATTTTTTGTGTTCCATACCAGTATTGAGGATTGAGTCATTAACTATTTTTTAGATTTACAATTCGATTTTATCAAATTAAGTTGATAGGGAGGGATTAATTTGGTTATGAAACGGTTAACGGTTCGGATGAGGGGTCAATCGAGGGTCAGCAGGGCGCCGTGCTTTTTAAGCCAGGCGCGGTCCTGTTTGTAGTCTGGTTTGATAGCCATTACTGCCTTCCAGAAGTCTTTGCTGTGGTTGCGGATCTTGAGATGCACCAGCTCGTGGACAACGACATACTCGATCACGTGCAGGGGCGCCATGCACAGGCGGTAGGTGAAATTGAGATTGTTCTTGCCGGAACAGCTCCCCCAGCGTGTCCGCGCGCTGGTGATTCGCACTCCGTTGACCTGGAAGTCGTATTGCTTAGTATAGATATTCATTAACCGATGGGTGATCTGGCGGGTTTCCTCCCGGTACCACTCGATGAACAAATCCTTTGCCCGGCCTTGGAATGCACGAGAGAGAGTGAAAGCACCATCCAGATCCAGAGGGGGGCGCTGGCGGTCCGTCAGGCGCAGGGGGTATTGCTCTCCGAGATACCAGAAGGTCTCGCCGGGAGAGAAGGATTTCGGTTTCAATGCGCGAAATTTCTTTGCCAGGCGCGCTTGGGTTTTAGCGATCCAGTCCGCTTTGCGGGCGACGATGGCATTAATTTGAGCCTTGGAGGCAGCCCGGGGGGCGCGGACGACCAGCCGACCGTCGGGTCTGACCTCCAGGCTGAAGGAACGGCGGTTCGAGCGGATCACTTCGGAGATATTAGGTGTGGGTGGAGTGGGCTTGGACATCGTGAGGGTAATTATACTGCTTGGGGGATGCCGAGGATTAAGAGTTCGCCAACATCAGAGCGATCAGGCAGGATAATATTATCCTCCCTTCATGTATAATCAATAGGATTCAATCACCTTTCACGATTGCATCCCGAATGGAGGGATCTAGCGCGCATGGCAGCACTTGCTCAACAACCCAATTTCAATCCTGCAAGCACAAATGCAGCCGCATGCTGACCCAGGACCAATTCTGGCCGAACATCTGCAATCTGGATGGGCGGGAACTGAAGACGCTGGAGCGAGGGAAGCCCTTTGAGGTGGTCGACGTCGGGCGGGGGCGGGTGGTGCTCTCGCCGGTGGTGAGCGGGAAGCGGCGCACGATCCGGCGCGGGACGCTGGAGGGAGCATTTGCTGCGCTGCGCGAACGGCGCGAGCTGACCGGGCTGGAAATCGCGGAGGAGTTTTCGGCGTTCAACGCGGTCTATGTGGCGGCGCTGCTGGCAGCCTTGCCGGATGTGGCGGTTTGCCACCGACCGGTGCGGTTGATCCTGGTGGGTCAGCAGTTGTTTTATTTGGAGAAGATTATTATTAATAATTGATGTATAATGAAAAGACAAAGCTTTATAAGTTAATAAAATCAGTACGAGCGCATTTCCCCGCAGCTTGCTGCGAGATTGTCACATAAAATCCGACCCGAAGGGTGAAATCCTGTAATGTCCCGTGGCTTGCTTCGGGGATAAGGATGTCAAGGATTTTAGCTTTACTAGATCAGATAAATTTGTCTTGCCATTAATGTGCTTTAAAGAGGAGGAAATATGATAGAGTTTGTATACTCAACTGTGCCTGGGAAGATCGAACAATTTTTCACGAAGATAAAACAGGTTGGAAAGCCAGAACAAGCAACAAATAAATGGATAACAATGATAGGATTTAAATCCTCTAATGATCGCTCGCTAATCAGAGTTCTACAATTTTTAGGTTTTATCGATGCAAATCATCGTCCAACTGAAATATGGAGAAATTATAGGAATTCAGATCATAGTAAAGTCTTAGCAAAAGCTATAATTAGTAGCTACGGTGATCTTTATAAACTTTATCCAAATGCGCATGAAAAAAATAGCGAAGATTTATCAAATTATTTTAGAGGTCTGACAAATGCAAGTGAACAGGTTATCTCAAAAGCTGTCAGCACCTTTTCCTCGCTTTGCGAATTAGCAGACTTTTCATATGAGAAAGGTGTGGAAAAATTAAAAAGCAGCACTCGTAAAGAAGAACATATAGAAGATGAAATTCCCCGACAACCTCACTCTGAAACAATACGTAGTTTTTCTTTTGATCCCTCAGTTCATATTGATATTCAAATACACATTTCACCTGATTCAAATTCAGATCAAATTGATGCTATTTTCAAGAGTATGTCAAAACATTTATATAACAGAGATAATGGTAAATGAATGATAAGTTAGTAAAGATTCTCAATATTGCTAAGGCAATTAATACTGACGTTTTAGATGTGTATAAACCTCCTGAAGAAGGTTACGCATCGACAACGCAAAGAGTTTTACCTTTTTCTATTTTAAAAAATACTAGGGGTTATATTGAAAAAGTAGTAAATCAAATTAATGGTTGTTATGAAAAAGGGTGGTATGATGCATGTTTGGTTATGATGAGACGTTTACTTGAAACAATTATTATTGAAGTATTTGAAGAAAATCACATCAAAGAAAAAATTTTAGATAATAATGGAAATTATTATTTTTTAGATAGTTTGATATCAAGAACATTATCAGAAACAAGTTTTCATTTAATGAGAAACACCAAGGTCTCACTTCCGAAGTTAAAAATTCTAGGGGATCTCTCTGCGCATGGAAGAAGGTTTAATGCTCATTTGGGAGATGTTGACGCAATTCAAGGTGATTTTCGTGTTGCTATCCAAGAGTTAATATATCTCGCAAAATTGAAATGAGACGGATCCAAATTTGCAATTTGATTGCCTTTGCGAATCTCGGATATCATCTGTAAGTCATCCATGATTCAAGTCTCCCTGATATAATTTCCCCCATTATTAAATATTTAACAAATGAATTTTTCAAATCTCCCAGCAAATTCTGGCTGATGTTCGCGGGGATGACCCTCTCCACACTGGGCAGTGATGACCTTGCTCTTCCTGATGGTTAACGCACTTCATAGGTCTCATCGCATTTATTTTTTTGGTTATATAATGCTTGGTAGATCAAGATTTGGTTCTGAGTTTTAATTTTAATATTTTTTGGCTTATAATTGTATGCTACAATGAGATGTTGTAATATCGTTGTTCATGGCAACACTGATTGATATGCCTGAGTCATCAGGATGAATGAATTTCTGCTAATGGATGATAAGAAGAGCCTATGATTATTATGGCAGTCCTTTTCTTGGGGCAAATCGTCAATCCAGACGGCAGCAAGAATACCTTTTTTTCGGCGATCTCATATTGAAGTATTTTTGATAAAATCTATGGAAAATAAAGGTTTGCTAAAACGGAATTTTACAGGACGCAAGGGGCGAAAACTAAGAGAATACCTAACAGCGTACACATTTATAGCCCCTGCTTCCATTCTGATCTTTATCTTCGGTATCTTCCCGGTCTTTTTTGCGCTCTATGTCAGTCTGCAAAAATGGCGCATCAAACGGACGGCTATGGTCGGTTTGCAAAACTACGTCAATGCGATCGGTAATCTGGCGTATGTCATGGTTTTCTTCCTGGGAGTGGGCGCGCTGGTTGGCCTCTATTTCCTGCTGAAACGCACTATTAAACAGGCGAGTGAGAAAGATGATCGCCCCTGGATTTGTATCCTGCCGGGTCTTGTTCATGCGCTGGTTGTTTTCGCTTTTTTCAATTGGGTTTATAAATTACTTCCAGAAGTACTTGGGATCGCCGATAAGCTGAGGGGGCTGGAACGCACACAGGCGGTTTTCATGCAGTTGTTGGGCGAAGCATTCCGTGCGGAAAACATCCTGCCTGCCTGGCGGATTTTCTTCTGGACCTTACTAACGGGTTTGCTGGTGGGGTTTGTGGTTTTTCGCGCTTGGCGAAATCCCAGAAATACCACCTATCAATCAAATTTTGCATTGGCTTTTCTGTTGTTAGGGATCGGCGTTGGCTTGCTCTACTACACGCAGCAACAAGTCGGGCTGGCTTATGCCGCATCCATGGCGGAGGGCACCGACCCGGGGATCTGGCCGCAATTTATTACGATCAGCAGCGGCGTGATCCTCCTGGTTTTGGCTTGGCTGTTATGGCGGAGTGCGGAAAAGCAACTCACGGGGAGGGCTTTTTGGGTACGCATCATTGCTGCGGTCATGTTGCTGGTGGGGGGATGGCTGCTCATTGGTGAGATTCCAACGATTGTCGCTTCTGGGGACAAGGACCTTTGGGCGGGCTTGAAGGTCACCGTCTTCTTTTCACTGGGGACCGTCCCTTTCCAGTTGATCATCTCGTTATTCCTGGCAGTGCTGCTTTTCCAAAGAGTGCGCGGATCGAATATTTTCCGCGTCGTCTTCTTTATCCCTTATGTTACGCCTGCCATCGCCAGTGCGGTTGTGTTCCAGCAAATGTTCTCCAATCGCCATTCAGCCCCCATTAACATGTTCCTGAACTGGCTTGGATTACCGCCGCAGCAGTGGTTGTTTGAACCGCGCGGTATTATTACCCTCATCGGAGATTATTTTGGGATGAATATCCCCACCTGGGCAGCAGGCCCCAGTCTGGCATTGACCGTCATCATGCTGCATTCGATCTGGACTTACGTGGGTTACGATACGGTGATTTATCTTGCCGGTTTGGGAAATATCTCCACGGATCTGTACGATTCAGCGGAGGTGGATGGTGCCAACAATTGGCAGGTTTTCCGTTTTATCACCTTTCCACTTCTATCTCCGACGACGTATTTCCTTTCGCTGATTGCAATCATTGGCACCTTCAAGGCATTCAATACGATCTGGATCCTCCGGAGCAACCTTGCGCTGGGCACGACAGACACCTTCAGTGTGACCATCTTCATTGAATTTTTCGAAAAGCTCAGGTACGGTTATGCCTCCGCAATGGCATTCATCCTCTTTGCCATCATCCTGTTATTATCTTTTATCAATAACAAAGTTCAAGGTTCAAGAGTGTTTTATGGATAATAAGAGACAAAAGGACCACCGTTCGGCGCCTTCAACCCGCAAAAATATATTGATCTACACGATTCTGTTACTGGGTGCTTTTCTGTCACTGGTGCCGTTTATCTGGATGGTGTCAACGTCTTTGAAGAGCTTGGGCGAAGCATTGGGTTCGGCTTTCTTTCCATCTGCATTACACTTCGAGAATTATGTCGAAGCCTGGAGACGCGCCCTCTTCTCGGAATACTTCCTCAACAGCATCCTGATCACAGTCATCACGTTAACGGGTCAAATTACTTTCAGTGTCTTAGCTGCCTATGCCTTTGCGCGCATGGAGTTTCCGGGACGCGATTTGATTTTTAGCGTCATGCTGAGTACCATGATGATCCCTGCCATGGTTTTCATCATCCCAAATTTCCTGACTGTGACGTGGCTGGGGCGGATCGGTCCAATCCCATGGATCAACAACTGGCCGGCATTAACCATTCCATTCATGGGGAGCATTTTTTCAATATTTATGTTAAGGCAATTCTTTGCGCAGGTCCCTGATGAGCTTTTTGATGCTGCCCAGATAGATGGCGCGGGGCATTTGCGTTTCTTGCTGCAGGTCGTAATGCCGTTATCAAAAGCGCCGATTATGGTCATCCTGGTTTTATCTTTCATCGGCACCTGGAATTCCCTAGCGTGGCCAATGCTGGTGACGAATACACCGGATTGGCGGCCGATTTCTGTGGGCTTGATGAATTTTGTCAATGAAGCCGGTCAGGAGATTAACCTGACGATGGCTGGTGCTTTTATCACGATTATCCCGATCCTGATCATCTATTTCTTTACGCAGAAACAGTTTACCGAGAGCATCGCGAGATCAGGTTTAAAGGGTTAGTCTTGGGATTTTAAACAGAGTGGAGGTGATAGACTCAGAAAAGATAACTGGAAAGTATTCTTATGACGATAAACTTTAACCTTAACAAGGAGATGAAAGAATCATGAAGAAAATGAGTATTTTGCTCACGATATTTGTACTGCTGTCCGTAGTACTGACAGCATGCGTCCCAAAAGCCACCACCGAAGCTACCGAGGCACCGATCGTGGAACCTACCGAGGAGGTTACTGAGGAACCTACTGAGGAACCTACCGAGGAAATTGTTGAGCCTGCTGGACCAGAACAGCTGGATGCGGTTGTGCAGTTCTGGCATGTTTATTCCGATGAACCCGGCGAGGGATTACAGGCGCTCGTGGATGAATTCAACGAGACCAATCTTTATGGCATCACTGTTGAAGCCTTCAACCAGGGCAATTACGGCGATGTTGAAGATAAGATCAATGCCGGTATTCAATCTGGTGATCTCCCCGACGTGGTCATGGCTTATACCAACTCGCTGGCGGATTGGTATTCAGTTGACTCGATCATTGATCTGAACCCTTACATCAATGATCCCGAATATGGTCTGACCGCTGACCAAATGGATGATCTTTATCCGCACCTGAAAGCAGCTGGCTCCACGCCGGATGGCGCCTGGATTGCTTACCCAATGACGCAGTCTGCCAATGTGCTGGTCTACAACTTCACCTGGGCTGAAGAACTGGGTTATGCAGATCCCCCAGCGACATCCGCTGAGCTGAAGGAAATTGCTTGCGCTGCTGCAGCTGCAAATACTGAAATTGGCGGCGATTTTGCCGGTACCGGCGGGCTGGTTTATTATCCCAGCGCAACTAACTGGCTGAATTTCCTCTATGCCTTTGGCGGTGACGAACTCAACGATGATGGCACTGCTTATGACTTCAATACACAAGAAGCCATCGACGCTTCCATGTATATTTTGGATCTGAAGGAAAATGGCTGCGTTTGGCAGACCGAGAGTTATCCGAACCCTGAACAGGCACAGCGTAAAGCATTGATCACCATGAGTTCGACTGCTGGTGCGCCTTATTATGCGGCTGCTTTCGAAGATGCCGGTAACACCACCGATGAGTGGGGTTGGCTGGCAGTTCCGGGACCCGATGGACAAATGGCAGTGGATGCTTTCCAACAAATGTTGGGTGTCATCCCAAGCACCGAGAATGAACAATTGGCATCCTGGCTATTTGTAAAGTGGCTGACCTCGCCCGAAATTCAGGCTCGCTGGGTGAAGATCAGCGGGTACTACGGTACCCAGTCTTCAACTGAGGAACTCCTGGCAGATTATGCTGCGGAGAATCCCGTTTGGGCTTCCGGTGTGGCACTGGCTGCTATTGGCCCATCCGAACCCCAGACTTTCCCCGCCTGGTCTTCAGTTCGCCGTACACTTAATGACACGGCAGCGGAGCTCTATAACGCCGTCGATGAGGCTGGGGTTGCTGCAATTTTTGAAGCCCTCACTCAGGCTGCAAACGATCTGGTGGAGGAAGTTCAGTAGACAACCTCGCAGTCGTTTTTGACAAACGATTTAAAGTTACAACCCCCAGGCTCAATTGTCCTGGGGGTTGTTCATTTTTTGTTGATGTGCTTCTATTAAGGTGTCAACCAATTCTTCTCAACTTCATCCTGAATCGGGTGGCTATCCGTGCGTTTGCATTTTTGGAACGCTAGAACGGCGGGGCGGGTGAGCAGTTCCGGAATTCTTAAGCTTTTCTCTCTTAAGCTTTTCCCTCTTGACAAAATGGCAATCTATTGCGTATGATTAGAACGTATATTCTAATCAAGGGTTGGTTGGGTTTGAATCCATAGGTGAAATGCACTCAGGAGGTTGTCGAGGATGACAAGAGTATTGATTTTCAAAGAACCGGATGCCTTCAGCGTGATAGAGGTGGACGCGCCGGCAGAACGGATCGTGGCTGCGATCAACCGCGGGCGCTGGGAGGATTACTTACCGGATGCGCACGGACCGCTGTTTGCCCGCCAGCAGGCGGACGTGGTGGTGGTGACACACAGCGCGCCCGTGCCAGTGGATAACTTGCCCAAGCTCAGCCGCCGCGAGCATGAGGTGTTGGTATTGCTGGGGGAGGGGCTGACCACGGCGCAGATCGCGCTCAGGCTGGGACTGCGCCCGCGCACGATCCGCGGCTATGTGGCGAATATGAAGGCGCGGTTGGACGCGCAGAACATCCAGCAATTGGTCGCCCGGGCGGTGGCACTGGGATTGTTCCGACCGGAAGTGTGAGAAGGTAGTAGGTATTAGGAAATCAGGCATTAGGAAGCTATGTGTCGTCCTGAAATATGTTGAAGGGATTAATTAGGAAGCAAGATATCAGGCATTCGGTAGCAGGACATTAAGTAGAGCCAGGGGAAAATCGCAGATGGATAGCGAGAAGCTGCCTGTAAACAAAAATCCCAGTGGCTTAATCTCTTAGCGCCCGATTCTTACTCCTCCTTTTAACGTAAAAGAGGCTATCCCTGATCAGGACAGCCTCCTTGTTGTAGGTCGGCCAAGTTGTTGGAGAATTACTCCTCAACAATGATGATTGCTTCTTCGGGGCATTCTTCAACAGACTGCCGGACGGCTTCTTCATATTCTTCCGGCACAGGGTCAACTAACACTTCAGCAAAGGGCTCATTTGCCAGGCTGAAGACCTCAGGTGCCAGGCCTTCGCAAATGCCACAACCCAGGCACAGATCTTCATCAACGATAACCTTCATTAGACATCCTCCTAAAAATTTAAATTCTGGTTTGAATGGTCGAGTGATTATACACCAGATTAGTGTGTATCTCTCGTTGTATCGATGTTCGCATGGATGTTTTCCAGCGGAATTATACCACAAGCTATTTTTATTGCGGGAATATCCTTTACTTTAGTTTATACTGGCCTTTTGTGCTCCAAACTCATTTATAATTGAAACAAAAACGAAGTGGGAACAGGTGCCAATATGAAAATACTGGATCGTTTAGAGCGGATCAACCAGCGTCACCGGCGGGTGATCTACCACATCCTGCCATGGGAAGATTGGCAAACCGCTCAGCATGAAGGTTTCTATGCGCCGGTGAGCCTGGAAACAGCGGGATTTATCCATTGCTCAAAAGTCGACCAGGTCACCCGCGTTGCGAACAGCTATTTCGAGGGTCAAGACGATCTCCTGCTGCTGTGCATTGCCTCGGATAAGGTCGACGCGGAGATCCGTTATGAAGACCTCTTGGGCGAGGGTAAGTTATTTCCCCATATTTATGGACCACTCAACCTGGATGCGGTCGTCAATGTCTCTGAACTGGAAAAAGATGAGCGCGGGAAATTTGGTTTACCGAAGGGTATTTCCAACCTGGATGGGTAAACCATTCACGCGCTCATTAAATGGTTATGGTGATTCCGGCGGAGATCCCGCTTGTTGCTGAAGCCGCAGCAGGTGCTCATACAACTGGCGTTGTTTGGCAGCAGCCCGTTGATATAGCTCCTGCGCGCCCGGGAGGTTGGCCTGTTCCTTCAATAGACGTACATCCTCCGTTACGAGAGCATAATCCGCCCGAGCCTGCTCCAGGTCCATGCTGAAAGGTGGCTGGACTGTGCCGGATTTGAGTATCCCCTCCAATTGCTGTCTTTCCAGCATAGCCCAATGATTATAGAATTCCCGATAGTGCCCGCTGAGCTCCTGGTGCGCCTGGCGGACTTCCGGTGTCTTGGGGCGATTTTGTAAGTTTCGCAGGTCCTGCTGGAAGACCTCCATTTGTCCCCGGACGTCCTGGATATTGCTGTTGAAAGGCGCTGTGATTGCAAAAGCGGCGAGCCCGTTCCGCAAAAGTTTCAGGGCGTCTCTGATCCGAAATTGCTCCTGCATCTGCCCGTGGTTTTTAGATAACCGCTTCTCATTCCGCTGTAATTGCTTGATTTCCTTGCTGACTGCCCGTGAAGGCGCTGGGACCGCATGAAGCCATCGAGCTGTCGCATTTGTGGCTTTGAGATGTTTGGTGATTGTGTCAAAATCCTGGCCGGGGTCGGTTGCGGGATTGGTCTCTCCCCAGCACTGGTGGTAGATCTCTTGGTGATAATGGTTATAAAGCTGGTTGTTGAGTTTGGATAGGTCCTGTTGTAATCGGGCAATGATTGGATTTAGCGCCTGGCGGCTCAGCCCGGAAAGATCGCTTTGGATTTGTTTCAATTGCTTGACCAGCAGGTTCAGATCCGTGCTGAAAGGGGGTTTGATGGTGAATGATTTGATCTTCCCGCGCAATTCGTCCGCTTTAATTTTTTGAAGGCATTCCTGGTAAAGCCGTTTTTCATCGACCAGGGTTTGCAGGATTTTCTGGTTTTCACGAGAGGGTGGGCAAGAGCGCATCACTAAAATGGAATGATCCAACATATCGATCTGAGTTGTCAAGCCAAGTGTGTTGGTCTCAATTGGGCCACCATCCAGAACATCCAGCTGCATTTGAATCCGGCGGACGTCTTCCCACTGGGTCCATTCCTGAAAGTTCAGGACGTGTAACTGTTTGACCGTAGCGGGGGTCATTTGCCCGCGGGCTAGAGTGCGCTGTTCTGCCATGGTGGCATTCAGAACGGTGTTGGCATTGCCATAAGCCTGGGTTAGTTGGAGCCGTTTTAGCTCCTTTTGGGTGAGCTGAGCGCCTTCCCGGATGGCGTCCTGGGTGCCCCTGCCAGATTGGTTGATCGCGTCGCTGATCTGTTCAGCTGATTTCAAGGCATAATATCCCTGGCCGTGCTCCACCATCAAGTGGGTACCGCAATTGGAGCAGCTTAATTGCTCCAGGTTGTCGGGGATTGAGATGGGGGCACCGCAAGCCGCACAATTGAGTTTAATAAGTTTCATACGACCCTCCCGTTTAGCCAAAATGATGACCTGCTGCCATTATAGTCAATTCGATTCGTAAAAATCAACTGGAAATTGACGGTCCAGGTTTTTGCGGGGTCTCATGTATAATCGTTAACTATGGTGTAAGAAAATGAGTGCTGAGACCATCTCTGATTGAGTCTGGATTCTTGAAAAGATTAACAGAAGGCAGATTGGCGACTTTTGATGGAGAGCTGATTCGCTCGAAGAATAATCCTAAAAAGGAATTAGTTTGGATAAATTGATTGAGTTACCTTATGGATTAGAAGGAACGATCTATCGCAGTCCGTTGCCGTTCAGCCCGATGTTTGACCCGGCGCAGACCGTGATGGATGCCTATCTACGAGCGGGTGTGGATACCGTTGTGATGCTGACACCGGAGGAGGAAGCGCGAGGTTTGACCGGGCGGGATTTGCGGCGAGAATTTTGTGACCAGGGGTTTGAGGTGATTTACGCGCCGGTGATGGATTTTTCTGTCCCGGAAGAGGGCGTCTTTCAAACTACCATCCCGAAAACCTTGCAAGCAGCTCGTGGGGGCAAGACGATCGTCATCCACTGCCATGCTGGCATTGGGCGGACAGGGATGTTTGCAGCCTGTTTAGCCAGGGTGGTGTTTGATATGAATGGGGATGAAGCGGTTGCGTGGGTACGCGAATATGTTCCCCATGCTGTTGAAAATCAAGCCCAATATCAATTCGTTAAGAGTTTTGAAATGACCGGTGACTGAGATTACGGGGTGATGTCATTGGCGTCAATAGCTTCGATCACGAGGGTGCCGGAAGGCCCCATCAGGAATTCCGGGTATTCGGTCACCTCAGAAAACCGCAGGTACTGCCCTGTTTGTTGAATTTCAACAGTGTCACCAGCGGTCACGACGACGTCGTTGTTATAGAGATAGTTAAAAATATTGATAAATTGACCCATAATCTTCTCAAAGTCTTCTTCTGATTCGACGAAGGCAGCCAGGTCCGGGACGTCAAAAATGTGGTGGCCTTTGGTCACCAGCCAGTAATGCTGTTTATCTACATAGAATTTGACGTACCCCACCCAGAGTTTGAAGGGGATCACCTGGCGGTAGGAGATGAGCTTCCCGGGATCCAGGAAATCCGCCACGGGATGAGCAGTCCAAGCCTGCTCATTGACAATCCCCAGCAGGTTTTCGTTCCCAAAGGCGTAGGCAACCTCATATAGGGCAATCATTTGCTCAACGGGATCAGGGTTGTCTCCGTTGTAGACGAAACTGAGGTGGGAGAGGTGCTGGCGCATGGCGGCTTTGATCTGCGGCTGCCAGAGCGAGACATGGATGGTGCGGTCGATGATAGCCTTCGGTAAAGGGGCAGGCAAACCGGCTACCTGTACCCGATGGTCTTTGAAGTGGATCTCCCCTGAACATGCATTTGGGTTTTTGACCGACCAGTTCACGCTGATATTTTCCGGCTCGACAGTTGATTCAATAGATGCTATTTTCTGTGGCAGTGCATGATTGGCTAGGATCCGGAAGTCCTGGTCCGAAAAGACCAGGTGGATGGCGGGGGTGTATTCGTTAACTGTTAGTGGTTCGGACATGGCTGCCTGTCTTTTAGTGAAGGGGGTTCTCTATTATTATGACTCATAATGCCGGCATCCATCAAGCTGAATCTGCCTCGGTCGGAATGATTTGTGAACAATAAAGAGGCGCGGTGGTAAAATAAGGAAAACTTTGGTAGAAAGGCAAAAAGATGGAGACGCTTCTAAAGTTACGCTTCACGCCCAATAAGCAGGATTATATCAGGGCTTCCCGTGCGTTAGCCAGGAAGACACCTGCTTTTATTGTCCTTGCAGCGGTCACAGTCCTGATCATGATTGGGTCAGCTGTCATACTGATCGTCCCTTCCATCGGAAATGCCACCTGGACCAATGTTGCAGTGGTATCGCTGCTGGTCGGTGCTTTCTATTTGGTTTATTATTTCCTGGTCATCCCGATGCAACTATCCCGATCCTATAAAAGCAACGCGTACCTGCAAAAGGAACGGGTTTTCTTTTTCAACGACGACCATGTGACCATGCATGTGGGTGAAAAGACCTCCGAACTTCACTGGGAGAATTTCGAAAAGGTCATTGATGGAAAAGAGTTATATCTTATAATCTATAAAGCAGAGGAGCGCGTCTATCCCTTCATCACCAAACGCGCCTTCAAAGATGAAGCGTCGGAGATATCATTCAGGCAGATCTTTAAGGAAAAGTCCATCCCATTGAAGTAGGATCATTTTGATGGACTGTTTATTTCGGGATGTTGTAGTTTTTAACATCAAATCTTTTTCTTCCTTATTTATTCAAGCTTAATCAGATTTCTTCAGGAGAATTAAAAATGGATCTTGGAACAATACTAATTTCCCTTGTGATTGGTCTGGGTGTGCTGTTGTTATTTCTGGCTGGATTTGTCATTCTGAAGACGATCTTATATTCACCTCCTCAGAAGAAGGTCGAGCCGCGTGAATTTGTCAAATTGGACGGAAAGTCGGTCGCGGAACGGCTGGGATTGGCGGTGCAGTATAAAACCATTGCCTACAGCGATCCGAATAGGATTGATGGAAATGCCTTCTTGGGACTGCACCGGCTCTTTCAGACGCTCTATCCCCAGGTGCACGCCCAGTTGAAACGGGAAGTCATCAATGATTACACTTTGCTTTATACCTGGGAGGGTAAGAATCCCGATTTGAAGCCAATCATGCTGACCTCGCACCTGGATGTTGTCCCGGCGGACGAGAGTGAAGAAGGGGGTTGGACCTATCCGCCTTTCAGCGGTGAGGTTGCCGACGGCTATGTCTGGGGTCGGGGCACGCTGGATGTTAAGTGTGGTATGGTCGGGATCCTCGAGGCGGTGGAATACCTGCTCAAACAGGACTTCCAACCAGAGCGCACGGTTTATCTGGGCTTCGGTCACGATGAGGAGATTGGCGGCCAGCATGGCGCTGTGGCGATCGCGGAACTGCTCGAGTCCCGCGGGGTTGAATTGGGCAGCCTGGTGGATGAGGGTGGGAGTGTGATCGAGGGGTTCCTGCCCGGCGTTGAGACGCCAGTGGGTGTGATCGGGATCTCCGAAAAGGGGTATTTGAGCCTGCAATTGACGGTAGAGGTTGACGGTGGTCATTCTTCTATGCCGGCGCAGGAGACCGCGATCGGCATCCTCTCCCGGGCAATCGCCCGGTTGGAAGCCAACCCCATGCCGGCGCATCTGGAGGTGGTGGAGTTCCTGATGGGGTATCTGGGATCAGCCTTGCCCTTTACCCAACGGATGTTTTTCGCCAACACCTGGTTATTTGGCGGCATCCTCAAAAAGCAGCTTGCCAAGTCCAATTTACTGAACGCCACAATCCGCACGACCACCGCACCGACGATGATTGAAGCCGGGATGAAGGACAATGTCCTGCCTGCCAAAGCCGAGGCTGTGGTCAATTTCCGGGTCTTGCCGGGAGATGATTTACGTTCGGTGTATGAGATGGTGCTGGAACGGATCAATGACGAACGGGTGAAAGTGACGCCTTTCCAGGGGGACACGCTGGAAGGCTCATCTGGATGGGAGCCTTCTCCGGTGGCGGATACAGAATCCGCTTATTTCCTCCGGCTCTCCCGCCTGGTCAAAGAGGCGTTTCCGGGAACCATGGTAGCTCCCTATCTGGTGTTGGGTGGAACGGATGCCCGGCACTATGCACCTGTCACGGATAACGCCTTGCGCTTCACACCCGTCTTGATGAGCAAGGCTGATATCCAGAGCGTGCATGGGGTCAATGAGCACCTGTCGATTGAGGAATGTTCCCGGATGGTCGGGTTCTATATTGCCTATATCCAGGAACTGGGGAATTTGTCCGGAGAAATTGATGCGATATCCGAAGTTGAAGAGGACCTCGCTGAGCTTCCGGATGAGGATGAGATCGAGCCTGAGGAATCTGAAGAACTTGAAGAATCGGGAGAAAAGGAAGACTGATCCAGGAAGAAGCCCGGTTGGCAGTCTCTCAGGGTGAGACGATCCGGTAATTGCTGACTGAACCACTGGCAAATGACCCCGAAGGCGCATTCAACGGCCTGGTTTATGCGCTGGAGACCGAAACCATGATCGGCGATGTGCGCGAAGCGGACATCTTTACTGTACGTATGCTGGGAAGAAAAGATTGAAGATTTCCTTTGGAAGGGGGACGTCTAGGTGAAAATCCCGGTAGGCAGCATAGATACCCTGGACACCCGACTCACCTGCTATGTTGCCGCCCCAGACTACGCCGGCATTTTGCTGGAAATCAAACAGGATGGTGAGCGCGTTGTTGGCGGGGGTGACGGTGACGCCATCCGGAGTCGTCTTTGGGACGCCGGTCACCAAGCCATTGGGTGTGGCGCCGCTGGTGGTGAGGTTGTCCAGTGCTGTTCCAAACAGAATTGCAGCAGCGGCGATTTGGTCCCGGGCGGTGGAGGGCGGTTCCAGTCCCATCAAGCTGGCGAGGGCGGGTGCGTCCGGGCACTGGCTGAGGGCGCCTTGTTCCGCTTCCATGACCGCCAGCAATAACTTGGGGCTGATCTGGTTGGCAACGGCTGCCTGCTGGATCAGTGATGGAATATCAATCTCCACCCCGTCCGAATCCGGGATTAGATCTGCCAGGCAGCTATCATAAAAAATCATGAAATTGCGTATATAGTCCACAGGTGCGTCAGCCTGTTCGCTCACCCATCCTTCGTCCAACCAGGCTGTGTTATAGAATTGAGTGCCGGCGTTCCCCACCAGGGTGAAGCGTGCTGCACTGGCGGAGACGGTGATGGTTTGATAGGCTTCGTGGGTGACATCGGAGAGTGAAATGGATGCCACGGTCTCATCATCGAAATGGAAGATTCCCAGGTTCACCCACTCGTTCGCCAGGGGTGCCTGGTTGATCGATTTTTCAGAGACGCCATTGGCATGGGTGATGGTATAGGTCGCCCAGCTCGTATCCCAGTTGATGACCTTGTCCGGACAGCTCCAACTGATGGGATTATGATTTGGGATAAATACTTCCAGCTGGTATTCGCCGCTGACAGGCAGGTTGGGCTGCCAGAGGGCTTTGTGGACACTCTGGGCTTGCTCGGTGGCGTTCAGCGCCAGGTAAGCATATTGCCCGCGCTGGTTGGGATAACGGTACCAGCCGGAGTCACACATGCCGCTGCCATAGGTGGGAGTGAGGGTGGGCGTCTCAAGGACCTGGGGTAACTCGCTATTCACGTTTTCGCAGGTCACGCCCCAGAAATCACAAATGCCTTCGGTGATGGCGTTGGCTGCCAGGAGCTTGAAGGTCTCATCATGAAGAAAAGCATTATCCGGATATTGGGTGTCCATAAAGGCTAATTCGATTAAAGCAGCAGGCATTTGGGCGTAGTTGATCTCGCCATAATCGCTATCGGAGGCTTTGACTCCTCGACTGTACCAGCCTGGATATGAGTAATCATTTCTGATGGTGTCAATGATGCTATTATGCACAGCATTAGCCAGTGCTTGTGAGCCAGGGTGATTGTCGGAATCCCAGTATGTTTCGGTGCCAGTCAAGGTTCCATCCCAGCCATTATTATGCAGGCTGATCAATATGTCTGCGCCGTAATAATTGGCGGTATAGGGTCGGGCGCGGATGTCGCTGTTATAGTTGTTGTTGCTGCCATCCCAGACCCAGGAGGGGAGCCCCATATAGATCCCATATTGGCGGGAGGCTTCGTGCCAGGCTGGATAGCCAGTCACACCGGTCCTGGCGCTCAGGTCGAGTTCCCGTAACTGGATCACCGTCGCACCCTGGTTCATCAGGGCAGCCTTGACATAGCGCATAATCTCCGCGTTGAGGGTATCCTCCCGGATATCCCAAAATTCGGCGCGCTGATAACTCCAGGTGGACCAATATTCGCTCCAATAAAGCCCATGACCCGGGCTGAGGGCGACTTTGACGCCCGCCAGCGGCCCATCGCCGGGGAGTTCCCGAATGGCAGGAGGGTCAGCCTTCTCGCTGAAATCGGGGATTGGGCGCCCCCAATACTCGAGGAGCTCGCCTTCGACTTTGAACGTGGTGAGGAAAAGCTGGTTGATCTGGAAAGTCTGATCCAGGTCTGCCTGCAACTCGGTGAAGAGCGCTTCATCATACACTCCTTCGGGGAGTACATCCTCGCTAAGGTTGATGACCAGGGCTTCACCCAGGATCTTTACATTCAGCACCTCACCGCCGGATCCGGCAATGAGCGGGTGCTCGTTCAGGTAAGCCGTGATTTGGGCTTCATCGGGTCGTTGGGATTGGGATTGGCCAGCGTGGGAGGGGGTCAAAAGTACCAGTAGGATCGCCGCGCTGACGAATAGGGTCAGATATTTCTTCATAAGTTACCATCGCTTTATACGAGTAAGTGAGTCTATTTTACTTGATATGTGTTGCAATATAAGTACCATAGCACCTCTGGAAGAAATCCTGAAGTTAAATTAATCTTGGTGTGTGAAAAATGAGGAACAGTTCTAATAAATTCTACTGAATACCCTCAAATATGTGTTGTATCGCATATAAATAACCCAATTCATTCAAAGTTGGCGCGATTTACGCGAAATAAGGCTATTAATATCAATTGGTTAAATCATCTATAGTAGCTGTAGGGTATGCTTCTTTCTTGAGCACACCTAATAAATTCAATAAATCATAATGGTGCGCTCTACACGCTTGATATGCGTTGCAATAGTAGTACCATAGGCACCTCTGGAAGAAATCCTGAAGTTAAATTAATCCTGGTGTGTGAAAAATGAGGAACAGTTCTAATAAATTCTACTGAATACCCTCAAATATGTATTGTATTGCATATAAATAACCCAATTCATTCAAAAACGGTATGATTTACGCGAAATAAGGCTATTAATATCAATTGGTTAAATCATCTATAGTAGCTGTAGGGTATGCTTCGTTCTTGAGCACACCTAATAAATTCAATAAATCATAATGGTGCGCTCAACAGAGGAGCGCACCCACACGCTAAGCGTGAAAGATTTTTATTAAGAGACTGTCACATGTTTTTTGGATGGTCTCTTTTGCCGTTTGCGGCATGATTCCTGGGGGGATTCGCCGCTTTTAACGGATTGAATCCAGCCAAGCCCTGTGATAAAGTAAGAGCAGATTAGAACAGACGTTCTAATTAAGGGCTGTCCGGGTGACGAAAGCCCTGAACATCCAACCTTAATTGCGCTTTGCGATGCACCCGGACACCCGACATTTGTCAATCTCAAGGAGAAGGAGGTTTCTGACGGATGATGGCGAAAAAGCGACCCGAGGGCGAGGTGGGGTTCTACGTTGAGCATTTCACCCGGGCGGAGATGGCTGACCTGGACCGGGCGCTGGGGGAATCCCTGCGCGGGGAGATCGGGATGCTGCGGGTGGTGATGCGCCGTTTCTTTGAGCGCGCCGCTCACGAGGCGGATGACCTGGAAGTGCTGGCGGATGCCCTGCGCGTCCTGGGCTTGAGCTGCAGCCGCCTGGCAAAGGTGATCCAGACCGAACGCAGCCTGCAGGACAAGCGCGCCGACGAACTGGGGGAAGCCCTGACACGCAGCTTGGCGGCAGTTTTGGAGGAACTCAGCAGCGCCGGTTTGAATGACCATGGCGGGGGAGGCTCACTTGGAAGATAAGTCCGTAGCGTTGCTGACCGAACAACTCCGGCATGCTAATAACCTCATGCAGGCGCAGATCAAAACCCTGGAAACGCGTCTGGCGCACCAGCAGGCAATGAACCACCAGCGCCTGGCGATCTTGGAAGAACAGGTCCGGGACCATGAGACCCGCATCCGCGCAGCTACGGAGGGCGTGATCCAGTTCAAGCTCTTTTCCGGGCTGGCATCTGGCGGATCGGGATTGATGTCCCTGGTGGCGATCCTCAAAGCCTTTTTGGGCGGTTAGGTGCTGGGATGACGAACCTTGTTGAACTTCTCAAGAAATTGCTGCGGGATGTGGTGTTGTTCGTGCGCACTGCCAGCGGGTTGAAGCTCCGGCGGTACCAGGAAGCTGCCGCCCGGGCGATTGTTAACTCGGTCTTGCATCACAAAGGGCTGAGTTTCGTGGTGATCTTCCCGCGGCAGTCCGGCAAGAATGAGCTCCAGGCACAAATCCAGGCTTACCTGCTCACGTTGCTCTCAGCTGAACGCAATGAGATCGTGCAGATCTCGCCGACCTGGAAACCCCAAACGGAGAATGCCATGCGGCGGCTGGAGGAAGTTTTGAGCGGGAACCTGATCGTGCGCGATCACTGGGAGAAACATTTCGGCCACATTTACCAGGTCGGCAAGGCACGCGTGGTATTTCTGTCGGGATCGCCCACCGCGAATATTGTAGGCGCCACAGCGTCAACATTGCTGTCGATTGACGAAGCGCAGGATATCCAGATTGACAAGTTTGATAAAGAGATCGCGCCGATGGCAGCCAGCACCAATGCCACCAGGGTTTTCTGGGGGACCGCCTGGACCAGCCGCACGCTCCTCGCCCGGGAATTACGCGCAGCCAAAGCCGCGCAGGAGCGAGATGGGATCCGGCGGGTGTTTCACCTGAATGCCGACCGGGTCATGGCAGAGGTGCCCGCTTATGGACGTCACCTGCAGGCGCAGATCGCCCGGCTGGGGCGAAGCCACCCGCTGGTGAGGACCCAATATTATTGCGAGGAAATTGACGCGGATGGGGGCTTGTTCACTCCGGAACGACAGGCATTGATGTACGGCACACACCCGCCCCAATCCAAACCACAACCCGGTGTTGCTTATGCCATGCTGCTCGATGTGGCAGGAGCGGATGAGGGCACCCAGGATTTGGCTACCACTTCATTGGTCAATCCAGGCAGGGATGCCACCGCCCTGACGATTGTGGCGGTGGAACCGGGTGCCGAAGGCGATGCACCCAGCAGCGTCCCTGTTTACCGGGTCGTACACCGCCGGTTATGGGTCGGTGTCGGTCACACTCGGCTATATGGTCAGATCACGGCTTTGGCGGAAGCTTGGTGCGTCAGGCACCTGATCGTGGATGCGACGGGGGTCGGTGCAGGCTTGGCGGCTTTCCTGGATAAAGCCCTCCCGGGGATCGTCCGGCCGTTCATCTTCTCCGCCAAGACCAAATCGCAACTGGGGTGGGGGTTCCTGGCGGTGGTGGACTCCGGGCGGTTTAAAGATTGCGCCACACCGGACGGTGACCACGGGGAACAAGCTCGCCTGAGCCAAACCTTTTTCAGAGAAGCAGGCTTCTGCCAATACACCGTGCAACCGGGTCCCGCTAAGGGGTTGCGCTGGGGTGTACCGGATGGCACCCGTGACCCCGCCAGCGGGGACCTGGTGCACGACGATCTGCTGATCAGCGCCAGCCTGTGCGCCTTGCTGGACGAAGAGACCTGGCAAACCCACCTGCCCGGGGTGATCATCCCGGGCCTGGACCCGATGAAGGAGATTGACCGTGGTAAATGAAGCATTGGCTTTTGGGATTGATCTATCCCGATATAACACCAGCCTGGAGCGGAGCGTCAGCGTCAATTTTTCTGCGATTGTAAATCATCTAGCCTCACTTTGGAGAAATAATCATGCCAAATACTAACTTTGCTTTTGGGATTGATCTGTCCCGCTACAATACCAGTCCTGATGGACGCATCAAAGTTGATTTTGATGTTATTGCTGCCCATGACCCGGAAGTGGTCTTTATCGCCATGCGCGCTGGCGTGTCCTGGGGATACCAGGACACGTGGTTCGCCTACTATTTCCGGGAAGCAGGGCGGATCGGCAGGGTGCGGCTGGCTTATCACGTGCTTTACCCCGGCGAACCAGCAGCCGCACAGATGGACAACTTCTTCCGCATCCTCGGCGAAGCTGACCTGAGCCAGACGCCATTGGTGCTGGACCTGGAGCTGGACCATGGCCAGTCGGTGAACAGGATCACGACCATTACGGCAGAATGTTGCCGGATCATCCAGGAACGCTCTGGGCGGACTCCGATCCTGTATTCCCGCGCCGGGTGGGTGAATCAGTATCTGCGGGTGGGTGACCTGCCGCCGGTGCATTGGTGGCTGGCGCAGTACCGCTGGCCCTTGCCTTACCCACTCATCACACCGGAATATCCCTGCCCGCCGGCTTTGCCTGAGGGTGTGGAGACCTGGTTAGTACACCAGACTGCGTCCCGGGGGTCGTCCATCGGCGCCAGGGCTGCTCATTTTATGGACTACAACCGCTGGAACGGGGATAAGACGGCAGTGCTGAATTATATTGGCGAGCGCTACCAACCGGTGGTCTGCCCATTGGATCAACAGGTGTGCCCGGTTAAGTCCAGTCCATTATCCACTATATGAGGCGTTCCTCTCAGTTTAGAAAGGCTTGGTCTTGATGTCCTTACCGCAAAAATTATTCAACCGTTTGTTCCAGCCAATGGTGGATGCCACCGTATGGGAACGCTTGTCAGTCATTGAAGACGAAAATGCATTCCTGGTCGGCGTCCGGCGTTACGATGAATCGATCCGTGACCGGATCAGCCCGGATAGGGAGTCGGTGTTGCAAGCCTGCCTGACCGCCTGGCGGGAGGATCCGCTGGCACGGCGGCTGGTGGAGCTGACCAGCCAGTATGTGGTCGGAGGTGGGATTGATCTCCAGTGCGACCATGCGCCCACTCATGAATTCCTGATGGCATTTTGGAACCATCCCCTCAACCGGATGGCGATCCGGGTGATCGAAATGTGCGATGAGCTGACCCGGTCGGGCAACCTGTTCCTGCTGGTCTCCACCGACCGGTCCGGGATGAGCTATCTGCGGGTGGTCCCGGCTGCGGATATTGACCGGATCCTCTCAACAGATCACGATATCGAACAGCCGGTGTCTTTTATCGGCAAGTCTGAGGTTGTTTACCCCGCCTTTACCCCGGACAGGGATGGACCGGGAGAGGACGGTGGTTTCCCACCGGTTATGCTGCATTACGCCGTGAACAAGCCAGCCGGCGCGCAATGGGGTGAATCGGATCTGGCGCCGTTACTGATCTGGTTCCGGCGGTATGCTGCCTGGCTGGAAGACCGAATGCGGCTCAATCGTTTCCGCAATGCCTTTATCTATCGGGTCAGGGCGAACTTCGCATCCGAGGCTGCCCGCAGGGCGCGCCAGGCGGAACTGGCTGCCAACCCGCCCTCGCCAGGCTCGATCTTGGTGACGGATGAGAGCGAGGATTGGTCGGTGATCTCACCCAAGCTGGAAGCGCTGGATGCGCAGACGGATGGCCTGGCGCTCAAGAAGATGATCGCGGCAGGGGCAGGTGTGCCGATGCACTTCCTGGCGGAACCGGAGGGTTCCACCCGGACGACGGCGGAAGCCGCGGGCGGTCCCACACACCGGCGCTTTGAACAGCGCCAGCGGTATTTCTTGTGGCTGCTGGCAGACCTGCTGCAGGTGGTTCTCCAGCGCCGGGCACTGGTGGATGGACGGGTGGACCCCAAAGCCGGGGTTGCCATGCACGGCGCGGACATCTCCGCGCGCGACAACCTGGCGCTTTCCCAATCGGGGGAAAAGATTGGTCTTTTATTTGAGCAGCTCTATCAATCCGGGTTGATTGATGCCCGGGAATATTTGCGGGTGGTTTACCGCTTTGTGGGTGAAGATGCCGACCTGGACGCGCTGCTGGCGCGGGCAGGTTCGGCTGATCGCACTGGAAAGGAGTGAGGTTATGAGCAAGACGAAGTTGGAGGCAGGCTTGGCGCAGCACCGGCTCAGCCTGGAAGCCAGCGCCCAGCCGGTCTCACCGGGGAAGTTTGAGGTACTGGCGATCACGGCGGGTGAGGGGAACGGCTGGGCTTTCCCAGCGCCGGTGCTTCAGGCAAGTTTACCGCTGTGGGAGGGCGCTTATTGCTTTATCGACCATGACCGCCAGGCGCGCTCGGTCCGGGATATCGGCGGTGTGCTGCAGGACCCGGTCTGGGACGATGCTACCCAAGGCATCCGCGCCTCTCTGATGGCTTTTGGCCCTGGCGGGCCGGTTTTAAGCGCATTGGGGCAGCAGATCCTGGCAGGGGAACCGCGTACCCTGCCCAAGATTGGGTTTTCAGCCGATGTGTTGTTTGCGGGGAAGAACCGGAAGGTCGAGAAGATCCTGAAGGTATTTTCGGTTGACCTGGTCTATGAACCCGCTCGCGGCGGCGCTTTTGTGCGCAGTTTGAATCAATCACAAGATGATGATGGAGGTATTGGCATGACAGAACAAATGCAAAAACCGTCTCCGGCAGCGGGGACGGCAAAAGAGTTTACCGAACTGGCTGAGGAAGCCCGTGCGGTCCGGTTGCAGATGTGCGCCTATCTGCTGGATTCGGCGCTGGGGGCAGCTAACCTGCCCAAACCAGTTTCAACCCGGCTGCGGGCGCAATTTGATGGGCAGGTCTTTGACGCAGCAGACCTACAGCAAGCCATTGAAGACGCCCGTTCGATGGTCAGTGAGCTGACCGGCGCTGCGGTGGTCAAAGGTCCTGGCCAGATCTCGGGCATGGTGACGTCTGAAGAACGCTTGCAGGCTGCGGTGGATGACCTGTTCGGTGCGCCGCGGGACGAGGACCAAAAAGCGCTTTCTGTGGCAAAGCTGTCCGGCATCCGGGAGTTGTACCTGACCCTGACGGGGGACGTGGATTTGCATGGGGGGTACTTCCCAAACCGGACCCAACTGGCGACCACCGCGGACTTCACTGGTTTGGTGAAGAACGCGCTTAATAAGCTGGTGGTCAACACCTGGGACGCTCTTGGCAGGGCGGGATACAACTGGTGGCAGCAGATTAGCCTTACAGAGCACTTCAACACCCTGCATGACATCACCGGCACTCTGATCGGCACCGTGGGCGACCTGCCAACTGTGGCGGAAGGAGGCACCTACACGGAATTGGTGGTAGGCGTTTCGCCTGAGACAGCCAGCTTTGTGAAATATGGCGGGTATATCCCGCTGACCCTGGAACTGATTGACCGGGATGAGACCCGCAAACTCCGCGCCTATGCCCGTGAGCTGGCTTCAGCCGGGCTGCGCAAGATTTCCAAGCTGGTGAGCGAGATCTTCACCGCCAATGTCGGGGTGGGGCCAACCATGGCTGACACCGGTGCATTGTTCAACACCACTGCGGTCACGACCGCGGGTGGGCACGCGAACCTGCGGACGGGCGCACTGGCAGCGGATGAGTGGGATGCCGTTTGCGCAGCTGTTTATAACCAGCCCATGCTTATCAAAAATGCCGCTACCTATTACGGCATGGGACCGAAAATGGCGGTCAACCCGAAGTATTTGCTGATCGCGCGCGGGCTGCAAAAGACTGCCTTCCAGATCCTGCAGGGTGAATTTGTGCGGGAGCAGGACTATGTCTATGACAATGTCCTGAAAGGGACCGGCGTGCCCCTGGTGGTGCCGGAGTGGACGGACGCCAATGACTGGGCGGCTGCCTGCGACCCGGCGATCGCGCCGGCAATCTACGTTGGCGAACGGTTCGGGATCCTACCTGAGATCTATGTTGCCGGGGATGAGCTTTCTCCGGCGGTGTTTATGAGTGATGAACACCGGCTGAAGGTGCGCCACTATCTGGCGGTGTGGGTCAATGATTTCCGACCCATGCACAAGAACAATGTCGCAGCCTGATCCGGCGCAAAGCTGTGTCCCGCTGGCTTAGTCGTTTCAGATTTTCTCCTCCGATGGGTCTGCCCTGCCGTAATGGTAGGGCAGACCCTGGAAGGGACAATTTTCTAAGAAAGGAAGCACCCGATGGAAAAGTTCAAACAATTGCTCGGCAGCCGTAAATTCTGGGCAGCTTTGATCGGCCTGATATTGGTGGTTGTGAAGGTCTGGCAGCCGGACTTTCCCCTGGACGAGGAGCAGCTCACCGCTGTGATCTACGTCCTGGTGGCTTACATCCTCGGCACCGGGATCGAAGACGGCTTCAGCCGAAACTCCAATTTGTAATTTTGTCACACCTGCTCCCGATAGGGGGATGCGACGAACCCGTAGGGCGAGGACAAAGTCTCCGAAGCGTAAGCGGACCGGGCAACAATCTCGCCTTGATAAGAGCCTGTCCGCTCTACGGGTTTTCTCTAATTGATATCTCTACAATAAAATGAAAGGATCACCCATGCCCCGCAAGAAAACCCCTGACACCGGCAGCCTTGCCGCCAAACTGGTCGGCGGCAGACCGCTTGATTTCCATCTTCGAAAAGATGGCTCCCTAGTTGTGATCGGACCAGAAGGTCGTAAATACCGCTTCACTGCCGCCCAGGTTCGGGCTGCGCAGGACGCCGACCGACAAACCACGTCTCCCGGAAAGGATTAAGGAGAACCCATGACCCTGACCTTTACCACCATCAAAGAGCGGGTAAGCTGCCACCTCAACGATACGGGTAACTTGATCTGGACTGAGAATTTGCTGGAAACTGCGGTACATTCGACATTGCTGACGATCAGCCGGGTGCACGGCAGCACCCTCACACTCTCCGGCTTAGACGGCGCGACTGAAACCACCCTCCCGGATGAAGATGAGCACGTTCTGGTAACGGGCGCGGTTGCCTACGCGCTGACATTCCGGGCTTCCGGACGCTTTGAAGATGCCCATGCCGGGGGTGACCTGCCGGATGCCCTGGCAAGTTGGGCTAGCACTCACATGACACGCTTCCAATCCCTGCTGGCGCAGGTCAAGTCCCGCACACACCAGGAATCAACCGAGGTGCCGTATGCTGAATGGGAATGGGAGGAGGAGACATGAACCAGATTGCGATCGGCGATTCGGTCACCTATGGCGGCTGGCTGGTCCTGCATGGCCAGAGCATTGCCAACCCCTTCAAGCATGCGGTCTACCAACCTGAGTTTTCGATAGGACTGGAGGTCCGGGAGACAATGCTGCTGAGCCTGGAAGGCACACCGGCGGCGTTGGCTGGGGGAGTGGCTGCGCTGGAAACGGTCATTCAACGCAACGATCTCTACCACCAGTCCGGCTATCCCGCGCCCCAATGCCTGCGCTTTCAGATGGCGGCTGGAGGCGAATTCTATTATGCGCCCATACGGGATGTGGCACTCCAACCCAACCCCGACAGCCCCAATACTCGCCAGACCGGATCTTTGCTGATCACCCTGCATTTCACCCGTCCCAATCACTACGATTCTGACCCAATCGAACTGCCGCTCTCGGGTCGGGCTGGACAGGATGTCCTGGGCGGGTTCGACCTGATCAACCATACGGACTACCATACCGGACACGGCAATTCCGCACTCATTAAACCCGATGATATCGATACGGACCTCCCGGCGCCAATGCGGGTGGAGTTGATCAATACCACTGCCACCGGTGTCCTGCACGATCTGTTCGTGGGTCTCTATCACCATCCAGAGAATGATGAGGAAGAGGCATTCTTCTACTATGCCAGTGACTTTAATGGCGGCTCGCTCTATAGCAACCCGGCTGCCATTAACACCTATTACACGCGGCTGACCTGGTCTGTCACGGATTGGACTGCCCTTGGAAGCTGGTTGTTACAAAACGAAACGGTGCGAGACCTGGCAGGGAGATCTTACCGGCCCATCCTCCGGTTTTATAATCCGCATGCTTATGATGACCTGCTAATGAAGATCAAACTCCAGGCGGGCACCAACATCCTCTGGGCGGGTGAAAGCGTTTATGTGGATCAGGTTTTTGGTTATGTGCTATTCCCGCCGGTGCAAATCCCGCCTGATAGGCTGTTGAACGAAGCTCTCCCGCACCATGTTGATCTCTTTCTTTATGGACAGCATGACACCGCATCCGCATATTCGATCGATTTTGATTGCCTGTTGTTGCTGCCCCTCGAACCCGGAGCCAACTTCATCGCCTTTTACGATCTGTTTCAAAACGCCAAGCTCATCGATGATAATTTCCTGAAGACTCAGGTCACTCATTTCTCCGGTATCGGCGCGGAGACTGTCTCGCACATTCGGCAGGGGGGTGAGCTGTTGGTCTGGCCGGGGCGCTTCAACCGGTTGATTTTTGTGATGATGGACGCCACAGACCAGATCGATATCCTCCGCACAGCACAAATCCGGATTTATTACCGGAAGCGCAGGCGAGTGCTCTGAAAGAGACAGGCAGAAAACCCAGGATCAGATCTAATCAACCGTACTGTGAACGGTGACTGGGCGCACTCAAAACGCATTCAAAGGACAAGTTTATGGCATTCACAACCGAGTTTCAGCGCCGGGATTTCACCGGCCCTATCCACCCTGGTTTACCGATCCAACCCAAACGTTTGAGCTGGACCGCTTTCGGGGGACCCGACACAGCTGACTTGATCATGACCGGTCCCCCTGAACAATTGCTCGACATGACTGCGCTGCTGCGCTGTGGGGTCACCATCCGGGATTCGCTGGGAGAACCGGTCTGGTGGGGGTTTGTTAATGAGGTGCGGATCATGTTGGAGAAGGTGCAGATCCAGGTAGCGATGAAAGACCTTGCCAACCAGGTCAAAGTTCAATACACGTTCATCTCACCCGATAATCACCTGGGCGACCAACTCTGCACCAGTGCAGCCAGGGATGTTCGTTCCCAGAATGAATACGGGGTCAAAGAAACGGTGTTGTTGCGAAGAAACATTGATGAGACTTTTGCAGAAAACTTACGGGATACCTTCCTTACCCAACATGCCTGGCCAGTATCTGCGCTGGATCAGCGAACAGAGCAGGGAAGTCCCCGAGTCTTGCTACGCTGTACCGGGTGGTTTAATTCTCTTTCCTGGCGCGCTTATGAAAATACGGAAGGTTTTTATGCGAATTACGGCCCTGGTCCCGGGTCGTTTGCCTTTGGCAACAGCAATAGCGCAAAATATGCCGGCCAGTCTTTCACCCCCGGGGCGGACGGTGCGCTCAAGTATGTTTATTTCATGTTGAGAAACGTGGGTGGCGCCACGCGGACGATCACCGCCCGGCTCCATCCGAATGACCCCTGGTACCCCGGTGCAGTGCTGGCAACATCCGAATCCTTCGATCCCGGCGGATTGCCCTCAACCGCTTATACCTGGGCGCGGTTCACCTTTACCAATCCCTACCCTCTTACCGGTGGCACACATTATTGGATTACGCTCAATCCCAACGGGGTGAACGGTGCTGAATACTTTATGCTCCGTCTGGACGAGAACATGACCTATACCAGGGTGACGGTCGGTATTATGACCAGACGGCGGACTTGTGGTATTTCTACCCACCGGGTGACCGTCCTGATACGATGTTCCGGTTCGTGTGTGTATCGGACACCGCTGAGCAACTGGGGGTGGTTGCCACTTCCGGCGGTCAGTTTTTTCCCCGAATAACGGCTGAACCCACCGGCATTCTTACTTCACCTTACCGTGCGAACGGGTTGAGCTGTCTGGAGGAGATCGAAAAATTGATGCATCTGGGAACCGAAAACCAGCGACTTGTCCTGGCAAGCGTTAGCCCCGAACGACATCTCAGGTTTTACGAGCAGCCGGATCCCAACCAGGCGGATATCTATATGGACCGGCGGAGTCAGTTCTACACCAAAGAGGGTGTCTTCCTTAAGCCATACATCCCTCCGGTCGGGCACTTTGCACGATTATCCGGTACCAACCGCATTAATCTCCCGTGGGACCGCCATCGCCTTCCGGCTTGTTTTATCGCTGGGGCGGAATATTGGCTTGAGACCGGGAAGGTGCGCATCCATACGCTTGAAAGATGAATCCTTAATCCCCAGAACAATCAAACCGCGTTATGATTTAAGTAGCATTTCAATAATGATTTGCAGAGTAACTCGGACAAGTACGGAGAGGGATCAACGATGCCAAAAGGGACCTACTTTTTCCCGGACGGTTTTCTCTGGGGAACAGCCACGGCTGCCCACCAGGTGGAAGGCCGCAACCAGAATAACACCTGGTATGCCTGGGAACAGGAGGCGGGACATATCATCGACGAGCAGACTTCCGGTCTCGCTTGTGATTGGTGGGGTGGCAGATGGCGGGAGGATTTCGACCGCGCTCAGGCAACGTACCAGAACGCGCACCGGCTGTCGATTGCCTGGAGCCGGATCCAACCAGCGCCGGACCGCTGGGATGAGGACGCTTTGGACCGGTACCGGGAGATGCTGATTGGATTGCAATCCCGGAAGATGACGCCCATGGTCACCCTGCATCACTTTAGCGAACCTTTATGGGTAGCGGAGATGGGTGGGTGGGAGAATGAGGACGTCATCGACCTGTTCGTAGCATTTGTCCGCAAGACGATCGAAGCCCTGATGCCCTATTGCAATTTGTGGGTGACGATCAACGAACCCAATGTCTTTGTCTTCAGCGCTTATCTTGAAGGCGTTTTCCCACCCGGAAAAAAGGATGTCACTTTGGCGCTTAAGGTGATGCAGCATATGATCAGGGCGCATGCCCGCGCTTATGCCGTGATCCACGAACTTCAGCCGGAGGCACGGGTGGGAACCTCACTGCATTACCGCGGTTTTCATCCAACCACCTGGCTGCCGGTTGACCGCTGGGCAGCGAAGGTATATCACACTCTTTTCAATGACCTGTTCCCCCGGACACTGAAGGATGGGGTATTTAACGCCATCCTGAAGAAGGATCGCATCCCCGAAGCGATCGGGACGCAGGATTTTGTGGGGTTGAATTATTATTCCAGCGATACAGTTCGGTTTGACCTGCTGGCGCCGGGCGAGATGTTTGCCCATCGGGGCTTTCCGGAGGGCGCGATATTGAGCGAGTCAGGTTTCATCGCCAACCTGCCTGTCGGGATGGTGGAATGCGTTCATTGGGGGAATCAGTTTGGTTTGCCAATGATCATCACAGAAAATGGCGTGGAGGATTCGCAGGATGTCCTCCGGCCGCGCTACACTTTGGAACACCTGCACGCGCTTTGGCAGGTGATGAATGACAATTATCCCGTAAAAGGATATTTTCACTGGTCGCTGGTCGATAACTTTAAATGGGAGCGCGGTTGGACTCAGCGGTTCGGTCTTTGGGGTCTGGATGTGGAGTCGCAAGCCAGGATCCGCCGTCCCAGTGTGGATATGTATGCAGAAGTCTGTCGCCTGAATGGGATCTCAGCGGAAATCGTTGAAAAATATGCTCCCGAAGCCATGGAGACGCTGTTTCCCTCTGGCTGAAAATGTTCGATGGCGTACTGAAATTGATTTTTCGGCGTCTGTGGCAGAGTGCACAACTTGTTTCGCCATTTCTTTTCTATTTTCTGCTCCGATCTCAATACCTGCTCCCCTAATCTTCAATTCACCACTCACTACCCACAATCCCATTCTTTCCGGAAACACTTAACTGAGACTTTACCTGTTGTAATCTCTAATTAAGGTCATTCCCTTCACAATGTGTATAATTGATTTATAACAAATGCGATACGGTTTCATAATAAAAATTACGGATAAATAGTATATTCATATTAAAACCCTGTTGATTATAACCGTTTCATAACTTCATCGCACGGATACATGGATCTTGCTTATCTGGAGGTTCTCAATATTCTTGTGAAAACCGACGAATTCGATAGGAAATGTGAGTTAGGAACGAACAATTACTGGTAATAACCCTCATTGGTTCTATAAATTCGGAATTGCGTACCAAATGGTGAGTTTAATAAGTGGAAAAACGATCTTTGGTAGTGTTTAGGGCTCGAATCTATTTTTAAGGCCGCCGCATCACAGTTATTGGCCGGCTTTATTGGTTGGGAATAGTGTTGTTTTATTGAGTTTGGTCAGTTTTGCGGAGGTTTGAATGCAGTCAACAGAATCAGTGCTTATTGTCGATAATGAGAAATCCACCTGGAAAGTCTGGACGGAAGCGCTTGAGAATCAGGGTTATCAAACTGCACACGCGGATTCAATTGACGATGCTGTAGATCTTTTTAGAGAGAATAATATTGGTTTGGTATTGGTCAGCGTGAAGTCAAACAGGTATATGAGTGGCCTGGACCTTTTGGATTGGATCAAAGAGAATAAACCGACCACCGATGTGATCGTTGTCACAACCTATGCCACCCTCGATTGCTCAATCGGCGCCTTACGTAAGGGAGCTTATGATTACCTTGTCAAGCCGGTTAACACTGTTGAAGTCGTTTCACGGGTGGACCGTTGTATGTCCGAGCGCCAGGAAGTTTCTGGACGCTTACAGGTGATTAACCAGATTGAATTGATGCTCAATCAATTAAAAGCTCAACTTCTACCAGAGGGCGACGACCGATTGTCCCACGATCAAATCGTGGAGACCCCGAATATCATCGTCGATCGCCGGAAGCGGTTGGTGGTGCAGAATGGTGAGCCGGTTCAGCTCAGTCCGACGGAGTTCGATATGCTGGATTATCTGGTGACCAATTCAGACAGGGTGGTCAGCGCCAGCGATTTGATCCGCGCGGTGCAGGGCTACGACATGGATGAGGAGGATGCCCGGCCGATCGTAAGGGTGAACGTCCGGCGTTTACGCCAGAAGATTGAAGCGGATACTTCGAACCCGCGGCATATTATCACCGTACGTTCCCGCGGTTATCGTTTTGCAGGTTGATTCCGTTGCAATAAAATTAAAAGGTTAATCAGGGGGAGTTTCATAGATTCCATAACCCACACAGGATCTGACCTCGTCGTTAACCTCCACAAACCAATCCCAGTTTTCAGAAATTGGATAAGTTTCCAGTTCTTTGGTATGCTCTTGGAGCAGGGTGATCGCCTTTGAACGGGAAAAGTGGGTGGATGACCAGGGTTCTCTGGCAGGAAGGTCGAGAGATGCCAGCCGGCAGGCAAGGACGCCACCGATATCATCTCTGACCCTTTCAGGTGTAGCAGCGTTTTTGTAGAATGTCACCAACGGGGGAATTGAATCGTATGACAGAGAATATAAATATCCCGTATCCAGTTCATAGCCAGCATCGTCTTCCGGAGCCTTCAAAGCTCGGGTGACATTTTGGCGGACGATGAACCTGTCGATATTGAGCAGGTTGACAGTCAATCCAAAGCCAAAGATGAAACAGATCAGAATAATTGCCAAACGATCCATTTTCCGCAGGATCTCCAGGATGGCGATGGCGAGCAGGAGCAGCCCGGTCCAGATCATAAAGATGTGAGTCATGGTGCGTAGGCGGGTGAACCCATAAGCCGCTTCATACAGCGTCAACCGGGTATAGGCGGAAGCCAGGATGATTCCCGCCAGGCTCACCAGCATCAGTCCTAACCCTGAAAAGGTCCAGCGCTGGGCAATGCTCTCACGTTTGGTGAGCAGACTCAGCACATAAAACAACAAGAGGCTGATGAGGGCGACTGCAAGCAGTTCAAAGAATCCCCGCCGGGCATATTCCGCATAGGTAAACCCTTCTATGCTGATGTTGCTCGTGCCGCCAAAAAGATAAGTGAACTGTAAAATGACAAATAGCAGGAAGAGGAGGTTAACACCTCCCATGATGATCCAGGCTTCAACGGAGCCCAGGAAGGGGCGGAGCCAGGGCTTTGACGGGTCAGTTTTCTGCCATTTCTTGCTTTCCACCAATCCGAAGAAGTACGCAGAAAGCAGCAGGTACGCAATCACGACGATGTAGACCAGTCGGAAAATATATTCCCCCAGCTTGTCCAGATCGAACCAGGAGAAGAGGTTCTGAATGCGGTTATAGAAAACCGGATCCGCAGCGGCAAGTAACAACGTCAGGACGGCAAGAATGGGCAGCGCCAGTAAAACGCCACGCAGATAGGGAAGGTATTTCCGGGTATGGGTTTCTTTAGCAGCGACGGTTTCAGTTCCCGACTCAGGGTTGGTCTTAGCCTCTTCCCCCTCCGGTTCTCCGATGCGAGACTTGACAGGATCTTTTTTGACTTTGATGAAAAACAGAATCCCGCCGGCGAAGCAATTGAGTGAGAACTTGAATAGATTGACCAGGTGGTCCCGGATATTGAACCTGACCCAGGCGCCATTAAGCAGCGTTATGGTAAAGAGGATCAGCGCGCCCAGAGTGATCAACCCATTCATCACATTGGTAAAAGGTTCGGCCCGAAAGAAGGTCATTAAAGCGAAGCCGCCGATTGGCAGCAAAAGCAGAGTTGAGGTCCAGGGGATGGGGATCTTCTCCAGCCAGATAGGGATCAATCCCCCCAGGATAGCCAGCAGGACGAAAATGAAAAAGTTGATTCCGCCAGGCTTCTGCCAGAATAACTGATCGAAACTGAAAGCAGCCAATAAAGCGAGCAGCCAATAGAGATGTTTGTAAGAGTGTTTCATGTTTTGCTCCTTTTCCCGTCCATTAAGGCAGGCTGATATCGAGCATTTGTTGCATATGTAGGATGGGATAATTGACGCAACCTTTAGCTTATGGCGGGATAGCTGTCAAAAACTATCGAAAACTCGATGCATTTTACTATTTTCCCTGTAACTTTCATGTATACTAATAGATAATTGAATTTAAGTATTGTCTGATAACAGGAGAATTAATGAAAAAAGTTGCCATAATTACCGATAGCGGTGCCTACTTACCACAGGACATCGTGGACAACTTTGGGCATTTATGTGGTTCCCCTCACACTCCATTGGGATGGCGAATCCTATCGAGATGGAGAAGACATCCGGGCGGAAGAATTCTACCAGCGCTTGGCTGAATCTGATACAATCCCCACCACCAGCCAGATAACGGTAGGTGAATTTACCAAACTATTCAAAGACCTGCTGGATCAGGATTATGCTATTCTGGCGATGCTGATTTCCAGCGGGATTTCAGGCACTGTTGAATCTGCCTTGCAGGCGAAAAAGGAATTCAAAGACGCACCGCTGGAAGTGATCGACTCGCAATTGGTATCCATGGCATTGGGATTCATGGTGATAGCGGTGGCGCGGGCTGCCAATGATGGCGCCAGCCTGGAAGAATGCAAAGCGCTCGCCGAAGCGGTTTACCCGAGGATCGGGGTTTATTTCACGGTGGACACCCTGAAATATCTCAATAAAGGCGGACGGATCAATACCGCCAAGCGTTTGTTGGGTGCGGCGTTGAACATCAAGCCCATGATGGAGATCCGTGATGGCAAGATTGAATTGGTCGAATCGGTCATCTCTCGCAAGAAAGCCATCCGGCGCATGCTGGAATTGGTGGAGGAAGACGTTGCCGGTCGGGAACCGGTGCGGATCTCAACCTTCCATGCCGCCGCTGAAGAGGATTGTGAAGCGCTGATGGCAGCAGCCATCGAGCGGTTCAAACCGGTCGAGACCATTACCACCTTTGTCAGTCCGGTGGTTGGGGTGCATACCGGTCCCGGGACCTTGAGCATGGCTTATATGGTCGGATAGGGTCAGATCCATCCCCGCAAGCCATAGACCAGCAAGCCAAAGTATTCTTTGAGCACATTGGTCGTCAGCCCCAGGGCGCTGGCGTTCGGCAGTAAATTGATCACGAACTCGCCCAAATCCGGCCGGAAGGTGCTTTGCCAGTTCTGCTCTGTGACGGTGAAGTCCACCGGGGCGGGTATTACGGTTATCCCTTGTTTTTCGAAGAGGGCTTTTGCTCTTGGCATATGCATCGCCGAGGTCACCAAAATGATCTCGGTGATTTGTTTTTCCCTCAGGATTTCAGCGGAATAGAGGGCATCATCATAGGTGTTTTGTGATTGAGCCTGCTGCCAGACCGCCTCATCCGGGACTCCGGTGAGGGCTAATAGATCAGCCATTTCTTCTGCTGGGGTGGTCCCCCTGGCAGAACTAAAATCAAGGTTGCCGCCGCTTGCCAGGATGACCGGTGCGGCGCCCTCATGATATAAATGGGCGGCGTATAACACCCGGTCACCAGCACTGTTGACTTCGGTCATGGGCCGGGGATAGTCGCCGGATTCCGTACCGCCGCCTAGCAGGACGATCACTTCCGCCTGGGGTGCGATCTCAGGGGGGAGATTGCGCCATTCCAACGTGCGAGCCAGGCTGTAGCTGACCCAGCGGTTACTGCTCAGCCAGAGGATCACCAGGGCAGCGATCAGGAGTCCCTTGCGCCACTTGCGGTGTTTTTCCAGGATGAGCACGAGGATCAGAATAATACCGGCTAATCCCAGGGGGTAGACGAACAAAGGTAATAATTTGCTCAAATATACAAACATAAGCGTTTGTCCTTTTTAAAACGAGAATAGTTTATTGCGGTGGGATCATGGTGAAAGCTGGAGGATACTGCCATCCTTCACCTGGAAAGCCAGCTGGCCAACCATGAAGTAGCCCTCTGGACAGTTGCCCGAGTTGGTCAGATCGAGGATGGCATTGGACACCTGGGTTGGATTAATGTGGGGATTGACAGTGAATTCACCAAGGTCACAATTCGCCGCGGCGGGTATTGCGTCCATCATGCCCACAATAACGTCAATCGCTTCCCAGGTTGCGTTGATGCGGGGTATATGCCAGGGATCAAAATCCGGTGAGAAGGGGGCTTTCAAGAGCTTCGCATTGGCAGCGTAATCACCCTCGACGATGGCTGTGACGGGGGCACCTTCCGGGGAGGTGTAATCATACAGGATCTGTTTGCCGGCTTCGGTATCCGGCCAGACGACATAGGGTATTGCGAGAATATTGGGGAGTAAGGCTGCCAGATTTTCCTGACCGAGCAACGCCAGCGCTTCCCTCAGGGCACGATCATTTTCCGATAATTGCCATTCGATCTCATCGGGCGGCAGTGTCTTCAGGAAGGGGTGGTCGTAGAAGTGGTTCATAGGGATCGCGCCATGCGTGATGCCCCAGGCGATAGCTTCCGCCCGATCCTGTCGCCAGCCAGCCTGCACGCTGAATTGACCATTCGTATAGGCATTGGCATATGCTTTGTCTCCAAAATTATAGAACAAAGCCACCTGGAACCCAAAATCGGGATGCTCCTGTGAGAACTGCCAGAGCAAGCCGATACCTGAATAGGACGCAGGCTGGCTGTTTTCATCTAAAGAGAGCTGGTCGGCGTAATAGGAATCGTCAATCGTGAGGATCAATGGGCGCCTGCCTTCGGGCACGTGGATTTCTCCCCGCAACCAGCCCTCGAGAGAGACCAACGAAAAGCCTGCACTATAGAGAGCATACAAGTGAGCGTCAAAATCACTCAAAGAGGTCATGAAATTAATTGAGACCGATCCGGGTCGGGGGTCGAAACGGTGGTAGATCAGGATTGGCACCTGTGGGATCTCGCTCCACACAGTCGCTGTTAGTGGGTAGGGTTCCCCTGTTGGCGTTGGCAGGGAACTGGTGGGTACCAGTGAGGGTTCAGGTAGGGTCGGTGCCAAATCATAAGCATTCACATCCACCGGCGGAAAAGTGGGATAAGGCGTGGTGATAGAATATCGGCAGCCGGTCAGCCAAGCACAAGCAATGATGAGGATCAGGAACCAGCAGTTTCGTCTCATAAGGTCAATTTTACCGTTATTTTGCTTGAGAGGTGGGATGCAATCATTGATGGTTGCTTGCCATTGCTGAAACTTTCTCTTTTTCCATTCGTATATTGAATGATAAGAGTTCTGGTTTGGAGTGATACCATCCACCCGGTAGGATCGGGATATAATGGTTAGACGTTACCTCTGGCTTGGAAACATGAAAAAATCCAGGGGTACCGGTTCATTACTGGTGATTTGCTGATAGAGGAGAGACATTGGCTCGACCAATATGGTTAGTCAACTTACTTAAAAAGAATTTCTCATTGCGCTTTGCTGGTGCAGAGATGACCAAATGGCCTATCGTTGGGCGATTGATGGAACGCGCTTTGTTCAACGGTCACCGCACTGGTGATGCCCTGTTTTACCTGCCCAAAGACAAGGTCGTTATCGACCAGAGCATTGACGACCAGGATAGCCTGGTTGTGCCCTCCATTGTGGTTGCGCATTTTATAGAAGAAGCCAAGCATGTCTTTTTAATGGGCCATTGCATCTGTCGGGAAGCAGCTAACTGCCAGGATTACGATCACGGCATCGGTTGTATCTTCCTGGGTGAAGCTGTGCTGGATATCAACCCCAAACTCGGTCGGCTGGTTGATCAGGAAACTGCGCTAACGCATGTGAAACGCGCCCGGGAAGCCGGGCTTGTCCACCTGATCGGGCGCGATAAAATCGATGCGGTTTGGATGGGCATCACACCGTCAACAAAGCTGATGACGATCTGCAACTGCTGTCCTTGTTGTTGTTTGTTCAAGTTCCTGCCCAACCTGGCACCCAAGCTCCAGAAGAAGATTGAACGGATGCCGGGCGTGCATGTGGAGGTCAGCGACGATTGCGTCGGCTGCGGGATTTGCGCTGAGGATATTTGTTTTATTGATGCCATTCACGTCGTGGATGGCAAAGCTGTTATCCAAGAGGATTGTCGTGGCTGTGGCAATTGTGCAGAAGTCTGCCCTCAGGATGCGATCCGCGTGATAATTGATCGTGAAGACTATATTGAACATGCCATCCAGCGCCTGTCACAAGCGGTTGATGTTCGCTAGATTTCTACTGCTCCCCCTACAAATTCATGGATTATGGATCCATTTCCTCATCTAATCGCGATTTGGCTAATTGAATGTAATTTGAATTAATCTCGTAGCCCACAAAGTGCCTCCCGTCCTGTTTGGCTGCCAGGCAGGTCGTCCCGCTGCCAGCAAAGGGGTCCAGCACGACATCGTCTTTGTAGGTATAGAGCTGGATGCAGCGGTGCGGCAGCTCAATCGGGAAAGGCGCGGGATGCCCAATCTGCCGCGCCTGGACGGCTTGCATCTGCCAGACGGACTTGGTCCAGGCGAGGAAATCCTCTTTTTGGATGGTATTTTCCCGATCACCTTTAGGACGGCGGAATCCCTCTTTACTGAAAACCAGGATGTATTCATGGACATCTCGCAGAACAGGGTTGCTGGCAGAGAGCCAGCTTCCCCAGGCGGTGGAAGGGCTGGTGCTGGCTGCCTTGTCCCAGATGATCTCGCCCCGCATCAGGAAGCTATTGGACAGCATCTGTTCGATGATGAAGCTGTGGAGCGGGAGATAGGGCTTGCGACCGAGGTTGGCGACGTTGATGCAAACCCGCCCACCCGGCACGAGCACCCGGTAGGTTTCCCGCCAGACCCGGTCGAGCAGCGCCAGGTAATCTTCCAGGCTTAAGTCCTCATCATATTCCTTTTGCGCATTGTAGGGGGGGGAGGTGACCATCAGGTGGATGCTGCAGTCAGGCAGTTTCGCCATGGTTTCGCTGGATTGGCACAGGATCCGGTCGAGAAACTCTGGCGGGACCGGGTTTTCAATATAGTTCACCTTTTTACCTTTGCGCAAGTCAGCGTACATCCGGCTCTGGTAAAACCTGGAAGAGTCATGACTCACATGACCGGATGTTCCAAAGGCGCTGGTTTCTGTGGATTGTGATTTTTCCTCAGCCATATAGTCTCATTATATACCGATCCCGGTGCTTGAGGACCTTGAGCGCATTAATGAAGAATTTTCCATTTCCTGTCACCCAATTAACGCTTTATGGCAGGTATAATTCATTCAATGCTAATTCTCTGGAGGTCTTATGCTTAATTCTGTTGAAGCTGTCCTGGTGATGGTGGATTTCCAGGGCCGGCTGGCGGAAATCGTAGATCGGTCGGACCTGGTGGTGCGGAATGCGCTGCGCCTGGTCAATGGGTGCCAGGCATTGGCGCTGCCCATCCTGCCGACGGTTCAGGTGCCCGAGAAACTTGGACCGATCCTGCCTGAGCTGGCAGATGCTCTGAACGGTGTGGAACCTATTTCAAAGACGTCCTTCAGCGCTTTGCGGGAGCCGGGATTCTTGGTGGCGTTGGATGAAACGAACCGGAAACAAGTCATTCTGACCGGGATTGAAGCTCATGTTTGCGTTCTCCAGACCGGCCTGGACCTGTTGGACGCTGGCTATCTGGTGCATGTCCTGAGCGATGGCATCTTCTCCAGGACGGCGGAGAACCATAACCTGGCATTGCAGCGGTTGCATGATGCAGGCGCAACGGTGTCGAGCGTGGAAATGGTGCTGTTTGAACTCATTCGTACCTCCAAACATCCCGCTTTCCGGACAATCTCTAAACTTGTCAAATAACCCGATTCAAGATTTTTCCAGGAAATGATTGCACAAAAAGAATATCTCTCGTGTTAGAATTGAGGGAGAACGACATGTCACTTCAACAGCCTGCCCGACTTGAGAGGATTGATATGCCCGTAATCTATAGATTTCGAAAATGGCAATTCTTATTCGTGGGTGGTATCCTGATCCTGACTGCTGCTTTTCTCTGGTATTGGGATTGGCGCTTCCTGGGAATCCCATCACCGCTGCGTGCGGAACATTTCATAACAATCTTATCTTTTGTCCTGGGTTTCGTCGTTCTGGGGCTATTTGTTTATCGGCTGACCCGGCAGCAGGTCATCATTATGCTGGTGGGGATGATCATCGTCAACCTGCTGGCTGCTTTGGGCACTCTGTGGATATACCGGACCTACCCGGCTTTTTTTGAACTGCTCCGGCATAAATCTATTGAATCCTATGAACCTGCTTATGTGAGTGATTGGCGCAATTGCTTTCTGACGCCTGCGCTTTATGCTATCCATACCGGTCTCATTCTCCTGTGGGGGGAAAGTTTGGTGATGTTCCTGGTGCGTAAACCCACGGATCAGCCAGAATAGGAAAAAACGGTACCCTGGTACCAGTTAAGTCAATAAAAATAGGTCACCGCTCTAGTGACCCGCGTTCCATGACAATCTACAATTGAATAAACGAAAGCTTGTAATCTGAAAGGCTAAATGCTATGAAGACTCGGTTTATTCGCTTATTTGTCGGAAGTGTGATGGTCAGCCCACGCCCTGTTTTATGCCATAGGATGACCACGATGGTAACGATTTAAGAGAAGCTCCCAAAGCGCCTCTGACGGGTTTCATCTTCTTGATTTCAGTAGAACCTCCTGTACAATTAGGGTAGGTCAATAGATACAAATGGAGAAAACCATGAAGCGTTCCAAGATGAGAGTTCTAATTGTTCTGCTGAGCTTAACCGTGCTCACCTTATCCGCCTGTAGCCTGACAAATTTTCTGGAAGATCTTATTGGCACCCAAACGGACTCGGCCGAGGAGCAGGTATCGGCGACATTGCAGGCACTGGAGTCGGATAAAGCCGCAGGGACACCCCAAGAGGCTACACCCACCATAGAAGAGACACAACCCTCCAAAGGCACGATCTCAGGGGAGATCACTTATCCGAGTGAATTCCTCCCTCCGCAAAGGATCGTGGCATTTGATGTCAATGACATGAATACCCATTACATGACTGAAGTCCACTCCGGTGTGACCTATTCACTTGAACTGCCACCGGGCACTTATTATGTCCTTGCTTATGTGATTGATCTGGAAGCCCTGGGTGCAACACCTGGCTTGTCCGGTGCTTATTCCCAGGCTGTCCTCTGCGGATTACAGTACGGATGCGATGATCACAGCTTGGTCCCGGTGCAGGTGAATGCAGGGCAGACGATGGCTGGCATTGACCCGGTGGACTGGTACCTGCCACCTGGAGAGGATGCGGGTTGGCCCAGCGACCCAGCGAAAGCCGGCACCGGAGCGATCAGCGGCGATCTGGGATTTCCCAGTGAATATATCCCGCCTCTGCGCGTGGTGGCATTCAATATTTATACCGATCATTATTTTTATGTGGACACACTGCTCAACCAGAGTACGTATCAGATCGATAACCTGCCACCCGGGACCTACCGGGTCGTGGCTTTCGTCCGTGAAGACGGCCCTGATTTTTCGGGTGGCTATTCACACTTTGTCACCTGCGGGATGACCGTTGACTGCAATAATCACAATTTGATTGACGTGAATGTGTATGCCGGACAGGTTACCGAAGATATCGATCCGATTGACTTTTACGCGCAACCGGGCGAGGCGGACTGGCCGGAAGATCCGACTCAGTGAGTCCAGGTTTGCAGCAGGTTTGCTTGACAATAGCGAGGGTAAAGGTTAAAATCATGGACACGCTCAGACAAGGGAAGCGGCATAAGCCGAGTTAGCTCAGTTGGTAGAGCACGCGACTGAAAATCGCGGTGTCCACAGTTCGATTCTGTGACTCGGCACCTTGTATATAAATAGCCATTCTACAACAGGATGGCTATTTTGATTTTACTAACACGTGTACTTTTGAAATTCCGGGAGTTTAAATTCGTGAGTATTTGTCTACTAACACCACCATCGTTCTTCTCCTCCTCAATAAATCCGCAAGGGAGGACAGTGAATGATTATATGAATTGATCTATAAAAATGACATTGATACTTGACAAAATATGTGGGTTCAGTTATCCTATACATAAATGTATAGGATAAATAAACTACTTGAATTAAACCGTCAGCTTTATCACACCAATGACCTGGCCGTTCTTTGGGGGGTGGAAAATCGCCACAACCTGTATATGACAATATCCCGATATTTAGAAAAAGGGATTCTGTTTCCTGTTTATAAAGGTCTCTACGCTACTGTCCCCATAAATGGGTTAGATCCGTTTGATCTGGGCAAAGCGATTATTCATCGCTATACCTATCTTTCCACTGAATCAGTTCTTGCGCAGGCTGGCATAATTTCACAAACAGTTTATGACCTAACATTTATCGCAAACCAGTCGAAGCGGGTAAAGGTTGGAGGTTGGTCATTTCGTTATCGACAAATGAAAGATGAATATTTGTATCATCCGGCAGGTATTAATACCGAAAATGATAAATTGATAGCTACTCCCGAAAGAGCGGTAGCAGACATACTGTACTACAATCATCATTATCATTTTGACGTTCCTGGACTGATTGATTTTGAAGAGGTCAAATCTATTCAGACTGAGGTGGGCTATGATTGACTATGCCCTTAGGCCTGAAGACATTATCCATAAATCCTATTTGCATCGAGTCTTAATTGAGATTGTCGACCAGCCTTTTATGGCTCAATCGCTGGCGTTTAAAGGTGGGACATGTGCCGCAATGTTAGGATATCTGGATCGGTTTTCGATCGATCTGGATTTTGATTCCATGCCAGGTGTTGATGATGATGAACTACGAGTTGGATTCATGAATGCATTTCAAGCGCTAGGTCTTGAATTAAGGACAGCTTTTGATAAAGTGTTATTTTTTCAGGTTCGCTATGAGAATGATCCTGGAAAACGCAATAAGCTTAAGGTCTCTGCAAACACAAAACCCGTAAGCGCAAATCAATACAAAGTCCAATATTTTCCAGAAGTTGATCGCTTAATCAAAAGCCAAACAATCGAAACTATGTTTGCAAATAAGCTTGTGGCAGTCATCGATCGTTACCAGCAACATGAAACCATAGCTGGACGTGACATATATGATGTGCACCACTTTTTTGTTAAGGGTTATTCATATAATGTGGATGTGATCCAGGAACGAACCGGTCTCGAGCAGGAAGAATTTTTGAAGGAACTCATTAGATTTATTCGTGCGCAGGTAAACCAGACGATCATCAATGAAGATCTCAACTCGTTATTGCCTGATGAACAATTCCAGAAGGTTCGGAAAATCTTACTTCCGGAGACTTTATCGCTGCTCGAACGAGAAGTGAAAAAAGCATCCGGATCATAAACGCAGCAGATTGGATTTCATCGGTCGTGCGGTGCATGGTGTTGGTGCAGATCACAAGGAACTCGGCCCCGCCGAGCTGGATGCTGCGGCGATCATCGCCTGGGTCAGTTTTTGCCCCTTTCCAGTGTACCGGAGGGCTTCAATTTCCGCGAAATCGACGGAATGCATCAAGCAGTCCGCGGAGTGGAGGCCGCTCAGGCGGGCGTTGACGGTTTCATTGATGTTGCGATAATAATCAATGGAGGATTCCCAGCTCATCCCGCCCAGTAAGCCGATTGTTTTCATTTCCTTTTCTTCCTGGAAAATGCCATATATGGTCACTATCAACGTAGAGACGCCCCGCCGGGGCGTCTCTACGATTACATTTAACTAATTATCACGTTAACAAAGATCGTTGAGATATTCCCGCATGTCGATCGTCTCTTCATCAAACCGTGCTTCCTCAGCAGCGAAAGCCATCAGATGGCTTTCCAGGGAGTCCCGCGCGCTGGTCAATGGGGGGACTTCACCGCGCATGACCTGCACGAAATGCTGCATCAACCCTGCGTCCCCGCCGCCATGCCCGGAGGTCTGGTCAACTTCGGACGGGAAGGTATAACGTTCCACTGCCCCCGAAATGTGCTCATGCACTTCCAGCCAGGCCTGGCTGTAGGTGAATTTCCCCAGCAGGGTGGCTTTCGACCCGTCCACCCTCAAGGTGCGACCTTCCTCATGAGAATGCCCGTGCATGGTGAGTGTGGCAGTGATGCCGCTGTCAAAGGTCATGCTGACGACCTGGTGATCCACGACATCATTAGCACAATGGTAAACACAGCGACCATAAGGTCCCGTCCGGAGTGCTTCCAATACGGCTTCGTCGCTCTCAGGGTGTTCGGTGATGGTATTGCGGGGCCAGCCGCTGTATTCTGCGAGCGTCCTGATCGGCGGGATCAGCTTCCCCAATGCCGATGCTAGTTTGGGTGTCTTCAAGGTCATCTTCCCCACGAATTTCAACAGGGGTTTATCGGCTTTGCTAACTGCGATCTTAATTGGGACGCTTTCAAGGTAGATCCGCGGTGCATAATACGGACAGGTCTCTGCGACCGGGCAGCCATCGGTGCAACGCCGTGGCGCACCATCCGGGGCGTTGATATCCCAAAAATGGAGCAGATTCCCTGTTGAACTCAGGGTTTGCGCTTTTTCACCCACCCACCAATACAACAAATCCAGGTCATGGCAGCACTTTGCCAGGATCATCGGGGCGGCGATTTCAGTGTTTCGCCAATTTCCGCGCACATAGCTATGCGCCATGTGGAAGTAGGAGACGTTCTCGGAATGGGAAATGTTCACCACCTGTCCCAACTGCCCGGATTTCAGGATCTCATTGACCTTCTGGAAGAAATTGGTGAACCGCAGGACATGGCAGATCAAGAGTGTCCGGTTATTTGCTTCCGCCGTTCTGACAATATTTAGTGTTTGCATTATAGTGGGTGCGATCGGTTTTTCCAGGAGCATATCATAACCCGCATTCAGGGTTGCAAGCGCAGAAGCGTGGTGCATCTCGTCCTGGGTGGCGTTGATTACTGCATTGGTGATCTTGCTGATTGCCAGTGCTTCCTGCCAGCTTTCAAACTGAAGTTCCAAGGGGATGTGATGTGCTACAGCAAAGTTCTTTCGTCGGATTGGGTTGGGCTCTGCAACTGCGACAAACCGGACTTTGTCAGGGTGTTTCAGGGCATATTGCCCATAAGCACCGGCGCCGCGGTTGCCGGCGCCGAACAATAAGATGCGAACGGGGTTGGGCATGGTGAACTCCTTTTGGTCTCCTTGAACGATAAGATTATATCATTCCAGGGTGGTGTGGATGATACAATAGTTTCGTTGGAGAGGATTAATATGACAGATCGACGTTTTATAGAGCGGATTGAAGAAGCAGCATTGAACGCCTGGCCTGCGCCCCGCCAGTTTCTTTATGATGGTTGGGTAATACGTTTTGCGGAAGGGCATACCAAACGGGCGAACTCGGTCAATGTCCGTTATCCTTCCTCTCTACCGTTGAAAGAAAAAATTGGTCATTGTGAAAAAGTCTATGCTGCTGAAGGGCAACCCGTGATCTTCCGTCTCCCCGAACCCTTCACTTCGGATGAGCTCCGGCATGCCCTGATGGAAGAAGGTTATTCCTCCTTTGATCCAACCTTCGTGCTCGGTCGGGAGATAGCAATTGAAGGACAGCTACCAGCGGGATTGAAAACCCGCTACATGCTTACCGGAGATTGGATCCGTCTCCGGGCGCACCTGACCGGGACATCCCTTTCCGAGTGGCGAGTGCATGTTAAAATCCTGGATGTGATCGTACCCGAAAAAGCCTTACTGGGTTTGTTTAGAGATGACACGCCTGTGGCTTGCGGGATGGGGGTGGTGGAGGGGTCTCTCCTCGGGTATTTCAGCATCTATACTGCACCATCAGAACGCCGGAGGGGGTATGGCAGGGCGGTGATGAAAGCTTTATCCTATTGGGGATTGGACCGTGGCGCGGACTTTGGCTATCTGCAAGTGGAAGGGGATAACGCCCCGGCTTTAGCGCTGTATGCCCGGTTGGGGTTTGAACAGTGTTACCAATATTGTTATAGTATGAAATTTACCTGATGAACTATAAAAGAGACCATCATCAGTGAGGTTTTATGAGTTTGGGGATTTTTGATTGAATTGGGTCTCATAGAGATGGGCATACAATCCCCCCAAAGCCAGCAGGTCGGCGTGGGTGCCGCGCTCGATGATCTCGCCTTTGTCCATCACCAGGATTAAATCTGCGGAAAGGATTGTGCTCAGCCGGTGGGCGATCACGATGCTGGTGCGGTTAGCGAACATGCGACCTAGGGCTTCCTGGATCAGCGCTTCGGATTCGCTGTCTAGGTGGCTCGTAGCTTCATCCAGGATCATAATCTGCGGGTCTTTAAGCAGTACCCGGGCTAGCGCTAAACGTTGTTTCTCGCCACCGCTCAGCCGGTAACCGCGTTCCCCGGCGATGGTGTTATATCCATCAGGTAATTCTGAGATGAATTGGTGGATATTTGCTGCTTTTGATGCCTCAATCAAGTCCTCATTTGTGGCATCGGGATTGGCATAGAGCAAGTTTGCCCTGATCGTATCGTGGAAGAGAAAGGTTTCCTGGGTGACCATTCCGATAGCTGTCGCCAGGTCATCCATGTTTAGATCACGCAAGTCATGCCCATCGAGCAGGATTGACCCCTCCGTGGGGTCATAGAGCCGGGGGATCAGATAGGTCAAGGTGGTTTTCCCTGCGCCGCTGGGGCCGACCAGCGCCACCAGTTGACCGGATTTGGCTGTGAAGTTGATATCATGCAGCGCCTTTTCCCGTGCCTGGCTGCCTGCAAGGGATGGTTTACCATTCTTCTGTTCGGATTCCTCTGAAAGTACCCCAGCCACATTCTCCATTGAGTAAGGTCGATCTACATTACTGAGCAGACCTGTTTCGCTGGTCGGATACTTGAAAGTGACATGGTTGAATTTGATCACGCCTTCGACTTCTTCTAGGGGGATAGGGTTGTCTTTTTCCTCGATATCTACTGGCAGGTCAATCACCTCAAAGACGCGCTCGAAGCTAACCATCGAAGTGGCAAATTCCACCGGGGCATTGATAAAGCCTTGAAAGGACATATATAGCCGGGCGAGATAACTTCCAAAGGCGATGATCGTGCCAAGGGTAAAAGCATTGAGAATCACAAAATACCCGCCCACGCCATAGACCAATGCAGTTCCGACTGCAGTCAGCAAGTTGATGATGACCATGAAGATGATCCCCAGGGTCGCTCGCTGGATACCCAGGTTCTTAACCTCCTCAGCCCGGTGGCTAAAGCGGTCGACCTCGGCGTCTCGCCTGCCGAATAGTTTAACCAACAGGGCACCGCCAATGTTCAACGTCTCATTCATGGTGGCGTTCATGCGTGCATTTGTTTCCATTTGATGGCGGGCGATATCCCGGAACACCCTGCCGAGTCGCCGGGCAACGATTATAAAGACGGGGACGATAATGATGCCCAGCAGCGTGAGCCGCCATTCAAGAGTCAGCATTACCACCAGGGTGGAGACCACTTCAATGAAATTCGTTACCAGGGTCACAAGGGTCCGGCTGATAGCCGTTTGAGCCCCCACCACATCATTATTCAGCCGGCTGATCAGCTCACCGAGCTGGGTGTGGGTGAAAAAGCGTAAAGACATGCGTTGCAAATGTTCATATAAGGAAACGCGCAAATCGAAGATAACGCCCTCTCCCACCTGCGATGTCATCCGGCGGGTGATTACCTGGAACACACCACTGAAGATTGGCAAGAGGAGCAGACCGACTGCCAAAAGGATTAATCGGTTGACATCTTTTTCCGGGATGGCATAATCGATCAAGTTTCTGAGGATCAGGGGGGAGAGCAACGCTACACCGGTATAAATGAGAATTGAAAACAAACTTCCGAAAATTTGCCACCGGTATGGTTTCGCATAGATTAGCACCCGTTTGACCAAATCCCATGAAAGCCTGGGTTTCTCATCCGAGGCGTGGATGAAACTCCGCCAATTTCTATTTCGCATGCCCATATGGGGATTTCCTCTCTGTCTTGATGACAACAAGAGTTAAATATACCATTTAGGATGAAAGGAATGAATATTAAAAAACGCCCGACAAGGGCGTTGTGGCTCGAATAAATCTCTCACGGTCAGTCTTTTGGCAAAGAAAAACAGATCCTGGCACCTTGTTTTGTTTTGGGGTCAGCCCACATCCGACCGCCGTGCGCCTCAACAATTGCACGGGCGAGATATAACCCAAGACCAGCGCCCTTGGTCTTCCGGCTGGTTTCAGGGGCGCGGTAGAAGCGGTCAAAGATATAAGGCAGGTCGCCGGTAGCAATCCCCGGACCCTCGTCCCTCACGCAAAGTATGATCTGGTCGGGAAGAGATTGGCCGGTGATGTGAATTTCACCACCGGATGTGTACTTGATCGCATTAGAGATCAGGTTGGAAATCACTTGCTCGATCCGGATTTCATCCGCCATCACCACTGGGAAATCCTCTGGAATATCCACGATAATCTCATGTTTCTCGGTTTGAATTTGGAATCGTTCCGCAAGACGACTCGCAAGCTGGCGAATGCCTATGTCCGTGCGTTTCAATTGCATCCCACCGGCTTGTAACCGAGAGGCTTCCAATAAGTTTTCGATCAGGTTGGTCAACCGATCCGCTTCCTCCTCGATTACCTGCAGGCTGTTATCCATCACATCCCGGTCCCATTCGACATCCTTCCGCCGGAGTGTGCTGACATACCCTTTGATCAAAGCCACCGGTGTCTTGAGTTCATGGCTGACAATCGAAATGAATTCGCTTTTCAGTTCGTCCGCCTGCCTGAAGCGGGTAATATCCCTGATTGTGGCAATGGTATTGATCAGATTGCCTTCCATTGAGATAAGCGGGGCATAGGTGATCCCGACTGGCAATGATGGTTGACCCTGCGGGCGCTGGATATCCCCTTCCACATAGAGGTGCGCCTGCTGTGACAATGGCCATCCGCCAGCTTCAGCTTTTTCCAGAGTGATCCCGTTGGGGGGCTGCTTCCACTGGATGACCTCGCTATGGTTCATCTCCTGGAGTTCACCTTGAGAGACGCCGTACATCCTGGCGAAGGCTGCATTGGTGCGTTCGATGGAATGATCGGGATTGAGAATCAGGATCCCATCGGCGGCAGAATCGAGCATGGCGTCAATGCGCTGTTTCTCCTGATTGATCGCTGTGTAAAGGCGGGCGTTGCGGACTGCGATGGCAGCCTGGTTCGCAAAACTGGAAAGCAAGGAGCGGTCGTTGGTAGAGAATATGCCCTGATAATTCCGGAAGATATAAATGAAGCCGATCACTTCCCGCTGGGCGATTAGCGGCAGACCGACAGCGGACAGGTTGCCCATGCTGATCTGTTGCAACAGACGATTGATCTCGGGAATCTGGATATTCTTGGGGTCCTGGATCGGGGGGACTTTGTCCAGCCAGGCATCCAGGAAACGCTTGATGGCATCCGGCAGTCCATTGGCGACCGCCAATGACCAGCGGCCAGTATTGTTGCCCAAGGCAATAAAACCCGCATGCCCTGCCAGCATTTCGATGGCATATTTGAGGATCCGGCTGAGGAGTTTATCCAGATCCAGTTCTTCGGTCAGCGCCCGAGAGATCTCGAGAAGGTAATCCCGCTGGCGAACGCGGATATCAGGTAACATGGACTAATTTTATCTTAGTTTTATATCAGGAGTATAAGAGAATCGTGGATAGTGAGTTGTGAATGGTGAGGTGATGGAGTATGAGGTGATCAGACGATTAAGAATCAGGCAGGCAAAAAAACTGTAGGATTCGAATTCTTCAATACCCAGGCAGCCCGGAGTGTCACCCACTTATTGGGTTGTTTCTTTTCCCCAAAATCCACCCAGGTCTTCCCCGTGTAATCATATTCAAGTGCCCAGAGCCCGTTTGAGTCTTGTTTTTCCCGGATAAAATTAAGCGCATTGGAAAGACGAGGATCATGCCCTAATCCCAATCGCACCAAAGCCTCGACGTTTTGGAGTAGATCAGTCACATAGAGCACTGGAAACCCGAATTTCCACCAATTCCCGCTGGGTTTGTTACTCCATCCGGTTGGATAAGTTGCTTCGGCAGGGTCAACACCCAATAGGAACTCGTTTCCCTGATTGATGGCATTTTCTATGGATCGTGTCCCTTGCTCTTTGGGGAGTTTTCCAAAGGCTAACATCACTTTCACAGCCCCCCAGGCACAGGGGAGTTTATTGTTTGATCCGCAGGCGAAACCTGGCCCACATTTTCCCGAATAATAACGTACTGGCGTGCTCTTATCGCCCATTGGGGCGACGCCGTCCCCCGTCACACTGCGAGCCATCCAATCAAAAGCTTTGTCAAGGCGGGGGTCAGTATATCCGAGGTCGAGCATGGCGGCGCACATGTTCCCCTGCAGACAGTCCATTGTGCTTCCTGGAGTGCCCGATGCGCTAAATTGACCATATTCCGTGAGCGTATGGTCAAAGAGATAGTGGCAGGCTTTTTCAATGCGTCGATCCTGCTTGATGGAGGCACCTAATTGTGCCAGCATGATGATGGACCAAACTGTGCTGCGATATTTCGGCAGATACCCCGGACCTGGTTCAGCCCAGAAACCCTCTTCATCCATTTTATGTAGAATGACTGAAATTGGTCCTTGTTGATGCGCTTGCTCCTGCGCAGCAATGAGGTCTTTATCTTCCTCGGAGAGATCCAACAGGTCCCGCATGGCAAGGTAGCGCACACCTGGCTGGTCTTCTTCCAACAGCCACGAGAGGGTATCTCCATTCAATGTCTCTTGCCATGTCATTTTAACGCTCCTTATTGAGAAATGTTGATTCTCACTTACAGCGGTGAATGTATAAAGATGTGATAACAGGTCAGGGGACACCCATTTCAAGTTGAGATGTCCCTTTTGTTGCTCTGACCTAATTCTAATTTAGGAACTTGCTTTCCGCCAGGGTGATTGCTTCTTCGAAGATCAACAGCGCCTCATTGACCTCACTTTTGCTGGTCGAAAGCGGCGGGGAGATACGGATCGTGCTCATTCCGCAGCCGAGGGTCAGCAGACCACGCTCAAAGGCGAGATTGATGATTGCATCCCGCAACTGGACAGCCGGTTCTTTGGACTCCCGATCAAGGACAAATTCTACGCCGATCATCAGACCGATGCCGCGCACTTCCCCGATGCTTGGGTGCCGCGCCATGATTTCCGCCAGCGCATCCAGCGTATATTCGCCGACATTAGTGGCATTCTGTAAGTAGTGTTTTTCGATCAGGTCAATGGTTGCCAGCGACGCCGCACAAGCGATGGGGTTGCCGCCATAGGTATTGCCATGCGAGCCTTTGGGCCAGCTCATGATCTCCTTGCGGGTAACCATGGCGCCCAACGGCATCCCGGACGCAATGCCCTTGGCGCTGGTGATGATGTCCGGTTCGACGCCGAAATTCTCAATCGCCCACCATTTCCCCGTTCGTCCCATTCCGGACTGGACCTCATCCGCGATCAGCAGGATACCGTATTTATCGCAGAGTTCACGCAGGGCTGGGAAGAAGTCCGGTGGGGGAATGATATAGCCACCCTCGCCCTGAATCGGTTCGATCAAGAAACCGGCCAGTTCATCCGGAGGGAGGATCCGCTCAAGGATTTCCTCTTCAATATAGCGCACGATGGCTTCTCCATATCCTTCACCTTTCTTGCGCAACAGGACCGGGCGGTAGGGATCCGGAAAGGGAACATGCACCACGCCGTTCATCAGCGGGAAGAACCGTCCCTTGTAGTGGGACTTGCTTGCGGTAAAGGAGACCGCGCCCAGGGTGCGCCCGTGGAACGCGCCTAAAAAGCCGATGAACTGCGGGCGTTGGGTGTGATAGCGAGCCAGTTTGATGGCGGCTTCCACGCTTTCGGTGCCTGAATTGGTCATAAATGAAGAAGCGGGACCTTCAAAGGGAGCAATGTCGTTGAGTTTCTCCCCCAGCTGAACCCAGATCTCATGATAGAAATCTGATGAAATATGAATGAATTGTTCGGCTTGTTTTTGAATCGCCTGGACGACCTGCGGGTGGCTGTGACCGGTGGCGACCACGGCAATCCCGGCTGCAAAATCCAAAAACCTGTTGCCATCGACATCCCAGACTTCCGTGCCGCTGCCGTGGTCCATCACAAAGGGATATCCTCGCGGGTAGGAAGGGGATATGAATTTGTGGTCGCGGTGGATGATCGCTTGGGCTTTTGGCCCTGGAAGCTTGAGCGGTTTCATAGGAGATACCTCCAGAATTAAGGTGAGTGTGGTTGTGGTGGAGATTATAACACTGGAAGACGGGATGGTGGATGGAGAATGGTGGATTGGATCAGGGTTTTGGGATTGGGGATGAGGTTGGGAGTGCACCGCGGGCGAGAGCTAGGGCGCCGTAGAGACCCGCATCGTCCCCAAGGGCAGCCTGGGTCAGCACCAGGTCTTGTAAATAATGCTCGGAAAGGACGGATTCGCGGACGACCTTTCGCACCGGATCCAGGAGCAAATCACCCGTTTGGGAAACACCGCCCCCAAAAATCACGATGGAGGGGTTGAAGATCATTAAGTAGTTCGCGACTGCCAACCCAAGATAATACCCGGCTCGCTCGAAAGCTTCCAGCGCCAGCCTGTCCCCCTTTTTGGTTGCCTGGCTGATGGCTTTCGTATCGGGGTTATCCTGCAAAACGGATTCACTGCCCGATGCCAGTTGTTCGGCAACATAGGCTGCAATTCCCGTCCCTGAAGAAACCGCTTCAAGATGACCGCGTTGACCACAACTGCACAGGGGTCCGCCGGGTAGGATGGTCACATGGCCAAGTTCTGCGCCCAGCCCCTGGTACCCTAGCAAGAGATGGTCATTGCAGATCACGCCTCCACCGATGCCTGTACTAATGGTCAGATAAACCAGGTTGTGATGTCCCAGCCCGGCGCCATAACGCCATTCGCCAACCGCAGCCAGGTTGGCATCGTTGCCGAGATATACAGGTGCGCCGATCTCGTTCTCGATAAGCTTCGGGAGTGGCACACCAACCCATTCCGGGAGATTCGGGGCGGTAAGAATGACGCCTAAGTGAGGGTCAATGGGTCCTGGCACGGCAATCCCAATCGCCTGGATGGTCTCATCCACCGGTGTGATTTCGCGGATCAGGTGTATCAGGCGTTCCAGAGACGTCTCACCATCCGCATAAGTGCGAATCCGGGTTTGGTGGATGGGTTTCCGTTCGTTTTCCGGAAAAACAGCAGCACGCATGTGGGTGCCGCCGACATCGAGGGCAAGAGTAATGCTCATAAGGGAGATTATAGCATGGATGAAAATCTTTCTTTAAATGAAAATCAGGATTCTTTTAGAGAGGATGTCATTTGCTGCATGTGTCCCTTCAAATATGATAAAAAGATTAAAGCCCGTTGACGACTTTCTCGAATCCTGCTATCATTCCATTGTATGCAAGAAAAAAAACAGAACTTCATTTCCCGGTTATGGGAGAACCTGCGCCGGGAATTACAATGGTTTCGGCCAGGCTTGGGGTATAAACGCTGGCTGATTCTCGTTTTTATCGGAACCACTCTCTTAGGTATCGGTCTGGCATTGGTGATATTGGATGTTTACCGCAACGCACCGGACACATGGTGGCTTCCCATCCTATCTACCTTATCCTTGAGATTCCTCGATCGCCCGATCCGCGTGATCATCTTTGGCGGGATCGGTGTGATCCTGGTGTTGGTCGGCATTTGGGGTTCTAACCGGTCATTGTTGAGACCGTTCGTCCCGCCCGGCAAACCCCTGATCGAAGCCCTCGATAGCTATCGCCGGCGTGACCGCGGTCCCCGGATTGTGGTCTTAGGTGGTGGGCATGGCTTATCTTCTCTGTTGCGTGGACTAAAGGAATACACGCACAATATCACAGCCATCGTGACGGTGGCTGATGACGGCGGTTCATCCGGCGAATTGCGGCGGAACGTGGGCATCCTCCCGCCGGGAGATATCCGCAACTGCCTGGCAGCATTGAGCAATAACGAGGATTTGCTCTCGCAAGTTTTCCAATACCGGTTTGCAGCCGGTGCAGGGCTGGAGGGACATTCCCTTGGCAATCTTTTCATCACGGCACTTACGGAGATCACCGGCAGTTTCGAGGAAGCGGTAGCAGAGTCTGGCCGGGTGCTGGCGGTTTACGGTCAGGTATTGCCTTCGACATTGACTGACGTGCGCCTGCTGGCTGATCTTGAAATCCCTGGTGGAAAGGCAATCCACGTTTCAGGTGAGAGCCAGATCCGGGAGACCGAAGGCAGTGTAAAAAGGCTATGGCTGGATCCGTCCAACACGCCGGCATTTCCGCCGGCAATTTCCGCGGTATTAAGCGCCGATCTGATTATTATCGGACCTGGGAGCTTGTATTCGAGTTTGCTGCCTAACTTGTTGGTGCGGGACCTGGCAGAAGCCGTCCGTGCCAGCCAGGCGCTCAAATTCTTCATCTGCAACGTCGCCACAGAACGCGGTGAAACCGATCATTTTGGTTGCCTGGACCATGTCCATACGGTTGAGCAACATGTTGGCGAGGGGATGTTCGACCTGGTGATCTGTAACAATCATTTTGAGGGGCACCTTGGTGAGAACGTCGATTGGGTTCGGATGGAGCCTGACCTGCTCAGGCACACATCCGTCTATTGCGCAGACTTGATTGATCCGGACCACCCCTGGCGGCACAATTCTAAACGTCTATCAAAAGCAGTAATGGACCTGTTCTATGAGCGCACAGGACCACTTGTAGAATAATTTCAGGGTTAATCATGACGCATGACATATGCACGCGCGGATAAGTAATGGTAAAATAAAATCGATAAACAAATTTCATATAGGAGGCAAAATAATGACAACTCGTGTTGGTATCAATGGTTTCGGCCGGATCGGCCGTCAGGTATTAAAAGCGATCATCGAACGGCATTCGGATACGCTGCAAGTCGTCGCAATCAATGACCTGTTTGATGCGGATATTAACGCCTATCTCTTCAAATACGACTCGAACTACGGCAAGTACGATGGCACTGTCGAAGTCAAGGACGGCAATCTGGTGGTTGATGGGAAAGTGATCAAGGTTTTTTCCGAACGCAATCCTGGCGCACTGCCCTGGAAAGAACTCGGCGTTGACATCGTGGTTGAATCCACCGGTGTTTTCAAGGATGGAAAAGGCACCCCCGACAAGCCCGGTGCTAATGCCCATATTGATCAAGGCGGCGCGAAGAAGGTGATCATCACCGCACCGGCAAAGAACGAAGATCTCACCATGGTATTGGGCGTCAATGATGATCTCTATGATCCGGACAAGCACCACATTATATCCAATGCGTCCTGTACCACCAACTGTCTGGCACCCGCTGCCAAAGTCGTGCATGATAATTTCACCATCTTGCGTGGTTTGATGACGACTATTCACTCCTACACCAATGATCAGCGCATCCTTGACCTGGCACATAGCAAGAAACGCCGCTCCCGTGCCGCAGCCCTGAACATTATCCCCACGACCACGGGTGCTGCCAAAGCAGTCGCCCTGGTGATCCCCGATCTCAAAGGCAAGTTCGACGGTTATGCCCTGCGCGTCCCCACGCCCACAGTATCGATTGTGGACTTCGTAGCAGAGGTTGAAAAACCCACCACCGCTGAGGAGCTCAACTCACTATTCAAAGCGGCGTCTGAAGGTGCGATGAAGGGCATCATGGCTTATTCGACCGAGGATCTGGTTTCGATGGACCTTAAAGGCAGCCCCTATTCCTCAATTATCGACGCAGAATTAACCACCGTGATGGACGGTACCTTTGTCAAAGTCGTCGCCTGGTATGACAATGAATGGGGTTACTCCTGCCGGACGGCTGATATTGCAGCGTTGATGGCGAAATATCTCTAATCCTGTTGTTTGAGACCATAACCATGGATGCGTAATGTGTTTCCTCGGAGTCACATTACGCATTTTTATTTTGAAAGGAGTGCAATAAGAAATGTTCAACAAAAAAATGGTAACAGATCTGGATGTCAGGGGAAAGAAAGTTCTGGTCCGGGTTGATTTTAATGTCCCGATCGCTGGCGGGAAGGTTGGCGATGATACCCGTATTCAGGCTGCACTCCCGACAATCAAGTATCTTCTGGAACATGGTGCTGCTGTGATCCTTTGTTCGCATCTGGGGCGACCTAAAGGCGAGGTCAAATCCGAACTGAGCCTCAAGCCCGTCGCGGCATACCTGGGCACCTTGATTGATGCCCCTGTGCAATTCGCTGAAGATTGCATCGGTGAGAAAGCTGAAACCGCGGCTGCCGCGTTGGAGCCCGGCCAGGTGCTGATATTGGAAAATACCCGTTTCCATGCCGGCGAGAAGAAGAATGACCCCGAAATGGCGAAGCAGCTGGCATCTTTGGCAGACCTGTACGTCAATGACGCGTTCGGGAGCGCCCACCGTGCCCACGCTTCAACGACGGGTGTGGCGAATTATCTGCCCGCTGCAGCCGGTTTCCTGCTGGAGAAAGAGATCAAATATCTAGGAAACACCATTGCCGATCCGGAACGCCCCTTTGTGGCGATCCTGGGCGGCGCCAAGGTCAGTGATAAGATTGGCGTGATCGAAAATCTGCTTGAAAAAGCCGACCGGATCCTGATCGGCGGTGGCATGGCGAATACTTTCTTCAAAGCGCAGGGCTATGCCATGGCGGATTCGCTGGTCGAAGATGACGTTCTCGATACAGCCAAGGAATTGCTCGACAAAGCGGGCGGAAAACTAGTCCTGCCGGTTGATGTGGTCATTGCTGATGCGTTTACAGCCGATGCGGATGAGAAGATCATGGACGTCGGCGATGTCCCCGCTGGCTGGCGGATCCTGGATATCGGCCCCCGCACCGTCAAGGCTTTTAATGGCATCATCGCCGGCGCCGGGACGGTTGTCTGGAATGGACCGATGGGCGTGTTTGAGTTTGATAAGTTCGCCAAAGGTACCTTTGAAGTTGCCAAGGCGATTGCCAGGAGTGACGCGATTGGGATTGTAGGCGGTGGTGACTCGGCTTCGGCGATCAAGAAGTCCGGTTTGGAGGATCAGATCACCCATATTTCCACCGGCGGCGGCGCATCATTGGAAATGCTGGAGGGGAAGGTTCTGCCGGGCCTTGCGGCGCTGGACGATAAGTAAATCTTCCCATTGATGAACATAAGGCTGTCTTAATTATCATGGGCAGCCTTTTTCTGTTGGATAACCAGCGATCATTTGTTTTTCAGCATTGGTTTGCTGGTAGAATCAATAGACAAATAATTCATGAACTGGAAAGTTTTCATAACGAAAGCGAGTTGAGATGAGAAGGATTTTTGTTGCGGGAAACTGGAAAATGAACCTGACGATCGCCGAGGCAAAGGCATTGGTGAGTGAAATGCTGCCCGAGCTTGAACAAATCGAAAATGTTGATAAAGCCGTTTGCCCCTCCTACCTGGCGATCCCTGCTGTGGCAGAGCTTTGCAAAGGTACCAGCCTTAAGGTCGGCGCACAGAACGTCTATTGGGAAGAATCTGGTGCTTACACGGCTGAAGTATCGCCGGAAATGGTGGCGGAGATCTGTGACTATGTGATCGTCGGGCACTCCGAACGCCGCAAGTACTTTGGCGAAACCGACGAGACTGTCAACAAGCGGCTCAAAGCTGCTCTGGAAGCCGGGTTAAAGGTGATCGTCTGTGTGGGTGAGACCCTGGAAGAAAACGAATCAGGTCAAACCGAAGCTGTGGTCACCCGCCAAATTGAACATGGTCTGGCTGATATCACCACAGCGCGGGCGGCGGAGATCACCATTGCTTACGAGCCGGTTTGGGCGATCGGCACGGGCCGGGCAGCTACCCCGGAAGATGCAAATAACGTTCACAAGAACGTGATCCGCCCGCTGCTCAAAAAGCAGTTTGGTGAAGACCGCGCGGAAGCGATGCGCATCCAGTATGGCGGCTCGATCAAACCCAGCAATGCCGCTGAACTGTTTTCAATGTCAGATATCGACGGCGGGTTGGTCGGGGGTGCCAGCCTGAAAGCCCATTCTTTCTGGGCGATTGTGAAGGCAGCCGCTGAGATTGGGAATTAAGATTTTATATAGGGCGGGTCGCTGACCCACCAAAACGATCATATTAGAGACGCCCCGGCGGGGCGTCTCTACGATTTTTGTTTTAATTTTTGAGGCGAAATTTGGTGCTCCATTTGTCGCACTTTGGGGGAGTATCCTACACTGGTCGGCAGCCCACCCCTCAACTCATTAGGTCCCAAATTGGCGGTCACCGGCATCGCCAAGGCCGGGCACGATATAGCCGTGTTCGTTGAGGTGGTCGTCAATGGCGGCCAGGTAAATGGGGACATCGGGGTGGGCTTCATGCAGGCGCTGGATTCCTTCCGGGGCGCCGATCAGTCCGACGAACTTGATCTTGGTAACTCCCCAATTCTTGAGGATGTCCACCGTCGCTACGGCGGAGCCGCCCGTTGCCAGCATCGGGTCGAGGATCAGACAGACGGCAACAGTGGGGGCTACGGGCAGGCGGTTGTAGTAGGCAACGGGTTTAAGCGTGCGCTCGTCTCGATAGAGACCAATGTGCCAGACCTCGGCGGAGGGCATCAACTCCCAAACCCCTTCGACCATCCCCAGCCCGGCACGCAGGATCGGCACCAAGCCTATCTTCTCTTTGAGTTCTTCACCACCGGTCTCTTCCATGGGGGTGAGGACCTTCACAGGGGTGGTGGCAAGATCTGCGGTCGCTTCATAGGTGAGCAGCGCGCCCAGTTCACGCACGAGCTCGCGGAATTTCTTAGGTTCGGTCTCCTTATCCCGGAGACGGGTCAATTTGTGCCTGACCAGGGGGTGAGTTGATTCGTAGACGTTTTTCATTATTCCTTATTCCTCGCGTTTCTCATCCAGAACAATGGGGTGTGCTGTTTCATCACCAAGTTTATCATCAGAATGCTGGGGTTGGCAGGCATACCGGCTGTAGATGAAGATCAGCAACCAGGCTGCCCAGAGCAAGGTGGTCAGGGTGATCAGGGTATGGAAGCGGGGCAGGTTGCGATTCAGGCGCAGGAACATGGCGAAGGCATAAGTTCCCCACGAAGCGACTTGTAGCAGCAATGCCAGCCACCAGCCAGCGCGGCAACCCTTCTTTTCCAGGGTCAGCCACTGGATCCCCAGCCAGGGAAGGATGGTTGTTGAAATCGTGGTGACCATGGCAAAAGCCATCAACCAAAGGGATATTTCCACTCCATTTAAGATATGCGTTATGGAACTGCCCACCAGATAAAGCAAGAATGCAAAAATATAGAATAATTCGGGCAATGAAAAGCTGGACTTTTTCATGCTTCGACTCCCTTCTTTTTGGCGATGATCAGGAACCGGTGCGCGGTGGCGACAAACTCTCCCTGTCGCTCGATGATGTTGTGGATCTGTACCAACTTCTCGGAGTGGGTTTCCGGGCTGAACCCCTCGACCTGCCAGGGGATGGCTTTGAGGTAATAGACGATAGCCCCGATATCGAGGAAAGTGGATTTCAGCGTTGCTTTTTCCGCTCTTTCAATCAAGAAATCCGCTTCGGAAAGCCCTGTCAGTGCTGAGGCTAACCCCCAATCTGAGTAGGGGGAAGTCAGGTCGTCTTCCAGCACCTGGTTCAATTCCAGGTTGTTCAACCCACCGACCTGCTGGATGATGAAAGTGCCGTCAGGTTTGAGGATGCGATCTACTTCCCGTGGATCGAAACTCTCATGCCGGCTGATTACCAGGTCGAAAACCTCCTCGTTGAAGGGGAGCGGTTCCCCATCCACAACATCATGGACCGTCACGCCCAGCGGTTCCAACCGTTTACGGGCAATTGCCTGGTTGGGGGGGTAAGCTTCAGTGGCATGGGTCTGCGGTGGGAGGGGGAGCAGGGACGCCAGCAGTTCTCCACCACCAGTGCCTAGATCCAGCAATGTTTGCACGCTTTTAATATGGGACCGAATGATTTCGGGATAGTCCCAGGGGGGTTCCTCTTGAAGCATCCGTCCTTCCAACCAGCTGAAATCCCAGCCTGAGAATCCGGCTGTCTGCGCTTCAGCGACTAAACTTTGATATCGTTCAGGATTAACGATTTGCATGACGAATAATCTCCTCTTCAAGAGTATCAGGAAACGCAGTCCGAGTGAGTCTTCTGGGTTAGCGGTTAGGTTATCCTGATTCGATGAATAGAAAGGGCAGGTGGTGCTCAGGGCGTTCTCGGCTATGGATGGGCGCTCTTCCTGATTGATTTTTGGATCGTTTCTAATTTTATCGCAAAGATTGACGAGGAACAAAAGGTTCACGATCCATTATTGAGTGGAACATTCTCTCATCCGATAATTTTTCCCAGGCTTTGGGTGCTTGCGGGATACGATAGAATTAGATTATGGCTTTATTGATTGATGGACACAACCTGATCCCCTGGGTCTCAGGTATCAGCCTGGCGGACCCGGATGACGAAGAGCAACTGGTGAGGGTGCTTCAGAATTACTGCGGCTTGCAGCGGAAGGCGGTCGAAGTTTACTTCGACCGGGCGCCTGTTGGCAAGGCTGGCGTACGCAGGTGCGGTCAGGTGAAAGCGGTATTTGTTCGCAGCGGTGTGACCGCGGATGAAGCGATCATGGCGAGGTTGCGGGTGCTTGGAAAGCGCGCGCGTAACGTTCTGGTGGTTAGTTCGGATCGGCAGGTGCAGCAGGCAGCGCGGGCGGTCCACGCCGGGGTGATTTCGTCAGATGAATTCGCTAGCGAATTACAATCACTGATGAACGAAGAGCCTGAACTGGACCCGCGCAACAGGTTGCTTACTGAGGAGGAAATGGAAGAATGGGAGGCCTTATTCCGTAAAGGCTACCCCCGTTTTGGAAAAAACGATTAATCTAACAAATAAGGTAGTATTAGTAAACTCTAATCTTAATTTAATGCCATCCCCGAAGTGATGCAGTAATATAGAATCCAAGACACAAAACTTTTATTGGTAGTTGGTGTGTCTTCCACCAGGAAATCTACAGGACGTAACCCATGCTGTAAGATGTAAATGGTGGTTTCCTCCCTGAAGATTGCCTGGCATGTCCCCCCCATGCCAGGCGATCACTTTAAGGGTGCTTTCCGAAATCGGAGGTTGAAAGCTGTAATATCACGTGGCTTGACCAAAGGCGGTCATGCGGGAGTAAGATTAGGATAAAGAACAAAACAAAAGAGGTAAAACTGACATGGCGAGAATCCCTGAACATCCTGGAAAAACCTTACTGTCCGTCCTGGCGCATCCCGATGATGAGACCTTTGGGATGGGCGGTACCCTGGCGTTATATGCGCGCCGGGAGGTGGATGTGAACCTGATTTGCGCGACCCGTGGAGAGATGGGCGAGATTGACCTTAAATACAAAGAGACGATCAAAAGTGCTGCTTGCCTGCGGACGCAGGAACTCCGCTGCGCATCTGATGTGCTGGGGATTGACCAATTGTATTTCCTGAATTATCGTGATTCGGGTATGCCCGGTTCAGAGGCAAACGATCACCCTAAAGCCCTGGCTGTCCAACCCTTTGAAAAGGTGGCGAAAGAGGTGGCGCACCTGATCCGCCAGATCCAGCCGGAGGTCGTCCTGACCTTTGACCCGATCGGCGGCTACCGCCACCCGGACCACATTGCTATCCAGAAAGCCACCGTCCGGGCTTTTGACCTGGCAGCGGATGCGACTTTTGAAGACCCGGAGGGATTGCCGCCCTTCCAACCGGACAAGCTCTATTTTCACACCATCAACCGCACTTTCCTCAAGATTGTGGTGTGGGTGCTGCGTCTGATCGGGCAGGACCCGCGTCATTATGGGCGCAATAAAGATATTGATTTAGAATCTTTGACTAAAGTTGATTTTCCCACCCATGTCAAGATTGATTACCGGTCAGTAAAGGCGTTCCGCGAAGAAGCGACGAAATGCCATGCCAGCCAGGGGGGCGCGGAGATGAATAAAGGTTTCCGAGGCTTTGTCAATTGGCTGTTTGGCGGGCATAATGAAACCTTCATGCAAGCTTATCCGGAACCGGGGGAGGGTCTAAAAGTTAAAAGGGATTTGTTTGGGTGATATTTTCTTTACCAAAGAAAACTATTTAGAACCGCGAATTAATAATAAACTCCCATTTTCTTCCTTCCGTATATGGAGGAAAAGAAGGGGAGTAATATTTTTGAATTGATTTTTGCTACATCACTCTAAATCTGATCCTTTACATTATTTAGCCGTCATTATCTACTTCGGCTGTTTCTCAGGCTCTTCTTCTGCTGCTTTGATGGTTTCAAATACCAGGCCATCTTTGTCGCTGGTCACCTTGATCGTATCCCCTTCGCTGATCTCGCCACTGACGACCTTGAGCGCCAGAGGGTCCTGCACCTCGCGCTGGATCGTGCGTTTGAGAGGGCGGGCGCCGAAGTCCGGGTCATAACCTTCTTTTGCCAGGTATTCCCGGGCGGACTGGTCGATTTCCAGGTTCAAATCACGGTCACGCATCAGCGCAGTTACATGAGCGAGCTGGATGTCCACAATCTCAACCAGGTCGCTCTTTGTCAGGGGATGGAAGATCACAACCTCATCAACCCGGTTGAGGAATTCAGGTCGGAAGTGCGCCTGCAGCAAGCGGTTGATCTGATCTCTCGAAACTTCTTTGATCTCAGATTCGTCTTCCACGGTGCTCATCCAGAGTTCACTGCCGAGGTTACTGGTCATGATCACGACCGTATTGCGGAAGTCTACGGTGCGACCCTGGCCATCCGTCAGGCGGCCGTCATCCAATAATTGCAATAAAGCATTGAAGACTTCAGGGTGGGCTTTTTCGATCTCATCAAACAGCACCACGCTATAAGGACGCCGCCGGACGGCTTCCGTCAGCTGGCCGCCTTCCTCAAACCCGACATAACCGGGAGGCGCGCCGAACAGGCGGCTGACGGTGTGCTTTTCCTGGTATTCACTCATGTCAATCCGCACCATGGCGTTCTCGTCGTTGAACAGGAATGCCGCCAGGGCGCGGGCCAGCTCGGTCTTGCCAACGCCGGTAGGTCCGAGGAAGATGAATGAACCGATCGGGCGGTGGGGGTCCTGCAAACCAGCCCGCGCCCGCCGGACGGCATTGGAGACCAAACCAATAGCTTCGTTCTGCCCGACCACGCGTTCATGGAGCCGTTCTTCCATGTGCATGAGCTTCTGCATTTCACCTTCCAACAGCCGCGACACAGGGATGCCGGTCCAGTTTCCGACCACCTCGGCGATCTCTTCTGCATCCACTTCCTCTTTTAGGAGGGTGGATTCTTTTTGCAGCTCACTTAGCTTTTTCTCGGCAACCTCCAGCCGGGACTGCAATTCATGCAAGGTACCGTAACGCAACCGGGCAGCCTTTTCGAGGTCAGCAAGGCGTTCTGCTCGTTCGATTTCGGTTTCCGTCTGATCTATTTCTTCTTTCAGGTCGCGGATTTCCTGGATGGCTTCTTTTTCCACCTGCCAACGGGTATGTAACTCGCTTGCAGCCTCCCGAAGGTCTGCCAGATCTTTTTCGATATTCGCCAGACGATCTTTGGAGGCTTTGTCTTTCTCTTTCTGTAATCCCTGGCGTTCAATCTCCAACTGCATAATGGCACGGTCCACTTCATCCAGCGCCTGGGGTTTCGAATCGATCTCCGTTCGTAATCGGGCTGCTGCTTCGTCAATCAGGTCAATGGCTTTGTCCGGCAGGTGACGGTCAGCAATATAGCGGCTGGAGAGTGTCGCTGCGGCGATCACCGCCGGGTCTGTAATACGGACGCCGTGGTGCACCTCGTAACGCTGTTTCAACCCGCGCAGGATGCTGATGGTATCTTCAACGGATGGTTCCGTGACCAACACAGGTTGGAACCGCCGTTCAAGGGCGGCATCTTTTTCAACGTATTTTCGGTATTCATTTAAGGTGGTTGCCCCGATCATGTGTAACTCGCCGCGGGCGAGCATGGGTTTGAGCATATTGCCCGCGTCCATCGCCCCTTCGGCAGCGCCTGCGCCGACCACTGTGTGCATTTCGTCTACGAACAGGATGATCTCTCCGGCTGAATCGGTAATTTCTTTGAGGACTGCCTTCAGCCGTTCCTCAAATTCGCCGCGATACTTTGCCCCGGCGACCAGTGACCCAAGATCGAGGGCGATAATCTTTTTATTTTTCAGCCCTTCTGGTACATCACCATTCACGATCCGTTGCGCCAGACCTTCCACGACGGCTGTCTTTCCAACACCCGGTTCACCAATCAACGCCGGGTTGTTCTTGGTGCGGCGCGAGAGGATTTGCACAATCCGGCGGATCTCCTCATCGCGGCCGATGACCGGGTCTAGTTTACCCGTGCGCGCCAGCGCGGTCAGGTCCCGTCCGTATTTTGCTAATGCTTCATAGGTTGATTCGGGGTTCTGGCTGGTGACGCGCTGTGAGCCGCGCACCTCCTTCAAAGCCTTCAATATGGCATCTCTGGTCAGTCCATAACTCTTAAGCCGTTCACCTTCGGAGCTGTCGGTCAGCCCGAGCAGCAGGTGCTCGGTGGAAATGTATTCGTCCGACATCCCTTTGGCGTAGCGTTCTGCCGCATTGGTGACCTCGGAGGTCTGGCGGGAAAGGCCGGGTTGACCGCTGCCATCCCCGAATACCTTCGGCCGGTCATCCAGCTCTTTTTGAACCTCCTCCCGTAGGGCAATTGGACTCCCGGCGATTTTCGTAACAATTGCCGGGACGACGCCCTGATCCTGTTGCAATAATGCCAGCAATAGGTGGACAGGTTCGATGGTCTGGTGGTGAAGATCAGAAGCAAGCTGCTGGGATTGGATCAATGCTTGCTGTGCTTTTTGGGTAAATTTTTCTAAATCCATAGTTTCAATACTCCTGTATATGCTTTTTTTGGAAGTTCCTCAATCGAGATAGCAGATGTTTTACTGTAAAGCAACCTGCTCAAAGCGTGTCTTCCATATTAAGTTATTTTCGATCTATTTAATGTTAATAAAGGGATGTTGGATTATTGTTAATTGATTGTCAGATATATGCAAACACATACCCAGAGGCTAAACAATCAAATAATATTGAAGGCTCATCTATTATGCTATAAAATTATCATTCGTGGAATGAAAAAATATGTCAGGTGAATGATAGTATCAATGGGTGCAAAGGAGGATCAGTTCAAAAAGGACTGATAAAGAGTTGGTCATTGGTATAACTGATCTTTTGATGCAGTGTTTGCTGGTTGCAATTTTAGCATTCATTAATTCACCGATGGGTGGTTGAATCCAAGAATGATGATTTGGATAGTTTAGGTTTTTATGGTTTAATTAACCAACTTCTATGATGGTTATCTAATTTGAATTCAAATTGAATGGAAATAAAATGAGTGAAGCGCAAAGCCTGCCGATACAAATTGACCAATCGACAATCACACAACATGTGAAGGAAATCTTTACCATCCGGGGGATTACTGCTGGCGGCTCGAAACAGGGTTACCGGTGGCGATATAGCGGGCAACTCAAGGGAGAAGATAGCGAAGCAGCGTATGACCAGCTCTCCAAGGCTGTAAAGCCTTTAGGCTTTATGCCCTTGTTCCGTGAAGAGGAAGGGGAGCAGGTGATCCTCATTGTGAACCAGCTCCCAGAGCCCAAACCAGGACCAGTTTGGGTCAATATCCTGTTATTCGTCCTGACGATCCTCAGTGTGATGTTCACCGGCGCGCAATTCGCCGGGACTGAGGTGACTGCGCCGTTCCAGTTATCATTTATCGCTTTCCTGGCATATCTCCTGAAGGGCTGGCCCTTTGCTGTGAGTCTGCTGGGGATCCTGCTGGCACATGAACTCGGACATTATCTTGTGGGCAGGTCACGCGGGGAAAATGTGACCCTGCCGTATTTCATCCCCTTTCCCTTTTCTGCATTCGGTACGATGGGTGCCTTCATTAATATGAAAGAGATCCCAAAGAACAAGAAACACTTACTGGATATCGGCATCGCCGGTCCGCTGATTGGTTTGCTGGTCGCCATCCCCGTATTGTTCATCGGGCTCAGCCTTTCCAGCGCCGGTCCCATTGAGGCTGACCTGCCGGAAGGGTATGTCCATTTTCTGGAAGGCAATTCCTTATTCTATCTCTTTGCCAAGTATCTCACCTTTGGTAAGCTCTTGCCGCAGCCAGCTTCCTATGGCACCATGGGACCATTCCTCTACTGGTTGCGCTATTTTTTCACCGGTTCGCCAGTGCCACTGGGTGGATTGGATGTACAGATCCATCCGGTTGCCTGGGCAGGTTGGGCGGGTTTGTTTGTCACAGCCATCAACCTGATCCCGGCTGGGCAACTTGATGGCGGGCATATTCTTTATGTGCTGTTCGGTAAGAAGAACGCCAAACGAACCTTCCCATTTATCCTGGGTCTGCTGGTCATTATGGGATTTTTCTGGTCAGGATGGTGGCTATGGGCTGCCCTGGTATTCTTTTTCGGTCGGCGGTACGCTGAACCCCTTGACCAGATCACACCCATAGACCGGAAGCGTAAGCTTCTGGGAGTCCTTGCCTTGATAATCTTTTTCCTTATCTTTACCCCGGTTCCCCTAGTGATCGTCCAATGAGAACTAAACAAAATCATTCCACATTAATTCCTAATCGCGCCTGGCTCATATTAACGGTTATGGTGACCATTATCTTAGCAAGTTGTACGAGCGGGACTGAATCACTCCAGGTGGAAACGCCGGAGGTTACTGAAACTGTGAGTCCCGCGCGGTTATCCTCCCCAACGCCCACTCCCGATGTCACGCCAACCCAGGAAACCCCCGTTCACCTGAAGGTGCAAGCGGATGACCTGGCAGGGATCGTTGTCCGGTTTGTGCATCCCTGGATGGGACCTATGGCAGAAGCGCTGGAAGCTGCCGCCACGCAATTCTCCTTATCCAATGAATGGGATATCTGGGTTGAAGTTGAAGCACCCGGCAGTGACTCTGCCTTGCTTGAATCATTACAGACGGATATTGATTCCGGTGATGTGCCAGGGTTGATTGCCACATACCCTTATCTCCTTGAGACACTGGATGGGCAATTATTTTCAGTCAATCTGACCGATTATTTCTACGACCCGGAATGGGGAGTGGGCGCTGAAGCCCTGGGCGACATCCCACCGGTGTACCTGGAACAATTCACATCCGGGGGACATTTGGTGGCTTTACCGGTGGCGCCCCAGGCGACCGTGTTGTTCTATAACCAAACCTGGGGGGAGGAACTTGGTTTTGCTTCACCTCCCACTGATGAGCGGGATTTTCGCAAGCAAAACTGCGAAGCGGTCTTTGCCAATAACGAGGACCGGGATGAGGATAATGATGGCATGGGCGGCTGGGTGATCAATTTTGATCCAGATGTTCTGGCAAGCTGGTACTATTCTTTCGGGGGAGAGTTACCCATAACCGGTGTGCCGGAATTCAATACAGAGGCGGGACAAACTGCGTTTGGCTATTTAAAATCTGTTTCTGACCAAGGCTGCTTCTGGATCGGTCGACGTCCGGAGCCTAATTTCTATTTTGCCAATCGCTATGCTCTGACGTTTGCCGGGACGCTCGATCAGATCCCCACTCAGATGAGCTGGATGGCAGAGGCTGAAAATGAGGACGTATGGACAGTGATGGGTTTCCCTGGAATGGCGGGAGAGACCATGCTTATTGATGGACCTGGATTGATGTTGACTGCGGACGCGCCGGAAAATCAGATGGCTGCCTGGCTGTTTGCACGCTATTTATTGACCCCTGAAGTCCAGGCAGACCTCGTCCGCTCAGGATTTTCACTGCCCGTCAGGCAATCATCCATGGCATTGTTGGTTGGCTTTGCAACAGATTATCCACAATGGGCACAGGCTGCCTCAATGATCGAGGACGCCCACGCGGTACCGATTTCCGAAGGGTGGGGGATCGGACAGTGGGTACTACAGGACGCCTTCTACCGGCTATTGCAAAGTGAAACTGACCAGCTTCCGATGATCCTGCAAGAGTTGGATGACATGATCTTTGAGCTGGAAGGGATGGGTCCTTAATGGCGGAAAAACCCAAAGTGACGATTTACACCGATGGCGCCTGCCAGGGCAACCCGGGACCGGGCGGCTGGGCGGCGATCCTGCGCTCTGGTCAGCACGAGCGCAACCTTTCGGGTGGAGAGAGGGATACCACCAACAATAGGATGGAATTGCAAGCCGCGCTGGAAGCCTTACGCGCGCTGACCGAGACCTGCCAGGTGACCCTTTATACCGATTCAGAATATGTAAAAAAGGGGATCACGGAGTGGCTGCCTAACTGGAAGAGGAGGAATTGGCGCAGAAAAGGAGGGAAATTAGCCAATGTGGACCTTTGGATGAAGTTGGATGCGGAGATCTCACGCCACGAGATCCGCTGGCGGTGGGTGCGGGGTCACGCGGGGAATGTTATGAATGAAAGGGTAGATAAATTGGCCCGTCAAGTTATACCAGACTGATACTCCTGTAGAATAGAATTTTAATATGCGAGCTCATGGACTATTAGGTTCTGATTAGTTTATTTTCAGGTACTTCTAATCCTGTCGCAGTATTATTGAGTTGGTTAATCCGATCATCACGGTTCTTATTGGTGTAAAGGAGTTGAGACGGATAAATTTGCCAATATCCTTATTGATGTCGGCTATCTTCTTTGGAGGCGTGACTTTAAACAGTTGTTCTCCTGACAAAAATGATTGATACGAAGTGGATCCGCACCCAATTGGCAGCAACATCGCTGAGAATTACGACGTAGCATATAGCCAGGTGATGGAATGGTATTGTCAGGAATATGAATTTGACGACATTATCCTTGCGCTTGAAACGTCCGAATTAATGCCTGATTACAGTCCCGATGATCTTTTAGCGATGAAATCTGATGGTCTGAGATGGGATGAGATTTGGATCGAGATTGGATTGACTGAGTAGATCAAATATTGTTGAAAGAATTACACGTTATTTACTGAGGAGGGCTGGATGAAGAATAAATTATTTGTGATCCTTGCTGGTGTATTACTGTTAGTCCTTGTATGGGTAGGGACGGCGTACGCTCAGGAAGATCCCGGCTACCCTGTAGAGGACCCCGGCTATCCTGTGGATGAAGAAACACCGACTGAAACTGAAGCAGTGACGCCCACCGAAGAACCTACCGAGAATCCTACAGAAGAACCGACGCAAGAACCGACACCGGATCCGACCCAGGATCCCACCGATGAACCCACAGAAGTTCCTACTGAGGTCCCGACTGAGGTCCCAACAGACACACCGGAAACAAACCCGGTTTGTGAAGGCACCAGGGTGCACCCTGTGCTCGCCGGGTTAGCCGTTCGTTATAATGTGGCTTATGAAGAAATCGTTGGCTATTATTGTGAACAGGACATGGGCGTCGGTGAAATTGCCCTGGCTCTGGCGACAGTGCAGCAACTGGAAGGCAATGTGACACTTGAAGATCTCCTGGCGCAGCGTTTGGATGAGGGTTTGGGTTGGGGTGAAATCTGGCAAAGTCTTGGTTTGATTGGCAGTGACAGAGGTTATGGACAGGGGAACCCTGCTGCCAATGGATTGAAGAAGAATAAAGACCGGAATGAATTCCAGGATCAGATTCAAAATGAAGGTGAGGATGACCAGATCCAGAACCAGTCTGAATACCAGGAGCAAAACGGGAAGAAACCTGAAATCCCTCCCGGACAGGTAGATAATGATGCCGGTAAACCCGATACTTCTCCGGGTCAGGAAGATGAATATCCGGGTGGAAATCCTAATGCAACGGATGTTCCGCCAGAGTTGGATGATGGCCCGGGGAATGGTAATCCCGGTAATGGTACACCTCCCGGGCAGGGTGGTGACAATCCGGGTAACGGCAACGGGCCGAAGAAGTAGACCAAAATTAACTAAGAATTCTTAACTGTACAATAGAACCCCTTCCTAAACTTCCTGGAAGGGGTTCTTTCGTATTGCTGAAAAGCTAGGGTTCGACCGGATATCCTGCTTCAATCCAGGCGTCGAATCCGCCCAGAATGGGGTTGGCGCGGGAGAATCCGTTTTGCAGAAGGATGAACGCCGCACGGGCGCTCGTGTTTTCAGCCGGTCAGGTGCAATAGGTGATGTACCATGTGTCCGGATCAAGTTCGCCAAGCCAGGCTTCCACCTGGTCAACGGGAATATTGATAGCGCCAGCGACATGCTGCGCCTGGAATTGAACCTCACTCCGCGTGTCTACAATTACAGCTTCACTATTCAACTGCGCCTGATAAGCTTCTTTGGCGGTCACACGGGGGATAGCATCCTGGTTGGTGACCTCACCTGGGTTTTCAATCCGTGCTTGGCGCAGGTTTTGAGCCAGGACCAACCCGCCGATACTCAGCGCCAACACGACGATGAAGAGGATGATGGGCAGGAGGTTGTTATTCTTTTTTCTTTGCATAGGGTGACCTTTCGGTTTTTCTAATTAATTCCCAGACACACACGCTCACCTGAACCGGCGCAGTCTGAGGCTGTTGGTGACGACAAAGATACTGCTAAAGGACATGGCGCCAGCCGCCAGCATCGGGTTGAGCAATCCAATGGCAGCTGCCGGGATCAGGACCGTGTTGTAGAAAAATGCCCAAAATAAATTCTGTTTGATCGTCCGGAGTGTCCGGCGGGAAAGTGCAATGGCTTTCGGTACCCCGCGCAGGTCACCACTGATCAAAACGACCGGGGCTGATGCCATGGCAACGTCCGTGCCTGTGCCAATGGCAATGCCGATATCTGCCTGTGCCAGGGCGGGGGCATCGTTGATGCCGTCTCCGACCATGGCTACGACATGACCTTCCGCCTGGAGTTTTTTGATCTGGGAGGCTTTATCACCGGGGAGTACTTCCGCGAGGACCGTATCCACGCCAACCTGTCCGGCGATCGCCTCGGCGGTCCGCTGGTTGTCACCGGTCATCATTGCGACTCGTAGTCCCATTTTATGTAATTTTTCAATAGCTTCCAATGAGCCTTCTTTGACCGTGTCGGCTACACCGACCACACCGGCAAGTTGATCATCAACAGCAACTAAAATTGCCGTATTCGCAGCTTCTTCCAGGTGCAGGATGTCGTCATCAAGAGAAGCTGTTTCGATCCCTTGTTCCTTCATGAGCCGCCGGTTACCAACCAGAACTTTGCGCCCATCAACTTCCGCCCGGACGCCATGTCCGGCGATGGCAGAAAAGCCAAGGGGTTCGCTAAGTGTGAGCTGCCTGGCTTGTGCTTCAGCAGTGATCGCTTCGCCCAGGGGGTGCTCGCTGCCTTTTTCAGTCGAAGCTGCCAGCCGGATAAGCTCATCTTCACCTGCTTGATAGCCATTCAAGTACACTTGGGTCACGGCGGGTTGGCCGCGAGTGATCGTGCCGGTTTTATCCAGAACCACGGTTGTGATCTCGCCGGCGCGCTCCAGGCTTTCACTCTTCTTGATCAGGATACCTAACTCAGCGCCTTTACCCGTGCCGACCATCACGGCTGTAGGCGTTGCCAGCCCCATGGCGCAGGGACAGGCGATGACCAGTACTGCCACGGTGTTGATCAGTGCGCGGGTGAACAGGCTGACCGTGGCGCTTTCACCCAGGGGGACGAAGAAATACCAGACGATGAAAGTGATAGCTGCGATGCCAATCACCGCGGGGACAAAGATCGCCGAGATCTTATCCACCAGGTTCTGGATCGGTGCTTTACTGGCTTGGGCTTCTTCCACCAGTTTGATGATCTGGGCCAGGGCAGTCTCTTTGCCAATTTTTGTTGCTTCGAATTTCAGAAGCCCCAGTTTATTGATCGTGCCACCGATCACCTCCTCGCCCGGTGTCTTTTCAACGGGGAGAGATTCACCGGTCAGCATGGATTCATCCACACTCGAACGCCCATCCACGACCACACCGTCAACCGGGACCTTTTCGCCGGGGTGAACCAGCACCAGATCGCCTACTTCCACCTGGTCCACAGTAACTTCCACTTCGATCCCGTCCCGGACCACATAGGCTTTTCGAGGGCGCAGGTCCATCAGTTTCCGGATAGCGTCGCTGGCTCCGCCTTTAGCTTTTGCTTCAAAGAACTTGCCCAACTTGACTAATGTGATGATCGTGGCTGAGGTTTCGAAATATGCATGCCCCTGGATCAACCCGAGGGTGATGGGGATGGAATAAAAGTAAGCGGCGGACGTACCCAAAGCCACCAGCACATCCATATTGGCTGAGCCATTGCGAATGGATTTGAACCCGTTGGTGTAGTATTGCCAGCCCACATAGAATTGGACCGGGGTTGCCAGCGCCCAGAGCAGATAATTGAGCCATGGCAAATTGACGACTGCAGCTGGTAGAAAGTCTATATCCCGACCCATCGAGAGGATAAACAGCGGGAGAGTGAAGATGAGCCCAACGATTAAGAGTCGCCGCTGTTGGGCAATCTCCTTCTGACGGGCCTTGGCTTCTGCGTCTTCCAGCTGCAGGTCCTCTTGAAGAGTGTCAAATCCAGCAGAACGGATCGTCCGGCGCAGTTCATTTTGACTGACAATGGTGGGGACATATTTTATAAGCGCTGTTTCTGTTGCCAGGTTAACGTTGGTCTCAATCACGCCTTCTTTAGCATTGAGTGCTTTTTCAAGACGGTTTACGTCAGCAGTGCCTCCCAGGTTCTTGATGCCAAGGTTTGCCTCGCCCATCGCAATTTCATAGCCAGCTTGGTGGACGCGGTTGATGAAGTCACCCAGCGAGGCTTTATCCGGGTCGTAGCTGACGGCGGCTCGTTCTGAGGATAGATTGACGTTAGCAGATTGAACCCCGTCTACTTTTTTCAGGCTTCTTTCGACCGTTGCCACACAATTCGCACAGGTCATCCCTAAAATAGGGAGGGTCAGGTGTTTTTGATCGGTCATTGTTATTATTCTGCGACTGGGTAGTTGATTCCAGCCAGGGTATTCTTTAGTTCCTGTTCAGTGGCTGGTGCTTCAAAGGATACGGTCACCAGTTTGGTTTGCACATCCGCATCAACCTTTGAAACGCCTTCAATCTCAGACAGTTCCATGGTAATGGTATGGGCGCAATGCTTGCAGGAAATATTTGGAACAGTATATGTTACGGTATTCATGTAAGTCTCCTCTAAGACACGAGTAATGAATTAAAGTTTGTTGGCAGCATCAAACACTTCTGTAATCTCATTTAATACCCGCTGGCGTTCAACAGGGTCATCACCCTGAACGGCGCCAAGCAAGCATGTGTTGAGATGTCCATCCAGGATCCTGACGCTGACTTTGTTTAGGGCTGATTGCACCGCCTGGATCTGGCGGATGATATCAATACAGTATTGATCTTCCGCGAGCATCCGCTGGATGCCTCGGATGTGACCTTCGACAGTCTTCAACCGCTGGATATTGTCTTGCTGGTCGTGTTTCATGGGCTGCTCCTTTACCCCTCCCCAATGGGGGTGGGTTATCTGTATAAATAATACTATATTTGTCAAGTTATGTCAATTCACCGGATTTCATAAGAGATTGTTAGTGGATTTCTTGTTTGACGCCAATAAGGTGAAAGAACCCAGTATAATAAACGCTGACTTTTCACTGGAGATATCAATGAAAAAACAACAACTCGGCTTCATCTTAATGGCACTCTCGGCTGTAGGATTAGCAGTAGGTACGATCCTCATGAAATTGGTCCCACAGAACACCACCATGACTCCTGCGCATGTCGCCGTCTGGCGGTTCTCGATTGCTGCGCCTTTGATGTGGCTGATGACCGTGATCCGTCAGCCAAAATCAGGTTTTATCCCGGATCGCCCCTGGTGGTTAATTGGGTTGGGTGTGATTTATTCGTTAGCCAGTTTATTCGCCCTCCTTGCTTTGGAGCGCCTATCTTCTTCACTGTATGTCATCATTGTTTATATCTATCCCTCGCTGGTCGTTATTTATTCGCTTATCATCGGAAAATCCGTCCCTCGTTTGTGGTGGCTGGGACTCCCCATAACATTAATTGGCCTGGTGCTGACGGTGTTCGAGTTCGGACAATCCTTGCAAGTTGATCTGGTCGGTTTTTTGATCTCCGTACTCAACGGCTTTGCCATTGCTGCTTATATGATCTTGAGTGAAAAGATTTTCAAATTTGTTCGGGAGCGACAGCTGGGAACAACCTGGGTCAATACCGGGGCGATGCTGGCCGGTTTTCTCTTGATTCCCTTCATGGGTGTCAGCTCCCCGGAATCACTGGGGGGCTGGATATTATTGATCTCGCTGGGCATCTTCGGTACGCTGATACCGATCCTGGCGTTAAATAGCGGTGTGCAAATGGTGGGCGCCGCCCGCGGTTCGGTCATCGTGACCTTGCAGCCCGTGGTGGCGGTATTGATTTCTACGATCTTTCTGGGAGATATCCTCACCTTACAGCAGTGGGCTGGTGGCGCGCTGGTGATCATTGCCATTGTCCTCCTCCAGCGCAGTCCTGATAGAAATACGAAAAAAAGTGATCTATAACCCGATGAACACGCTGCAGAAACCCATCAATCCTTTTACTAAGGTGATCCTCCTGCTGGGCGCCAATGTGGCATTGATGGCTGGCGCCAGCCTTACGCCAGGTATGCCGGCGATGATGGCGGAGTTTGAGAATGTGCCGGGAGCTGGATTTTGGGTTTCGATGATCATCACGCTGCCAGCCTTGTTTGTGGTCATTGGCGGTCCGATCACTGGCTTCTTCACAGATCGATTTGGACGGAAGCCTGTGTTGGTGGTTTCCTTATTGCTGAGCGGTCTCAGCGGCAGCGCCGGATTTTTTTTGAATTCAATCGGTGCCATTCTGGTCACCCGCGCCCTGGTCGGTTTGAGTATCGCAGGCGCCACCATCGCAACCAATTCCTTGATCGCAGATTATTTCGAAGGCCAGGAACGCGCAAAATTCATGGGAATCCAGTCCGCCTTTACCGGATTGGGCGGGGTGGTGTTTCTCTCTCTGGGCGGCATCCTAGCTGATTTCAATTGGCATTACTCTTTCCTGGCTCATTTGCCGTTACTGATCCTTTTCCCTTTAGCGTTGATTTTCATTCACGAACCGGAGGAGATTGCTCGGCACGAAGAAGTGCTCGAATCGAAGTTGAAACTAAACCCAACCAAGATCTACATCTTTGCTGCAATTTTGCTGGGTCAATTTTCATTTGTGACGGTGCCAATTTTCCTAGCTTATTATCTGACGGCATTGTTGGGGGTCGGGGGGACAGAAGTCGGTCTCATCGGCGCAGCATCTGGCTTATTCTCATTCTTTGCAGGGTTACTCTATGAACGCATCAGCCGGCGGATTCGCTACCGTGAGATGGCAATCTTTAGCTTTTTCCTGTCCGGTTGTGGTTTTATGGCTTTAGGTCTGGCGAAATCCTGGTCATTGGTCATAATTGGCGAATTGATCATCGGTTTCAGTATGGGATTGATTGTCTCCAACCTCACCACCTGGCTGGCGAGCGAAGTGAGTCCGCAAGTGCGAGGCAGGGCGAATGGGATTTTCTTCACGATGATGTTTCTGGGGCAATTCTTTGCCTCGATCGTCTACACACCGATTGTCAATGCCACCAGCCTGGATTTTGCTTATATTCTCAGTGCGGTAATTATTATACTCACCGGGCTAGCTGGGTTATTCCTGCGAAGAGATATTTCTCAGCAACAACAATGAAAGATCATCAATGACCCAACCCAAATCAAAGCCTTCGCTGATGACCCAGATAACCCTACTATTGCTCAGTTCGCTGGTCGTCATGTCCGGAGCCAGTCTGAGTTCTACCTTGCCAACCATCCAGGAGAACTTCAGATCCGTGCCCAATGCAGGATTCTGGGTGCGAATGGTATTGACCACACCGGCGCTCTTCATCGTGATCTTTGCACCTTTGGCGGGTGCCCTGATCGATCGGATCGGGCGGAAAAGACTGCTGATTGCTGGGGTTGCGCTGTATGGCGTTGCCGGCACTTTCGGATTCTATATCGGTTCCCTGTGGGGGATCTTGGCAGGGCGGGCGGTTATCGGAGTGGCGATTGCGATCATCTTCACTGCCACAACTGCGCTGATCGCAGACTATTATCAGGGTCCCGCAAGAGCCCGATTTTTGGGTTTGCAGGCAGGGTTTATGTCCACATGCGGGGTGTTATTCCATCCGATTGGTGGCGCACTGGCAGATATCAAATGGAATGTCACTTTCTTAATCTATGCTACGGCGTTTCTTTTCGTGCCTCTGGCGATCATTTTCCTCTATGAACCCGAATTCAGGTCGCGTGAGCAAGTTGCCAGCCATAACGGCCGGCGATTGGCGCAGGTTGTTCCGGTTTTGTTATTAGCCGTGGTTTTTGGCTTGACTCACATCGGGCAGATTATTTTTTATACAATCTCGGTCCAGTTGCCTTTCTATCTGCAAATGCTGGATATCCGTTCAGCTGGCACGATTGGTTTATTCACCGGGTTTTCCAGTTTGATGATGGGCTTGGCTGGTCTCAGCTACGGATGGGTTAAGAACCGCCTTTCCTATCCGCAGATCGTGAGCCTGTGCTTTGGGTTGATCTCAATGGGATACCTCATCATCGGGTTGTCTGGTCGTTTTACAACTTTGTTGCTCGGCTTGTTCCTGGCAGGAACCGGCTTGGGTTTGAACAATCCCAACCTGGTATCCTGGCTGGTCGATCAGACACCAGAAGATATGCGTGGGCGCGCCCTTGGCGTCCGGCTGACGTTCAATTACCTCGGGCAATTTCTGTCGCCGATCCTGTTTCAACCCTTGATCGTGGCGGGAGGCGTCCCGGCTGCTTATGTCGCCGCTGCAGGTTTGGGAGGGGCGGTCATGGTTGTCACTCTGCTTGTCAGCGGTGTGAGAGCCAGATCATCATCGGAATAACAGGTTGTATTTCTGGTAGAATCTACGCCATAGAGCAGAAAGGAATGATGGATGGATAAGAAAGTTATCCTGGGGGGCGTTGTCGGGGCGATTGTGATCCTGGCTTTTGCATTTTCAATATTGCTGATTATCAACAGTTTCTTTCCGGGGCTCATTTCCGGGGCTAATAATCTGCTGATCGGCCTGATCCCATTCTTGTTGGCGCCGGTAGCGGGAGGGTTTCTGGCTGGTTTGATTGGCAGGCAGGACCCGCTGAAATCCGGCTTAATGGCAGGGGTCATTGCCAGTCTGATTGTTTTTATCGCCTGGCTGGTTATTGCCGGGCTGTCACTGGAAACGATCCTGAGCGGTTTGGTGATCGTCTTCGTTTGGGTTGTCCTGGCAAGGATCGCTGCTGGATTTGCCCAGCCACGGTTGAAATCCTGAAGCCATTTCCGATATTCTTATAAAAATGGGTGGGATTTTAACAAAAATCCAATAATCAGGGACTAAAATAAGAACTTATAAGATGTGATCAGCAAGCGCATCTTCTTCTCCTTTTCTATTGAACAAACCCTCCCGGTGTTGAGCTGGGAGGGTTGTTCATTAAAATAATGAAATTTTGTGGGGATAGGGATGTTACTACCGGCCGCGATAAGCGGGCACCGGGATTACAACCACATGGCAAATCCGATGATCCTGCATGCGGCTGTAGAGCCGCGGATCCAGTTCTTCCGGTGTACTGGATGTGGTAATGACGGTGGGAAGTTCTGCGTTATAGCGATAATTGAAGAGTTGGTATAGCTTCTCTCGTGCCCAGGGTGTTGCCGATTGGGTACCCAGGTCGTCAAGAATCAACAGACGGGAAGTCCTGACTTCCTCAAACCGCCGATCAAGTGAGACGGCGCTGTTGGGGCTGAAAGTTGCCCGCAGATGGTCAAGCAGGTCCGGAACGCCCACCATCAAGGGTGGGAACCCCATCCCTGCTTGGTAATTACCAATTGCAGCAGCCAGATGGGTCTTACCTGATCCATAGGGCCCCGTGAGCAGGAGCCAGCCATGGGGGTGTTCGGCGAAATCCCGGGCGGCTTCAAAGGCATTCTTTAAATCCTGCAGATTATCTATCGGGATTTTTTCATTCTGGCGCAGACTGAAATTGCCAAAGGTCTGCCGGCTGTGCAGGGCAAGCGTGGAGAGTTCAGGATGCCCTGTGTCGTCAGTAGGGTTGCGGTAATCAGGCGCCAGGATCTTGACGACAGTCACCAGGTTCGGGTCCTGCAAGCGGGACCGGATCCGCCCTTCAAAGTCATTGATGAGTATGTTGCTGGTTACAACAGTCGGCAGGTGGTTGACATACCGGTGGTTCATGATCTGGTAGATCTTCTCTTGCGCCCAGGGGGTGGCGTTCTGTGTGCCGAAGTCATCCAGGACCAGCAAGGGACTCTCTCGGATCTCTTCAAAGCGATCTTCAAAACTCATATCAATGCCGGAATAGGCATACCGGAGCCAGTCGAGGAGGTCGGGTACTGTGAGGAACAGGGTGGAGACGCCAACCTCAATGGCATAGTTGGCGATAGCGGCTGCCAGGTGGGTCTTTCCGCAGCCAAACCTACCCATCAGGAGGAGCCAGCCTTCCCGGTTTTCCGCGAAATTTCGCGCCTGGTTGTAGGCATTTTCCAGGGAATCCGCCTGGAGCTGGCCCAAACCCACACGGCCGCGTTTTTCGAAATTGTCGAACTGAAGCTCCTTCAGGGCATCCAGGCTGCTCATGCGGAACAAACGAGTGCGGGCGGACTGGGTGATCTCCTCAGAGCGGCAGGAGCAGGGGACGATCTTGCCGAAGTCCGGATGATCTATGGGCAGGTCGCGGCGGAGATAGCCGATCCCGCCGCAGATGGGGCAGTCTGGATCGCCGGGCATTCTCACCTGGCGGATGGGACCTTCTTTGTTTTGATGCTCAGTCACGCCCGAGCCAGCTTTCTCGGTAGCTGCCCGGATCTTGCGAATCGTCTCGTCGATTTTGCTCATTTCCACGTCCTTCTTTTTGCCAACGTTCTAAAATCGCCTGGACATATTTCCAGTTCCGTGCGTTGCGGGTGACGGCGATGAGGATCGCCTCTTCGATCCAGGGCAGCGGATAATCAGCTTCGTCTGCTTTGAGGACCTCCGCCATCATCGGGGTGATGGGACCGATGTTCTCTTCGTATAGTTTAAAGATATTCGGTTGTTCGCCGGTCAGGTGAATCGGCTTACGATCCGAGTCCGATTCCTGCCATTGACCTGTATCAATAGCGTGAACAGCGGCGCGGCCCTGGGGACTGTTGATGAAATAATAGGTTTCGTCCATCCAGGCAAGTTCTGCTTTCAGCACGACTCCAAGTTCAACCAGGCAAGTTAATGCATGCTCCAATTGTTCCTTACTGCCGGTCATCCGCACCAGGGCGGGGTCAGAAGCCATGTCCGCCAAACGAAAATACCGGATCTTGCTTTGCTGTTGTTCCAAATGCCAGAACATATAAAGCAGCAGTCGTAATTGGGAGAGGTCTTCAATGACAGGCAGGAGCTGGGTGAAAAAGGTTTCCGGCAGGCGGACTAATTCCAGACTATCTTCAGAAAAACCATCAAACCGGGTTGGTTCATCCGTGGTCACGGTTCGTCTCCTTCTCAGCCTTCCGGTTGAGGCTCTCTGGCTGCGTTTTCAAACTTTGCCAGTTCTTCTATGAAAACCAAACCGATCCCGCTGTGGGTGGGGCCGTTGCGGTGTTTGGCGACGATCATTTCCGCCTTGTTCCGCTCTTCCTGTTTTTCGCTCAGGGGATTACGGTGGATGAACATCACAATGTCAGAATCCTGTTCCAATGAACCAGATTCGCGCAGGTCAGAAAGCTGCGGCTTTTTATCCGGCCGGTGTTCCACCGCGCGGGAAAGCTGGGCAGCGGTCAATACGGGGACATTCAATTCCCGCGCCAGCACTTTGAGATTGCGGGAGATGTTAGATACCTCCTGGACACGGTTGTCTGTCCGGTGATCGCCGGTCATTAACTGCAGATAGTCCACGATGATCAGGTCAAGACCAAATTCAAGGTGGAGCCGGCGGCATTTGGTTCGAAGAGATAGGGGGGTGATGGCGGGGGTATCATCCAGAAAGATCATTGCCCGGTCGTAAGAGTCCAGAGACTGGAAAAAGATATCCCACTCATTGTCATTCAGGCGTCCGGAACGGAGACGCTGGGTGTCGATGCGGGTATCCATAGCGATCATACGCTGCAGAAGCTGTTCGTTGGACATCTCCATTGAGAACATTGCCACGTGTTTCTTATGGACCAGAGCGGCATTGCGCATGGTCCCCAGCAAAAACCCAGTCTTACCCATGCCAGGTCGCCCCGCCACAATCAGGAAGTCTGATTTTTGCAGGCCGCCGAGGAGGTTATCAATGTCAATCAGCCCGGTTGGCACGCCAAAGATCTCGTCTGAGCGGCTGGCGAGTTCATCAATCCGGTCATAATAGTCCCGGACGACTTCCCGGATGGGGACCAGGTCCCGTTTGATGCGGCGTTCACTGACGTTGAAGATCGCTTTTTCCGCCTCATCAACCACCGTGTCAATTGCCTGGTCCTGATGATAAGCCAGCCGGGCGATCTCATTGGCGGCTTCCAGCATCCGTCGACGGATGGCATTCTGTTCAATGATCTGACCATAGGATTCAGCATGGAAGGCGTTGGGCGCGCGATTGATCAGGGACATCAGGTAAGCCTGACCACCAACTTCATCCAGCTGTCCCCGATTGGATAGGGTTTCCGTAACGGTCACCAGATCGATCGGTTGCCGGGTCTCACTGAGGTGGCGGAACGCTTCCCAGAGCCATTGGTTGCGCACGATAAAGAAATCTTCTGTGTTCAAGAATTGGGAGACGTCCAGAAAGACCTCCTGATTGATCAGCACAGCGCCGATCAAAGCTTCCTCGGCTTCGCGGTTGCTGGGGAGAGTCAGGGCTTCGGATAGGGTATTATCATTGAGATTAAAATCGTCACTCATGGGTCTCAAATCGTTAAACTGATTATAAACATTTCATGATTATTATTATTGTATAAAAAACCGGGATCCAGTTTCAACTGAAGTCTCCCGGTTATTATAACCCTAGTTAGGATAAGGAAGACTTAGTTATCGTCTTCATCATTGTCTGAGTCTGCGTTCAGGTCATCAATGTTAAAGTTTTGGAGGAAATCTTCAAATACATCAAGGTCTTGCTCTTCCAAGTCACCCATCTCCTCGTCGTCGTGTCCCTCTGCTTCCCTTTCGGAGATATCCTCTTCTGGGATGATCCCGGCTTGGTGCATCACATCTTCGGAAACGAGGACCGGCACCTGGCTACGGGCTGCCAGGGCGAGCGCGTCGGATGGGCGGCAATCGACCTGTCGGCGCTCTCCGTCCACTTCTATGATCAAGTTCCCATAGAAGACGTCATCGGAAAGGGAAACGACCTCCACCTGGATCAAACGGGCATTCAAAGATTGGATCAAGGTCTTGAGCAAATCGTGAGTCTGGGGCCTGGCAACCTGGATTTCCTGCAAAGCGATGGTGATCGCTTCCGCTTCATAGAGACCGATCCAGATTGGCAGGTAGCGTTCCTGATCCTTTTCTTTAAGGATTACGATTCGTTGTTGGTTGGTCAGGCTGACGCGAACGCTGTCGATTTCGACCTCGATCATTTTTGACATAGGACTCTCCTACAATAGACTTAGCTGATTTGATTCTAACACGGGCTATACCAGGGCGCAACTGAATCAATCTCAGAATGGCTACGATTTTTTAAGGTTTTCGAGTATAATCGAAACAGGTACACTTTAGTATGTCTAGACATTATTATCGGTTTGATCTCTTATTGTTGCCATTTCTTTGCAACCGAGTTATTTCGGGTCTTGAAAAGCCCTTCGATTTCTGGGGAACCCGAATTTTCACTGCACATCAATTACCATCGCTGCCAGCAAACCTTCTCCGGTCATGAGACTTTCCGGAGAGTGAACCGTTAATTAAATTGATATGGAAGCGGGAAGGAAATTATCTTGAAGCAAGACAACTCATTGGCCGTCTTATTGATTGAGGGCAGGCGAGGTGATCACCCCTCATTTTCAAAGGAACTTGATAAGAAAGGCTTTGAAGTATCCCGGGCACCGAGTGGTAGTGCCGGGTTGGAAATCATTGATTCAATTGACCCCAAAGTGGTTGTGGTTGATGCAGCTTCATTGCGAACCAGCGGTGTGCGGATTTGCCAGTCCTTTCGAAAAACGGATGGTAAGTTACCTATCATTTTAATCATTGACAAGAAGATTTCGATCCCGGAAGATGTCGATGCCAACCTGGTTCTGAGATTGCCTTTCACAGTTCAAAAGTTGATCAATCGCTTACGAGCTTATCAAGCCACTGATGGTAAATACGTTATGGAAATGGGTCCGATCGAACTTAACACCCGCACCCAGCTTGTGACCTGTCATGAACAGCGAACCAAACTGACCCCCCGGTTGGTCAAAATCCTCGAGATGCTGATGAATAACCACGGAGAGATTGTCGAGCGGGATCCCCTTTTCAAAACAGTTTGGGAGACCGATTACACGGGTGACACCCGCACACTGGATGTCCATATCAGCTGGCTCCGCCAAGCGATTGAAGAAGATCCTCGCCACCCCCGGCTGATCAAAACCGTGAGGGGTGTGGGTTATATTTTAGATCTGTAAACATTACAAAGCAGATTCTTTTTAAACGGCGGATATACCCCTGTGGGGGTTTTTTGTGTCTGGATTATCCCTGCAACTTTACAAAGTGCACCCTTTGAGTAGAATTTAATCAGATTTACTTGAGAGTCGAAATAGGAAAAACATGAAATCAAAAAGAACCAAAACTATTATTCTTAGTTGTGTTGTCGTTTTGATAGTCGCCTGTGTCTGTTTGGTATTGATTGCCATCAGTGGTGTGGGTGTTTCTTTGATTTGGCCTTTTGGTGTTACCCAGGAGGTAACAGTTCCAACTCCTTACCAGGCTACCCTGGAGTTGCCCCAAACAACCGAGAGTCCAGAAGCCACACCCAAGACTGAGCTCCCGGCTGACCTAGTAGAGGCGATGACGCTAATTGAAGAGCAGGTTTCACAAATCCGCGCTTTGAACGCAACAGGACCGGTAGAACGGACATTGATATCTGCAGCAGAATTGGAAGAAATTGTGGCTGAGGACTTCTTCTCTGATTATTCCGACCAGGATGCCCGGCAGGACATCCTGATCCTTTCGGCATTAGGATTGCTCCCAAAAGACTTTGATTTGAAACAATTTTATAATGAGTTATACGGCGAGCAAATCGCTGGTTTCTATGATGATGAAGAAGAAGCCATGTATATTGTCCAGGGGATGGGCTTCGGAGGATCTGAAAAACTCACGTATGCACACGAATTTACGCATGTCTTGCAAGACCAGGTCTATGGACTTGATGAGGGATTGCAATTGAACGATGAATCCTGTGAAGCTGATTCTGAACGGTGTGCGGCTGTCCAGGCGTTGATCGAAGGTGATGCTACCATGACAGAATTACTTTGGTTCCAGTCCTATGCCACCCAGGAAGATTATGAAGACCTGGTGCAGGTCTATGAAAATTTCGAGTCGCCGGTATTTGATTCAGCACCCCCTTACATAGCTGCTGACCTGTATTTCTCGTATGAAAAGGGGCAGGTTTTCGTCCAGCTTCTCTATAACGAGGGTGGTTTTGGCGCGGTGGATGATGCTTTCGAAAATGTGCCAGTATCCACAGAGCAGATCCTGCATCCAGAGCGTTATCCGCATGATGCGCCGGTAACTGTTTCTTTGCCAGATTTTAGTGATGCCCTTGGTGAGGGGTGGACCCTGATCGATCAAAATGTGATGGGCGAATGGTATACTTTCCTAATTCTCAATAAAGCCTACGATGAAGTGCACCAACTCGATGAAACTTTCGCCAGTACAGCAACGGAAGGTTGGGGCGGGGATTCGTATGCTTTCTATCTCAATGAGGGTACTGATGAGGTGGTCTTTATCCTGGACACCGTTTGGGATACCGTTGCTGATGCTGATGAGTTTGCTGCGGCTTTCCTTAGCTACGCAAATTTGCGTTGGGAATCCATTGGCTCCGAAATCATGGATTCACCCACCTGGGTAGGGCTGGATGGGATGGTGGTCTTCGTACAGAATGGTGATCGTTCCGTGTGGGTGATGGCGCCGACCCAATTGAATGTCGAGTCGATCCTTTCCGAGCTGCAATGACCAAAGAGCATGTCGTTTTAAGCGGGATCGATTCTGCGCGGGTGCGCGGTTTGCTCTTTGATGTGGATGGCACCCTGAGCAACACCGATGACCAGATGGTCGATCGGTTCAGTCGCATCCTGGAACCGGTATCCTGGTTGTTTCGAGACCATAGTCCGCGCCGGTTTGCCCGTTGGGTCATCATGGCGATTGAGACACCGACAAACATCATTTATAGGCTTGCCGATCGATTCGGGATTGACCGACCCTTATTAAATTTCTATAACAGGCTCTCGAGAAAACGACGGGCGCAAAAAGCGAAGCATGACCGGTTTTGGATCATACCCGGGATCAGAGAGATGCTGGAAAGTTTTAAGGGTCGCTATCCCATGGCTGTGGTCAGTGCCAGGGATGCTGAAACAACGACCTTTTTTCTTGAGCATTTCGGTTTACTCTCATATTTTGATGCGGTTGTCACTGCTCATATCTGTGAGCACACCAAACCCTTTCCGGACCCGGTGATCTATGCCGCAGACCAACTGGGGTTGAAACCTGAGGAATGTTTGATGATTGGGGATACGATCATGGATGTCTATGCCGGGAAGTCTGCCGGGGCACAGACAGTTGCTGTATTGTGCGGGTTTGGAACCCAACGTGAACTTAGTCGGGCTGGTGCGAATTTGATCCTTGCTAAAACACCAGATTTAGAGGAGATCTTAGCAGGCTGAGATGAGGTGTTGCGATAGCTCATAATGCGAATCAACATTATCCACGCAACCGGTTCATCCGGGGGATAGCCAAAGGCTTGATTGATTTGATCATGCCGATGGTGACAGATGCCCAAATTGAAGGTCAGCCGAATATTCCTGATACAGGTCCGTTGCTGATCGTTTGTAACCACTTTCATATTGCCGATCCAGTGATAGTGATCGGTGCACTCCCCTGGCCTCCTGAATTTCTAGGCGATGCAGAGATGACCAATATCCCCAAAATTTCCAAGATTTTCCCGGCGCTTTATGCCCCATATCGGATTTCACCTGGTACACCGAATTATGAATCCTTAAAGGCGGGTGAAGCTGTGTTGAACGAAGGTGGGGTCCTGGGCATCTTCCCTGAAGGACGACCCCATCCCGCGCCACTTCTCCCCGCCCAACCCGGTGCAGCTCTGTTGGCATTAAGAACCGGCACGCCGATCCTGCCTATGAGTCTGATCAGTGAAGATGATTGGGATATTTTTGGTGTTGTGTGGCGGGAAGGCCGGCGGATGCGGCTCACCTGCCGGATTGGGGAAGTGTTTGGTCCCCTGACATGCGAGAATCCTGTCCGCCCCAGCCGGGAGTCGCTTTTATTCGCGCAGCAGAGGATCACCTCTGAGATTGCCAAATTACTTCCGAATATATTTGCGGGCAAAATGGCTTAATCTTTCGAACGACGTTTAGCAGATTGGATCGGATATAATCAGTAAGATGGCATTTCCCCGCAGCTTGCTGCGGGGATAAGGATTTCAAGGATTTTAGCTTTACTAAATTGCGCTTCCTCTTCTTCTCAACGGCAAAGAAGCTGAAGGCATTGCCACAAGCTAACACGAACAGAAAAGATCTGGAGCAATTCTTTATGACCGACGCTGATATGATCCAAGAATACATAAAAAAATACCCCTGGCCCAGGAGGCGATTCATCCGTGGCATCTTACGCGCCGGGGTCAATGTGGTGGCAGCCATTCTGACCCGCTGGGAAGTCAGCGGTAAGGAGAATGTCCCTGAAAAGGGTCCACTGCTGATCGTTAGCAACCACTTTAGTTTTCTGGATACGGTAGCACCCATCCACAGTACCAGGTGGCCGTTGGAATTCATCGGAGATTTCCAAATGCCTAATGCACCGAGTATCATGCGGGTGTTCCCGAATACCTGGCAAACACTTAAGATCGAGCAGGGCACGCCCAACTTTGAAGCATTAAATGCTTCTGAAGCCATCCTGGCACAGGATGGCGTGCTGGTGATCTACCCTGAAGGGCATGTACATACCGGTCCATTACACAAAGCGCTGCCCGGCGCGGCATATATGGCGCTGCGCACCGGCGTACCGATCTTGCCGATGGGGACCATCAGTGATAACGATTGGAAACTGTTTAAGACCCTGACTGAAAAGAAACGCCGTTTGGGGATCAGGACTAAAATTGGCGAAATTTTCGAGCTTTTGAAGAGCAATAATCCGAATCGACCCAGCCGTCAGGAGATTCGGGATGCAGAGAGGTTGATCATGACCAGGATTGCAGCACTCCTGCCCAAAGAATACCGGGGCGATTTTGACCCTGAAACGATTTGACCACTAATTCCTAAGCATGATAGTGAGGCTGTATTTTTTCAGCCTCTTTTCAAAAGAGTCAGCAGGTCGTGACCTTATTACAGATCACAAAGGATAAGTTCTGATGCTTTTTTGATATTCACAACCTATACTTGATACGATAGGATGAATTAAAAGGAATTATTTATGGAATACAAAGATTATTACGACACCTTAGGCGTCAGCAAAACTGCAAGCCAGGACGAAATCAAAAAAGCTTATCGTAAGCTCGCCCGGAAATATCACCCGGATGTCAATCCGGATGATCCCAACGCGGAAGAAAAATTCAAGGAAATCAACGAAGCTTATCAGGTGCTCTCGGATGAAGAAAAGCGGCAGAAATTCGATCGCTTTGGATCCCAATGGAAGCAATACCAGCAGACCGGCGGGCGACCGGAAGACTTTGACTGGTCTCAATGGGCTACACAGGGACAACGGGGTGGCACCCAATACCGCACGGTTAGCCAGGAAGACCTTGAGCAGATGTTTGGCGGCGGCCTGGGCGGTTTCTCCGATTTCTTTGAAACCCTGTTTGGCGGCATGGGAGGGAGCAGGACAGCCCGCCGGACATCACCCAGAGCCAGTGCACAGGACCTGCAGCGCGGACAGGATATTGATCATCCTGTTGAAATCTCGCTGGAGGAAGCCTTTAACGGCGCAACCCGGATCCTGACTTATGAAGACGGGCGCCGGATTGAAGCGAAGATCCCCCCCGGTGTAAAGACTGGCTCAAAGATCCGCCTGAGTGGACAGGGTGCGGGAGGCGCGCGGGGATCGGGTGACCTGTATCTCAAAGTTACTGTGAAACACCATCCCAAATACGAACGCGATGGCGATGACCTGCGGATAGGCTTGCCGGTTGATTTCTTTACTGCTCTACTGGGAGGTGAGGTCAAAGTCACAACAATTGATAAAACTGTTGAATTGACCATTCCGCCTGAAACGGATTCGGGTAAAACATTCCGGTTGAAGGGCTTGGGGATGCCGAAATTGAACAACCCCAAAAAACGGGGGGATTTGTTTGCGACAGTTGAGGTTCAGGTGCCGAAGAATTTGACCGCAGAGCAGAAGAAAAAATTCAAGGAATTACAACAGGCGATAAGTTGACAAGATCAACCCCCCAGAGTTTAGAAAACTCCGGGGGCTTGTGAAGTAACAGATAAAAACAGCCCTCAGTAAGTGCTAACGAGGGCTTTTCGCTTATTCGTATTTCAAAGATAACTTACTTTTCTCCATCCTCCCGGAATTGGAGCGACCAGAGATGATGGTAAAGCCCCTGCTTTCCCATCAGTACCTCGTGGGACCCTTCTTCGACGATTTGCCCTTCTTCCAATACCAGGATGCGGTCAGCATTCTTGATGGTTGAAAGGCGATGGGCAATCACGAAAGTGGTCCGGTTCTTCATCAGCACTTCCAGTGCTTTTTGGACCATTTGCTCAGATTCAGAATCAAGCGCGGACGTTGCTTCATCCAGGATCAAGATACGGGGGTCTTTGAGGAGGGCGCGGGCAATGGCGATCCGCTGGCGTTGGCCGGCTGAAAGTTTGACGCCCCTTTCCCCAACCTCGCTCTTATACCCCTTCGGCAGGGCTTTTATGAAGTCATGGGCATAGGCGGCTTTGGCGGCGTTAATGACCTCTTGTCTGAGCATCTCTGGTTTCCCATAGGCAATATTTTCACCAACAGAGCCGCCAAAGAGGAAGGTCTCCTGCGGGACCAGTCCGACCTGCGAGCGGAGGCTCTGCAGGGTAACATCGGTCAACCGGTGTCCATCGATCTCGATCCAACCCTCTAAAGGGTCAAAAAAGCGGGGGATGAGGTTGACCATGGTCGTCTTACCGACTCCGCTGGGGCCGACCAGGGCAACCACCTCTGAGGGGTTGACGACCAAATCAATATCCTTCAGGACCAGGTCGTCCGGTTTATAACCAAAGCTGACATTATGGAATATCACCTGCCCATCGATTGGTGGCATTTCTTCTGCTTCTTCAGCCTGCTCCGGTTCAGAAGGGGTTTCCATGATCTCGAAGATGCGGGTTGCTGCTCCAATCCCTTCCCGGATCTGGGTATAGACGCCGGCAAACTCGCCCAGGGGGGCGGCTACCATGATCATATAGAACAGGAAGGCGACCAATTCACCTGGCGTCAGGGTCTGGTTGAGCACAAACTGTCCGCCAATCCACATGATGGCTGTGACCGCCATGAATCCCAGCAAGCTTACCAGAGGGATGAATGCTGCGCGCAGCCTGGTGCGGTCCATGGTGGTGTCAAAGGTCTTTTCAATCCGTTCCTTGAAGCGTTTTTCCTCATAAAGTTCCTGAGTGAAGGATTTAACGATGCGGATGCCGGAGATCGATTCCTCCAAAGCGGAAATAGCGCTGGCAAGACGGTCCTGGATCAGGGTGGAGAGTTTTTCGACCCGGCGACCGAAGAAGATGGCTAAGAAGATCAGCGGTGGAACGATGACAAAGATCATCAATGTAAGCTGCCAGTGCATGAGCGCCATCAGGGTGATTCCTCCGATGATCGTTACGATCTGGCGCAGCATCGAGATGGGCGTTTCCGTAAGGACGGCTTGCAGGGTGGTGACGTCATTGGTCACCCTGGAGACGATCTCGCCGACCCGGCTTTCTTTAAAAAAACGGAGAGGGAGATAAAGCAGGTGCTGCTGGATCGCCAGGCGTAAGTCAGCAATCACTCGTTGGCCGAGGAAGTGCAATAAATAATTTTGCCCATAACCGATCAATGCCTGTAAGATGAACAATCCGAACATTATCAGGGTCATCTGGTTCAGATCGGTCCGGGAATAGGTGACAAACACCGAATCCACGAGATAACGGGCTGCATAAGGCATTGCCAGGCTGATCAAGCTCCAGATGGTCAGAGCAACGGCAGCCAGGACCATCTGTTTCCAGTAGGGGGCAACAAATTTATACAGTCTTCTTAATTGCTCCATGATTTCCTTCCTTTTTTTATAATAACATGATTCAGCAAAATCCAAAAATGACCGGGAGGCAGTCTAAGGTCGGGATTTGGATGTTAGAATTTAAGCAATAGTGCAGATGAAATAAGTTTTGCAGATGGGAGTGACTGATCCATGCCTGAAATTACCGTATTTCCGGATAAGGAGGCATTTTATGATGCTGCTGTTGACCTGTTTATCAACCAGGCGCAGGAAAGCATTGAGAAACAAGACCGGTTTACTGCAGCGCTCTCAGGTGGGGGTACCCCTGAACCGGTTTATGCCGCCTTGGGGGCAGAGCAAAACCGGGAAAGGGTGAACTGGTTGAAAGTCCATCTCTTTTGGGGTGATGAACGGCATGTTCCCCCCACTGATCCCGATTCGAACTACAGGATGGTCAAGGAGGCTCTACTGGATAAGGTGCCCATACCTGATGAGAATGTCCACCGGGTGCCTGCTGAGATGGACGTGCGACTGGCAGCTTTCAGTTATGAGGAGGAATTGCGGGGTTTCTTTAAAGGAGAATGGCCCCGGTTCAATCTTGTATTGCTAGGGATGGGGGTTGATGGACATACGGCTTCGCTCTTTCCACATTCCGCCGGACTGAATGAGGAAAATCGCTGGTTCATTGCCAACTATGCCCCGGAACGAGAGACATGGCGGCTGACATTGACGAAAAACGCGATCAATGCTGCAAAGCTGGTGGTCGTGCTCGTCCACGGAGACTCTAAAGCTCAAATGATAAATGATGTATTAACTGGACCCAATCTCCCGCAGGAAAAACCCATCCAGTTGATTTCACCTGAAGATGGGAAATTGGTTTGGCTGCTGGATAGTGAGGCTGCCAGCCTGTTGCCTTCGAAGCTCATATCATAGAATGAAATTTTGGACAAACTCTAATCTCCATTTTCGGAGTAACGATAAAATTCCAGATAACATCCCGAATCAATATGCTCGAGGTTGTTGAGATATGACCAGATCCCTGGCGGTTCGGTGCCGAAACCCGGTGTGAACGCGATGATATCACCCTCCCTTACCGCCTGATAGACCTCACCCCCGGGTTGGTATGCTTCGGTTTCCAGGATGAGGTGGCGGCAACGCTGACCTGTCAGGAAGAAAAAATATTCACAGTTATTGGTATAGAAACATGCGTCCGGAAGATCTTCCACAATTTCGATGACTTCATTCCCACAGTCATTTTTCCGGTCGGTATAGTGGCGGAAGGCTAAGGGGGGATCACTGATAAAATCTGAGGAATCGATCACGTAAAGCTGCAACCCAACCAGAACCACGAACAGGATGATCACTTTTGGGAACAGGAAAGGCTGTTTCCAGTACACGTTCAACAGCTTCCCTAGCAAGATCAAAAGAATCAGCAAAATAGGGATCATGTATCGGGTGAGCCCAGATTCGGTTTGGTTGGGAGTAAAGAGGATGGTGTTGAGAACGACCACCGTAAGGTAAACGGGAATGGATAGGACTAGGAGGGTCACTACGGAGTTGTTTTTCTCACTGGCTGAGAGCTGTTTGCGGAAGACCAGCCATCCAATAATCAGTAGGAGCAACACACCCAGGGTAACAAACAGGGCGTTGAAGCGTTGATGGGGAAGGTTAAAGTAGGTTTTCCATTTGAACCACGAGGAAACTTCAGCACCGATGATCTCCCAATATTCATGCGGGAAGGATGCAACAGTTAATCCACGGGATTCAGAGATCCTGCCCGCCACCAGGCTGTTACGAATGAAGAAAGCGGCTGGCTGGATGAGGGCAGTGACTGCCAGCAAGGCAGCATCACGCAGTCTCCGGCTGAACTTATCTTCTTGATAGATTAGAATCCCCAATACCATAACGGGGACAAAGGCGATCCCGGCCAGTCGTGTATTGGTCATAATGCCTGCAACCACGCCGATAAGGATGGGCTTCCATACGGTGGGTCTCTTGATATGCCAGAACCAGAGCAAAACTGTGACCAGCAGGAGCACCAGGAATAGGGGTTCGCTCATGACCCAGGCATAAATGGTGAGGATGGGTGGCGCCATGACCAGGAATGCAGTGACCCAGAAGGCTGGCATGACTTTATGTGTTATTTTAAACACGATCCATCCGGTAAGGATCACTGTCAGGACCAAAAGTATGGTATTGAGATACCTCGCGAATTGTTCCAGGTTTGCTCCTATCCAGATACCGGGCAGGAGAACCGAAGAATAAACTGGTGGAAAGCCGGTCATGACCACCGGGTCACCTTCGGCAATATGGCGGACATAACCAGACCCGGCAGCCATATTCCTGGCGCCTTCCAGATAGTGCACCGAATCTCCGGAGATTCCCATGCCCGGAGCGGTGAGATGGATCTGGCTGGCGGCGGCTAAAATGGCGATGATACCGATCAGGATCCAAAATGTCCATCGGCTAAGGTTAACTGTTTTCAGGGTATTTCCAACTATGACCAACCAATGTTTTAGGGCAGGGAATATTTTGATTTCCAGATCACCACAAGCGCTCAGAAGTTGAACCTGCCTGTAAGCCAAGAATGCTGTTGCCGGGAGGAAGAATAACAGGAACCAGAAGGGAATGAAGTCCGGAAAACCGATCTCGATTAACACCATAGCAAGGGCAATGCAAATAAGGGAGTCAACCCAGACCCTGATCCATTCTCTATCCGCTTTAGTGATATTCATCTTTTGACGAACCCTCAGTACAATCCAGGCTACTATTGCAATGAATGAAGCGAGGGAAATGAAATCAGCAACGGGCAGAAGCGCTCCCAGAACAGTCCAAAACAGGTCGGGGTCACCCCAGGTATACCCGGGTAAGGATATTTTTGACAGCCCGGTCTCGGAGTCAACAAATGCACGCCATCCATTGATCCGAAGTACTTCCCCATCCCGGACTGATGCAGGGTTAAAGGTGTGTGAAGTACCATCCCAGGTCAAGATCATATCGCCAGAGTCAGCTGTGAATGAGAGTGTTAGACCCCCGGTTTGACCGCGACGATAACTGAGGTTACTTCCAGGAGTTAGGCGAAATCCCACTTCCGCGAAATCAGTCACGCCCTCACCGGTCTGAAACTCTTCTCTTGGGATAAGGTTGTCGTCCGGTGAGTAAACAGCAACGAGTTTTACATCAGAATCAAGCGCTATGATCTCCAATTGGTGGGTTGTTCGAAAAGGGACCGACCGGTAGGGTGCGATCAGGAAGATCAACGCTGTCAGGGCGAAGGTGGCGAGTAAGAGCCAGGATTTTGTCTTTCCCTGAGGATGCCAGGAGAAAAAACGCATGAATAAATAAGTGGCGAGAAGAGCGAAATTCAATCCGAGGCCAACCATCACCACTATTTTTAACCAGAGTGGGACGACAAAAAGCAGTCCAATCCGGGTTGAAAAGCTATAAGCCCAGAGGCTCCCCAAAAGAATGGCAAGCAACAAAGGTATTATTTTTTGAGTTTTTTTCATCTATTTCCGCGTCCCTGTTCGAGGTTGACCTGATAATTATATCGTAAGGAAGGTGAGTTTATGAGAAAACGCTAAGATTAGACCTCCTTGACTGTCATTATTTGAGAGTGTTATTATTCTAATATGTATTTACGAGGCAGTAAGTGGTCAATGAATAAACGTCGGCGGCGATCAAACCCATGGTTGATCGCCTTTCTGCTGATAGCCATTGGCTTTATTATTTATTTAAATGTCTATGTGATCCCAACGATCCCGCCACCCTTTGTGCCCACTCCTACTGTCACCCGCAACCCCCAATCGTTTGCACAGGAGGCAGATGCCTATCTGGCGGAGGGCAGGACGAACCTGGCAATGGAATCCTACGCAGCCGCGATCAAAGCGAACCCGCAGGAAGTCTCTAATTATCTTAGCCTGGCAAAGCTGCAGATCTATGGCGGAGAATATGAGGCTGCCCGGGTGAATGCTGAAAATGCTCTGTTGCTAGATAAGACCCGTCCACAGGCTTTCACGTTGCTGGCTTGGGCGAAGGGGTATATGGGTGAATTTCTGGAAGCTGAAGCGGATATCAAAACCGCTTTAGCACTTGATCCGAACAACGCCTTTGCCCATGCGATCTATGCAGATATCCTGGCGATGCGTGTGGTGAATAATGTCGGTGAGCTTGACACGCTCGATTTAGCAATTGAAGAATCTCAACGTGCGTTAAGCCTGGATCCCAATTTACTCGAGGCGCGTTGGGCGCGCGGATATGTGCTGGAGATCACAGGCAACTATGAAGAAGCGATCCAGCAGCTTGAAAGTGCTGTCGAGATCAACGATACGATTGCTGATGTTCACCTCGCCCTGGGGAGGAACTACCTGGCGATTGAGGAATATGACCAGGCGGTGTTTGAGTTTACCAAAGCCTATTCGCTCAACCCGACCGATCCGGAACCCAACTGGTATATCTCCCGCGTTTATGCCCAGATTGGCGAGTTTGCCAAAGCAGTGCAATATGCCGAGCAGGCTGTTAATGATGATCCCTCCAACCCGTTTATGCACGGCAACCTCGGCTCGATGTATTACCGCGACCTGCAATATAACCGGGCGATTGATTCGTTGGAATTAGCGGTGCGTGGTGGGGTGACTGGAGAAGGTGTGGTGGTGGAGGGAATCCCTCTTGACTATTCTATGTCTGTAATGGAATATTACAGCCGCTATGGTCTGGCGCTTGCCCGAGTCAACCGCTGCAGTGATGCCGTGCAGGTGGCACAAGCGATGCTGCAGACCCTTCCTGATGATGAAACGGCTGTTTACAATGCAGAAGTGATGATCCGGATCTGTCAGGAATTTCAGGAGAACCCGCCCATAGTAGAGGATGAGGAGGGAGACGTGGGAATTACACCAACGCCCACACCAACCCCGAATGAGGAAGGCTAGCTCTCGAAGCCGAATCTGATTGTCATGTACTTACAAGGTAAAGAACCTACATTTAGAAAGACGAATAAGAAATCCAATATATACAGGATTTTGGTCCTGGTGGTTTTGATTGTGTTTTTCATGACGGTACTGATTGGTATCGTTAACGGTGAAGTGCAGCCGCTTTTCATGCCGACTCCAACGCCGACTCGGACAACGCATTCCTTTGTTGTCGAAGGTGAGACGCACTTTGCTGCTGGTGACCTGGATGCCGCCATCGGTGCTTTTCAAAAGGCGACCGAACTGGACCCGGATGACCCGGAATTGTATACCAACCTGGCACGCATCCAAACCTATTCCTCCAGTTTGCTGACAACTGATGCTGAACGTTCCCAGCGATTGCAAGAGGCATTGGATTCGATCAATCGGGCGAAGGAACTGGCACCCAATAATAGTCAGGTGCTGGCTGTCCGGGCTTTTGTGCTGGATTGGAATTCAAACCCGTTCCTGGTTGATGAAGAAACATCTGAGGATTTGTTGAACGAGGCTGAAGCGGAAGCAGTCTTAGCCTTGCAATTGGACAATACCAACACCCTGGCGTTAGCCTACTATGCGGAGATCCTGGTTGACCAGAAGAAGTGGAATCAGGCTCAGCAATATATTCAGCAGGCTGTAGAGCATGACCCCACATTGATGGACGTGCACCGGATCCAAGCTTATACCTATGAGACTTTGGGGGAATATAACCTGGCGATCCAGGAATATAAAAAAGCAGTAGATATCATGCCGAATCTGACTTTCCTGTATATCTCGATTGGGCGGATCTACCGTTATTTGCAACTCTATGACCAGGCGCTGGAATATTTCTCAACGGCTGCTAACCTTAACGAGCAGCTGGGTATTAAAGATCCAATCCCCTACCTTGCCATTGCCAACACCTACGCCCAGGATGGTGAATTCTTTATCGCGGCGTTGAATGTCCATGAAGCCCTGACCTTTACGCCAGCCAACCCGGATGTTTACGGTCAATTAGGTGTGATCTATCACAAGTCGCGTAACTACGAGGGTGCGATACCCGCTCTTGAGTGTGCGATTGAAGGGTGCGATGCGGAACAGAGTTGCGAAGTCCGCCAGTGCGATCCTGACGTTGACCCGATGGTGACGGTGGAAGGTTTGCCACTGACAGGCAGCACGGTGGTTTATTACTTCACTTATGGTTCGGTTCTTTCAGGGCTTCACCGGGAAGGGGATGATAAATGTGATAAGGCGATGGAGGTCTTCGCGCAGCTCCGCAGCGGCTATCCGGATGATCCCACAATCATGAGTATCGTCCGTGCCGGAGAGGAAATTTGCACTTATATTGAGCCGACTCCGATAGAGGAATCGACGCCTGAGGATTAATTGGGGGAATTATATAAATCTTTTGTAAGAATCGTTCAAAAATCCCTTGACGTGAGTTTTAAAGAAAGGTAAGATAGAGTTGTTAGCACTCTTACGACTAGAGTGCTAAAATGGTGAAATAATACCTGACAAGAAATCACTAATTCAAATGGAGGAACGAATGGCAATCTCAATTAAACCTTTGGGAAACCGACTTGTGGTTGAGCCCATTGAGCAAGAAGAAATTACTGCTGGAGGCATCGTGCTTCCTGAAACTGCGAAAGAAAAACCACAAAAGGGTACCGTCCTGGCAGTGGGTCCCGGCGAGCGCAATGAAAAAGGCGACCATATGGCCCTCGAAGTTGAAGCAGGTGATACGGTCCTGTTCGCGAAATATTCAGGGACTGAGATCAAGTACGATGGCAAAAAACTATTGATCATGCGGGAAAGTGATATTCTCGCAAAACTGAACGAGTAATCAATTGGAATCCAAGGAGTAATTGACAATGGCTAAACAACTAAAATTTTCTGAAGAAGCCCGTCGCGCATTGAAGGCTGGCATTGATGTAGTCGTAAAATCTGTCGCAACCACGCTGGGCCCGAAAGGTCGCAATGTTGCGATTGATCGTAAGTTCGGCTCTCCCACTATCACCCATGATGGTGTGACCGTTGCAAAGGAAATTGAACTGGAAGATCCGTTTGAAAATATGGGTGCCCAGCTTCTGAAAGAAGCTGCAACCAAGACCAATGACATCGCCGGTGATGGTACTACCACCTCCACCGTTTTGGCGCATGCCATTGTGACTGAAGGTTTGAAGAACCTTGCCGCAGGCGCAAATCCCATGTTGCTCAAACGTGGCATTGAAGCAGCGTCCAAAGCTGTTACCGACGCCATCATCGCCCAGGCAATTGACATCACCACCAAGGAAGAAATCGCCAATGTGGCGACCATTTCCGCACAGGATCGTGAAATTGGTGAGCTGATTGCTGAAGTGATGGATAAAGTTGGCAAAGACGGCGTGATCACTGTTGAAGAATCCCGCGGCCTCGAATTCGAAACCGAATATGTTGAAGGTATGCAATTTGATCGTGGTTACATTTCCCCCTATTTCGTCACCAGTTCTGAGCACATGCAGGCCGAGATCGAGGAACCCTATATCCTCGTTCATGATAAGAAAATCTCTGCTGCAAGCGATATTGTTCCTCTGCTCGAGAAACTGGTGCAGGTTGGGAAACGCGAACTGTTGATCATTGCTGAGGATATTGACGGCGAAGCGCTGGCTACTCTCGTGCTCAACAAGCTGCGCGGTATGCTCAGCGTTCTGGCAGTCAAAGCTCCCGGTTTTGGCGACCGTCGTAAGGCTATGTTACAGGATATTGCTATCCTGACCGGCGCGACCGTTATCTCTGAAGAGACTGGCCGCAAGCTGGAAACAACGACCATCGAAGACCTCGGTCGTGCTGAAAAGGTCATCAGCGACAAAGACGATACGACCGTTATTGGCGGCCATGGCGACACCGATGCGATTAAAGGCCGGATCGAACAAATCCGCATTGAAATTGAAAACACGACTAGCGACTATGACCGCGAGAAACTTCAAGAACGGCTCGCGAAACTTTCCGGCGGCGTTGCCATCATCCGTGTTGGTGCGGCGACTGAAACCGAGCTCAAAGAGAAGAAACATCGTGTGGAAGATGCCCTCTCAGCAACTCGTGCAGCAGTCGAAGAAGGTATCGTCCCCGGTGGTGGTGTTGCCTTGATCAATGCCATGAGCTCACTCGAAGGACTTCAAATGGAAAATGTTGACGCTCAAATCGGCGTCAAGGTCGTCCGTGACTCCCTCGAGATCCCCATGCGGAAAATTGCTGAAAACGCTGGGAAAGACGGTTCTGTGGTGGTTGAGAACGTCCGCCAGAAACAGGTCAAAGAAGACAACAAAAAGATCGGTTACAATGTGCTGACCGAAGAATATGTTGATATGGTTGAGGGCGGCGTGATTGATCCCGCGAAGGTGACTCGTGGTGCGCTGGAGAATGCAGCTTCAATTGCAGCAATGATCCTGACTACCGAAGCCCTGATCACCGACATTCCTGAGAAAGAATCCCCGATGATGCCTCCTGGTGGCGGCGGTATGGGCGGTATGGGCGGTTTCTAAACTCCCGCTAACTGAACAATCAAAAGGCTGTTCCCTTTCGGAGCAGCCTTTTTCTATTTAAGTATTTCCACCCTCTTACTCCAGCGTAGAATCTGTCTGAGCGCTGGTATAATGGATGACATGTTAACGACCCAAACACGACTTCAACAACGTTTATTATGGCTGGTCTTACTGGTGATCTTATTGGCAGCATGTTCCAATGGCATAACACTGACTCCGGGAATTTCACCAACAGCCGATATCCCAATAATGACCCCGACGCCCGCTCAACCGACGCCAACATCCGTGCCCGCAGCAGCGATCGTCAATGGGGAACGGATTCCCTTAACCTGGTTTGAAAGCGAAGTGGATCGATACGTTCTGGCACAGGAATCGCTAGGGAATCCCATTGAAGATGAGGCAGCCGCCCGCGAAATTGTATTGAATGATCTGGTTGATCAGATGCTCCTGGCGCAGGGCGCCCGGGAAGCGGGCGCATCTGTCAGCGATGAGGAAGTGCAAGCCCGGATTGATTCATTGGAGTCTGAGGTTGACCTGATTGTCTGGATGGCACAGTGGGGTTATTCCAAAGAGGATTTGTTCCAGTCCTTAAAATTACAAATACTGGCATCCTTTCAGCGTGATTTCATTGTTGAATCGGTTCCGGAAATAGCTGAGCAGGTGAGGTTACAGCAGGTCTTTGCCTATACAGAGACCGGCGCAGACAATGCCCTGGTCAGCTTAAATTCCGGCACGACTTTTGAAGAAGTGGCATTTTTATACGACCCGGTAGCTGGGGGTCATCTGGGTTGGGTGCCGCGGGGATATTTGCTGATACCGGCTGTGGAAGAAGCAGCTTTCAATTTTCCGGTGGGGACCTATTCCGATATCATCGAATCTGAGATTGGTTATCATATTGTTTTGGTGATTGACCGGGAAGAACGACCGCTAACGAATGATGCCCGGCTGACCCTGCAACGACAGGCTTTACAAGCCTGGGTGGCAGACCGGCGCACGAGCAGCACAATCGAGGTGTTGATCGATTGATATGACGAACCGACCTCCTTCCCGCAAACCACAAAATCAGAGCCGGTATGGCTCTCAACCGCCTTTATCCACTATGGCTACACCACGCCGGCCGGAACCACCTAAAAAGCTGGGTTTCATGGGCTTTTTGTTCCTGATCGGCATTCTGGGTGGATCAGTTTGGCTCGCGATGTTGATTTTTGGCTGGGGACCTTACAAACCTGAGATACCGGATATGACACCGACGGTCACCGGGACACTGCCGACCCCCTTGCCACCCTCGCCAACCGGAACAGAGACGAAGGTCCCGACCAGCACGCCAACCCAGACCCTCACACCGACGATCACGCTCACACCGACGCTGGAACCGTTGCCCTTTGTATTGTTTGGGGAACCAGAAACGCTAAGCAGCGCGTTGATCCGTCCCCAGCTGAGCTGTGATTGGCTAGTCATCGCTGGGCAAGTCTGGGACTTGCAGAAGGAGCCTGTGACGGGGCTGACGCTGCATTTATACGGGGAATTGTCAGGATATACAATTGACCGTTTTATGATCACCGGTTCCGCACCGGCGTATGGCGAATCGGGATATGAATTTGCTTTAGAGAATCTGGTCGTTGACAGCGAGGATTCGCTTTACATCCAGCTCGAGGACACTTACGGTCTGCCTTTTTCCCATCCTTATGCCATTCAGACTTATGATGACTGTCAGCAGAACTTGATTCTGGTTAATTTTCAACAAGTCAGGTAACCGGATCATTGAACAATTAACCAATTTAGGAATGTTCCCTGTAATTACATTTTCCCAAAAATTCTCTTCAGCTGCCAGTGATTTTCGAGGGTGTTGAATAACCATTAATAATCATGAACTATCGTTGTTTCTCGTCAGAAATTTTTATAAAAGGTAGATATTGCAAGTCAAATGGTGACCACAACCCTTCCTTAGACACCTTTCAGGGTGCAGCGGCCTGCGCCCACCAGGGTGTTGCCCAGCCCGAAGGGTGCTACGCAAGGCAGACACGGAGGTCTGCCCCTACAAACACAAAGATGAATGCATTTTCCTTGCAAAGTCACAAGTATGTTTTTCAACACCTCGCTCACTTATTACCTTGACATTCCTCTGCGATTATGATAAATTAAATTCGATTGATATCGAAATAAATAGAAGGAAATAGAAATGGAAAAGCAGTTTGATACACTTTTAGCTTTTTTCAAAGCCCTGGCGGACGGGAACCGGCTAAAGCTGATCGGTCTGCTGGCGCAAAAGGGATCAAGTGTAGAGGAGCTGGCAGCAGTGCTGGACATCAGCGCCTCAACCGTTTCGCATCACCTCTCAAAACTGGCGGAGATTGGTTTGGTTTCCGCAAGGGCAGATGGTTATTATAACGTTTACCGATTGGAGACAGATACACTGGAAGACCTGGCTCAACGGCTGCTCTCGGAAAAAACGCTGCCGGATGTGGCTAAAGACCTGGACCGTAAAGGCTATGATCGGAAAGTATTGAAAGGTTACCTGGATGAAGATGGTACCATTGTCCAGCTCCCCACCAACCGGCGCAAACTGGACGTGGTCCTACGTTATCTAGCAGAGCATTTTGAATTTGGGAGGGTCTACACGGAGAAAGAGGTCAACGAGATCATCGGTGCGCTGAACGAAGATATCTCCGGACTCCGGCGGGATTTGATCTCCGTAGGGCATCTGGATCGGGAACGGGATGGTTCCGCCTATTGGCGGGTGGAACTGCTGGAATAGTTACATATCGTTAATGGCAAACGTAGAGACACCCCGCCGGGGTATCTCTACGCGTCTATAGGTAGATCCACACGACTTTAGCGGATGTTTCGGGGAGAAATTTTCACATCCTCATCCCCATTCAGCAAGCCCGTCAGCGGCTGGGCTGGCACTTCGAGTACCTTGCTGTTGGCAAAGAATTCAAAAGCAAACCCGGTGGGATCACCGGCTTTTTTCCCAGGAATGGGTAGTAGCCGCGCTGTCAGGGGCTTATCCAGACGCAACGCCAGAGCAGCCAGGTCGAGCAGGATCGCATGGAGCTGGCTCACGGTGGTGTCGCCAGGCAGGGGAATGGTATCCAGACCAGTGCCGCAGACGGTGGAATAGAGCAGCAGGTTAGTGATTGTAAGGCCGCCTTCTGCCCCGCGTTGGGCGAGGGTGGCATCTTCCAGCAGGGGTAGCATCAGCCCGTTGAAACCTGTGCGGGTGAAGGATGCCCGGTCAAGGGCATCGGTTACAAAAGCGGCTGCTGCCAGGCTGCCGGAAAGCCCCACCGCTGGGACGCCCAACTTCTCAAGTGCATTTCCCAGAGAAAGGTCACGGGTGGGGTAGGGCGCCAGGGTGAAGTCAATGCCTTTGAAGTCAAAGTTGTAGGTTGAAGCCAGGTATTGCCCTTTCTCTTCTAACACCTGTGCATGATCTTGGACCTGCTTAATGAGGCGTTCCCGGGCAATGGCTAAGGATGATGCACCCTCGAAGGCGCCCACCGCTAGGTCAGCAGCTTCGAGGGCGAGGGCGAAGGCTGGCGCTTTACCCTGGTGGTAAGCAGCCGGGAAAAAGGGCGCCCAGGGTGGCACATTCGCCAGGGCGGCAAACCGCAGGTTAGCGAAGCCATTCTCTTCCAGGGGAGAAGTCCGGTGGATCACCTCTGCGCAGGCATGCACTGCAGGAAGGCTGATTTCTCCCTGTGACGTAGTCAGGTGACCGCTGAAGAAGAGATTTCCGGAATTTTCCAGCATCTGCGGGATGACAGCGTAACTCTCCGGTTTTTCAGGGATGGCGGGACCAAGGGAAACGTAATCGAACCCTTCGCTATGCGCGATGACTTCCATCCGCGTGACGATAGAAAGATAGTCCTGGGGGATGAGGAATTCGGGGAAAGGTGGCGTCGCGAGCCGCACAGTCTGGACCTCATATCCAGCGGATTGAAAGACCTTCCGGGCATGTTGCGCGAAGATGCCGGCTTTTTGCATGACCAATTCGCTAATCGGCCAGCGGGGATGAACGAAAGTCGTGATGGATCGGATGCGCATGGTTAATCTCTCTTTTGCTGGTGTCTTTGGCGCAGGACTTCTGCGATCAGGATTGCTGCTGCAATCGAAGCGTTCAAGGATTCGACTCTGCCTTCCATTGGGATCGTCACCTTATGCGTGGCGAGATCTTCACCCATGGGGCTGGCGCCAAAGGCTTCACCACCGATCAGGAGCGTGCAGGGTTGGCGGAAATCAGCCTCCCACAGGGGAATCCCCCCTTCTGCTGTTGCCAGAAAGAGGGGGAGCTCTTTGAGATAAGCCGTGATTTCGTGCCAGGTTTTATGCTGGATGGGGAGGTGGAAGTGCGCGCCCATCCCTGCACGGACGACTTTTGGCGAAAAGGCGTCCACCGTTCCCGGGGTTAGTACCACGGCATCTGCCCCAGCCGCCTGCGCTGTCCTGAGGAGGGTGCCTATATTGCCCGGGTCACGGATCTGGTCAGCGAGGATGACAAAGGATGGTTCAGGGGGCAGGGGCAAAGCCTGTCGCTTCAGGACAGCCAGGATGCCTTGCGGCGACTCCGTGTCGCTGATCTCAGCCATCAGACCCGGTGTGATCTCGGCAGTCTCGATATTTTGTGTTGCATGCAGTTCAGCTATCAGTGTCTGTCCTCGGTCTGAGAGAGTCTGGTCGTAAAGGACAAAGTCAACGGGCCATTGGACTGCCAGCGCTTCTTCAACCAGCCGCACGCCCTCCGCTACGAAGGCAGACTCCGATTTACGGTTGCGCCGTCTGCTCTGCAATGCCCGGACGAGCTTGATCTTGCTATTGCTGGAAGAAGTGATTATTTCAATCAAAAGGGTTTTCCTTGGATAATGTCATCTCAGGTGGTTGTGGTAACTTCCCTGAACTTATTGATGGGTGACAGATCTACTTTATTGTAACAAGATTCCACAAATCAATAAATTCAGAGGTGCTTATAAAAAAGCAATTATTTTTTACAACATTCAGGACGGTTATAATAAGCATGATAGAATCTAAATCGTGATTATTTTTTAGAAGGAGTGGATTTTGTTCAAGATTGTTTTATTTGATATCCGGATATTTGCGCTGTCGATTGTTTTAGCAATTGCGAATGTGTTTATTTACGGACGAGATGAGAGTACGCTGTTCTCTGCACTCCTCGGGCTGATCCTCTTCCTGGCGGTCTGGTTGTTCTGGCTTTTTTTGAATCTTTTCATTGTTCTGACCACTCATGTCAAAACTGAAAGCGGGGAGAAACGCCAACTCGTTGAGCTGTCAAGTTTATTGGCGGAAGGGGATGACCGTAACAAGAATGGATTGCTGGTTCTGACCGATCGGAAACTGCATTTCAATACCTATTTCTTTGCTAAAGATAAAGTGTCCCTGGACTACGCGTTGAATGAGATTAAAAAAGTATCCATTAAGAATATGGGCTTTATAGAGCGGTATCGCATGGAAGTGGTCACCCGCTCTAAAGCGACCTACCTCTTCAATGTCTATGTCGGTAAACGGTGGCGGGACGCCTTTTTAGCGCATAATGTGCGAGTAGACTTCGCCAAGAAATAGTTTTATCTCTAGAAAGTATTGATAGCTAAAGCGCCCTGTATGGGGCGCCTTTTTTCTCATGAGGCAGTGGGAATTAGATCAACTGGCGACATTCTCTCGGGAATGTGGGTATCAGCAATGACGCCTATTGTCACCATTGCAGATACGGCTGGCATAGGGCGTTTCCTTTTCTCCGGGGCGGAAGTAGATCCAGGTCAGGATGACTGCCATTCCATAGAGTATGCCTGTCGTGATGAACAAGGGCGGAAAGCCAAACCGGGTTTGAACCAGACCAGAGATGAAGATGCCGATTGCCTGCCCAGCCTGCCAGCTAATCCCGCGGACGCTGGCGATAGCACCCTGTTCCTCCGGTGAGCTGACCAACATGGCATAGTTTTCCAGCAAGGGTAACGACATTTGCATCAATACAGTCCGCATCAGCAGGCTGAAACCTGCAACCCAGAGTAACGGAGAAAAGCCCAAAGTGAACAGGAAGACCACACTGGCACCTTGTGTGGCAACTGTGGGAATGATCCTGCTACGGGTCACTTTGACCAGCCAGGGGGTAACCAACGAACCCAGGAACACCAGCAGAGACGACAGGCTGAAGATTACTCCCAGCAGGTTGTCGCCAATCCCAAATTTCCCCCGCAGGAAGACATTCAGATAGGGGATGAGGATGGCTGCGCCGAAGCCGATGATCAGGTTGATCAACGCTAACTGCCTGACAATTGGTTTAGCAGCGATTTTGCGGACCATGATCTTCAAAGGAGTACGGTCAGTTTCCCCATTACCGTGGGATTTATGCATCGAGATCAGGAAGATCGGGATCAGGCTGGTACATGCCAGCAGGATACCGGCAGTGATGACCCACTGGTAAGCGGCGGCGGTGCCTTGTGCCAACCCCAACCAGTGTTCCAACCACCCGGGCACTTGCCCGGCGATGAGATTGCCGATAGTTGAGGCTGCTGTCAATAAACCGAAATTCAAGCTGAAGATCATTGCCTGGTTCTCGCGTTTACTGACAGCCATGATAAAGGGTGGTTGGGAAACACGATAAAGCATGAACCCAGCACCCTGCACGAGACCAAAGAAGAAGATCAGGAACGGGCTGAGCAGACGGATCTCAAAGAACATGCCAATGAATCCAATGCTGAGACCGATCAGCATACTTGTCCGCCTTCCGATCCGGTCGGAAAGCAGTCCGAGTGGCAGCCCGAGTAATAATGCTGCCAAGGGTGTGGCAGAGCGGATCAAGCCCAGCATGTTGCTATTGAAACCGAGGGAGAGGATGTAGAGGTTGAAGAAGAGCTCCCACACGCTGAATGAGAAACCGTATAAGAGTGTTGAGAGTAGAAAAAGCCTGGTATCGCGGTTGAAGTTGAGGCGCATTAAAGTGGAGAGGACCCTTTCAGAATTTGCGGGTTTGATTTTACCATAGCCGGAAAATCATGCCCCCTCTTTCCTCCCGTGTAGACTGGGGGATGAAAAAAAAGGGGGGGGGGTGATAAAACTGTCATTATATAGGTTAATTGTCTTGGAAAGCTACATCGCTTTCCGGTAGGTGATCCAGGTTTTGCATTTTTCATACCCCAGGCTCTGGTACAGCTTCAGGGCACTGTTTGGGTTGTTTGTATCCACGCCCAACCTGACCTCGGTCATGCCTTTGGCTTTATGCATGTGCATGCTGCGCACGATCAGTGCCCTGGCAATGCCACGACGACGCCACTCGCGCCGGGTGGAGATATTTTCCGTCCAGCCGCATTTCCGATTGAATTTTTCGTTTTGATCATGCTCAATAAAGTTCATGACACTGCTTACAACTTCGTCACCATCCCAGGCGACCTGCCAGAGATCTGGTTGGTAGTACTTTGACTCTTGGTAGGATATAAAGTCCTCATCTTCAGGTTCAACAAAGCCCCAGTGGTCCCGGAAGGCTTTGACAGAGGCTTCCCAGATCTTGCGGGTGTCTTTTTCTCTTACCGGTCGAACCTCTATGCCTTCTGGGAGATTGGCTTCCGGGATATTATCCAAGGTGCGTAACAGCTGGATAAAGAAACGGACAGCTTCGTAGCCTTGAGAATCAAGGATGTCATTGAACGCGGTTCTATATGTGCTGCTATATGTCTGATAGAAGCGCGCACTGTCATCAGGATGCCCAGATGCGATCGCTTTCAAGCGTTCTTCGCACCATTGCATCATGGCGACCTCAATGCCCTGGTTGCGCCATTCGGGCACGATATTGACAAACAGGGAATAGATCCTGTCGTTTGGGTCTTTTTCCTGAAACCACTCCACACGGGAATAGGCAATAGATTCACCGTTGATCTCAGTGAAGAGCATATCCTTCTCCGGGTCAGAATGGGTCAGGTGCTCGTAGTCATGTTTAATATCAGCCAATGTGACGACTTGGTCATCTTGATCGGCTATTGAAGCCGCATCAATGATTTTCACCATGGCGGGATAATCTGATTTGCCAGCAAAAGAACGGAAGCGCAGTCCCTCAATGGAGGGTGCATTTTCCAGCAAAATTGTTTTTGTCTTTATCTTGCAAACTCCTTGTAAAATTGCTTATTTTTGTCCAAAAGTAGCAGGGCGGGGTGATGTCCACCCCCGCAGGTGACAGACTCACAGTCGATCTCAAACCGGTGCAAACCTCACTTTGCGTTGTTTTCGGGAACAAATCCGGTTTGTGAAAGATCTGGACCGCCACCTGCTTCACCCGCAGCCCTGCCGGGGAAATTGTAAATTGATGTTAATCGTCGTAATCCTTCGGACGATCGCCGTTCGCTGCCGCTGCCCGTTCCAGGTCCTGTTTATTCAACTTGAACTTCAGCCAGGCTGGGACCACTGTGATCAGGGCGAAGACAGCAGTGATGTAAAATGGCGCTTGAGGGTTGATCGTCTTCCAAAGGAAGGATCCGATCGCCGGCGCTGGCAGGGAGAAAATGCCCAGGCTGGCGTGGATGAGACCGAAACCGGTTCCTCGCAGCTTTTCGGGCAATACCTTACTCAGCAAAGATTGGTATGCTGGTGAGAGCAATCCAACACCAACACCAAAGATAGCCCAGACGCTGGCGTAGCCGAAGAAGCTCTCCACATTAATGAGCAGGAGCATGGCGACAAATTCCAGGAAGAACCCCAATGCGATCGCGATCCGTTCGCCAAACTTATCGGCAAACCAACCTGCTGGGATGGTGGTCACCATCATAGCGATGCCGAAGAAAGATGCCAGCCAACCGATCTGCTGCAGGCTCATCCCGCCGATCTCCTCCAGATAGAGGGGCATCAGGCGGAAGGAAATTGAAAAGGCAATATCCCGAACGCCATCGGTCAAGAGCAGCCAGGTGAGCAAACCACCAGCCACTACCAGGCTAAATATGGTTTTGAAATTGACCTTAAGCGATTCAAAAGTCAGTTTTTCCCCAGCCTGTGTTTTATACCGTTTCCCGGCGACTTTAGCCAGGATCAGGCGGATGGTGGTGGCGCAAACATAAATCCCTGCAGCAACCGCCAGCATGATACGGAATCCGTAGGTATCTGCAAGCCAGCCAGCCAGGGGTGGTCCGATGACGGTCACCACGGAATAGATCGTGTCAGTGATCCCATAGACCTTGCCGCGATGCTCTTCTGCAGTTTCTTCGGCGATGAAAGCACCAAAGCTTGGTCCGATCAATGACCGGGTCAGTGAATTTAGGCCTTCCGAGAGGTAGAGCCATTGCCAGGTGGGAACAAAGATCGGGCTTATGAACGCGCCCAGACCGATCAGGCTGCCAATCGCCACGCTTCTCAGGCGTCCGATTGTGTCCGATACCCAACCGCCCAGCACTTGTAAAACCAGCGGGACGATCTGTGAGACGGTGAAAAAGATCCCGATTTGCATGACGTCCGCCCCGAGATATTTCAGGTAGAGGGGAAGCATGGTCACGTACATTTGGGAAGCAATATTAGCGAATACCATCGCAACCATGAAGACGATCAGGGTGTTGGATAGGATTCGTTTTTTGGTTTTTGTCTGTGGCATCATTTCGCTAGTTTCCATTATTTCCATTCTTCTTTGTTCGTATTAGGTCATTCTCAAATCTTCACCTGGGCGCAATTCCATTTCGTAGGTATCATATTGCTGAGTGACATGCATCCCGGCTTTTTCATACAGGCGAGTGGCATTGGTCAGGCTTGATGCATCCACGCCCAAGCCTACCCGTTGCTTACCTCGGCGATGAAATTCGTTGAATGCGGTTTGTAGTAAAGCCATCCCGAGTCCGCGGCGGCGCCAGGGTTGGCGCACGCAAAGTTGGTTCACCCAGCTCATATCCGGGTCTTCAGCCAGTTTGTCAGCACAGCGGCAGACACCAGCGATCTGATCGCCATCTTTCGCCAGGTACCAGAGCGTGGGATCGAAGTCCTTGTTATTCTCCAGGTAGTGCTTCCATTGTTCCAGCGACTCCTCAATCGAATGCTTGACGAAACCCCAGTGGTCTTTAAAGCCATCATCCATCGCGATGATAGCGTCTTTCAATTCGGTTTCAATCTGAATCGTTTCGATGGTTATGCCTTCCGGGATAATGGGTTTAGGCGGTGCCTGGTCCAATTCAATCACCATCCGGTAGAAATGGCGGACTAGGGAATAACCATAGGCTTCCAGGGCGGACTTTCGCCGCAGATCCCTGCTTGACGTTCCCTGACTCATGAGCACCCGGGCGTTTTCCGGTGCCAGTACCAGCCTTTGTCTGGCGCAACTCTCAGCCCAGCTTAGCATTTGCCGGTAGAGGTCGTCATCCCAGGCATCAGGGTGCAAAACGCCCCAGACATATTTGGTCACATGTGGCTGGGTAGTATCCCAAACATCAATATAACCAATGATGTCACCGTTTTGGTTTTCAACAACCCGGATAACCTCTTCAACGTTGACACCAGGAGAGGTCCAGTCGTTCATCATATCATCCAGTTCACAGTCGTCCCACCCAAAAAGGTGTTGCGAATAGGCGTTAAAAAGGTCAACAACAGCCTGGGCGTCAGCGAGTGTGAAAGGGCGTAATTTTGTATTTGTTATTGTGGTCATGATTTCTTCTCCGATCTTTCTTTTCCGAATCAATTCTTGCTGATGAAAAAGCGGACACATTTTAGTTGATCTACATAACGATGCAGGAATTGGGTCGTCTTTTGGATCAGTGAATTCTTTTCTTCAGACTTTTCCATCGACTTCTCCGTGGCGTTTTCCTGCTTGTCTGAGCTTTCCTGCTCAAATTCAGTGGAGGTTTCATCAATGAATGTGAAGCAGTCCGTCGCATCCCTCCTTCGGGGCAGATCTCCTCAAGTGTCTGCCGGGCTTGAGGGTGGGTCAGATCAACGAGGTATTTCTTCCAAGAGCAACCTCTATTGCCGAGGTTTGGCATTTTCACTCCGTATGCTGAATTCCGCAGTTCCATTTCGTTTCCAGCATAGGTGTTCCAAATTGTTATCGTAAGGTTGCTCATTTCTGTTCTTTTTCTTTTTCCGGCCGGGCTCGAAGTCAACAAAAAAGCCACGGGTTTTCTCATCAGTCCCGTGACCTTGTCGCATGTAAAAGCTTTTCTTGACGAAGTGGTATTCAGTAAAGAAAAAAGCCACGGGGTTTGGAGTTTGCCCGTGGCTAGATTACCGTTTTAGGTAAGGCTAAATATAGACAGGCGCACTCCGCGTCGGTTCAATCCCACCGATACTGTCGGCGAACTTGACGAGAGGCATTTCATATGCGAAAAATGCGTTGTTCATGCGGGTGCGTTCCTTTCTTGTAGAATTCTTATCCGATATCGTCTGGTTTCAGGCGATTTTAACAACTGTATGAGTTTATCATAGGAATTTGAACTGTGTCAAGCGAAAATGTGATGAATTCAGGATTTTTTAAGAAATCCTAAGTAAATGACCAGGATCAGCCCCAGCCCGCTGACCAGGATCAGCCCGATACCCACATTCTTGCTATCTCCAAGGGCGAGATGGAAGATGGAAGGGGGTAAGGTGGGCGTGAGGGTGGGCGCTGGTGTGCGAGTGGGGAAGGGCGTCAGGGTAGGGCGCGGCTGGGTGGGGGTAGGTGTGCCTGGATCAACCGTAGCGGTATTGGTTGGTGTCTGGGTGGGTTCGGTGGCTGTCTGGATGATCAATTGCTGACCTTCAAAGACTTCTGTGGTGGCGGGGCTGAGACCGGTATTCTTCAGGATTTGGTCAATGGGGACATCATAAGTCTCCGAGATAGACCACAATGTCTCGCCGTAGCTGACGGTGTGGATGATGATCCCGTCTTCATTGGGTGTGGCGATCGTAACCGGGGAAAATTGCACCGGTGTTTCCTGAACAGCAAGCACTGCCGTCGCATCATTTTCCGAGCCGGGACTTTCGTTGTAAACATTGCCTTCCGGGAGGACATTAAGGGTGTAATACACGATGTCATCGGTGACGGTGACTCCCGCGCCAACCCTCCCAGCCTCATAGCCAACCATGGTTTCCCAGTGGGTCCAATCGGACCAGACGGTATAGATGCAATAGTTTATGGACATACTGGTGCCCATGGCAACGTTCTCTTTGATGCCGTGGTCAAAGGCAGTCGTGCCATCCGCGCGGGTGTGCGTCCAAATACCCAGGGAAGCCATATAGTTGCTGTGAGTCTGGGCGAAACTCATTAAGAAGGAGTCGACAGTATAGGGTGACAAACCCTGACTCCGACGAAGGCTGTTAACCCCGCTGATCAATTCGGAAGGAGTGCCAGCCTGAGCAGATACGGGCTGAATATTAATCACTGAAGCCAGGCTCAGTGCCACCATGGTGACAAAAATAATGGTTTTGATGGCTTGTCGCATAATGGCATTATTATAGCGTGTTTAAAGTAAATGTGGAATTTTAGAATTGGTCATGGTTGTCTTAGTCCAACCTCAATTGAGATTAAGGTAAAATCAAAGGATGAAACCTGACTGGAGGAGTAAAGAAGATGCTTGATATTAATCTGATCCGGGGTGAACCGGATCGCGTCCGTGAAGCGATGGAAAAACGACAGATGAATCCCTCTTCTGTTGATCGGATCCTCGACCTGGATAAAAAACGGCGGGGACTCATCCAGGAAGTGGAAGAAATGCGCTCCGAACGCAATACTGTCTCTACAGAGATCGGGCGGATGAAGGATAAAGATACACGGCAGGCGAAAATTGACGCCATGCGTGTGCTGCGCGAGAAGATTGATTCCGTGGATGCCGATCTAAGCCAGGTGGAATCTGAATTACAAAATTTACTGGCTGAACTCCCCAATATCCCGGACTCGGACGTGCCTGTGGGTGTGGATGACAGCGATAACGTTGTCTTACGCACTGTGGGTGAATGTCCCAAGTTTGGGTTCGAACCCAAACCGCACTGGGATTTGGGTCCTGAGTTAGGCATCATCGACTTTGACCGGGGGGCCAAGCTGGCCGGTTCCCGATTTTATGTATTAAGTGGTCTGGGGGCGCTTTTGCAACGCGCCCTGATCTTCTGGATGGTTGATTTGCACATTCACCAGGGATATCTGGAAAAATACCCACCTTATATGGTCCGGGAAGAAATCCTTTATGGCGCAGGACAATTGCCCAAATTCAAGGATAACCTTTATCATGATGTGGAGGAGGACCTCTGGATGATACCCACGGCTGAGGTGCCGCTGACAGGTTTGCATATGGGTGAAATTTTGGAAGAAGAACAGCTCCCGATCCATTATACAGCTTATACAGCCTGCTTCCGGCGGGAAAAGATGAGTGCGGGACGAGACGTGCGCGGCATCAAGCGCGGGCACCAGTTTGATAAAGTGGAAATGTATACTTACTGCAAACCTGAAAACTCAGCAAAAGAACACGAGAAAATGTTGAAAGATGCTGAAGAGACCGTAGTTGCCCTGGGACTGCCCTACCGGGTGTTATTACAATCTACAGGGGACCTGGGCTTCGGTTCCCATAAGACATATGACCTCGAAGTCTGGGCGCCGGGCTGCGGGGAATGGTTGGAGGTCTCGTCCATCTCGAATATCGGTTCGTTCCAGGCACGCCGGGCAGGTATCCGCTATCGACCAACGGAAAGCAAAGGGACGGAATTTGTCCATACCTTGAATGGCTCCGGTTTGGGTATGCCAAGGACTTTGATCGCTGTCCTGGAGAATTATCAACAGGAAGATGGCTCCGTCGTCATTCCGGAAGTCCTGCGCCCCCTGATGCGCGGTGATGAGGTCATCCGGGTAAAATAATGTCACTTTGGGCGGAAATTCCGCTGCTTTTCACTGTTATCCTGGGGATGCTGATCGGCTTTTTCGGCTTGGTATTGGTATTCTTCCCGGGGCTGACTGTGATTTGGGTATCAATTCTGATATGGGGGATTGCAACCCTTTTTAATTACCGGGTAGGTCCCTGGACTTTCACCCTGACGATCACGACTTTTCTGGTCATTACCATATTGATGTTGCTGGGAAATATCCTGGATAACATCTTGATGGCGGGCGGTGCCAGGACCAAAGGCGCCAGCTGGTGGGCTATTGCTTTGAGTTGGGTGGCGATGATTGTTGCCGGGATTTGGCTGACACCACCGGGTGGCCTGGCTGCAGCCCTGTTGGTCTTATTTCTGGCGGAATGGGTCCGGATCAAAGATCACAAGCGTGCGTTCCAGTCGGCATCCAATATGGCGATGGGTTGCGGTTGGGCTGTTTTGGCTCGTTTAGCAATCGCAACGATCATGATCGCTTTGTTCATCATGTGGTATTTTGTTTTGTACCAGTAACAATTACGAATGACCCTATCCTCTTAAATCAAAAACGCCTTGAGAGGTGTCTTAATTGTTATCGCGGGTGACAAATCTTGCCGAAGGTGTTCTTCTGGTATAAGGTGAGCGCGTTCACCAAGAGCATCTGCCAGTGCCCGCAGATGAGACTTGGCGCCTTCTTCCAAATGTTCGGTTACATATCTCGTTTATTGAGAGGTTAGTCACTAGGCTTATCCGAAAATTCTTTGGTCAGTTTGGCACGGTTCTCCTTATGCCGTAAAAAATAGAGCAGGTTCACACTCGAAATCAGAACCGTGTCTGGCGGGCGAGGTACAACGCGATGGAACCGGCAACAGCGGCATTCAACGAGTCAATCTGTCCCTGCATGGGCAGGCGCATCAATAGGTCGCATTTTTCTCTGACGAGTCGGCGCAGACCCTGGGCTTCATTGCCTATCACTAACCCGATACCCTCTCCCAGGTTGATCTCCTGGGGTGGTTTGGCATTTGGGCTGTCCTCAAGACCCACCATCCAGCCGCCAGCCTCTTTCAGGCGATCCATTGCCCGGGCGAGATTATGCTGGGCAATTTGGAGCAGTTCCGTGGCACCGGAAGAAGTATTGACGACCGCCGGTGTGATTGAAGCTGCCCGGGCGAGGGGGAGGATCACGCCATGCACACCAAAAGCTTCGGCAGACCGGAGTAAGGTACCTAAATTTTGGGGATCCTGGATCAGGTCCAGCAAAAGGACAAACACAGGCTCGCCCCGGGATTCCGCCAGATGGATGATGCTTTCCAGATCTGTGTAGGGGTAAGCGCCGGTCTCTAGTGCCACAGCCTGATGGTGTGGGTTGAACCCGTCCAGGTTGTTTCGTTTGACTTCTTCAATAGGGATTTGGCGTGACCGGGCAAGCTGGACGATCTCTTCCAGCCGTCCCTGTTGTTTCGCCCCCTGAGCGACCCAGAGCCGTTTGATTTGCCGCCGATTAGCCCTCAGGACCTCAAAAACCGGGTTCCTTCCCGTGATCCATTCACTCAAGGTTTACTCCCAGTGCCAGGTCGAGCCTTGCGGGGTGTCTTCAATCACAACGTCCAATTCTGCCAGATCTTCCTGGACTTGGTCTGCCATTTCGTAGTTTTTATTTTTACGGAGTTTCTGACGCAGGTCGACAAGCAGGCCAATGAACGCGTCTGCGCTGGTGACGGATTGCATGCGTCCTTCTAATTCCAGTCCCAGAACGCCTGTTAATTCCTGAAAGGTTTGCTGCGCCGGGGCTAATTCCTCGTTTGTTGCATTTTCAGAGCGCGCCTGATTGATCATTCGTACCAGGTCAAAGATATGTGCTAACGCACCGGCTGTGTTGAAATCCTCATCCATCGAGTCGATGAATCCCTCTTTGGTAACTTGTTCTTGCTCTGCTAACTTATTGAGGATTTCTGCGGGTGCGCCCTTTGCATCGGTCGCAGCAGGACGTTGGGCGGATAGCAAGCGGTCGAGCGCTCGTTCGTTAGCCTCGATCACCTCGTCATTAAAGGTGAGGGGGCTGCGGTAATGTGAGGTGATGACGATCAGGCGCATCACATCGGGGTTGTGTTCTTCTAGAAATTCATCAATCGTGACCATATTCCCGAGAGATTTGGACATAGCCACACCTTTAAGCTGGAGCATACCGTTATGCATCCAGTAACGGGCGAAGGGCTTTCCCGTGATCGCTTCCGTTTGAGCGATCTCATTCTCATGGTGGGGGAAGATCAGGTCATTGCCACCGCCGTGGATGTCGATTTGCTGTCCAAGGTGGTTCAGGTTCATGGCTGAGCATTCAATGTGCCAGCCCGGTCGTCCGGGACCCCAGGGGCTTTCCCAGGCAGGTTCGCCAGGTTTGGCGGATTTCCAAACGGCAAAGTCCATTGGATTTTCTTTGCGGTCATCTACCCGGATTCGGGAGCCGGCATTCATGTCTTCTAATTTTCGACCTGAGAGCTTTCCATAATCTTTGGTTTTTTCCACACGAAAGAAAACATCACCATTAACTTCATAGGCAGCATCGTTTTTCAACAGGCGCGCCACCATCTCGATGATTGCGTCAACTTCTTCGGTTGCCCGGGGATGTTCTGTGGCGGGGAGTATGTTGAGAGCAGCCAGGTTTTTTTTGAACTCTTCGATATATTTTTCAGCCAGTTCGATGGGTTCAATGCCAAGGCGGCTAGCGCGGTCGATGATTTTGTCATCGACATCAGTGAAGTTCATCACGTATTGAACGTCATAGCCTCGGAATATCAAATAACGCCGGATGACATCAAAGACCAAAGCGGACATAGCATGGCCAACATGGGCGCTGTCATAGACGGTCGGACCGCAGACGTACATGCGGACTTTTCCTTTTTCAATCGTTTCAAAGTCGGATTTTTCCCGGGTCAGGGTATTATAGACTCTCAAAGTCATAGCTGGCTTACTCCAATAAGTTTCGTATATTTTCAGTCGTTGTCAGGTTTGGCAAAGATCATCCGCCCGGCTGCGGTTTGCAGCACCTTGGTGACGGAGATGGCGATGGTTTTACCGATGTACTTGTGACCGTTCTCAACCACGACCATCGTGCCGTCTTCCATATAGCCGACGCCCTGACCGTATTCCTTGCCTTCCTGGATGATCTTCATTTCCAGGGATTCGCCAGGCAGTAAGATGGCTTTGACCGCGTTTGCCAGTTCGTTGATGTTGAGCACGGAGACGCCCTGCAGTTCAGCCACACGGTTCAGGTTGTAATCGTTGGTCAGGATTGGACAGCTTAGCTGCCGAGCCAGGACGACGAGCCGGTCATCTACTTCCCGGACACCCTCGACGTCAATATCAGTGATGGTGACGGGAATGGCAGGATCTTTTTGTAATTCTGCCAGCACTTCCATGCCACGGCGGCCACGCTGGCGTCGCAAATTATCCGCTGAATCGCTGACATACTGCAGCTCGTTGAGGACAAAACGGGGGATTAGCAGCCGTCCCGGAATAAAGCCAGTCCGGGCAATATCGGCGATCCGTCCATCGATGATGGCGCTGGTATCCACCAGGATCCGCCGGCTGTCTTGCAGGCCGCTCGTCTCGGTTTTTTCGTCCGAAGCGCCACCGTTCTTCGAAAATGAGCGGAACACATTATGCAAATCCTTTTGACGGGCGACAAAAAGCACGATCCCCAGATAGCCGAAGAGCATTACTGCCACAAAGGGAAAAATGCTGCCTAAAGGTGCAGGCAGAAATGAGATTGGGTAAGCGAGCAAAGCTGCTGCGATGAGTCCGAATATCAGACCGATTAAACCATAAATGAGCGTTTGGGCAGATAATTTACTCAAACGCTTGCGGATGGCACTGACGGGTTTGATTGAGATCCAGGGAGCGATGAGAAACCCCAAAAAGCCAACGAGCAGGGTGGTAATGATTTGATAGGCAATGATTGGAATAGGGCTGGCGACCCAGATTTCCTGAATGATGGTACCCAGTGATTCGCCTAAAAAAATGCCGATAATTCCAAAAATGACAAGTCCGATGAGCCGGATAATGAGTTCGATAGACATATGTAAAACTCCTTTTAAAGTACGAAATAATAAAGATAATAACTATTAAAATGATAGCATGCGTAAAGGTTTTAGTCAATTTAATGTTATATAAGATTCATTATAATTCTTAATAAATTCGAATTTTGCTTTTTGATTTTGTGCCGCTATCCTTATATAATTGTAACCAGTACAAGTTCAGATTTGCTTTAGCGGTTCTCTAGGAAACATAAGGTGATTATGGACCTTCAACCTGAGATGATGTTGCATGAGCGTTACAGGATCATTGAGAAACTGGGTCAAGGGGGGATGGGCGCGGTGTATCTCGCCTGGGATCAAACCCTGGAAACCCGAGTGGCAGTGAAAAGTAATTTTAATCCTGCAACGGAAAGCGTTGATCAGTTCCTGAAAGAAGCACAGTTATTAGCCAGTTTGCGTCATCAGAATTTGCCGAGAGTTACGGATTATTTTGTGATTGGGAAAGAACAATATTTGGTAATGGATTTCATTCCCGGTGATGACCTTGGCCAACGGTTGAAGGAAGAAGGTCCGCAAAAGTTGGAAGATGTGCTGCAGTGGTCTTCGCAATTAAGCTCCGCGTTGAGTTATATGCACAACCAAAACCCGCCAGTAACCCACCGCGATATCAAACCAGCCAATATCAAGCTCACCCCGGAAGGGGAAGTGATCCTCGTAGATTTCGGGATTGCCAAAGTTGATAGTGTTCAGGCGCAAACCGCGACAGGCGCCGCTGGCTATACACCCGGGTATGCGCCTCCGGAGCAATATGGACAGGGACGCACTGGCCCCTATTCCGATCAGTTTTCATTGGCGGCGACCATCTATGCCTTGTTAACCCGCGCCAAACCGGCAGACAGCATCCAGCGTGTCCTGGGAAAAGCGGCATTGTTACCACTCCAGGATTTAAACCCGCAGATTCCTTCCAATATCGCCGATGCGATCCTGAAAGCCATGTCCTTGCAGTCATCAGGACGTTTTGATTCCGTGGCTGATTTCCAGGCAGCGCTTGAAGATCCGGATTTCCGATTGGAAGATCAGGTACGGGATGAAATTACGTCCACAGTGACCCAGAGGGTAGCTGGTCCTACGCGGGTTGACAGCCAACCGATTGAACCTACCATGGTGGGATCGGTGGTCAAGAAAAAGCGAAAGCGTAACCTTCTCATCATCGGGATACTCGGGGGTCTTGGGGGAGTCTTTCTGATAGCTTTAGGTCTGTTGCTGTTTGTCATCCCCAATAGCCCTTTGAACATTCTCAGTGCAAAAGATCCCACACCCACCCATACGGTCAATATCCCTCCGACAGAGACCCAGGCTTCACAGGGCAAGGAAACCGAAGCAGTTATCTTTGAGCCTAGTGACACCCCTTTCCCTGAAGCTACGGCAACGCATACTCTGGCACCGACAGCAACTGACGCCCCGGAATTAGTCGGGGAGAGCGGGATCATCGCTTTTGCGTCTGATCGCGGTGAAGATGGGATCGTACAGATCTGGACAATGCGCATCCTGCGGGATGCACATGGGGAGATCCAGACAGATTCATTCACCCAATTGACCTTTGATGAGGGTGAAAAAGACCAGCCGGTTTGGTCGCCGGATGGCTCCCGCATTGCCTATGTGGCTCCTGGCGGCACGGGGAATGGGTTGGATATCTGGGTGATGGACGCCGATGGGAGCAACCAGTCGAATATTACCAACCGTCCGGGCGATGAGTTTGACCCGGTCTGGATGCCTGATGGGGGCTTGATCGCCTTCACGCATCATATGCGCGATGCTGGAAGCACCCCAGTCTATGCCCTGGTATTGATCAAACCCGATGGCACCGAACGCAACCGGCTGAGCTTAGATTTTGTGGAGTGGGACCCAACCTTTTCTCCGGATGGAAAATGGATGCTGTATGTCATCTCGGCAAAATCCCATGATTATTTTTATTTTAGGTCAGCCAATGATGACTTCTCTTCTCCCCGCGGTTTTGATCTGAGAGCTTTGTTTGGTGAGTTTGGTGAGGTATCGGACCCCGTCTGGGCGCTCTCTGGGAACCAGTTTGCGTATACCGAGCATACAGGTTCCAATGAAAATATTGTACTGGTGACCTTTGATGAAATGCAGCCCAATGGTATTCACCAGCCCAAGGAATATATCCTCACGGATACCAATGCGGATACCGATGCAGCCTGGTCACCGGATGCGCGCTGGCTGGCATTTACCTCGACCCGTGACGGCGACATGGAGATATACTTGATGTCTACCACTGGTAGACCGCAGATCAATTTGTCTTCACGGCCGGGCGTGGATCGCTCGCCGGATTGGATGCCGGTTGTTGATGGTGAATGAACGACGAACGCATATGGCAACATAATAAAGAAATGAAGGGACTTTCCCTACTTAGCGATAATTTACCCCCGTTTTAGATTTTTACTCAGGTGATATTCACCATATCAACAATACCGACAATAACCGAAATAATGCAGGCATCCGGGTTGTTTAATACTTGTCGAGCGCCATTCCCTTCGCGATTGACGAGTACGGTGTCCCCAATCCCGGCGTGGGTGTTGTCAATCGCAATAAAATCATTTTCTGCCTCTTCCCCTTCCGAGACCAGAGGTTGACAGACCAGCAACCGCCGGTTATGGTAATGCGGGTGACTGATCGTGGTCACCACTGTGCCAACAGCTTTAGCAAGTATCATCTATGCATTTCCATCAAGTAAACCTTGTCACCCCGGAATGGAGTTCATAATCAAACTCATCATGCGGGCGTACGCTTAATTCATCCACAATCCCCACCAATGCTAAATCCACCGGTACAAATTTGATCTCAGGCATTGCTAATGATGCTTCGCGGGATCGAACCATCACACATACATCTCCCACCCCGGCTTGAACAACGTCGGCTGCCACCTGGAGCGTGCCAACAGGCTCCAGATTCTTGTTCAAAGGTTGGACCACCAGTAATTTCACACCTTCTGTACCTGGGTATTTGACCGTGCAGACCGCTGTTCCGTGGACTCGACCAAAGAGCATGGCTTAATCGACCCCAACGTTATTCAGGACACGGGTTATGATGGTCTCCAGTAAAACGGGATCTATCTGATTTCCCAGTTTTTCTTTGACCGCATTGCGGATACGCTGGCGCAGATCCTCATTCTGTGTGGTTGCTGGCTTATCGCATGGTTTGCTGCCAGAAGCGGACCCAGCCGGTTCAGACAGATAAGGCCGGACTGGTGATGAGGGCGGTAATTGATGTGGTTGGACCAATTTGACACCCAAACGTTCAGCTTTTTCATATGCCAGTTCGGTCAGCACCACATCATCGCCCATGGTGAGTGAATACTGACCGCGAGCTGCCATGTCTTCAATATCACGTTCAGTATAGAATTGTTTAGGCATAAACTTCTCCTATCGATAATTTGGTGTCGATCAGCCTGAGATTCCTTCCAAGCCTTCGAGGGCATTGATGGCTGCATTTTTCGCTGTGACGATATCAGCCTCACTGCCGGAAAGCCACATTCTGCCAAAACGTCCTACTGATGAAACATGCACAATTTTAATACTCGCCTTCTTTTCAGCCTCATTACAGGCAAAATTAATATAGGCAGCAGGCGCACACTCCAGAACCAGCAGTGTTTCCCCGGGCACCAGGATGCTTCCCCTTCTAAAGCGGTTTAGCAATTGTGCCTGGTAGGAGTCCACGCGGGTAATCACCTGGCTGGAGACCACCTGCGGTTTAATCCGGTCTTCTTTCTTGAGACCCAGGCGATCCAGGACAACCTGACCGGCTTCAAGAACAGCAGCCTGGTTGAGTGAATGAACCTCAAACATACCGAATTCACGTTCAACGATTTGGGCGCCTGGCTTTGCTTCCGTAGCTTTTACCGCGATATCGACTACTCGAAATACTTCATTACCTGGTGCCATCTCCACATACAGAGATGCCATACCTTCCACCGGCAGGTCGCCCTGCGTTACAGTCCCAATGAATGCAGAATACTGCGCCTGCATTCGATCAATGAAACAATAACAACGTAATGAAAAGTCTTCAGCCATGTTGTCTCCTTAATTTTTTTCTTAATTCAAACCTTGCCTGTCGTGCATCGCGATCCCAACCGATGTCACTAACAATGGGCTTTTTGGAATACGAATGCGAAAGCCGCTTGCCGCATGAGTCAGTCCTTTGCCAATGCGTGCTTCTAACCTTTTTTTCATTGCCCGAAGGATATCCACAGCGCCAATAAAGTCAACGACCAGTCCATCCCGGACAACCCGGGTGAACTTGGATTCTCCTACCAAAGGCTTGCCCTGTTCATCCAATACGACCAGGACGGTATAGGCAGTCCCAGGGTCAACGCCAACGCGGGTTGCATTACGGGAAATATTTTGCCCAGGCGGCGTTCTGCCGTTTAGATCCGGCAATATGACCTCTTCTGCGCGTGAAAGTAATTCCTCCGGGTCTGATCCCGCAGCTATTAGGCTCAGTTTTGGCACAGGTCAAGCCTGTTTTACTTCTTTTCTTCTGAACCACTGCCGCCGAAGCTGCCCTTTGATTTCTTGGGCAGGATCATTTCAACATCATCGTGTGGTCTGGGGATCACATGGACAGAAACTAGTTCACCAACGCGTTTGGCTGCGGCTGCGCCTGAATCTGTAGCTGCTTTCACAGCGCCAACATCTCCACGCACCATAACTGTTACATAGCCACCGCCGACATACTCTGATCCGATCAGAACTACATTTGCTGATTTGACCATTGCGTCCGCGGCTTCTATGGCGCCCACCAAACCCTTGGTCTCAACCATTCCTAAAGCAATTAATTTCGTTTCTACAGCCATTGTATTTCATCCTTTCTAAAATTAAGTCTGGTTTTTATCTGGTATTTAGTATTTCTTCGACAACACTCCGGACCACTTTTTCCATTTCTTGAACCGAGGGACCATTTTTGGGTTTCCCTGGGATCATAGCAGCGGCAGGAGGAGCTGACAACTCATAAGCGAGGCGTTTTACATTGAATAAATGGTGGGTGGTGATATTGTCTCCAGTTATGGACCCTCCCACACCGCCAGCACCCAGGGTTAAGGATGGCATCACGCCCGTGGTTAATCCAATCGCGCCCAGTGTTCCCATGGTATTGACCGCTATCCTGAAGACGGGTTTCTCCAGTCCAAAAGCCAGGATGACTTTTTGGTCAGTGGCATGGATGATAAGGCTGTGTCCCCGTCCACCGAATTGGATCAGCTTGATACAACGCTCACATCCCGCCTCCCAACCCTCCTCTTCATACCAACCGAGCACTGTGGTGAGTTTTTCTCTCGAAAGGGGTTCTTCTTTCCCCGTTTTTTGGAGACGAGTGACTAAGATTCGAGTTCCTTTTGGGATCTCGAAACCAGCCATACCTGCCAAATACTCGGCTGACTTTCCAACAGTTGCTGTGTTCATGCTCCCATCTGGATTAAAAAGAAGGCCGCGCAACAAATTCGTCTGGTGGTTATCCGTGAAAAAAGCACCTTCCTTTTGCATCAACGCTGCCAACTGGCTGGCAATGGGGCGGTCAGCCACAACGGACTGTTCCGTCGCGCAGATGGTGGAGTAATCAAAAGCCTTGCTTGCCACAATGTATCGGGAGGCTTTTTCCAGATCTGCGGATCGATCAACGTATACTGGCACGTTGCCGGGACCAACCCCGTATGCGGGTTTTCCGGTGGAATGGGCTGCTCGCACCATCGGCGTTCCGCCGGTGGCAAGGATCAGCGCCACATATTTGTGCCGCATTAATGCCTGTGTTCCTTCCAGACTGATAGTTTGCATGCAGGCGATCAATCCTGGAGGTGCACCATTTGCTTCTGCTGCCTGTGCCATTATTTTTACGGTTTCAAAAGAGCATTTCACGGCCGCAGGATGAGGTGCAATGATGATTGCGTCCCTGGCTTTGACAGCAATCAGAATTTTATACATCACTGTTGAAGTTGGGTTTGTACTGGGTGTCAGGGCAGCGATCACACCTACTGGCCAAGCAATATCATAGATCATATTGTCGACATCATGCCCGATAATACCAACGGTTTTGACGTCTTTAATACTCTCCCAGACATTTCTGGCAGCGAATTCGTTCTTAAGCCGTTTATGCTCAGCCACGCCATAGCCGGTTTCCTCTTGTGCCAGACTACCCAAACGTTCAGAGGCTGACAGAGCTGCAGTGGACATAGCGGCACAGACTTTGTTGACCTGATCCTGGGATGCAGTCGACCATATCTTCCAGGCATCAAATGCCTTCGAGGATAGTTCCCTTGCTTCCTGGATTGAACGCAAATCCTTATCAAATTCCTGCATTAAGTTAACCCTTCTTGAAGGTTACCTCTCCATCCACTTCAAGTGTGTCAATCATCGCCATAATCACCGCATCAACAGGTCTATCTTTGGTAAGGGTTGTCTGTCTGGCGCCTGAACCGCTTGCTGTAAGAACCAGATCTCCGACCCCAGCATTGACAGTATCAACCGCGACATACGGTTTTCCAATAAGGTTTCCTTGCTCGTCGGTTTGCCGGACGATCAGTAGTTTTCGACCGGTCAGATTTTCATCTTTAATCGTAGAAACAGTGGTACCGATCACTTTAGCAATCAACATGGTAATTTTCTCCGATCAATATGATTTTGCAGGAGGTATAGATCCAGAAGCTTGTTTTGACTCAGTTGGATCAGCCTGGATGATCTTAATACCTGCACTGGCACCAAGGCGAGTGGCGCCCGCTGCAACGAGCTGCTCGGCTTCTTCATGCGTGTGAATGCCGCCTGCCGCCTTCACGCCAACATCAGGTCCCACGGCTCTGCGCATCAAAGCAACGTCATGGACAGTCGCTCCTCCGCTGGAGAAGCCGGTCGATGTTTTGACAAAATCTGCACCAGCCTCTTTTGCCAGCAGGCTGGCGACAACCTTTTCTTCATCAGTTAACAAGGCGGTTTCGATGATAACTTTCACCAGAGCATCAGCAGCATGGGCAATAGAGACAACCTCTCGAATATCGTGTGCAACGAGCTCATTATCACCGGCTTTCAATGCCCCGATATTGATCACCATATCGATCTCGGTTGCGCCATTCTCAAGCGCGTTTTTTGTTTCAAAAGCTTTTACTTCTGTGGATGTCGCACCTAATGGAAAACCAATGACAGTGCAGACTTTGACATCCGAATTACTCAAAAGATCGGCGCATAACTTAACATTGGTTGGATTCACACAGACAGAGGCAAAATGATATTTCCGGGCCTCAAAGCATAATTGTGCGATCTTATCTGCTGTTGCATCTGGTTTAAGCAGTGTATGGTCGATCATACCCGCGAGTGATTTGTCATCAGGGATCACGCCAACGGTTGAAGTTAGCCGTTCTGCTCCGGCGCTGATGACATGACCAGCATTATCGAAGCAGGTTTTCACTTTCAGTCCGTCCGCCACTTCCAATACACAGGTAGCGCCTTCAGGATCCTTATTTTTTTCTTCCTGTTCAATCATCGCCAGAAGAACTTCGCGAGTGATGATTTCAACTAATGCCTCAACAGTTTTTTTGTCTGGAGTCATAATGTCTTCCCATCTTTTAAGAAACTTTTCTCAATGGCGATCAGCTTATCAACCCGGCGGGCATGCCTTCCACCACCAAATTCAGTAGAAAGCCATGTATTTAGGATCAGCTTTGCAAGGTTGATTCCAATTAAACCGGCACCCAATGTCAATACATTGGCATCGTTATGCTCTCGGCTATTCACTGCAGTGGCATAATCATAACACAATGAGGCACGCACGCCGGGCACTTTATTTGCGACCATGCAAGAACCAATCCCGGCACCGTCAATGATCACGCCGCGCCAGGCTCTTCCAGAAGCAACTAATTCTGCTACCGAAAGAGCAATGTCGGGATAATCGACCGAATCTTTGGTGTGGGTGCCACAATCGGTCACTGGATAACCGTTATCGATCAGGTTCTGCTTCAGGACCTCTTTGAGATCAACGCCACCATGATCCGTGCCGATGGCAACAATGCGCTTTTCAGCCGGCTTATGTTGTGATAAATCAGCTACGTTCTGTGAAGCGGCTGTCGATTCAGAAGGTGGGGGTGTATTGGCAGGAGTGGATTTCATATCCAGCGTATTGTTGACAATCCTATGTACAATTTCGTGGATCTCGTCACTAGAGATGCTAATGCTCATTCCAATTACTCCGATTTTAGCAGACAATAAATGGGTTGAATAGATATATCAAATGAAGACTGTACTATCACCGAAAAACTTATTATAACATTTTCTACCCCAAAAACCTCATTTTTTGTTTTGGGTACGGATAAAAAAGCATTATACTGAATTTTTAGATATCATATATAAAATTTTAGCAGACACAAGGATTGAAATTCTTCAATAAATAACAAAAAAGGTTTTTTTCTGATGTCGTCAGTTGTCAAAATAATTATATCCGCAGATTAAAAAGAACCAAGGACCGGCAACAAGGGGGATAAAAAAACCAGACACTTTCAACAAATCAATGTCTGTTTGGTAAGCCAATTTTGGCTCTCTCCGCATCATTTATCCCAAATATTACCTGCTACAAAGGTAACTGATTAGATTATTACAGAAACTCTTTTATTACACCGGTGGGGGCGGGGTTATCGAGGTGCTTGTCTCTGCGGGCTTTGGTCCGGGCTGGATGGGTGTTCCGGCTTCTGGATTGAGAAGCAGGCTTAACTGTGCCAATGCATGTGCATCGTATGTGCGATGCCCGCACATGTCACAAATCCAGGCGGGAAAGTTCGGCACAGTGATCAGGTCATTTCCCAACCAGGTCATCAGCGTGGCGGAACGCAAACGTTTCTTCCCACCTTGGCAGTTCATGCAGGGCTGAGTTGTGATGGTTTCGCTCATGGAGGATCCTTTACTGAACTGCCTGGACAACAGTAGGGCTGCGCAATAGCGAGATCTCACTAATGGGCCAATAGATCAATAGCGCTTTACCGACAATGTCTTCAAAGGGGACGAACCCCCACAGGTGGGAGTCGCTGGAATTGTTGCGATTATCTCCCAAAACGAACACTTCTTCTTCTGGGACAACCCAGGTGCCGGTATAGTTTGGCATTTGAGCGATATATGGCTCATAGAGAGGCTGATCGTTTATATAAACGATGCCGTCAGTGATCCGCACTTTATCCCCTGGCAGCCCGATCACGCGCTTAATATATTCTTCGTCGATTACATCGGGCGCATGAAAAACGATGATATCGCCTAGATGAGGTTTGCCGAGCTTATAGGCAACCCGATTGATTACCAGGAATTCCCCTGGCTCAAGTGTGGGCTGCATGCTGACATTTTCCACTCGCACCCGAGCTGTGAGTGCGTTGATCGCCAGGAACAAAACCAATGCCAGCAGGATTGTCTCTACTGTGTCAATGATGAAACCGACACAGCTTGAGCGTTTCGATCCTTTTGGGGATTCGTCTTGATCGTTATCAGGGGATGGTGTAGATTGAAATCTTTTTAGCATGTATTTCGGCGCATTTCTGCAAATAAGTGATGAATAAATGGCATCGGATGCAAATTGATTATAACTTATCTTATTAAATATAGTTTTTAATTTTTCCGTTTCTTCAAGACCAGACGGATTGGTGTTCCCATAAAAGGATAGTCTTTCCGGATCTGGTTTTCGAGATAGCGCAGGTAACTGAAGTGAGCCAATTCAGGATAATTTACATACAGCATAAAGGTCGGTGGGTCGCTGCGCACCTGAGTGCCGTAATAGATCCTTAAGGACCGTCCTGTCTTTGACGGTGCAGGATGCATGTCCTGGGCGTGCTGGATGATTCTATTAATCTGCGAGGTGGAGAGCCTCACGAGGCGTTCCTCCTGCACTTGTAATGCCAGGGGCAGGACCTGATCCACACGTTTACCGGTCAGCGCGCTGATAAAGATCATCGGTACGTAGTCCATAAAATTCAATTCCTGGCGGATGTGGGCGGTGAAATCGTTGATAGTAAAGGTATCCTTATCTATCAGATCCCATTTGTTGACCGCTACGACTGCGCTCTTCCAGGCATCTTTAATATATCCGGCAATGTGGGTGTCCTGGGCGGTGATGCTGCTGGTGGCGTCAATCATCAAGATGGCAACATCGGCGCGTTCAATGGCGTTCATACTGCGGATGACGCTGTACTTCTCAACGCCAGGGGAGACTTTACCCCGCCGGCGGATACCGGCAGTGTCGATCAATGTGACCGGTATGCCATTATATTCAAATTTGGTGTCAACGGCATCACGGGTTGTCCCTGGGATCTCGCTGACAATGGCGCGTTCTTCCCCGACGATCTTGTTCAACAGGCTGGATTTACCTGCGTTCGGTTTGCCAACGATGGCGATCTTGGCTGAAACATCCTCCTCCAAATCTTCGCCGATGGCTTCAATGTGGTGGACGACTTCATCCAAAAGATCGCCTGTCCCGGTGCCGTGCAGCGCGGAGATAACATAGGGATCACCCATGCCGAGCTCATAGAATTCGGCTGTGACCTGCCGGATCTTGACGCTTTCAGCTTTGTTAACCACCAGGATAATCGGTGGTTTGAATTCGCCATCCACCGAGCGTTGTTTACGACGAAGGATATCCGCGATCTCATGATCGGCTGCGGTGACGCCCGCCTGTCCATCCACAATGAACAGGATCACATCTGATTCCTGGATCGCAAGCTCCGCTTGCTCACGGATCTGGTGGATAAAATCTTTTGACCCGACGGAAAGTGGTGACTGGCTTTTACCTTTGGTTGGGTCAATGCCGCCGGTATCCATGACAAAGAAGTAATAACCGCTCCAATCTGCCTCTGCTAAGAGCCGGTCGCGAGTGGTTCCGGGCACCTCATCCACGATTGCCAGACGTTCACCGGTCAGGCGATTGAAAAGAGTGCTTTTTCCGACATTGGGTCTGCCCACAAGGGCAACAACTGGTTTTGCCATAGGGAGTGATTATACCTTTAATGTGATGGATAAGTGTGCAGGTTTGATGCCGGGAAGAGACGTACTCAAAATAAAAAGCCCCCGGAGTGGTGAAGTTCCGGGGGCTTTGTTTTGATCAATTTATGGGGTTGTCGTCGCGGTAGGTGTTGGTGCGGGTTGCGCGCCCTGACCCGAATTTGAGTTCGTAATGGTGACTTCCAGAGTGTTGGGGAGGATGGCGTCCACATTAATTTCCTCATTGTCCAGCAGCACTTCTGGTGCCAGCTGATAGATGCCCGGTCCCCGGTCAGCCAGGTCAATTACCACGGTGATGGTGGCAGGATCTAATTCCTCCAGCAGATAGAGGGGACCCGACAGGAAAACATCTACATTTTCTGGGGAAACCGTTGCTTCCAGTCCCTCATCCAAACCTTCAAACTGGATGGGGAGGTTGGTGAAGCTAAGGCTGCTTTCGATGGGGTCAATCCCGATTTGGACCGTCACGTTCTGACTGCCAACCACATTGATCCCTTCAGGCAGATTCAGAGATACTCGGATTTCCATATCATCATTAGCACCATTTAAATTAATCGGCGTTGTCTCCACGAAACCCGGGATGCTTTCTACCAGGTCGGGGTCAGATGAGAAGATGGTGACCGTGGGCGGAAGCGTAAAAATATTCGTCAACCTGTACCCCGCTGCGATTTGTCCGCTTGTGACAATCTTGACCACGACAGTGCGATACCCGCCACGTTGGTTGACGGGGATGGAAACTTGGATGCTGCTGGGGCTGATTGACACGCCTTCCAGCTCGTTACCTTCAGCGTCATAGACATTAAGATTGACCGTGCGCTGGATATCTTCAGATACATTTTCCACATCGACGACTGCAACGACTTGATCTAGAGCTTCAACCAGGGATTGGGGACCAGACACCAGCGCAGTTTCATTGCTTAATTCTGGGGTTTGAAGTTCAAATCCGATGGCGGGATTGCCGATCATCTTGATTTGGATGGGAAAGGAATCGGTGACAACCGGTTCCAACTTAACAAAGATGGAAGAAGGATTGATCCGCACGAGTTCAGCCGGGGAAAGGCTGATGCTCACCTGGGGGGTTAATGTGTGCACGCCAGCTTCCAGACTGGAAAGGTCGAGGGTGACATTGATCAGATTGTTTTCGTTTTCCAACTGGTTGAGGATCGTCGACGGCGCCCGAATGGTCAAGTCGACCTGGTGGGAAATGTCATTAACGATCATCAGGTTGGGATCCAGACCAATGATGTCCATTTCAAGAGGTTGGGAAAATGCACGGGACTCGGTTGGATCAGCTTCGGTAACAGCAAACACCCAAACAGCCATGGCAAAGACCAGAGCGGTGAGAAGTGTGGGAAGATTCTTGATCAGGCTTCGGATCGTTTTCACGAGCCATCCCCTTCCCGGTCATCTGAGTCCTTGGCGGTGAATAAGGAGAGGAAGCGTGACAAGAGACCGTCCTCTCCTGTAAGTTCAGTGGGTTGAAAGAATGCATAAAGGGTGTTTTGTAGACGTTCCATATTCAGACGCCGGATCATCTTGCCGCTGTGGGCGATTGAAATGCTGCCTGTTTCTTCAGAGACGACCACCGCAATGGCATCGCTAACCTCAGAAATACCCAGAGCTGCGCGATGCCGCAATCCCATGGTTCGGTCCGGAGAGCGGTTGAGGACACCGCTTGCTGATAGGGGCATCACACTCGAGGCGGAGACAATTTGGTTATCCACGATGACCACTGCGCCATCATGTAAAGGTGTATTTGGATAGAAAATCTGCAGCAGCAATTCAGGTGTGACCTCAGCGTGCATGGGAACGCCGGTTTTAGTATATTCACCCAGACCCTGCATGCGCTGGAGAATGATTAAAGCGCCATGGTGGCGTTCAGATAACCTGCCGCAAGCCTTGATGACCGCATCCAGTGTATCCTTGAATTGCTGCTCGGAGATATTCCGGTTTCGTGTTAAGAAGGAGACATTGCCAGCACGCCCCACACGTTCCAGCGCCCGGCGGATTTCTGGTGCGAAGATGACAGGAATGGCGAAGATCAGCGCGGGTAAGACGGCGCTGATCAACCAGGAAAAGGCGGGCAGATCTACCAGGCTGGTAAGTAGTCCCAGCAGGATGATGATGAAAAAGACGCCGCGCAGGAGCACCAGCACTTCGGTATCCCTGATAAGGACCAGGAGGGCATAAAAGATGGCTGTGACCAGGATGATATCCAAAAAGTCGGTCCAGCCAACACGCTGGATAAGGAAGAAAATGTCGCTAAAGAATTCCGTCATACGTTATTCGCTTAATTACACTCGTCGATTGTCATCGGATTCCATTGGTTGAGCCAGGATTTTGATCCAGATCGGTTTCACCGGATCCAAGGTCTGCCGTTTCATCGCTTGTCGCCAGGCTGGATAGGGCATCGCGTTTGCTGCCTGTCGTTCGAAGCCCCTTTCTGAAAGGAGGTACTCAACCTGTTTCGCAAATGGCTCTGGAAGGATCAGGAGTTCACACTGGCTCATTTGGGCATAACCTTGAAATGCTTCCAGCAGGATTGGGGTCAGTTCCAAATTTCCACTCTCAGGGATGACCCGATTCAAAGTGGCTGTGAAATTCCAATTCTCCCATAGGATGAGCGCTTTGATCTCCTCTTTACTCAATAAGAGCAGCATGGTATGGAAAGCCAACGCCTCGTAGAGTTCTGTATTTGGAGCGCCGGTCTGCGCTTTCCAGAAGGTTTCCAACTGCGTTTGGGGCAGGGTGCCAGCTGGTTGAACCTTCCAATTCTCGCTGATATTAATGTGCGATGCGTCAAGGACGTCGCTTGCTTGAATTGTATCATTAAGTGCGTTCTGAACTTGAAGCCAGGTGCCTGCAAAGAGCCCTTCGGTATTAATAACCACATCCGCCTGAGAGAGTTTCTCGGATTGGGGTGGTTGGGCATCAATCCGGCGCTGGGCTTCATCCTCACTCAACTGTCTGGCTTGCAAGAGCCGTTCCATTTGATAGGTTTCCGATGCGTGACTGACCCAAATCGTATTACATAGATCAATCAGTGATGATTCCAGAAGTTTAATGGCTTCAACGACCACAATAGACAGCGAAGTCTTTCGAATCCGGTTCCGGATTGCTTTAGTGACTGCAGGATGGATCAGCTCTTCGAGCTTTTTGAGTGAGTTGGGGTCATTGAAGACGATTTCACCTAATTTGCTTCGTGAGATTTCGCCATTGGATTGTAAAATCCCCTTACTAAAAGTATCAATGACAGGCTTGTAGGCAGAGCCACCAGGATAAAGCGTACGGTGGGTGATAATGTCGGCATCAATCCCCAGCGCGCCTGTGTTGGCCAGCATGCGACGCACAACACTTTTACCCGTAGCGATATTTCCGGTTAAGCCGATTATTTTTTTGGAGTCTGTCATGGTGTTCCTGATCCCATGGTGAAGTATACCTTATTTGTTTTCTGGGATTGAGACGGGGTGCTATAATTTGACTATGTTCTTAGAGATTTTAGAACAAACTGCAAAGGAGAAATGCGGTCTGAGGGTAGACCTTCCTATCCTGGTGGGTGTGTCGGGCGGTGCAGACAGCCTGGCATTGATGCATGGGCTGAACACCCTCGGTTACAAGTTAGTGATTGCACATCTGGATCACGCGCTCCGTCCTGAATCCCGACAGGATTCCGATTTTGTTGAGGAGTTGGCAGGCTCATCTGGTATAACATTTGTCAGCCAGCGGGCTGACGTCCGCAAAATAGCTGAAGAACAGGGGCAATCCCTGGAGGAAGCTGCCCGGCAGGTCCGCTATGAATTCCTGTTCAAGCAAGCCCGGGACCACCATGTTCAGGCGGTGGCAGTAGCTCATCATGCTGATGACCAGGTTGAGACGGTGCTAATGCATTTCCTGCGCGGAGCGGCGCTTTCAGGTCTGTCCGGGATGGCTTACCGGCGGGTCTTGGGCATTTGGGATGAGGAAATCCCCCTGGTCCGGCCGCTTTTGGATCTCTGGCGCGAAGATATCGAGAACTACGTTTCAGAGATTGGCTTGCAGCCCCGGGTTGACTTGAGTAACCGCGATCCAACCTACTTCCGTAACCGTCTTCGTCACGAATTGATCCCGGCTCTGAAAACTTATAATCCGCAGATCCGCAAGGTGATCCAGCGCATGACGGAGGTATTGGGGGAGGAAGACCGCTTTCTCGATGATCTGGCTGAAAAAGCCTGGCTCGCGTGCTTCATTTCACAGACTGGAGACTGGGTTGAATTGCATTACCCTGCTTTTTTGAGCCAGGCGAAGGCAATGCAACGGCGGGTCTTAAGGCGGGCGATTGCTTATCTGCAGCCTGATCTTCGAGATGTGGACTTTGAAGCGGTCGAGCGGGGATTGGCATTCGTGGAAAATCCCCCGGAAAGCAGGGAAGTAGACCTGGTAGCCCGGTTGAATTTGGTATTTGTAGATGAAATCCTGATTGTAAAAACCTGGTCTGCTGATTTGCCGGATTGGGGCAAGCCGCTGCTGCTTGCAGAAGATTATCAAAGGGAATTGGCGCCCGGTGAATCGGTCAACCTCCGTCATGAATGGGAGATTGAGGCTACTGTTCTTGCGGATGAGGTTGAAGGTGCCGTTAGCCTGGCGGGGCAATTATCTGATCGGGAACTCTGGCTGGATCTTGACCGGCTGCAACTGCCGCTGACCGTTCGCGGGCGTGAGGAAGGTGAACGTTGGCAGCCTTTAGGGCTGGGCGGACACTCCCAAAAACTCAGCGATTTCCTGATCAACGAGAAAGTACCGGACCATCTGCGGGATATTTGGCCGCTGGTTTGTTCTGAGAGTCAGATTGCCTGGGTGGTCGGGTTGCGTCCTTCGGAAGTGTTTAAAGTGACCGATAAAACAAAGCACATCCTGCATCTTAAATTGGTAAAAAAAAAAGCCAATCGTTCAAGACTGGAAATAAAAAAAGCCGGATTAACCGGCTTTTAAATTGATGAGATAGGGGTGTTTATTCTTCGTCTTCGGAATCATCACCGATGTTAAAACCCTGTTGCAGGGCGAGTTTTCGCAATTTCTGGCGTACTTCACGGAACTGGATCTTTGAGACGCCCAGCTTTTGGCGGATCTTATCCGGTTCAACACCATTAATCAGATCCATCAAAGCCGCCGTCCAGCGGCACATATCAAAGGAAATACGCTTCTCAAAACCGGCTGCTTCTGTAATGTCTTCCAGAATGTATTCCATTCGCCTGGCTGTCCATGGAAAGAGGCGTTCTTCCGGTTCATACTGACCAGCATATTCATTGAACGCTTTGAGCCAATCCTGCGAGACCGGGATCTTCCGTTCTTTATAGCGATAACGGGGGTTGGTATAACGAATGAAGACATAAGCATTTTCCGGGTCCTCAACAGACAGATGGTTGAGACCGATGTTCCGACACTCGCCTTTCTTGATTGCGGTCTCCAGAAGGAGTTTGAGCAGGGTGTAAGGTCGCGCATCTGGATCATCTGCTTCCCGGAAGGCTGCAGCGGTTTCCAGGGCTGTGTTGACCTCCTGTTGGTCCAGCACCGTTGGTATAGGACTGGTGACTGACAGCTGGACAAGTTTATCCGCCGGATCAACCAAAACCACGCCACTGTTTTGCAACCAGCGGAAGAAGCTCTTGACTGATGTGATCCGACGGGCGAGGCTTTTGGGGCTGCAGGGAACGCCGCGCACATTTTCTAACCAGTCTGTGAAGTTTTGAAGGTCTTTTAGGGAGATATCGCCGATCATTTTGTCGGGAGGGAGGAAAGTATCCAGAAGGTTAAGGTCTGCGATAAAGGCTTTGACAGTATAGGGAGAGCGTCCCTGGTCATTTAAATAAAATTTCCAAGCCTGAATTGCGGGCGGGAGGAAGGATCTTTCGGTCAGATGTGCGGGTGTACCCTTTTTATCTGTAGCTTGATTTGTCATTGGACCTCTCGGTTGGAAATTCGTGTAGCCAGTGAATGAATTTAGTTTAAATCAAACCGGGGTCCTTGTCAAATCCATTTACTCCAACATCAGGGCTTCAATGAAGATCTGTTCAATTTGATCGTAATGCGGTAGGAGTACCATTGCGCCTTGCCCCGTGATCCAGTCAGTGGTCTCATCAAAGCCTACCACGTAATTGCGGATATCCCCGTTTTCATTCACTTTGCTTGCCAGCGGAAGGAGGGAGACAACGTCACTGAGTCCCAGATCGGTCTGGACGTAATTAATATACGCGTTGTAGAGGTTCGGAGCTTTTAGCAACACATCCAGACTGACCAGCCGGCGGAAGATCGCTTCAGCTACTTCCTGAGCACGCCGCTCACGGTCGAAATCGCTACTAGAATAGCGGGACCGGGCATACCACAGGGCAACCTCACCATTCATATGTACCAGTCCTGGCCCAGCGCTACAATAGCCGCTGGCGTTGATCCATTTTGCGCAGGTGTCGGTCAGGTTTTGCGCGGTTTGCACGTCAATGCCACCGAGATTGTTGATTACAGTCTTGAAGCCGTTGAAATCAACCAGCACATAATGATCCGGACGGACACCAAAGTTCTCTTCGAAGGTGTCAGCCAGCATCTCAAAACCGCCGTACTGGAAGGCAATGTTGATCCGGTTGTTGCCCAAACCCGGGATATAGACAAAGAGGTCCCGGGGGAAGGAAATCACACTCACGAAGCCATCCCGCGGATTCAGAGACACCCACATGATCACATCGGTGCGAAAACCGCCATCGTTGGGCCGAACATCGGAGCCCAATAGGAGGATATTGACCTGGCCTTCAGGCTTTTGAAATACCCTTTTGGTGGGGGTCAGCGTTGCATTGGGGTCGGCGTCGTTATCGGGGTTACCTGGCATGGCGGGCTGGGAGCCGTCCTGGTTTGGTTGGAAGGGGGTTGCGGTGGGGGTGGCGTTGATGACCTTTTGCGTTTCCAGGATGGAAGCATTTGCTGAACTGGGGCTGGTGCTTGCAATCAGTCCGCTGAGCAGGATAAACGCCAGGAGACAGATCAGCGTCAGGAGGACGATCACTGCGATGATCTCAGATGTCTTTGCACGTCTTCTCCGGCGTCGGATGGTTGGTCTTATTGTTCTAGCAGATTGTGAGTGCATGTTTTTAATCCATTAAGTTCATTCTAATAAGTGGAGGTCATCACGCTGCCATAAGATGAATTATAGCTGATGATGCCATTTCTAGTCGATAATGCGGACGGGTAGTTGAACCCGGAAGGTCGTGAACTGGTTCTTCTTACTCCGCAGCCAGATCTTGCCGTTGAGTACCCGGATCGCACGAATGGCATTCCGGATAGCCTGGATGCTGCCAATCCCTGGGATAGCTTCATGATCTGCGCTGAACAAAGCTGTTTGTTCTTCCTGGGTTAATCCCTCGCCAAAGTCGGTCACCTCAGCAATCAACATTCCGGTTTCCAGCGAAAGGTTCTGAGTGAGTTTGATTGAGCTTTCATAGGGTGAGACCTGGATAGCGTTTTTTAGCAGACCATGCAGGACATTTTGCAGGAGTTCGGGGTCAGTCCTGATCATTTGTCGTCCGTCCGGATTAAGGATTTCCAGATCGAGGTTCTTCTGCTGTAATAATGATGCTACCTGCAAACGCACATTGGCGGCAATGGAGTCCAGGCTGATGACCTGGTTATCCATGGAGAGACGCGTCGGCCCGGTCTGTCCGGTTTGTGTTTCAAGATGCTTGATCCGGGCGTTAGCCCGCGCGAGGTCGGTTTTGAGCTGGTCCCGTTCTTGGGTTAATTGACGGATTTCAGCCGTTAAATGTTCCAATCTGGAAGTGATGTCCCGTTGGGCGTTGGATTGAGAGTGATATTTGTCGATTTCCTGCCTGAGAGCATCCATTTGTTTGACCGATTCAAGTTTTTCAATTTGGTATTTGGCTTTGAGTTTTTTGATGGTCGAACCCAGAGTGGAAATCAGGGATTCCTTCTCAGATAATGCATTGGACAATCTTTCACTCGCTTCACGGAGTTTATCCATCTGCTCTTGTTTTCGATCCAAATCAGCTCGTAAGTTATCAAGTGGGTTAGGGGCAAATAGCACCTGCGTTAAGGTGTATTTGATCTCATCCATAAGGCGGAGGGTCTCGGCGCCCCAATGCTTGCTAGTGTAGGGTGAGAGGAAGATCACGCCGCCAACGGTTGGTTGGTTCGGGAAATTCAAGGGGTACGCCAGCATGTTGCCGATTTGGTGATAATTCAGTGATAAAGCCAGCGTATATGCGTCCCGGGTGTCGGAGTGCGCCTGGGAAAGTTGGAGGACACGTTTATCCGCCCAGGCATCCATAATATGGAGCAATTCATCGCGTTCGAGTGTGGTTGAAGGCAAATCTATCTCCCGGATCAGGTCATACCCTGCAGCCAATTCAACCTCATTGCCAGCAGGTAAGATTCGCACGAGATAACAAATATCCGCAACGACGCTCAGGCTGAGTGCCCGGGCAGCCGCCTGGAATTTTTCAGTGTTATTCTCTTTTAAGTTGATCTTCAATAATAGGTCCACCAGTTCCGGTTTGGTATCCACCGGTTTGGAATTGCTTTCCTGTTTGATTTCAGGCACCGGGCTTTCGAGGTCTTTCATCAGGATGGGGAACCGTTGCGTCAGGGCCAGCAGCCAGGGGAGGGTGAGGGTCAGCGCCAGGCGTACCGGACCCATAAGAGAAAAATTGGTATCGAAAAGTGTGATTTGCAGACTGTAACCGAACCCTAGAAAAATAAGGGATAGCGCGGCGACACCCCATTGATGCGGCCGCCTTGCGATCAGGATGACCAAACCAATTAAGATCAGTAAGAGACTCCCGCCTTGCCAGAGGATATCCAGGATGGAACGATCCAATATTTGGATCAGGGGTTGTAGATAGAGAATGACCAGCGAGACGGCAGCCCCAAAGCATAAGACCAATGATAAGAAGATGTTGAGTCCGGTCAGGATAAAGCCCTTGTCATCCTCAATGTAGACCCAGATGACCCAAATGATGGTCAACGACCCAGCCAGGCGTTCGACCATCCCAGGGACTAGTGGGTTGTTTACGGGTAAATTGATGCTCAAAAAGGTTGTTATAAAAAGACTGATGTGGATTAACAACAAAACGCCACAACCAATCAGCACATGAAGGGCGCGCCGACCATTCACGGAGCGGTTTCGTCTCGCCAGGGCAAGGCTGATGATCACCGCCAGGCCTAGACTGACGACCAGATGGTAGATCAGGTAGCCGGGTGGGCTCGTGAGGAGGGTAAAGATTGCTGAAAGGTTGATTCCCATGATGTCGTAGTTTCTTCTTGCTAAAATACTGTGATCAATCTATTGGAATTTAATGCAAGTTGTATTCCAAAGTACACATTGCAATTTGTGAGTAAAAAATTAAAGTATCACTGTTTTTTTGCAGGTTTAAGGGGAAACTATTTTTTGATTTCCACCACGACGCCAGGTTCAGCCCAATAATACAGGTCTTCCGCAGCTGCCAGATCCAGGATGATGCAGCCATAGGACACCGGTGACCCGAGGGTGCTTGCCCACAGACGCTGACCGCTGGAGAGCAGCGGCAAGCCGTGGATACCGTTCATGAAACCGGGCCAGGCTTCATAGATGCCCATGAAATGCGGCATATAGAGATCCCACTTGGAGGCGTAAGCATTGATCTCGTGGGTCTGGACCTGGAAGATGCCAGCCATCGTGGGCGAATCTGACACTCCCGTGCTGACGATATGAGTGCTGCGTACCTGCCCGTCTTCGTAGACTGTCATGCGCTGTTCGCTGATATCGATCACGATGCGCTTATTGGGTACGACAGGGAGTGGCAGCAAGTCGTTTTTAGAGGGGATGGTCAGGTTCATCCCGGCTTCGAGGTTGCTGGTGGTCAAGCCCTCATTGGCGTCCATGATGTACCACATGGGGATGCCCAGTTCAAGGGATATTGACCAAAGACTTTCGCCTGCGCTAACACGATACGTTGTTGGTGCGTGGCGGATGAACGCGAACATGGGCTGTCCGTTCTCCCAGTCGTCCATCATTTCATCCAGGTACCCGAGCATTTCCAGAGAGCGGCCTTCACCTAGCTCCGACTCCCAGGTGCTGAGTAAGGCTGAGACCGCATCCTGATCGTAGGATAAACCAACCGTAAAGGTGGCTGGAGCGACGGTCACCCAATCCCGTTTGACATCAGCTGGGACGGACCAGGTGAAGGACTCGTCGGTGATTGGGTCATAGGCTGTAAAATTCAAATCCTGTGAGACGACAGCTTCGATTTCATCCAGCACAGGGGAAAGGTCACTGATCGCTGGAGGTATAGTTTGCATTTGTAACGCCACTGTTTGAGTCAGGTAGATTGTGAAGGCATTCTTAAAGAGTTCGTCGAGAGTGGCGTCGATATCGATCGTTTGTCCTTCCGTCCCCGGGACGGCTAGCCAGGCACCGTCCTGGTACGCAACAATGGCATCCTCAGGGGGGACCGAAAGGTCCCCGGCGATGGATTCAAGGGTCTGCCGGGCAAGACTTTCGTCATAATACATCACAGGCAGGACGATCTGTTTCTCACCGCTGATTGCAGTCATGATTTCATCAAGAGGGTCGGCGTCCCGCCCGATGTCGTAGGCGGCACCGGCTGTGGCTTCCGCATCGACCCAATAGCCCAGGTCCTTGGGTGAGACGATATAGGCAAAGTCAGGATTGTCGGGATGGCTGAGCTGGAGCAACCGGGAGTGGTTCCAATAGGAGTCGATCCAGGTGACAGTTTCTTCATAGCCCATCAGCCCGACATCTTTATCAAAGACGATGACTCCGGGCAGGTTCAGCTGGAAGACCTGGAACAGGATGATGGTCAGGCTGACCAGGACGAGCGGGGTGATGACAGCCAGCGCGCCCAAACTGACCCACAATGTGGCGCGGGATCGCTGAGGCTGGTTTGGTCTCGTTGATATCGATCTGGCTTGGGGTTGAGCAGCATAATTTCTCATAGATATCACATCTTGCAGGGTGGTTCTCTGGTTAGGATTATATCTCAAAGCTAAAGACGCACGGTTGTCCGGTATTGTTCCATAAGGAGCATGCGATTGTGGCAAGGATGGGTGCATCGTTCATGCCAGCCGGGTGGGATTTGGGGGCATTCTTGTTATAATTGAGCCATAACAGGGTGTTGGTTGTTCTTAATGCCATTCCCTCTCCCTGGCTCAGTTAAGGAAAAAGATATGATCTGGCATTTATTATCCTGGTATTTCCTGCTCTTGTTATTGGGATGGGTAACTTTTCCCCTGACCTTCCGGCTCTTCCGGCGATTACCGGATCGCGGGTATACCTTGAGCCGTATCCTCGGCCTGCTGTTGTGGGGATTCGGATTCTGGCTGCTGGCAAATCTGGGTGTACTCCAAAACCACCCGGGCGGGATATTGTTTGCCTTGGCGATCCTGATCGGACTGAGCATCTCGGCTGGATGGGGCAGGTGGGGTGAAATCTGGGACTGGGTGCGAATGCATTGGCGGCTGGTCCTGATGGCGGAGGTTGTCTTTCTGGTGGGTTTCGCCTTCATGGCTCTGGTGCGCGCTTCCGACCCGGACGCCACCGGCACAGAGAAGCCAATGGAGCTGGCTTTCATTAACGCCATTCTGAATTCCGAGACCTTCCCCCCCCATGACCCCTGGCTGGCAGGGTACGCGATTTCTTATTACCACTTTGGCTATATCCTGGCAGGGATGCTGGCTAAGCTGACCTTCACCAGCGGTGGTGTAGCTTTCAATTTGATGCTGACCTCAATCTTTGCGACGAGCGCCGTGGGCGCTTATGGCGTATTATTCAATTTACTCACTGCTTTCACCAAGACGCTAAAGAACTCTTTTGACAGCCTGGGCTGGGCTTTATTCGGACCCCTGTTCCTGCTTTTCATCAGCAACCTGGAGGGCGTGCTGGAAGTGCTGCACCAGGCTGGCTTAGGATGGGACAGGTTGTGGCAGTGGATCAACATTGAAAGCTTGCTCATGTCGCCCTCGGAGCCTTTGACGTTAATCCCCCAGCGTTTCTGGTGGTGGTGGCAGGCATCCCGCGTGATCCAGGATATTGACCTGGTCGGCAATGTCAGCGGGCTCTCACCAATCGATGAGTTCCCGGCATTCTCCTTCGTCCTGGGCGACCTGCATCCGCATGTGCTGGTGATGCCTTTTGTGATGCTGCTGGTGGGTCTCGCGTTGAATATCTTCCGGGGTGGGATGGATGTTGAACAGAAGCTCCTCGGGATCAAAATCCCCTTCAAATTGGACTTGTTCTTCATCAGCGCTATCACCCTGGGCGGGATTGCGTTTCTCAATACCTGGGACTTGCCAGTGTATTTCACACTTCTGGTCACCGCCTTCGCAATCCGTCAGGTGCTCAAAAAGGGATGGGATTGGGAGCGGTTGTTTGAATTGCTGAAATTAGCACTCCCCCTGGGGATCATCTCGCTGCTGCTCTATTTGCCTTTCTTCATCAGTTTTCAATCTCAGGCAGGGGGCATTTTACCCAACGTGGTCTACCCGACTCGCGGGCTATACCTGTGGCTGATGTTTGGCCCCCTTTTTGTCCCGATCTTCTTGTTCTTCAGCTGGCTCATACGCATGAAAGCCCGGGCGGAATGGGGCTGGGGCGCGTTATTGATCTTCATCCTGATCGTGATTCTTTTTGCAGTTTCTCTCCGGCTTGGTCTCAGCCTGGCACAAACAGACGTCGGACAGCAATGGATCGCTTCGCAGGGTGAGTCAACCATTGGTGGGTTACTGGTGTCCGCATTGTTACACCGGTTGAATTACGGCGTTGGTCTGTTGACCCTGGCTGTCTTGCTGGTTGCTGGGCTTTCATATTTATTGGGATTGGTTCACAAAGCCGATGAGAGCAACCGCACCTTCGGTCCGATCCCCTTTGTATTGTTAATGATTGTGCTGGGCGGCGTGATGGTGCTGGCGCCCGAGTTTGTATACTTGCGGGATAATTTCGGCGCTCGGATGAACACGATCTTCAAGTTCTACTACCAGGCCTGGATGTTGTGGTCGTTGGCAGCGGGGTTTGGGGCGGTGGTTTTGCTAAAAAAGGGCACCTGGGTTTCCAGGATTGTGGTGGTGCTCTTCATTTTGTTGGGCTTGGTCTACCCTGTCCTGGCGTTCCCGAAAAAGACCAATAATTTCCAACCTGTAACGGGCTATACTCTGGATGCGAGCGCCTATCTGGCGAGCTACCAGCCCAATGAAGCCGCAGCAATTGATTGGCTCTCCCAGGCACCCAATGGGGTGGTGGCGGAAGCAATCGGGGGTCAATACTCCGGTTATGCCCGGGTCTCGACGCTGTCGGGGCAACCGTCGGTGCTGGGCTGGCCAGGGCATGAGGGGCAGTGGCGCGGGGGCTACGCGGAAGTCGGGCCCCGCGAACCGGATATCCAGACGCTCTTTGAAAGCCCCGATTGGGAGTCGGCATTGACCATTATCCGGCGCTATGACATTCGCTATATCTACGTCGGCTCTTTGGAAATGAACACTTATGCTATGAACCTGATGAAATTCGAGCAGAATCTGGAAGTGGGCTTCGAGCAGAACAGCGTGATGGTTTTTGTGGTGCCTCAGACTGCAAAGGAGTGAACGATGACATTCAATGGTTTTGGTCTCAATTTGGGTAATTTATCCCGGCTTTCTAATGCGAAAACTCGTTCGATCAGCGCGGAGAATAAGACGGGTGAAAAAGGCAAAGGCGGTATGGCAACAACCGGTTCGGAGTGGTCGCAAGCGGCGGGCGACCTGGGACAGGGGTGGAAGGTCTCACCTTGCATCGATATCGAGCCGGAGGAGATGGTCACCCTTGCTGAAATTGAAGGTCCGGGTGTGATCCAGCATATCTGATTTACTGTCTCGAGGGAATTTTGGCGTTCTCTGGTCGTGCGCATGTATTGGGATGATTTGCGCGTGACAATCCAGGACCTGGGTTGGCGAGAGGTCAAGAAACAACGCTATTTACAGCGTTCGGATGACATCGCTTCGGTTGCGTTTTGGTACCAGGCTGAACCCCACGCCCCCTTCTCGGCGCTGCCCGGAATGGATGACCTGGAAGTAATATAGATCGGGATTATCCGTCATCAAGGAGACAACCCGCCTTGTTTTGTGGTAGGATTTTGGTACTGAATAATTAACCAAAGAAAGGTTTACATCTTCTATGGTACGAACACGATTTGCACCCAGCCCCACCGGCTATATGCATATCGGCAACCTGCGCACAGCGCTCTATGCCTATCTTACCGCACGCCGGCAGGATGGCGTTTTTATCCTCCGAATTGAAGATACCGACCAGGAACGGAATATCCCAGAGTCCCTGGCAGCGATCTATCAGAGCCTGGCGATGGCTGGCCTGGATTATGACGAAGGACCGGATAAAGACGGCGGGTATGGGCCCTACGTCCAGTCGCAGCGTTTGCCGATCTACCAGGAACATGCCCAAAGATTATTGGCTTTGGGGGCAGCTTATCGCTGTTTTTGTAAAAAGGAGGATCAGCAGGTTGATGAGGATGCGCTTGTCCGGCGAGACCCCTGTCGCTTGTTGACTCAGGAAGAGGTGGCGGAAAATATCGAGGGTGGTGAAACCTTCGTGATCCGCCAGCGTATCCCGGATGACGGCAGCACGACCTTTGTGGACCATATCTATGGCGAGATCACGATTGAGAATTCGCAGCTTGACGATCAGGTGTTGCTAAAATCGGATGGGTTTCCTACCTATAACTTTGCCAATGTCATCGATGACCACCTGATGGCGATCACGCATGTCATGCGCGGGCAGGAATACCTTTCTTCGACCCCCAAGTACAATTTGCTCTATGAGAGCTTTGAATGGGAAATCCCTGAATATGTGCACCTGCCACTGATTGTGAAGGAAGATGGCAGCAAGTTCAGTAAACGCTTAGGAGATCCTTCTTTCGAGGACCTGGTCATGATGGGTTATCTGCCGGAAGCCATCATAAATTATATTGCCTTGCTGGGATGGAGCCCGGGGAACGACCAGGAATTCTTTACTTTGTCCGAGCTGGAAGAAATCTTCAGCATTGACCGGATCAATAAGTCCAGCGCGGCTTTCTCCTTTGATAAGCTGACCTGGCTCAACGGGGAGCATATTCGGGCGCTCTCACGGGATACATTCCACAGGCTGGCTGAACCCTATTATCCCATTGAACTGGCGGAATATAACACCCAAAAGATCAGCGAATTATTGCAGGTGCGTACGGAGAAGCTGACCGATATCCCAGAGATGGTGTCTTTCTTCGTCCAGGTGCCGGATTATGATCTGGAGATGTATCGGCATGATAAATCACAATCCGACCCGGAGACCAGCCTGGAGATTCTCAAACAGGTCAAACCGTTATTAAAGGATTTGAAGACCTGGGATAATGAAAATTTGTATTTGGTACTGAAAGCTTTTAGCAAGGAACACGGTCATAAGACCGGCACGGTGATGTGGCCAATCCGGACGGCGCTTTCCGGTGTGCCCACCACACCGGGCGGTGCGACTGCTCTGGCGGAGGTCTTGGGCAGGAATGAGACCCTGAGCCGGATCAAAGCGGGGATTGAAAAGTTAGAACAAGCGCTGGCGTAGACGTTTTTCGCTCATCTTTCGTTATAGGTGTAGAGACGTTGCCTTCAACGTCTCTATGTGTTTTAATGTGCAGGTTATTTTAAGTTAGAGTCAGCATAAACATTCATTGCCTGCTGCATGAAATCCGCCAGGCCGGGAGCAAACTTATCGTAAAAGGGTGGAATTCATCGTTTGTGGTATATAACTCGTCCAATCCACGGAAAACTTCAGTCGGGGCGGGGTAGAAATGCTCGATTCAGGTATGCTGCCGGGCAATCAGGGCTTGCACGTCCGGGTCAGCCGGGTCACGGTCCATCAACTCAGCCAAACCTGTAGCGATTGCGCTGCCTTCTTCCTGGATGGCTGCCCATTGAGTTTTGCTCATGTTGCGTACCTTGTGGTTGATCCGGGCGACGACCTCAGGGTCGTAGGTCTCCCGCACTTCTCGGTTGTAACGCTCGATTTTCTCCTTATCAAATCCTTCATAGAGTTCTGCATCTATTAGGGGCACGAAGTCCTCCTCCTGTAAATTTTTAATGGTTTTTTCGATGGTGGCTTGCAGGGTTCTGAGTCTCTCAATCCGCAAGCCCAGGTTTTGATGATGCTGCTGCAGCAGCACCATCCGGTCGACTGTGGGGTCATCCAGGATGTGTTTGATCTTCTTGAGCGGGAAATCAAGCTCCCGGAAGAAGAGGATCTGCTGGAGGCGCAGCAAGTCTGCATAGCCATAGCAGCGGTAGCTGTTCGCATCCCGCCCGTTGGGGTTAAGCAGGCTGATCTGGTCATAATAGCGCAGGGTCCGGACGCTGACGCTTGCCAGGGTCGTAAGCTCACCGATGGTATAGGTTCGGTCTTTCTCACGCGTGTTCATAGGAGGAGTGTACACCCTGACGTAACGTTAAGGTCAAGGGGAGAGATGAAATTGGTCAGGATTGCATATAAGGGTCGAACAGGCTCCGCGCAAAGTCGAGGTCAACATACATCGCTAATTTACGGAAGGTGTCCGGGTTCTTCAGCAGATGGTCGCCGTGCTGGTACTGCATCCATGCCATGGCGCACCATGACACGCCGCGCAGGCAGTTGAAGGGGTCGCGCAGGCGGGTACGCTCCTCAATGGTATCGCGCAGGTGGTTGTCGGTGAGGGCGTCCTTGTAGGCAGCCATCATCGAGGCTTTGTCCTTCTTGGACATGCGGTAGTCCGTCTTCCATAGCGTGGTGGTGGGAACGCGGAAGTGCGACAGGTCTTGCGAAGGGTCGCCCCACAGTGGCTTCTCCCAGTCCACCAGATGGAACGTCCCGGCTTCCCGGTTGACGATCCAATTCTGGTTATTGACCTCGGTGTTGATGATGCAGTTCCATGGATCGCTGAGGTAATAGCTTTCGCGATGGCGGGCTTCATTCGCCCAAGCGCGCACCTCACGCAAGTAAGTTGCCAGGTTGGGGTCCGCCAGGTCGGAATCCAGGTAGACCTGGATCCTGGGCGCACTGCGGTTGTAGATGTAAGTCAGGGGCAGCTCTTCCGGGATCAGGTGTACCTGCTCCGCGGACATCTCGAGTTGGTGATAATGTGCGAACAACCGGGCGGCATCCGCCAGATCGCGGTGATAGTCAAGATACTCTCCGGGCAGGTAAGCCATGCCGAGAACGCCATAGGGGAGGAAACGGAAGGAGTTGTCGAGGAAGTAGGGCGTGGGAGCTATGCCCGCGGGCGCCAGCAGCGCCAGCGTTTTGAACTCGTAAGCAATCTGCTCCCGCTCGGATAGTCCGATCTGGGAACCGGCGTTGACCCGCAGCACCCACGCCATTTCGCCCTGCCGGATGAGGAAGTTCATGTTGTATTCGCCCTGCGCCAGCGGTTTGACCTCGAAATCGGCATCAGGAGACCAGTCCGGCACGCCGGTGGGCTGGACGCGCTGGAGATAGTTTTTCGCCTGGGGCAGGAAGGACTGGATGGACAGATCAGGCATGCATCGTTCCCATAGGTGGTGGATGTGCAATTGGATTATAGCAGGAAGAATAGTGAGGGGTGAGTTGTGAGTGGGGAATAGGCGATGATTGAGTATTGGGTATTCGGTATCAGGCAATTCGGTACTGGGGAGGTGCTGGGTGAGTGAGATTTTATTGTGATTGAGAGAATTGATTTTGTATACATTAAGCGGCGCGTCTCTACGCGTTGGAACATGAATAGTATTGTGGAGATATTAACATTACCACTCCAGTGATCGGCGCAGGCTATCGAATATGTGCTGGACAGACGGGAGGTGGTGGAGGAGTATGCGCTGGCATGTGGCCTGGTGGATTTACTTTGGCAGGTCTGGAAAATTACAGTGCTCAATTCTTATTGGCATTTGAGTGCTAACGAGAAAATGATTTTTTCGGGGATTTATTGCTCTATTTAATTTCTTTAAGGATCGATTCTGGCTTGACCGGCAAGCGGTTGACCCTGAGTCCAATGGCGTTATAGAGCGCGCTGGTTATCGCCGGGGGAGTGGGGATACTCACAATTTCACCCACGCCTTTGGCGCCATAAGGACCGTCTTTTGTAGGATGTTCAACCACGATAGAGATAATCTCAGGTGTGTCCAAAATGCTCGGAATGGGGTAACGGGCAAGACGATCCGTCAACACGTGGCCATCTTTGACAATAAACTCCTCCATCAACGCATGACCGATCCCCATCATGATCCCCCCTTCAACCTGACCCTTCAAACCCAGGGGGTTGATAACTTGACCAACATCATTTGCTGTGATGACCTTTAGAACCCGAATTTTTCCGGTGTGCAGGTTAACTTCGATTTGGATTGCCTGGGCGGCGAAGGAAAAGGCGAAGTGGATATCGCCATCTTCTCCCAGAGGAAGGGTTTCCGGCGCAGTGTATTCATAGAATGCGCTGCGTGAACGTTCTGCTGACCGCATCAGGGAAGCAACTTCTTCAAAGGAATATGCCTGTTCTCGAATAAGTATCTGTCCATTTGAAAACTGGACATACTTCGGCAAAAGGTCATGCTGCTCAGCCAGAAAAGACGCAATATTGTTTCTGAGCGCCTGCGCAGCATATAGAGCAGTATTTCCGGTGACGTAAGTCTGCCTAGATGCAGTTGTCGGCCCGCCATCCGGTGTCAGATCGGTATCCATGACCAACACCCGTACACTTTCAGGCGCTAAAGCCATCTCTTCGGCTACGATCATCCGTAAAACTGTGACCAGACCCTGCCCAAGCTCTGCTGCCGAGGAACGCACCTCCAGAGTGCCGTCTGAGAGAAGTTCGATTTCTGCACCGGATCTGTCCTGGGCGCCGCTGCCCAAACCAGTGTTCTTGAATGCCCCCGCAACACCCCAGGCGGTAATACATTTCCCCGACTGGTTTTCAATATGGACAGGTTCAAACGGCCGGTCACCTGCAATTTCCCTGAGTTTAACTTCCACCCGATCAAGACATTCGATATATCCAACACTATCCATCAATAGCTGATTCGTATTTGTCCGGCTGCCCACTCGCAACGCATTCATGCGACGTAAGGCGAAGGGGTCCAGATCTAGTTTGTGAGCGAGCATATCCATCATGCTCTCAATGGCGAAAGTGGACTGTAATGTACCGAACCCACGGAAAGCACCGGCAGGCGGATTGTTGGTGTACATCGCAAAACAATCTGCTTTTGTATGGGGTATTTCATACGGTCCTGCCGAATGTGTGGTTGCGCGGGTCATGACCTTTTCACCCAAGGAAGCGTATGCGCCAGTGTCCCCATAAAGTGCGGTTTCAACAGCTGTCAGACGCCCATCACTTCTGGCGCCAACCTTTACCTTGATCTGGGTGGCGTGTCGTTTTGGGTGCACGCGCATAGATTCACGCCGGTCATAGAGCAATTTGACAGGTTTTCCGCAGTCCTGTGTCAGCAGAGCGCTGTGAATCTGCCCGGCGATATCTTCTTTTCCACCGAATCCCCCGCCGACGCGTTGACCGATGATCCGAACACGGTCCTCCGGTAACCCTAAGACCCTGGCAACCTGTTCACGATCCTCATAGGGGATTTGGGAACCGACATAAACCTCCAGACGGTGGTCTTTTGTCGGTACGGCGATGCTGCATTCAGGTTCCATGAAAAGATGATCCATGGCTGGCGTGTGGAAAGTATGCTTCAAAATTATCTTAGCCTCTGCAAAGCCTATTTGCACATTTCCCTTACGCACTTTGATGTGTTTGAGCAGGTTCCCATTTTCATGCAATCGGGGAGCATCTGGTTCCAGCGACTGGATGGGATCAGCGACCACTTGCAATGGCTCAACTTCTGCTTCAATCAACCCAATAGCTTGATCAGCGATTTCTTGAGTCTCAGCGGCAAGGATGGCGATAGCATCGCCAACATAGCGGATGCGTTCGCCCACGCCCACCATGGTAGGCCAATCTGGAATGACCAGGCCATGATTATGCGCGCCCGGAATATCTTCAGCCGTGAGCACAACCACGACCCCGGGCACAGACCGCGCTTTGGATACATCCAAACCACGGAGGATGCCGTGGGCAATCCCAGCTCTTTTTACCCGGGCAAACAACATTCCCTCAAATGCCAGATCATCGGTGAAAATTGCCCTGCCTGTCACTTTTTCAACTGCATCTGGTCGGATGATCGATTTTCCAATCACGCTCAGGGGCTGTTTTGATGGCTGTACTTCAGGTGGGGAAACTGACTCACCCGTCCGCAGCGCTTGCGCTGCCGCCTGAACGGCACCGTCAATCGAGGGGTAACCCGCACAACGGCATAAATTCCTTTTTAATGCTTGACGGATATCCTGACTAGTGGGCGCCGGATTTTTCTGAAGAAGGGCAAAGGAAGCCATGATCAATCCGGGTGTGCAAAATCCACATTGGACTGCGCCGTGGGTTACGAATGCCGTTTGAAGGGGATGCAGTTTCAGCGCCCCCTCCACTGATTCAGCCAGCCCCTCAATCGTCAGAATGTTTTTTCCATTTGCCTTTTCCGCCGGGAAGATGCATGATTTGATTGGCTTTCCATCCAATAATACCGTGCAGGAACCACAACGACCCTCGCCGCAGCCAACTTTTGTGCCGGTGAGGTGTAAGCGCTTTCTGAGGAGATCAATGAGTTTCTCACCTGACACGGCACGGAGCCTATAAGGCTTTCCGTTCACAATCAGGTTGAGATTTTGAACCATGATTTTTAGTCGCTTTAGAAATTACAAACCACGTTCACCGCGAATGTAAGGGACACCGAGTGCGTTAGGCGCCCCTATTCGTTTACGTAAAGCCGTCCGTGACCCCCAAATCAGCGCGATGATGGTCAGCAGAAACGGTGTCATTTGCAGGAAAAACACAAGGTTGTGATCATAAAAGAAGGGATTTCGGATGCCAAAAAGGAGCATAGGACCCTGGAGATCTAACATGAACCGGCGCAACATGCCGAATAAGTATCCCCCCAGTGCAGCGGGTATTGGATTCCAATGTGCAAAGATGACCAATGCAATAGCGATCCATCCCTGTCCCGAAGTCGTCAGGTTGCTATACCACCCGGGGGAAACAGCAATACTGATGGTCGCGCCCGCCAAACCAGCCAGGCACCCGCCAATGAAGGTATACAGATAGCGGACACCATAAACATTAATGCCCAGCGAATCTGCTGCGGAGGGTTTTTCTCCCACAGCTCTGAGGTGCATGCCAGGTCGGGTCTTGTTGATAAAGTACCAGGCAAGAGGAATAAGGAGATACCCTGCATAAACCAGAATATTGAAGTCTGTGAAGAATATGCGACCAATGACTGGGATGGATGAAAGCAACGGAAAATCTGCGTTGGGAATGATAGGTGCATTTTGACCGGTCAAACCTTCTCCGAGGACCAATGCCAGCCCGGTCCCCAGGAAAGTGAGCGAAAGCCCGCTCACAGTCTGATCTGCCTGAAAATGGATGACCACAAGACCGTGAGCTAAACTCAATATCCCCCCAGCGACAATCCCCGCGATCAATCCCAGCCAGGCGTTTTGCGTGGCTAAAGCGACTTTAAAGGCAGCCATTGCGCCGATCAACATCATCCCTTCGACGCCGAGGTTCATGACGCCAGATCGTTCTGCTAAAATTTCACCGATGGATGCAAAGATCAAGATTGTGCCGGTAGCCAATCCCGCTCGCAGAATGACTTCAAAACTCATGTGGACTCCTTCTGCCTGCGTGTAACACTAATTTTGTAACGTAAGATTACATCACTGCTGATGACCAAGAACAGGATCGTGCCTTGGATCAGGAAAGATAACCCGGATGGCTGAATCTCCCGCCCCGCCACGATAAGTGCGCCAAATAAAATCGAAACAGGGATAACCATAAATGGGTTCAGCTTTGCCAGCCAGGCAACAATTACCCCTGAAAATCCATAATTGGTGGAAATCCGCTCTTGCAGTCGATGAACCACGCCAGTGACCTCGGACATCCCTGCCAGCCCTGCCAGCGCCCCGGACACCATCATTACCAGGATGATGTTCCGGGTGATATTGATCCCCGAGTAACGGGCAGCCCTCGGGTTATCACCAATCAAATTGATTTCGTAACCCCAGCGGCTGTGTTTTAAGATCACCCAGATCACGACTGCTGCTACCAACCCAAAAACAACACCAAGATGTAAGGTGATGCCTGAAAAAAAAGGAATTTCTTTGGCAAGGTCAGCCAAGCGTGGCAGCCAGGCTACTTTATTAAAAGTGGGTGTCATTTGAAAACCGGCATCACTAAATTTGCCAAAGATCCAATAATTATTCCAAAATACCGCAACGTAATTGAGCATTAGCGTGGTAATGATTTCGTTGACATTAAACTTGGCTTTTAATAAGCCAGGGATAAAGCCATATAGCGCCCCCCCGATAATGCCCATGATGCCCATTAAGGTCAAAACAAGGAATCTGGGGCTGTTGAGAGGCACTAAAGGAACAAGCACAACCAAACTGGCAAAGAATGCGCCCATATAAAATTGCCCCTCTGCGCCGATATTGATCAAATTCATTCTGAAGGCAAGACTGCAGCCCAAGCCAATCAGGATCAAAGGCGTTGCTTTGACCAGAATATCTGAGAAAGCGCCCCAGCTTCCGAAAGCAGCGCTAAAAAAATAACTAAAAACCCGGACCGGATCACCACCGATCAATAAAAGGACAATGCCGCTGATGATGAATGCGACCACCACCGCTCCTAAAGAGGTCGCGATCGGCAACCACTTGGGAATATCTTCAGTCCTTTTTTCGATACGAAATGTAAACGGAAGGCTCATCCAGAACTCCTCAAAGAACCGGTCATCATCATTCCGATGGTATTTAAATCTGCTTCTTTTACGTCAAGCTGACCGACAAGTTCACCTTCATAGATGACGGCGATCCGGTCACTGAGCTCAAGGAGCTCTTCCAGTTCTTCTGATAATAAAAGAATGGCAGCGCCATTTTTCCGCTGCTCCAACAATAACCTTTGGATGCCTTCAATGGCGCCCACATCCAAACCGCGAGTCGGTTGCATCGCCACGATTAACTTAGGGCAACCGGAAATTTCCCGCGCCAGGATCAGTTTTTGCAGGTTGCCTCCGGAAAGTTTTCGGGCTTGGGTGGCAACGCTTGGTGCCTGGATGTCATAGGTTTTCTTCAATCCTCTGGCATGGTCATTGGCAGTTAAATAGTTGATCCGCCATCCATTGCTGATGGGTGTTTGGTTGTAATTTTTCATGATGATGTTGCTGGTGATGGAAAGGTTGGGCGCAGTGCCGACACCCATCCGGTCTTCGGGGATATGGGCGAGTCCGCAATTGATTGAAGCACGCGGCGGCTGGTTGATAACCTCTGTGCCATTGATCAAGATTGACCCTGTGCTCGCGCGTAGTCCGGTGATTGCTTCCGCTAATTCGCTTTGCCCGTTTCCAGCAACTCCTGCAATCCCGAAAATTTCCCCTTCCCGGATTGAAAAAGAAACATCCTTGACAGCAGGCAACCCCCGATTGTCACTCGTCGAGAGGTCTTTGACTTCCAAAACGACCTCCCCAGCCTGCTGGTCCTGTCTTGCGACCCGGAAGATGACCTTTCGTCCCACCATTAATTCTGCGATCTGCCCCCGTGATAGCCCTTCAAGATCAATCCCCTCAGCAGTTGCCTTGCCCTTTCGCAATACCGTCAAACGATCAGCAACAGCCCGCACCTCATTTAGTTTATGGCTGATGAAGATGATCGATTTCCCCTGATTGACAAGCATCCGCATGGTACTCATCAATTCGTGAATTTCTTGAGGTGCCAGGACAGCCGTTGGCTCATCGAGGATAAGGATATTCGCACCACGATAAAGTGTTTTGAGAATTTCAACCCGCTGCTGTTCACCAACTGATAATTCCCAGATCTTTGCGGTTGGATTAACTTTTAGCCCAAATTTCTCTTGAAGTTCCGAAATCTTTTGATCGTATTTTGATAACCTCATGAATAATTTTGGGTCATTTAGCCCCAAAAGGATATTTTCAGTGACTGTCAGCGTGGGGACGAGCATGAAATGTTGATGGACCATACCAATGCCACTGGCAATGGCATCTTTTGGAGAGCTGAATGTGACCGGCTGACCGTGAATTTTGATCTCCCCCGATTCCGGTCGGTATAAGCCCGAAAGAACATTCATCAACGAACTTTTCCCAGCCCCGTTTTCCCCCAGGAGGGCATGGATTTCACCGCTCTTCAGGGAAAAATTGACGCGATCATTGGCTAACACACCGGGGAAACGTAGAACAATATCCTGCATTTCTACTGCAAATGGATAATCGTCAGATAATTTCGTCATTAGGATAACTCAATAAGTGAATAATAGCACCAAGTGGTGATCAGATACTGCCTTCAGTTATCACAACCAGGAAATAACTTTGGGGAAATTTCCTGGTTGTGAATTATGAGATTACTTACTAAAGATCTGGTAGTTCCGCAGTAATGTTTTCATTCCACCAATACATACAGGTGGTGCATTCGCTGCCGAACTCTTTGAAACCGTCCAAATCCAACTGTTCCAAACTGACGCCATCAGCAAGGATTTCATTGCCTTTGTTGTCTGTGATGGGACCTTTGAACACATCAAACCGGGTGAATTCACCTGCAAGCATTTGGTCAAGGAGATCATTTACCATTTGCAGGTCTTCTGCAGGAAGTTCTGCCACACCGGGCATCATGGTCTCACCTTCCATGAAACCATACAAACCGAGCGCGCCGGTATCAGCATCGAAATATTCCCAGCCACCTTTCCAGGTGCCTGCGCGAGAACCCTCAACAATTCGGGCATATTCGGGACCCCAATTCCAATACATGGAGGTTAAGCAGGCATCCAGAGTGCAGTTGCCAGAATAGTCATAGGTGATGCCCCATTTTCCTTCAGGGGCAACGATGGCTGGGGCGGGTGTATCCGCACCGGTCATGACCACCTGGGCACCGGCGGAGAAGAGTGACGATGACCCCTCTTGTTCCAGGATTGGATCGTGCCAGGTGTTGATAAACCGAACATCAATCGTGCATTCCGGGCAGGTCTTTTGAACACCCAGTGCAAAGGCATTGCCCAAGCGAAGTTCTTCTGGGATCGGGAATGTTGCCATATAACCCAGTTGGGTATTTCCATCCATCTTCGTGCGAGAGCCGGCTAAGATCCCGGCGAGGTATTTCATGTTTTCCATTGCGCCCATCAGGTTACCGAAGTTCTCGCCGTTAGCCTTATATCCACTGATATGGATAATGTCGACATCCGGAAATTCACCGGCAACAATCTCGGAGGCGTCCATGAAGCCAAAAGAAGTGGTGAAGATGACATCAAAGCCTTTGCGGGCAAGTGATCGGATGACCTGCTCTGCATCGGCGCCTTCAGCCACGTTTTCGACATAAGCCGTGTGAACGCCATCGAGGTTCTCTTCCACATACAACCGTCCAACATCATGAGCCTGGGACCAACCGCCGTCATCATGAGGGCCAACATAGACAAAAGCCACATTGTAACAACCCTCAATGGGAGCGGGGACCTGGTAACTGCCGACCGCTTCAGCGCTGGTCTCCGCCCGGCAATTCACTTCGCCGACCTCTTCCGTCGCCTGACCACAACTGGTCAACGCGAATGAAAGAACAAGAATAAAACTGACAAGCCAAAAGATATGTTTTTTCATTTCTCCTCTTTTTTAGTCAATAAAGTAAATGGAATTGAAGCGTCTTCAGTAAAGAATCTTGGCAAATAGCTCTCCTTTCGCAATAATCCACCATAAGAAGGGGTCATGTCATTATTGTACACCAAAATAATCGAGTGATTGAAATATCAGTGCTAAAAGATTGGGATCAGGGCGATTCAGGTGTTGGGAATCAAGCGATTGGGGATTGGGGAAGGTATTGATTTGTGGGTTTTCGCAGTGATAGAACGAATAAATGTAGACTGGTTTATGGAGTGAGGGCTTTAGCCCGAAACAATTTCTCTCAGGGAAATCCAGCGCACCCACAATACAGAATATATTCGGAGACACTCCAGCGGAGTGTCTCTAGGCGATGGGCTAGGTAATCCCTTGTCCACCGTATCTCGTAGAGATGTTACATGCAACGTCTCTACGGGAGTATTGAGATGAATTTCTACGAGGGCAAAGAGTCGATGTAGTGTTTCGTCTCAGGCTCGTTATAGAAGACCAGGATGAGGATACCGACGATCAGGGAGGTGACAGCTAACGAAAGAATATTGACAATTTCCAGGGTCGCAATCGTACTGATATTGAATTTGCGGGGCGGCGTACGCATCAGTTTTGCAGCACCGATGATCTCCAGGATTAAGAAAAATCAAAATGGGTGGTGTCAAATGGATATTTATTTGACATGTTTTTTTCAATAATAAGAATGTAAATTAAGATTTATTGTAACTGCTCAGCCCTGGTTTATGAACGCCGGTAAATAGGGATTTTTATCAAATGCCTGACGTAGAGCATCCAATACATGCACGCCATTTATCATAAAACAATTAATTGTAACGAGAGCATGGATGATTATGTGGAATTCTAGCTTTCAATAATTTGATTAATAAATAAAGTTAATATATAAATATAAGAAGAACAGAATTCTTAGATAAATATATATTTGAATTTTATATAGAGAGAAAAATTAATTTTGAATTCGCAGATAATTAATGATTTGAAGAAAAAGTATCCTGACGAGATTGTTGATGCTTTAATCTCCAGTTTTAATCAAATTTATGAAAATTTTATAGTGGAGAAGTTTGAGCCATCTGAACTTAATGGTGGTAAGTTTACGGAGGCTGTAGTTCGAATCTTAGAATTTGAGACAAATCATGGAAAATATACACCATTAGGAGGCAAAATCTCTAATATGAAAGATCTATTAGATGGTTTTGCTCTAGTCCCAAAAGACCAATCAATCGAATCCTTTAGAGTAACTATACCAAGAGTGCTTTTTGGAATATATGATATTCGAAATAAAAGAGGAGTAGGACATCTTGGAGGAGATGTCAACCCGAACTATCAAGATTGTTCTTACATAGTTGGTGTGGCATCATGGGTTATGTGTGAATTATTCCGTATTATCTTTAGTTGTAGTTTGAGTGAAGCACAATCTTTGGTTGATTCACTAATAAATCATCCAACAAAGTTAATTGTTAACATTGATGATGTTAAGAGAGTATTGAATCCTGATTTGAAATTGGCAGATCAGGTGCTTTTAGTTTTATATCACGAAAATCCAAGCAAGTATACCGTTGATGAATTAATTAAATGCATAGAACCCAATGATAATAATTATTTTAGAAATAAAATTATCGGTAAATTACATAAAAAGCGGTTTATTGAAAGGAATGAATATGGAGAGTGTCTGATTCTACGTCCAGGAATTTCTTATGTTGAGAAGAATATTAAAAAATGGAAAGAGGATTGGTGAATTATGGAAAATATGTTTTCTGTAAAGATTAATTTATCAACCAAAGAACTGGAAATAGTTGGATCTCAAGAATTTATCGAGGAGAAATTCGATAAATATTTGTACCTCCTTCATTCAGAGTTTCCATCTTTGGAGAAGGATGATTCAAAGAGGGCAAAAACTCCTACTAAGAAGAATGGATTTCCTGTATCTTTTGGCGAATATATTAACTCTTTTCCAAATGATCAGATATCAGATATCGATAGATTTTTAATTGGAGCTTCTTTTGTACAAGAACAAAATGAGGGTAATACATTCAAGACAATGGAAGTAAGTAGCTTATTGAAAGAGTTTGGGATAAAAATATCAAATCCTTCAGATGTTAGAGCAAGGAATGTCACCAAGAAACATATTTTCAAGCAATCAGGGAATGATTATAAGCTATCTGTGAAGGGACAAGAATACCTTAGATCTCTCAAGGAATAACTGATGGTGAAGGGACGAAAGCTTTCCAGGCAATGGACGCCATCATAGCTCAGCCCACTACAGCATTCACCTTCCTGATACGACCTCGACTTTTTTTATAAACTACACAAAAAACTATCTGAATCGTTAAGTTCTTTGCATCAGGCGATCAATTTTCTCACTGTTCCATCCAGCAGATGCTTCCCTTCCAACGCTGACCACATAAAGGCTTCCCCATCAAACCCCTTCTTCGCATCATAAGTGTACACTCCCGCGTCCAGATCCCGCGCGATGCGGTCCAGCCAAGTGCGCAAGCTTCCTGCCACCAACGGGCGCTCTGGACGGTCCTGCAGGTATAACAGCACCTGCCCGGCTCGTTCCGGCTCGGGCGGGTCCGTGTCCAGGCAGAAATAATCCCCCGTGTCGTTCCCCACCACCGGGATCCACCCCACGTGCCACCAGGCGGCGCGGATGTATGGCGGGGTCTCAGGTTCCCTCCCGGCGAAGGCGCCCTTTTCATTTAGTTTCGTGAGCAATCCCCAGGCTGCCTGAATTTCGGTGATTGGCATCAGACGCCAGTTGCCGATCATCCCGGCGGATTTGCGTGTCTCGCCATCCGCCACGAGCAGCGCCTGGCGCAGGTCATCCGGCACAACCAATCTGCTCTTTTCGGCGAAGTTGGTGATGGCAGCGGGGTCCGCAGGCGGGCGGAAGGTCACGCCGGGGGCGTGGGAACACGCCCAAGCTTGTATCCGGGATAGGGATTCGGTCACAGGGGGCAGGTCGGGCATGGGTTTCTCCTGTGGGGTGTTGATGGGGTAATTGTATTAGAGGTGGGGGATAGTGAAACGGATCATATAACTAAATGGTGAAGATGGTTGACAAATGGGATTAATTTAAATAACCCTATCCCGCCCTTCGGGCACCCTTCCCCTCCTGAGGGGAAGGGCCGGGGATGGGGTTAAGAATAGGCCACAACAATATTTTTATATGAGTAATACATTATTTCCTCCGCCGTCGGTGGTGTTCAGGCGGCGGGTTGTGGCCGGTGATAACCTCTTTCTGGCGCTGTTTGGCGGCGGGGTTCTTCTCCACGAAGAGCTTCTCGCCAGTGAAGGGGTCCTTTTCGGTGTAGTACATCACGCTGGCATAGGTGGAAGGCGTGGGGGTGAAGACCTGTACCTGTTCGGGCAGTATGCCCAGTTCCTGGCTGGCAAACTGCTTGAGCGCCTGCATGTCACCGAGGGTGCAGCCCGGGTAGGCGGCGATCAGGTAATAGCTGAGGTATTGCTTGCGGCGCACGTCCTGCCCAAGCGCGTCAAAGCGTTCTTTGAAAGCCAGCAACTTGCCGGTGTCCGGTTTACGCATGCGCGCCAGCACGTCCGGCTGGCTGTGCTCGGGGGCAAGCCTGAGCTGACCTGAGACGTGGTGACGGACCAGTTCCCGCAGGTAGGCTTCGCCGTGTTCGTTATCCGAGAGCACCAGGTCATAGCGCAGTCCGGAGCCAACGAAGACTTTTTTTACGCCTTTGATCTGGCGCACTTTTCGCAGGAGTTCGGTCTGCATCTGGTGGTCCACAGGCAGGGTGGGGCAGGTTTCGGGGTAAAGGCAGTTCTTATCCTTGCAGGGACCCTTACGCAGTTTGACCGGGCACTCGAAGCCGTACATGTTGGCGGTGGGGCCGCTCAGGTCGTAGATAAAACCCGTGAAGTCGGGCAGGTGAGTGATCTGGCGGGCTTCAGTGAGGATGGAGTCCTGGCTGCGCCAGCTAACGGTGCGCCCCTCGTGGACGGCGATGGCGCAGAAGTTACACTCGCCGTAGCAGCCGCGGTGAGTGGGGATGGAGAAGCGGATCGTCTCCAATGCCTTGACCTTACCCTGGCGGGCGTAATAGGGGTGCTGGGCGCGCTCATAATCCAGCCCGTAAACCCGGTCCAGTTCCTCCTGGGAGAGGTTGGGGTAGGGCGGGTTCTGTACCAGATAGCGGTCGCCATGGAGCTGCGCTAAACCTTTGGCGCTGAGGGGGGCGTTGTTACGGTAGAAGGTATCGAACATGGCGATGAAGGCGTCTTTATCCTCGCTGACGGTCTCGTAGGAGGGCAGTTCCAGGTAACCCGGGGGGATCTCTTTGGCGATGGTGCATAAGCCGCGGATTTGAGACGGGTCCTCAGCTTGGTCGAGGGCGCGGGCTAAGTAGGTCACAGCGCCTTCTGCCATGCCGTAAAGCAGGTAGTCCGCCTTGGCGTCGAAGAGAACTGAGCGGCGGATGCTGTCGGTCCAGAAGTCGTAATGAGCGATGCGGCGCAGGCTGGCTTCAATGCCGCCCAACACGATCGGCACGGTGTTTTTAAAGTAGCGACGGATCAGGTTGGCATAAACCAGGGTGGCGCGGTTGGGGCGCTTGGTATTGCGCCCGCCGGGGGTATAGTCGTCCGAGCGGCGGGGGCGACCGGTGGAGGTGTAATTGGCGACCATTGAGTCGATCGCGCCGGCGGTGACGCCCCAGAAGAGGCGCGGTTCGCCCAGGCGGGTGATGTCCGCCTCGGACTGGATGTCAGGCTGCGCAATAATACCGACCTTGTAGCCGGCGTCTTGCAGGACCTTGCCGATCACAGCCACGCCCATATACGGGCTGTCAATGTAACTGTCGCCGGTGATGAGGATGATATCGAGCTGATGCCAGCCGAGTTTATCGAGTTCGGCCCGGGTGGTGGGTAGGAACATAATTCACCTTTAAGATTGGAAATGTGCCTTGATTTTACCTTAGAGGCGGGGAATGGTGAATTGGGGATGGTAAAAGCCGTTAGGTGGGTCGCTGACCCACCCTACAGGCTCTTGTATAATAAATATGTTGTATTCTATAGAGGTAAAGACACCGGTCAGGACGGTGAGGGTGAATCTGAGCGTACTTAGTGTGTTCCTAGTAGGGTGCGATCTTCAGTTGAGCGCACCATCATGATCTGGAGTTACTTGGTGTGCTCAAGACCGGAGCACACTCTACATGCGCGCGCCATTATGATCTAGTACGTACCTTGGTGTGCTTAAGACCGAAGCATACTTCTTCTTAGAGTTTGATTTTACCCTTCGGAAAGTGTTAGTGGATAGGGTGAAAGACCACAGAAAATCTTGGGTTGGGGAAGGTGGTCTGGGCGTAGAATCAGAAATATCAACCGTAGAAATGGAGTAAATAAAATGAGACACCCTTTCCGTCACGCACATCATATTAACCGCCATATTCATCGCGGCATGCGGCGACCCTTCCGCCGAGGTGGGAGGCTGCTTGGTTTGGTCGGGTTGGTTGCACTGGGATACACTCTGTTGGAGAAGAACCGGCGGGAGCAGGCGCGCCAGGATGTCTTTGTGAGGGATGGATATCCGCAGCAGGATTGAGCCTAGAGGAGTCAGTCCCCACAAGCCCCCAGGGTTTCTGAAAATCCCTGGGATCTAAGGGCTGAGAGCGATGACAACTAAATAGGTGGGGTCACCAACCAGCTATACACGTCTTTATTCGCCGATGATCTTCACCAGCACCCGTTTTCGTCGCCAGCCGTCAAATTCCCCATAGAAGATCTGTTCCCAGGGGCCGAAGTCCAGCCGCCCGTTGGTGACACCTATGACCACGTCGCGCCCCATAATCTGGCGCTTGAGGTGCGCATCAGCATTGTCCTCGCCGGTGCGGTTGTGTTGGTATTGTTCGATGGGTTCGTGAGGTGCCAGTTCCTCCAGCCAGTCTTCATAATCCTGGTGCAAGCCGGGTTCATCATCATTGATGAAGACCGAAGCGGTGATATGCATGGCGTTTACCAGGCATAAGCCCTCCTGAATGCCACTTTCTTGCAATGCGGTGAGCACCTGGGGTGTGATGTTGACCAGCCCGCGGCGGGAAGGGATATTGAACCAGAGTTCTTTCCGATAACTTTTCATAGGGTATCCATTCAATGAATGCTGATTGGTAGGACGCTCTTGATAAGATGGAACCCGCAGCGCAAAGTGTTACCGGTCGATCCGGAAGGAAGCCATCATCTCATCCAGGAGGTCCAGACTAGGGAAGAAAGTCCGAATGTCCTGCTCTTCCATCCAGACGAGAGTGTCGGCAATATAGTTCTCCCAGTTATTTTCGAAAGCCATCCAATCATCAATCTGACTGGAGCCGTCATTGGGAAGTCCCATATTGGTGACTGGCAGCACGGCGCTGATGTAATAACGGCTGTCGTGCGTAATACCCTGATAGGTGTAAAACAGATTCTGGTTATCAACGGGATAGAGCGCCTGGCCGAACGTCGTCAGGTAACGGATGCCGGACCCGTTTTGGAAATCGAAATACTCGACTTTGGCAGAAAAGATCCTCGCGGCAGGCCACATAGGCAGGAATGGTAGACTGCTCGTCGTGCCCCCGCCAGGTCTGGTGATGAGGGTTTGCTGTAAGATATCGAAATTTTCCGAGGCAAGCGGGTTGATGGCACGGTACTCGTCTACTGGATAGACAAGGATTCTGGGGGTGTGGAAATGGTCGCCAACAGCGTAGGTATCGAAAGTGAATTCGAAGTGGGTGGGGTAGGTATCACCGGGCATGTAATCTTCGCCCATGTTCTGTCCCGAGATGGTGGTCGGGAAGACACCCCCGGCGATAATGGGGTTGAGGGAGAAGCTGATGCCTTCGTAGACGACATCGGGTTCCTCTGTGGGGAGTGGTGGCGGATTTTCTTCCCCTTCGTCAACAGGTGGGGCCGGGTCATCATGCACCTGATTTTCCAGCGCGGTCTGCGTCATTTGCAGAGCGACCAGCGTTTGTTCGATGCTGAGATTGTTGTCCCCATTTCCGAGTTCGACCGTGCAGGCCAGGGAGGCCAGTATTGTGGCTAAAAGGGCGATCAGGAAGAATTTAAAAGCGTTGGAAGGTTGAGTCTGGCGGGTCATTGTTTTCTCCTCACTATGAAAAAGTTGAGACTTTTCCTTTATTTTATAATACTTTTCACTCATTTGCCTTTTGACTTTGATGACTGGTTTGGATTTGGGCATTAATCCGGGTCATTTCTTTGCTAAAATAAAGTATGTGAATATTAAGTATCATCGTTAATTGAAAGGATGGCAAGCGGATGTTGATCTTAAACCTTGGAGATGGCAATTGGCGATTACGGGCGGTTGGGGAATCCGAGTGGATCCCGATAGCGGCACCCGGGGAAGTGCATGTCGCGTTGATGGACGCCGGGCGCATCCCGGATCCTTTCACGGCGGATAATGAGCTGCAGGTGCAGTGGGTGGCGCAGACCGATTGGGAATTTGAGGGTCTCTTCCAGGTCTCTGAGGAGATATTAGCACTGGACCGGGTGCTGATTAGCTTTGATGGGTTGGACACGCTGACTGAGGTGATGCTGAATGACATCCTTCTGGGTAAGACGGCAAATGCCTTCCGGAAATTTGAGTGGGATGTCAAAGACTTATTACATGCAGAGGAAAACCGCCTGCAGATTGTTTTCAGGTCTCCAGTCAACGCTGTCACCCTGTTGCAGGAGGCGCAGCCATTAGCTTCACCGGGACAGTCGATCCCGGGCGGGCCGTATTTGCGCAAAGCGCCCTGCCAGTGGGGCTGGGACTGGGGTCCGATGCTGCCGCCAATTGGGATCTGGAAGGAGGCAAGGCTTGAAGGCTATTCCACTGCGAAGCTGGACGATGTGCATTTGCGTCAGGAGCACCAGTTTGATGGATCCGTGGAGGTGACAGCCACAGCAGCACTGGAACGTTGGTCGGATGTTCCCCTGCAGGTCTGTCTGTCCTTGCTGGATCCCAAAGGCAAGAGCTTTGCCACGACCTGCAAGGTGCTGGATGGGTCAGCCTCCCCTTCGATTGAAATCCCCGACCCGGTGTTGTGGTGGCCGAATGGCTATGGCGAGCATGCCCTTTACCAGGTGCAGGTGACACTCAGGACAGAAGATGAGACGGTGCTGGATGAGCAGGAATTCCAACTTGGTTTACGGACACTCGAACTGCGCCAGGAACCAGACGAATATGGTGAGAGCTTTACGTTTGTGGTCAATGGTGTGCCGGTATTTGCGAAGGGTGCCAACTGGATCCCGGCGGATTCCTTCCCGACCCGGATCACACGAGAAAGGCTGGACCGGCTTTTGGGTGACGCAGCGCGGGCGAACCATAACATGATCCGGGTGTGGGGCGGGGGATTTTATGAAAGTGAAGATTTTTATGACCTGTGTGACCTATACGGGATCCTCGTCTGGCAGGATTTCATCTTCTCTTGCAGCGTCTATCCGCTGGACGATCCCGACTTTTTGGAAAATATTCAAAAGGAGGTCATTGAAAATGTCCGCCGCATCCGCCATCGGGCGAGCCTGGCGTTGTGGTGTGGGAATAACGAGATGGATTGGGGCTGGGAGGTTTGGGGCTGGAGCGAGAGCGAGATGCAAAGATTCAGGGAGCCCTACCGCCGGTTCTTTTATGAGACCCTACCAGATTGGCTGGCGGAATTGGATCCGGACACGCCTTACTGGTTCAGTTCGCCAACCTCCGGAACGCCCTTTGAGAATTGCAACAGCAGCGAGATTGGAGACGCGCATTACTGGGAAGTCTGGCATGGTGCCAAGCCCTTCGCTGCTTACCGCGAGCAGTTCCCCCGCTTCATGAGTGAGTTTGGGTTCCAATCATTGCCGCCATTGAAGACCATCCGCACCTATGCTGATGAGGACCACTGGAACCTGACCGATTACATGATCGAGCACCACCAGCGGAGCTTTTTCGCCAGCGCTTTGTTCATGGGGCAGATGGCGCTGCATTTCATGATCCCGGTTGATTTCCCCTCACTGGTCTACCTGACGATGGTGCTGCAGGCGGAGGGTATCCGCTATGGGGTGGAGCACTGGCGCCGGAACCGGCAGCGGGTCAGCGGAACACTCTATAGGCAGTTGAACGACTGCTGGCCGGTGGCATCCTGGTCGAGCCTGGATTATTTTGGACGCTGGAAGGCATTGCATTATGCCAGTGCCCGGTTTTACGCGCCGTTATTGCTCTCGATTGAGGATGATGAGGCGAAGGCAGTGATAAAGGTGCACCTGACCAGCGACCTGCGGGAAGTCTGGAAAGGGGAGGTACGCTGGCGGCTGATGCGGCTGGATGGGGAAGTGCTGGAATCAGGGGAATTGATTGTGACGGCAGAACCATTATCCTCACACCTTGTTTTGGAAAAGGATTTCAGCGGTCTGACCCTGGCGCAAAAGCGGGAGACAGTTTTCGTGGCACAACTGGTCGCAGAGGAGAAGGTGCTGGCGACGCAAATGGCGACCTTCGTTCGCAACAAGCACTTGCAACTGGTGGAGCCTCAAATCAAGGCTTACCTGCTGGAAGGTGAGGGGGATGAGGTGACCATTAAGGTGGAAGCGGGGTGCCTGGCTCGGTTCGTGGAGCTTTCCCTGGACGATGCGGATGTGGTCTTCAGCGACAACTACTTTGACGTGCTGCCGGGCGAGACAGTGCGGATCACCTGCCCCAAACCGGAAGGCTGGACAGTTGACGATGTGGGGAAGTCGTTGACGGTGTTTTCGCTATATGATAGTTTTGCGTAGGTTTTTGGTGATATCCCTGGGGGATGAGATAATTTACCCCAAATTACCTATTTACGTGTCATAATAAGGAAGCAATGAGTGATTTTATCGACCGACCTGTCTTTATCTGCGGACATCCCAAAGCTGGCACGAGCCTGATCACGGCGCTGCTGGACGGGCATCTGGCGATTGTGGCATACCCGGAAGAGACCCTTTTTTTTCGCCGGTTTTTACCAGCCATTGAAGAGAAGTCTCACGAAGAGAGAATCGCGCTCGCTGAAAAGCTCCTGATCCATATTTTTGAATGGAACCAGAGTAATCCACCCTTGCACCAGCGGGGCTTTCCGGATCGGGATTATTCGGATATCTCCTTTGAAGCTGTCCGCGCTGAGATGAGAAAGTTTTTACAGGATGGAGATTCGAGTCCCGCCAAATATTTGAATGCAACGGTGCTCGCCTTTGGTAAGGTGTCTGGATTGCTATCGGAAGACTCACGGTGCTGGGTGGAAAAATCACCCTATAACGAGTTTTTCGCTGAACAGATCTTCCAGTGGTGGCCAGATGCACGATGCATCCATATTGTCCGGGACCCTCGGGATAATTTTGTGTCATATCAGCGCAAGCAACCCGATTGGACTGCGAAGGTGTTTGCCTGGAATTGGGTGCGCTCGACAAGGGCTGGCTTTGAAAACGTGAAGCAATTTGGCGAAAACCACTATTTACTTCTGAGATTTGAAGATTTATTGAGGGAACCGCAGAAGGTCACGCACCAGATGACAGATTTTCTCGATATTCCTTGGCACAACAATTTATTGCAACCTACCCGAGTGGGGGATTCGTGGCGGGGGAACTCCATGTTTGAGGAGAAGTATCAAAGGATCAGCACAGATCCCATCGGTCGCTGGAAGGACCTTATCAAGCCATTTAACCTGGCGATGCTGCAGATCATATCAAAAAAGGTGATGAAAACTATGGATTACGCATTGGTTGGGGTGGAGTTGAATCTGTTGAGCATTCAGCAGCGCATCCGGCTCTGGCGTGAGCGGTTTGTCGCATTGGTGAAACAACCGTAGAAATTATCTTATTCTCATTTCCTTTTTCTATTACATTCTTCAGGTATACATATAAACTGGATGTGTTAGAATAAAGCAGTTTAATTCTAAACAAGGACATATGGTTTACTATGACACAAAAATCTAACCTTCTGATCTCACCCTACGGCGGCAAACTGGTTGACCTGGTTGTTAAGGGTGATGAACGGACTGAACTATTTAAAAAAGCCGGCACTTACCCCACCATTCGGCTGACCCCCCGGCAGACCCATGACCTGGAGCTGCTGGCAGTGGGTGCCTTCTCTCCCCTGGACCGGTTCATGGGACAGGTGGATTACCGGGCTGTGCTGGACGAGATGAAACTGGCGGATGGTACGGTTTGGCCGATCCCGATCACGCTGACTATTGATAAAGAGGAACTCCCAGAGGAGGGCGATTGGGTGACCCTGCGGGACGTGCATAACCAGATCATGGCTGTGATGAAAATCGAAGAAGTCTTCCGGTTCAACTGGCAGGAAGAAGCCGAGAAAGTCTATGACACCCTCGACCTCAAACACCCCTTGGTGTCTGAAATGGCGGGGTGGGGTGACCTGTGTATATCCGGTGAGTTGAAGGTCCTGAACCTGCCGACCTACGACGATTTTGTGGAATTGCGCCTGACCCCGGCGGAAACCCGGGCAAGGCTGGAAGAGATGGGCAACGCCAACGTGGTGGCTTTCCAGACCCGCAACCCGATGCACCGTGTGCATGAGGAGTTGACCAAGCGCGCCAGCCAGCAAATTGGCGGCAGTTTGTTGATCCACCCGGTGGTTGGGATGACCAAGCCCGGCGATGTAGACCATTATACCCGTGTACGAATCTATAAAGCACTGGTGGAAAATTACTATGACAGTGATACCCTGCTGAGTCTGCTGCCCCTGGCGATGTGCATGGGAGGACCGCGGGAAGCGGTCTGGCATGCGATCATCCGGCGCAATTACGGCGCCAACCACTTTATCGTGGGTCGTGACCATGCTGGTCCCGGCAATGACAGCAAGGGCGAACCCTTCTACGGACCGTATGACGCTCAAGAACTGCTGAAAAGCGTTGAAAAAGACATCGGCGTGAAGATGGTGCCTTTTGAGCTGATGGTTTACCTGCCCGATGAGGACCGCTATGAACTTGCTTCCATGGTCCCAGATGGCACCAACGTTGCCACGATCTCCGGCACGCAGGTGCGGGAAGAGTATCTGGCAAAGGGTCTTCCCTTGCCGGAATGGTTCACTCGCAAGGAGTCTGCCCTGATCCTGCTGGAAGCTCATCCCCCGCGCCATAAGCAGGGGTTCTGCATCTGGTTCACCGGGTTGAGCGGAGCGGGCAAGTCCACCATCGCGAAACGGTTGACGAACATGCTGCAGGAATATGGCCGTAATCCCACTGTGCTCGATGGTGATGTGGTGCGAACCCACCTTTCTAAAGGTCTGGGCTTCAGCAAGGAAGACCGGGATACAAATATCCTGCGGATCAGCTTCGTTGCCGGTGAGATCGCACGCCAAAATGGCGCGGTGGTTTGCGCTGCTATCAGCCCCTACCGCCAGGCGCGGCGGGAAGCACGCAAAATGGTGCCCGAAGGTCACTTTATTGAGGTCTTTGTGGATACCCCGCTGGAAGTTTGCGAAGAACGTGACATCAAGGGCTTATATGCCCGGGCGCGAGCTGGCGAACTCAAAAACTTCACCGGGATTGATGATCCCTATGAGGCTCCGATTGAGCCGGAAGTGCACCTGCAGACCGTTGGTGTAACGCCCAAAGAGAATGCCCGGCAGATCATTGATTACTTGATCGAGGTGGGGTATTTAGTGGAGTTTAATGGGAATGGAAAGAAGTGAATGGGGTATCGTGAATTGTGATTGGTCGAGGAATTAGGAATTAGGCAACCAGGAATCAGGAAAAAAGAGTGAGACTGCTTCGGAAATGGAGCAGTCTTTTTTGTTCGTTATTTGCTGTTGACCGCCAGCCCCTGGATGAACTGGCGCTGGGCGAGGAAGTAGACCAGGATCACGGGCAGGGAGATTACGAGCGAAGATGCCATCAGGTAAGCCCAATTGACCTCATAGCTGCCGCGGAAGAAGCTCAGACCCAACATGAGGGTGTATTTGCGCTGGTCGTGGAGGAAGATCAGGGGCGCCAGGAAGTCGTTCCAGGCTGCCTGGAAAGTGAAAATCGCCACGGTTGCCAGGGCGGGGCGCGCCAGTGGGAGGATGATGTTCCAGAGTACCTGCAGGGTTCCCGCACCGTCCATCACAGCTGCATCTTCCAGATCCTTGGGGATCTGGCGGAAAGTCTGGCGCAGGAGGAAGATGTAGAATGGGTGCCCAAAGAAAGCAGGCACGATCAGGGGGAGGAAGCTGTTGACCCAGCCCAGGCGGGAAAAGATGATGTACAGCGGTACCATGGTGACCGGGTAAGGGAGCATGAGCGTCGCCAGCATCAGCATGAAAAAGAATTTGCTCCCGGGAGCTTTCAAGCGGGCAAAGCCATAGGCGATCACCGAACACGAGAGCAAATGCCCGAGGATGGTGAATCCAGCAATGAAGACCGTATTGAGGGCGAAGCGTCCAAAGGGCAGGGCGGTCAGGGCTTCGGGGAAGTTGGACCATTGGGGGTCATCCGGCCACCAGACCGGCGGCGAGGCGAAGATGGCGAAACTCGGTTTGAGGGCGGAAGAGACCATCCAGAAGACGGGCAAAAGGAATATGGCCGCGACAAGAACCATGAGCACATAGCGGAAGACCAGCGCCCAATCCCTGGGCTGGCGGATGAAGGGTGTCCTCGGTTCAGACATCGACGTCTTCTCCAAGATAAAAAACCCAGAAGCGCTGGCTGCGCACGAGGAGCAACGTGAATACGAGAATGATGATGAAAAGCACCCACGCCAGGGCAGAGGCATAACCCATATTGAGGAATTCGAATGCCTGACGGTAAATGTACAGGATGAGGAACAGGGTGGCATCCAATGGGCCGCCGTTGGTGGCGACGAAGGCGTTGGTGAAGGTCTGGAAAGTGCTGATCACACTCAGGATCAGGTTGAAAAAGAGGATGGGTGAGATCAGGGGCAGGGTGATGTGCCAAAAACGACTCCACCTCCCGGCGCTGTCAATAGCTGCAGCTTCATAGACGTCATCGGGGATGGCGATCAACCCGCTAAGGAAGATCACCATTGACCTGCCCCAGCCCCAAAAACTCATGACGATCAAGGCTGGCAGAGCCCAGTTAGGGTCCAGCAACCAGCGTGGACCTTCCACGCCGATCAGACCCAAAGCCTGGTTGACCAATCCCACATCGGGGTGGAGCATCCACATCCAGACAACAACGAAAGCCACACCGGAGAACACCACAGGCAAGTAAGTGATCGTGCGGAAGACTCTTACGCCGGGCAGTTTGGGTCGTGCCAATAAAGCCAGTGCCAAGCCCCCAGCCAGGTCCAGTGGGACGTAAGCTAAGGTGTAGAGGATAGTAACCTTCAGCGATTGCCAGAACTTTGGATCTGCCGCCATGCGTTCATAATTTGCAACTCCCCGCCATACCGGTGCCGAGAGCAGGTCCCAACGGGTGAAGCTGGCATACAGGGAAATCAGGATGGGCAGGAGAGTGAAGGCAAGGAAACCGACCAGCCAGGGGGCGATTGTCAGATAGAAAGCGACAGTGCTTCGCCGTGAATACGGGTTGTGTTTTGTGTTTCTGGCAACTTGGGGAGTGTTCATTGTGATATACCGTGAAGTTATATCAGAGGCATGATAATCGTAGAGACGTTGCTCGCAACGTCTCTACGGGTTGGATCATAATTGATTATGCAATACTGGATAGTGAATATTGGCTATTCCTCAGCCAGCAGCGCATCCAGCGCGGTTTGGGCTTCCTGAGCTGCCTGTTCCATGATCGCAGGAATGTTGGCATTCGTTTGGAGAATGGCTGCTTCCAGTGCTGCCCGCAGGGCTGGGTCAGCCGTCTCATTCCAGTACATCGTGTAAGTATAAGCTCTGGGAACGAGATGGTCTAATTCGCTAATCCAGACGCTTTCAATTGGGTCTCTTGCCATCCCGGAGGATTCAGCAACCGACCGCACGGCGGGGAGCGCCCAATCTTTCCAGACCTCTGCGCCCTCTTCTCCGGCATAGAAGGTCAGGAAATCAGTCGCAGTTTGGGGATGAGCGCTGGTCGATGCAACGCCGAAGCCGCCCCAAAAGAGTATGTTCGCGCGTTGCTCATCTTGTGGGGGTGGCGCCACACCCAGGCGGATATTGGGGTTGTCCAGTAAGCTGCTCTGTGGCCAGCGTCCAAAGATGTACATGGCAGCCTGACCATTGGCGAATTCGGAATTGCCGCCGCCAAAGGCGTTCAGGTCCGCTGGGGGTGGGGCGACGCGATACTTGTTGTAGAGATCGGCGTAAAAAGTTACCGCCTTGATAACTTCTTCGGAATCCATGTAGCCGACGAACTGCTTTCCGTCTTCGCTGATGAGCTGACCGCCAGCGGCTGCCACCCAGTATTCGAATCCGGTTGTCCAGGTGGCGGGGAGCTGGACGCCCCAAATGTCAGGGGCGTTGTCGCCGTCGGTGTCCTGGGTCAGCTCCAGCGCGATGTCGAGGAAATCAGCCCAGGTCCAGTCTTCCTGAGGATAGTCCAAGCCTGCTTCGTCAAAGATGGTTTTGTTATAATAGACGCCCAGGGGGGAATAGTCCTTCGGCAGAAGATATTGCGTCCCATCAATCTGGCCGGGAGCGAGCAGACCGGGGAGATAGATCGTCGGGTCGAAATCTGCACCGAGATAATCATCCAGCGGGATGAAGGCACCCTTCTCCACAAAAGAAGGCACCGCGTCATCACCGATCTGCATCACATCAGGTGCCGCTTCAGCGGCAAGCTGGGTGAGTAGCCGGGTATAGTAATCGCGCCCGGCGACGGCTTCAAGCTGCACCAGCACATCCGGGTTTTCATCTTCATACATGGCAATGATCTCCTGGTGCGGGCTCAACCCTTCACCGCTGTCGCCGGTGCCGACGCGCAGCACCCTGGTCCCTTTTTCTGGGGCAATTGGGGTGGGTGTAGACTGGGGCAGGCAGGCAGCCAAAACGAAAACTGCCAGAAGCAAAACAATTAGTGATCTATGCAGTGTTTTCATATTTTCCTCTTTTTGTTCTATCAAAATCCTTGAATTAAGTTATCAGTTAATCATAAAACATTATACTATTATGTCTATTTTAGACTAAGTTTGTCATATTGGCAAGAGAGTGCGAATGGTGAAAGGTGAATGAGTGAAGGGAATTTAATGTTCGGTATCAGGAACTCGGAATTGGAAATAAGTTTTTGTTTATAGGGTGGAGAATATTTACTTGGAGAATGAGATTTAGTGTGTGTTTTCAGTCCTTCCGGTAGTAAGTCTTGCGCTGTTCCGGGTCGCGCTGCATGCCAGCCTGGAAAAGGTCCATCAGGTTGCTGATCAATTGTTGGGCTTCTTCGTCCCCTAATAGTGAATTCTCGGTCAACTCCGGTTTGGACAAACCCAAACGGTCCGTAAAATACTTGCCGAACTGATAGTAGATGGCTTCCATGAGAAAAGCTGCCAGATCGGGGTCAACCCAAGGTGCAATGTCTCCATGAAGGATCCCTTGGGAGACCAGTTGCTTGAAGAATTGAGTTGTGCCTCGCCGCTGGAGTTCTTCTCTCATCTCCGGGAAGGGGACTTCTTCCACAAATGCCCGGTAGGTGATTTGTGCCAGGAGAGGGTGTTGGAGTTCAAAATTGACCGCGGATTGGAACAACCAGCGGATATATCCAAACAAATCGCTGGAAGGATCGGACACCGGGAGCTCTTTCATCAAATTTTGCTTTTCTGCGATGCCCAATTCAATTAAGAAGCAGTATAGATCTTTCTTGTCTTCAAAATATTGGTAAAAGCTGCCCTTTGCAATTCCCGCTTGCCGGACGATATTTGAGATGGATGCCACCTCATAAGGATTGGCGGCGAATTCTGCTGCCGCGACAGAAATGATCCGGTCTCGCTTAAAGTCTGGTAAATTTTGGAACGTTTTTTTAGGCATAGCGGAATCTCCATCCCTAATTGTACTCGCACGTTTTACGCCTGCGAATACGCATTTTATATTAATCGGGGTATGTGTCAAGCGATTGAATTATTGATGCCTTGACCACCCTTTGTTTGATGCGGTCTTAATATTATCATGTAAAATAGAGGCAGCTAATCTAAATTCTTATCATCAGACAAGGAAGGGCAATGACTTTACAGAACGCGACTAAGAATCGGCTGACTTTTTCTACCAAACTTGCCTACGGTCTGGCTTCTTTGGGCACTGCAACTATCTCCAGCATTTATGCAGCTTTATTACCCATCTTCTATCAGGATTATCTTGGGTTATCTTCCAAATGGATCGGGATTGCATCCATCATCTATGCGGTTTGGAACGCGCTCAATGACCCGATCTTTGGCTTTATCACTGATAACACCCGATCAAAAATGGGTCGCCGGATCCCTTATATGCGTTTCACCGCGCCTTTCCTGGCATTGACTTTTATCCTGGTCTGGTTTGCGCCCGAAGGGGCAGGTGACATTGCCCAATTCTGGTGGATGCTGGTCACAATGCTGCTATATGACACGGCTTATACCATCATTGGTCTGGTGCATGGCGCGCTGATGCCGGAATTGACCGAATCGGATGTGGAACGCAACCAGCTCTCGATCTCTTCGGCGGTCTTTGGTTTGATCGGGTATGTGTTTGGGTTCTTATTACCAGACCTGTTCCGCCCAAGACCCGGCAGCATGGATACTTCTCTATTGAGCCTGCAACTGTCCATGGTGGCTGTGGGCATCATCGGTGCCTTCTTTATCATTTGGACAACGCTCAAAGTCAAAGAGCGCCGTGAATTTGCCATTGTGGATAAACCGCTCAAGTTCTGGGAATCATTAAAATATACACTTACAAACAAACCCTTCTGGGTCTTCGCATCGATGAACTTTCTTCTGACGTTGATGAATTCCATGGCGACCGGTGCCATCTTTTATCTGGCGGATTATGTCACTCAAACCAGCACAATGATCTTGATGGTGTATCTGTTCGCGCCTTTGGCGCTCGGCATTCCGGTGGCGAACCTGGTGGTTAAGCGATATGGGTTGGTGCGCGCTCAGTTGTTGTATCTTATCATAGCCGGGGGCGGGTTAGTTTCACTGGCTTTTGTGCCCACATCGCTTATCCCCATTAGCCTGGCGATCGCTGGATTAGGGCTTTCGGGGCAGCAGACGATCACCTACAACATCCTCGCACTGGTGATTGACGCGGATGAAGTACAGACCGGCACCCGCAGGGAAGGTTCATTCTTTGGCGCCAACGCACTTTTGACCAAGCCTGCTCAATCAATATCCTTATTCCTCACCGCCTTTATACTCGAGCAGTCCGGATTTATCACCCGGGCGATGAATGGTGGTCAGATTTTCATAAACCAGCCGGAAGCTGCCTTGTTCGGCATCCGATCCATCGTTGGATTGATCCCCGGGTCAGCCATGCTGATCAGTGCCATCATCCTGCTCTTCTTTCCCTTGCAGGGGGAGAGGCTGGCAGCACTCAAGGCAAAGATCCTGACCATGCATGCAGAAAAAGAAGCCAGACTGGCGGAAATAGAAAGCGAAGCCCCGGGAAGCACGCCTGCATAATTGGGTGATGTCCTCATTTTCACTGGGATTTGGGATTTATTTTGTCAGGTTATTTCCTGAGCTGTTTCATTGTTGAAAGGGCGACTAATAAAGAATCCCTATGATAAATGCACCGGAAACTTATAGAAAACGCTTGCTCGGGATTATTGCGGCTTTTCTCAAATTAGGGTTTACTGCCTTTGGTGGTCCGGCTGCGGCCATCGCCATGATGCGCCAGCAATTCGTCCTCCGGAGGAAGTGGCTGACCGAGGATGAATTCCTCGATCTCTGGGGTATCATCAACCTGGTCCCGGGTCCGAATGCCACAGAGCTTGCCATGCATATCGGTTATAAGCAAGCTGGCTGGGCGGGGTTGATTGCCGCGGGGGTATTTTATATCGTCCCGGCAATGCTGATCGTGCTGGGGTTCGCCTGGGCGTACGTCCGGTTTGGTTCGTTGCCGGCGCTGGACGGCATCCTGTATGGCATCAAGCCGGTGGTGGTGGCGATCCTGCTTTCAGCGCTGGCAGGGATGCTCAAGCCGCGGCTGAGGATGCCGGTGGGTCTGGTGATTTCCGTTGCCGTGTTCGCCGCCTACATGGCAGGGATGGGGCCGCTGATCCTGCTCCTCGTTGGGGGCGCGTTGATGGGGATGCTGCGATTCTTTAAAGACCAGGAGAACAAACCGCCGCCGGTGAGCGGCTGGCTCCCTTGGATGATGATCTTTATGACGGGATTGGCGCTGCAAGCGCCTTTCAGCCTGGAGCGGTTGTTCTGGGTATTCCTTAAAGCGGGGGCGTTGATGTATGGCAGCGGGTATGTCCTGCTGGCATTCATTCAGGATGACCTGGTGACACGGTTGGGCTGGCTGACGCAGGGGCAGCTGGTGGACGCGATCGCAGTCGGACAGGTGACACCAGGTCCGCTCTCGACTACGGCAACTTTTGTGGGTTATATCACCGGCGGGCTGCCGGCCGCGCTGTTGACGACGCTGGCGATATTTTTGCCGGGGTTCGTTTTCGTGGCGATCACCCATCCACTCCTGGGGAAATTAAGGGGATCGGAGCGGGGCGGCGGGTTCCTGGACGGGGTCAATTTCGCAGCGCTGGGCTTGATGGCCGGGGTGACCTGGGAGGTGGGCGCGACGGCGCTGGTGGATCCGATCACGGCAGCGATCGCCATTGTCGCGTTATTTTTGCTATTGCGGTTTGAGTTGAATGCGCCCTGGTTGATCCTGGGCGGCGCAGTGGTGGGGGTGGTTAAGGTATTAATCGGGGGGTGAGTGTCTTCTTATTTTCTGGTGGGTGATTTTTCCCCGCGGGGTTTGATCGAAACTTGTAAATTGCTTCCCCCAATTCCAATGTTCGGATTGTTTGGTGAGTCGACCGACGGCTTTGGCTGCCCGGCGTTTGGCATCCTGGGGGAAGATCATGGCGGCGAAACTCTCTGCGAGGTCCTCGCTGGCGTTGAAGTTGCGGTCCACGCCGCAGGGTGGCGGGGCATCTCCCGGGTCGTACCACAGGGCTTGCCAGTCGATCCTGTTTTTGAAGCCCAATCGTTTCAGGAAACGTTCCAGCCATTTTTCGAACAAGCGCAAAGGGCGTTTGAGCCATTCCAGCTTGCCAGCCCGGGTGGCGTGCCGTAATTCAAGTTCGGGTTTTCGTCCCCAGGTGATGTTCCAGCGGTGACCCAGCTCGTGCGCAAGGGTCCAGTCCGTCCATTCGTTATCCAGGTAGATGTCCTCCCCGCGAGTGTGCCCTACCCTGCCCGGGCGGTTGCTGTGGTGGAGTGTTGTGGGTCGGTGGTTGAACAGGGTGGGAAGGGACTGTTCACCGGTCTGAGATGCCAGTTTTTGGATGACCTTCAGGATGCGGGCAGCTTCCTCCGGTGTCCAGTCGCCCGTCAGGTGAACGTCCATTTGGGTGAGCTTTTGGTGATCAGGTGCAGTTTCTTTGTTCATATTTTCATCCCCGTATTTTATGCTGGAATGAATATAAGATATGATTACTGTGAGTTTATCATGATTAATAATTAGCAAGATGGTTTTGGCAAAACTTAGGTAATGCATTTGCGATATTCTGGAATTGCTCGCAATGAAAAAATAGGTAAGGAGAGATAAATATTCTCATTTGATCCTACACCCGATCAAGAACTCAATCAGATTTTGGAGACGCTTGTCACGGGGATGCAAGCCATCCTGAAAGACAACTTGCTGGGCGCCTACCTGGGTGGCTCCTTCGCCCATGGCGGGTGGCATTCATATAGTGACGTGGATTTTGACGTGGTCATCGAACGTGACCTTAATCCACCCGAATTAGCCGACTTGAAGGTGCTGCATGCCCGGGTCTATATCAGCGACTCCTATTGGGCGCGGCACCTGGAAGGCGCTTATTTCCCGAAAGCGATCCTGGGTGATCTCGATCGGACTGCTGAACCGATTTGGTATCTGGACAACGGCAGCCTCAACTTCGAGCGTTCCACGCATGACAATACCCTCGTTAACCGGTGGGTGTTACGGGAAGATGGGGTGGTCCTGACGGGGCCAGAACCCGCGACTTGGATCCCGCCGGTGCCTGTGACGCGGTTGAGGGCGGAAGTATGGGAGACGATGCAGGCTTGGGGCGAGGAGATCCTGACAGGAGCTTATCAGATTGATAACCGCTGGGCGCAGGCTTTTGCCGTCTTGATGTATTGCCGGATGCTGCATTCTCTGGAAATCGGAGAAGTGCAATCCAAACCTGCCGGGGCTGCCTGGGCAAAAGATGCTTTAGACCTGCGCTGGATCGGATTGATCGATGACGCCCTTGGCATCTTCCCTCATCAATATGAAAAGATCTACCAGCCAGCGGACTCCGAGAAAGTTCGGCAAACCAGGGAATTTATTCGCTATGCTCTGGCTGAAGGGAGAACCCGGTGGGGAATGGGAAAATAGATAAAGGTCCACAGGTTGTGAGTATAATGAAGTCAGAGCAGAACATATTCAGGAAGGACGTTGTCCATGACAAAAAAAGTTGGGATTCTCACAGCCGGAAGTGACTGCCCGGGACTGAATGCCACCATTCGCGGGTTTGGTAAGGCTGCCAGGAATACTTATGGTATGGCGTTGATCGGATTTCGGGATGGCTTTCGCGGATTGGTGACAAATAACACGACTGACCTGGGCGGCAATATGCTTTCCAATGTGCTCACTGCTGGCGGGACGATCCTTGGGACCAGCCGGGATGTGCCCCATAAAATGGAAGAAGGCGGCAGGATCGTCGATAGAACAGATTCTGCCGTGGATGTCTATCACGAAAATGAATTGAGTGCGCTGGTATGTATCGGTGGGCGGGAGACGCAGGAAGCCGCTCTGAAATTGAAAGAGGCAGGGTTGAACGTTCTCACTTTGCCCAAATCTGCTGATAATGACGTACCTATGACCGATACCACCATTGGGTTTGATACCGCCAGGGATATCGCCACCGAAGCCATTGACCGGCTGCACAGCACTGCGAACAGCAACCACCGGATCATCATCGTGGAGATCATGGGGCGGGAGGTGGGGTGGTTGACGTTGGGGACGGGCCTTGCTTCTGGCGCTGATGTGATCCTGATCCCTGAGATTCCCTATAGCATCGAAAAAATCTCCCAGGCGATCATGGATCGTAGCAAGGCTGGGAAGAGGTTCAGCATCGTGGCGGTGGCTGAAGGCGCGACCTCTTCCGAGTTAGTGGCATTTTTTGAACGCTCGATCAAGATCAACCGGAAAGTGCATGAAGGCGAGTCCCAAATATCCGGCATGGATCGAATGGATCAGTTGAAGAAGAAATATGGGGGTCAGACCCTGTTGCTAGCGAACCGGTTAGAAGAAACTACCGGGTTGGAGAGTAGGATTACGATCCTGGGATACCTGTTGCGCGGCGGGGCGCCCTCAGCCAGTGACCGGGTGCTCGCGACCCACTTGGGGACGTATGCTGCTGACCTTGTTGCGGAAGATCATTACGGTGTCATGGTGGCAATCCGTGATGGCAGCATTGCCTGTGTCCCCCTGGAGGAGGTCGCCGGGAAAGAAAAGAAGGTCCCACTGGATCATCCCTGGATCACAAGTGCCCGGCATGTCGGCACAGTCTTGGGTGATTGAATAAAGCCCCAACTCTGATCGTAAAAATGAAAATACCTCCTGTGGTTTGCTTTCCTCGCACAGGAGGTGTTTAGCTATTCAGGCGGATTGCGTTATCAATCTTGAGATTGCTGATAGAGTGCACCCAATTTCTGACAGCGGTCGAGATTCTCCAGAAGGTTGGTGTTATCGGCAATCTGATTGACGCTGCCCAGGCGGGGTGGCAGGGCTTGCACCGCGGGGTCTTTGATCTCTGCCAGTAGTGCATCTACGATTTCCGCTGCTGGCGGGACAAGGAAGGGGCGGTTGTGGAAGTTGATTACTTGCGGATTAATGCACGGAGTCAATCCCAGGGCGTTATGATGCTCGATCATGAAGATGTAGGCTTTAGAGAGATGGGATTCCCGCTCCTGCCAATCCGTGCCCTTTAATATAGCATCAAATAAGGGCAGGAGTTCTGAAGCAACTTCCAAGTTTTGGAATGCTGACCCAAACCATTTCCGGTAAGGTGCATATTGCTTCTCCATCAGGAAAGCCAGGTGCATTAGGTCTGTGACCAGCCGGGCAGCCAATAAACGGGAGCCTAACTCATCCCCAACAATGCCCGTCCGACCGAGGAAAGGGGCATCCTGGTCGATCCGCTGCCATTGGTTTGCCAGCAAGTAATGCCACAGATCGCGGGGATACCAGTTGAATTGTTGGCGGATGCCCGTGAGGGTACCCAGACCGTCGTGATAGATGCGCCCGGCGCGCACTGTCAGTAACCGTTGCTGAGGGATGGTGAGCCAGGTGGATGGTGTTATGGGCTGGTGAATATTCACGCCAAGGGTGTCGGCGAAGAATCGCTCCGGTGTGGTGATGGTGATCATGTGATTGATGGGAGTGGTGCTTCTGGGCGCCATCACTCCGCCATCCGCCAAAGGTTCACCAAAATGGGTAGAAAAGCCGTGGATATCGAAGGGCAGATTATCGGCGAAAAAACCATTCAGGGTTTTATGATAAGTTTGAAAATTTTCTTCAGTGAGGAAAAGGGTTAGTTTTGGCCCCCACCCGTGGTCCATCGACATTGCAGTATCAAATCCGATTACATCTGACCCCCATTCCAGGCGGGCAGCGGAATAAGGTAGATCGGGATAGTATTCTTGTAGCAATGGTCGGATGGCTTGTTCTAAAAAATACTCACTAAGCTTAAGTCCGGGGATGAAGTTCATGAATATCACTCCAAATATCTTACTGTGTGATCACAGGGTAAATCATAACCGAATATCAGCTAAAATTAGTGGCAACCGACGCCGGATAATGATAGTTGTTTGGTACAAACAACCGATGCCAACCATAAAGGTTTTGGTTATCGGTTAGAATCAAGCCGAGGTGAGTTTATGGATCGTTTGAAAGAATTATTCGATTTGCGTGGTCTGAAAATCTGGATGCTAGTGCCGGGTTTTGCGCTCAACTTGATCTTAATTAACCTTCTTACTGTTCACGGGATTGGCTGCCTGGTTGAACCGGCGCGGCGGGTGGACACAAGGCGTGGATTTGAGCCTGATGCTGGGTGAAATCGTTATCAGCGGACTGATCGGATTTGGTGTAACCTTGCTGGCTCGTGACCGACGCGGACCCAGCTATGGGCTTCTGAGGGCGATCAACGCTTTTGTTTTAGTGATTATTTTGATGTACCAGTCGGGTTTTTTAGCCCTGATCGTCGGTCTGACTGCGCTTCTGGGCGGGTATAACGGGGGGGGATGCTGGGAGAGCGTGTCATCATTGGACGGCAGAGATAAATTGAATTACCAGATATTGTCAATCAACTTCATTTAGAAAAGGAACACCCATGTCTCTTACGAAGGAATGGCGCCACCGGATCATGGCTTGGCGGCAGGAGCTTTCAAAACATTATTATCAAGCACTTGGTCCCGTCGCTCTGGAAGCGGCTTTCACCACGGACCAATACCACCTGGATGAAGCAATGGCGGAACTCACTTTTGAGTCCATCACACCTGGCACACCCTGGGGAGCGAAGTGGGAGTACGGCTGGTTCAAAGGGGAATTCACCCTCCCTGAGGTAGCCCAGGGACAAATGATCGCGTTGATGCTGGATGTGGGTAGAAAATCAGAAATTTTTATGGAAATCTCCCAGGAAAAAATAAGACTTGCCTTCAAGGAGGTCGTAGCAGAGGCGGCGGTATACATCAATGGAGAATACGCCGGTGCGGTGGACGAACAGCATAAAGTGATCTTCCTCACTGATTCCGCCAAACCTGGTGAGACCTTTTCCGTGGTGTTGGAAGCTTATGCCGGGCACGGTCCGAGGGAGTGGCGGTCCGGTCCGACCCCACCAGATCGTGAGACGATCCCGGAACCGCCGGACAAACAGTGCACGGTAGGTCAAAGCCATTTTGGGATCTGGCAGGAGGTGGCATACCAGCTCTCGATGGATGTGGAGACCCTCTGGGAAGTGCGCGAAAATATTGATGAAGAATCGTTGCGGGTGATGGAGATTGACGAGGGATTGAAGGATTTCACCCTGATTGGGGATTTTGAAGCTCCGAGAATGGAAATGCTGACAAGTTTGCAGAAGGCGCGAGAGCGATTGAAACCGCTTCTGGAAAAGAAGAATGGGGACACCATACCCGAAATGGTCGGCTTCGGGCACGCTCATATTGATGTTGCCTGGTTGTGGCCCCTGGCGGAGACAGAACGTAAATGTGTGCGCACTTTCAGCACCCAGCTGGCGCTGATGGAACGCTATCCTAAATATAAATTTCTGCAAAGCCAACCGCATCTTTACAGGATGGTCAAAGAAAAATATCCAGATCTGTACGAAAAAATCCTGGCGGCGGTCGAACGAGGTCAGTGGATCCCGGATGGCGCAGCCTGGGTGGAACCGGATACGAACCTCTCTGGTGGGGAGAGCCTGATCCGCCAGTTACTCCATGGGAAACGCTTTTACCAGAAGGAGTTCGGTGTGGACTGCGAATTGCTCTGGTTACCGGATGTTTTTGGTTATTCCGGCGCGCTGCCGCAGATCATGCGGGGGTGCGGGGTGCGGTTCTTTTCGACCCAGAAGATCTTTTGGGCTTACCATGGCGGGGAACCCTTCCCTTACAATACCTTCCTTTGGGAGGGGATCGATGGTTCCCAAGTGATGGCACATTTCCATAATGATTACAACAGCGAGACCAGACCATCGTTGGTGATCGGGCGCTGGAATGAGCGGGTACAGAAAGATGGTTTTTTCTCCCGGCTATACCCGTTTGGCTATGGTGATGGGGGCGGCGGGCCTACCCGGGAACATTTGGAATATGTCCAGAGGCTGGAAAACCTTGAAGGTGTTCCGAAGTTCCGGATTGATTCCCCGATGGCATTCTTTAGAGCTCAGGAAGAAGCCGGCTGGCCCGACGCACGCTATGTCGGCGAACTCTATTTCCAGGCGCACCGCGGTACTTATACCTCGCAAGCACGGATCAAGGCGCTTAACCGGCGCAGCGAGTTTGCATTGCGGGAAGCAGAAATATGGGGCGCAGCGGCGATGACATTGGAGGAATTTGATTTTCCCTATGATCATTGGGACGCAACATGGAAGACGGTACTGCTCAACCAGTTCCATGACATACTGCCCGGATCTTCCATCCACAGGGTTTACGAGGAAACCGAGGCGCAGCTAGCAGGCGTCGTTGAGACTGCCAACGACATTGCCAGCTCAGCCCGAAAAGCTCTGGTCAATGATGATAAAGGGATGACGGTGTTCAACGCGCTCTCCTGGGAGCGGGAGGAGGTTGTTGAGCTGCCGGCAGAGATTATGGGCATGAAAGATGAAAAAGACCAGGCGGTACCGATCCAGGAGACGGCGGGAAAGCATTACGCTTCTGTGACGGTTCCGTCCTGTGGATGGGCAAATTTTGAGCCAGCAGATCCTAAAATTCCCGATAATACGATCAAAATAACTTATAAATTGATGGAAAACAACTTAATAAGGACTGAATTCAACGAATTCGGCGAAATCACCAGCATTTACGATAAAATCAACCAGAGTGAGTTGGCAACCGGGCTCTGCAACAGCTTGAAGATGTATCAGGACATCCCCAGCGCCTTTGATGCCTGGGATATTGACAGCATGTACCGTCAACAGCCGGTTGAAATGTCCGAGAAAGCGGAGGTCGAAGTCCGCGCGGAAGGACCGCTATTCGGGCAGCTGGTCGTCAAGCGTCAATTGAACAACTCCACCATGACTCAAACGATCACTCTGAGATGGGATTCTCGGCGAATGGATTTTCACACCGTAATCGATTGGCAGGAACGCCACAAGCTGTTAAAAGTGAACTTCCCCGTGGATTATCATGCCAGGGAGGCTTTGCACGAGATCCAGTTTGGTCACCTGCCGCGCCCGACCCACCGTTCCCGCGAGATAGATCGGGATCGATATGAGGTCTGTAATCAGAAATGGACCGCTTTGGTGGAAGCGGATCGTGGTTTTGCGGTGTTGAATGATTCAAAGTATGGGGTGGATGTGCTGGATAACAGCATTAACCTGACCTTATTGAAGTCAGCACTGGCGCCTGATATGACCGCTGACCGCGGCTATCAGGAATTTGCCTATGCCTTCTATTTTTGGGACACACCGTTTATGGAAAGTGGGCTGGTGCAACAAGGGTATGCCCTGAATGTCCCCTTGCAGGTTGTGGAGGGCAAGGCAGGAAACCGGTCGCTCTTCCAGCTGGATCAACCTAATATCATCCTGGAGACCGTCAAACCGGCAGAAGATTGTTCCGGCGACCTGGTGTTGCGATTGTATGAGTCGATGGGCAACAAAACGCGGGCGAAACTGACCACCAGCCTGCCTGTTAAATATGCCTATCAAGCGGATATGCTGGAGCATGTTTTGGAAACACTGGCATTGGACGAGCAGGGACTGACCCTGTTATTCCGTCCCTTCGAGATCAAGACCTTGCGCCTGGTCACCAGGATACCGGCAGATTTCGAATAATTAGCACCTTAATCAACAAAAAGGCTGCTTTATTCACACAGAGGCAGCCTTTTTGAAGTGGTGTTTTCTGATTTTACTTAATCTGCGTATCCGGGAACATCATCCAGTAAGCGCTGCTCGCCTTCCAGTGAGCGGATGTGGGAAATCTCCTGAGTGACTTCGATGCAACCTTTGTACTCGCCACTGGCATTTCGGAGGGCAAAGTAGCGGATGTACACGAAGTTCTCGCCCATCTGGATCCAGAATTCCGCCACATCTCGTTTGCCAGACTGGAAATCGTCCAGGATGAGCTCTACCCTGTGGACGCTTTGCGGTGGGTGGCAGCTGGTGACTGCTCGACCGATAATGGCAGGCGAGCGGTCAAAAATACGCTCCCTTCCCTGGGAGAAATAACGCACTTCATTGTTTTCATCCACGAAGGTCACATCCACTGGCAGGTGAGTGAGCATCAGGTTGATCTGTTCCTGGGTCAATGCCCCAGTATCGAGTGATATTAATCCATCAACATTCATTTCTTCTTCCTCCACTGATTCTAGTTGGTTTTTTGAGGTTGCTTCTTCTTCTGGTTGCCAGGTATTGCGCGGGGTGACGTCAAAGTAGCCGATATCTTCCTCCTGCTGGCGGATCTCCGCCCATTCCGCTTCGGAGAGACGTGTTAGTGACTCAGGAAAGAGGATCTTCTCTTCTTTGTAGATCATCTCCCGGATATCGTTTGCCAGATCTTCAAACGATATGGTCGCCGTTGCCGGGTCGGGATTGGCACCGTGGACATCATTTCTGAATTGCTTGATCTCATCTCGAATCTCATTATCCACACCCCACATGACCGATGAGGGACCTTCGAATCCCTTTTTCTCGAGATAAGGGAAGAGCAAGTTCTCTTTGCGGGAATAATGTTTTTCAATGGCTTTCAGGTTTTCTGCTTGCTTTCGCAACGAATCCAATGCTTCTTCTTCGCCAACCTGCCACGCTTTGAGGGTCTCTTCCATAGCTTCCAGCAGGCGCATGGTGACTTCGTTCTCCATTCGGAAGGTGAAAACCGGGTGCCCCGGGAGGGATTCCGGCGCAGGTTCTTCATCGAGTGATTCACGGAAGATGGCGACATGCAGGTCGCACAGTCGCTGAATCTCACTGACGGGCACACCCTCGCCAATCATGGCGCGTTCAGCTTCGGCAATCTCCCCAGCAGTCGCACCCCGGATTGCATCACCGAATTTCTCTTGTAGATCTTCAACGGTCTCTCCGGCATGCAGCCTATGGATGACTTCTTTAAGCGCTTCCTTTCGTTTGCTAACGTTATTGATATGTTCACTCATTGATACCTCCAGGTGGTTGATATTTTATTCAGGATCAGGTTTCAGGAGCCCAGGTGACCGTGAGGGGGGCGCGGATTGCGCCGACAGGGCAAAGGTCTTCGCACACCATGCAGTAGGTGCAGGTGACCGGATGGGTAAATGTTAGCCCCATTTCAGTCATAATCAGCGCATTTTCCGGACAGCCGGTGACACACGCGCCACAGCGGTCACAGTGTTGCAAATTGATAAGGGGCAGGGTCTTGGCAGTCATAAGGTCTCCTGATTTGTTTCGACTTTAATCTTACCAAAGGAGTCTGATTACCGGTACGACTTAAGTCACTTTAGAAGAGGAATTTTGAATTTCTGAAGTGAAAAAGTAGTGTAGTTTGAAGGTTCAGGGATTTCCCTGATCAATTTCAGCTTCTGCAAAAAGCCCGTCCCGATCCAGAAGGTCGATCTGGTGGTGGTCTCTCCTGATCAATCCAATAGCTTCGAACTCCCTCAGGATGCGACCAACCATGTCGCGCACGGTACCGATTTGAGCGGCGATCTCATCCTGGGTCCAGCCTCCTGCGGTTTGAGGTTTATCAGCGAGTTCGATAAGGAAGCGTGCCAGACGTGCTCTGACGGAGTAAAGGGAGAGTCCGGCTGCCAAATCTGTCATCTGAGCGATTCTATCTGCAAAGATGCGCAGGAGCATTGCTGCAAATTCGGGATAATTCGCCAGGAGATAATCGAAATCCCCAGCTTGCATGACAAAGACGGAAGCAGGGGTTAATGCTTCGACCGTTGCTCTGTTCAAGTGGTTGGTCATGAGCAAAGAGATCACATTGACCGGTGCGCCCTGTGATAAACGTGCCAGTACCTGCGCTTTGCCATCCGGACTCATCCGTAGTACCCTGAAGATCCCTGACTGGATGAAATAACAAGATTCAGCTGGCACCCCTTCAATGACGAGAGACTGATTGGTGGGTATTGATCGCCGGAAGATTCGCGCGGCGATGGCTCGGCGGGTGTCATTGCTGAGGGCGGAAAAAATTGGGATTTGATGTAAATCGTTATCAGTCATTAGCCTGGTAATGTTTAGAAAATTGATCGCCATTCTTATTCTACCTGCATCAGTTGCGATTATAATAGAGGTTAAAGACCACCAATCATCGACAGGACAAAGGAAAAAATGTTAACCGACTCTCACCAGAAAAGAATTGAATCATTGCTCAAACAAATGACCTTATCTGAAAAGGTCGCCCTGCTTTCCGGCCGGAACGCCTGGTTCACCGTGCCGATCGAGCGCTTGGGGATCCCCTCGATCGTGATGACGGATGGACCTCACGGCGTGCGCACCGGCGGACATGGCCAGGACCGGATCGTCAGCACAGCTACAGCATACCCCACTGGCGTCTCAATGGCGTCCACCTGGAACCGCGAGCTGATTGAGAAGGTTGGCGTTGCCCTGGCGGAAGAGACCCGGTACCTGGGCTGCCACATTCTGTTAGGACCATGTGTAAATATCGTCCGTTCTCCTCTGGGAGGGCGGAATTTTGAGACATACTCAGAAGACCCCTACCTGACAGGGCAAATCGGTGTGGCTTATGTGCGTGGACTGCAAAGTCAGCATGTCGGTGCTTCTGTCAAGCATTATGCTGCCAATAACCAGGAATATGAACGGCACCGCGGTAACTCAGTTGTAGATGAACGCACGTTGCGTGAGATCTACCTGCCGGCTTTTGAAACCATCGTCAAGGAAGCCCATCCCTGGACGGTTATGTGTTCGTACAACCGCATCAACGGCACTTACGCCAGCGACCACGAAATTTTATTAAGGTGGATCCTTAAAGAAGAATGGGGTTTTGAAGGCGCGGTCGTCTCAGATTGGGGGGCGGTGCACGATATCTACGAGCCCATCCAGGCTGGGTTGGATCTGGAAATGCCGGGTCCGGTGCGCTACTTCGGTCGGGCTCTGGAAGCGGCGGTGAATAACTGGCAGGTGGATGAGCCCCTGGTGGATGACGCCGCCCGCCGGATGCTGCGGCTGCTATTTTGGGCTGGGGTGATGACGGGCGAAGCACTGCCCGAAGGCAGCGTGAATACCCCCGAGCACCGGGCGTTGGCACGCAAATTGGCTGAGGAGTCGATTGTACTGCTGAAGAACGAGGCTGACACACTCCCTTTGAAGGTGAAAGAGATCAAGAAACTGGCGGTGATTGGGATGAACGCCGACCGCATGGTCTTTGGTGGCGGCAGCTCCCGGGTGGATCCCTACCACTGGGTCACGCCTTTGGACGGTATTAAAACGAAGCTCGGTGATCGGATCGATATTGGATTTGAACCCGGTTATGATAATCAGGTCACACCAAAGATCGTTGAGAAAACATTATTCACCCACCCGGATGGTGAAACGCAGGGTTTGCAAGCAGAATTTTATAACAATCTTGATTGGTCGGGCAACCCGATCCTGACCCGAGTGGATTCAAATATTGAAGCCTGGTGGGGCGCTGGCGGGCCTGCTCCTGGTGTTGTGAATGAGAAGCATTTCAGCATCCGCTGGACCGGCACTTTTATGGCTCCGGAAGCTGGCGAAACTGAACTCTTTATCAACAATACCGGCGTTGCCAGAGTGTGGTTGGAAGGTGATCTGGTCCTTGAAAACGAAGTCGGTCCACGCACTTCTGGTGCGCTTGATATCGACAAGCTGGGCGACCATACCAGGATTAACCTGGAAAAAGGAAAGACTTACGATTTCAAAGCAGAATATAGCAGCGGTGAAAATAACGCCTTTGCGCTGGTCCGATTCTCCTATAAAACGTCATTGAGTGTGGAAGGTGACCCGATTGAGCGAGCGGTTAAATTAGCGCAAGAAAGCGATGTGGCAGTCATTATCGCCGGTTTTTCAGACCTGTATGAGAGCGAAGGCAACGACCGACCTAATATGGACCTTCCCGGAGGGCAGGATGAGCTGATCCGGGCGGTGGCAGCAGCCAACCCGAACACGGTTGTAGTGGTCAATGCCGGGGCGCCGGTTGCCATGCCCTGGGTGGAAGATGTGGGTGGCGTAATCCTGGCGTATTATCCCGGTCAGGAGGGTGGTCATGCCCTGGCGAATATCCTCTTTGGGGATGTCAACCCGTCGGGGAAGCTCACAGTCAGCTTCCCCAAGCGGCTGGCGGACAACCCGGCGTATATCAATTACCCCGGATGGAAAGACGTCCATTACGGAGAACGACTGTTTGTGGGTTACCGCTATTATGATGCGAAGGATGTCGAACCATTGTTCCCATTTGGCTATGGCTTAAGCTATACCGAGTTTGAATACAGCAGCCTGACTCTGCCCGTCAAGGTGCAGCCTGGCGAGACATTCCAGGTGTCGATGACGGTGAGGAATGCGGGGCGGGTTGCAGGGCAGGAAGTTATCCAGCTGTATGTACGTGATGTGGAATCCACCCTCATTCGTCCGGAAAAGGAACTGAAGGGATTTGCCAAGGTAGCGCTGGAACCGGGCGAATCTAAATCGGTGGACTTTATGCTTGACCCGCGGGCATTGTCCTATTATGACCCGCATCAGAAGTCGTGGGTGGCGGAAGCAGGTACGTTCGAGGTGTTGGTGGGCGCCAGTTCGCGGGATATCCGCTTGAGCGGTGAATTTGAGTTGGTGGAGGGATAGACAACCAAATAAACTTTAAGAAATAATGCTCGCGCTGGTGGTTTTACTGCCGGCGCGAGCTATGGTTTTAAGACAAGAGATCGCCCCCAAACCCCCGCAAGCGGGGGCTTGATATCACCGTTCAATCTATGGATCATGTCTTCAATTCATATAATAATGATCGGATAGTTTACCAGCGCGCATGGTGATCTTCTGCCCAACCGATAGCATTTTCTATTTCAATCGCTTCGCCTTCACCGGTCCTGAGCGTGCCGGTGAAGCGCCCGATCATCTGGTGCACTTCAGAGCGGATAACCAGTGCATCAGTCTTCGCCACGCGCTCATAAAACGGCTCAAAGCGGAGGTCTACCCGGTCGGTGAGGGTAGTGTGCAGACGCCAGGGCAGCATAAAATTGACAGCGTCATACTCAAAAGCCACATCCTCGCTCAACTTGATCAGCTTGCCGTCAATACACAACCCGTTCTCATTCATACCGGTCCATCGGTCCAGCCAGCGCCAAGGTTTACACCCACCGTGCGCCCGTCTGCTAACCTTGTGGAAAAGTTGGACCAGTTCCAGAAACACTCAAAGGGCCAGACCCCGCGACCAAAATCAAGGCAGGCAAATGTGTCAACACGGTTGAATTCGATGAGGTCATCGCCCCATTGAATAACCCCTTCCGCGGGGAGGGTGTTCTGCTTGCTGGTGAATTGGAACCGATTGTTTGACCAGGGGATGACCACATTCAATGTTTCATGGTCTTGAGGATAATGCACTTGAAGGTCAACTTTCAGCGGTCTGCCTTCAAAATCGGGACAACCCACCTTGATCTGGACACCACTGTTGTTTTGAAGCATGGAGATCGGCATGGCGGGGTCGTCATACACCACATCCGCGTTGACCTGCGGCGGCAGGTCACACCCAGCACCGAAGGGCTTTAGTAGCGTTTTTTCTGCAAATTGTTTTGTTGAAAAATCCAGCAGATAGATAAATGGCAGACCCAGATAGTCGACATCAGACAGCGTGACGGAAAAGAGGTGAGTTGGGCTGACCACACACCAATAATTCCAGCGTTTCTTGCGAGGCCAGTGCCTCTGGAGGTTGCAATTGTGGAGGGGGTGGCGGCTCCAGCCGATAGCGGCTGGGTTGAGATTGCCGCGAGAGTCGCAAAGATCAACGGGGCCGGTCAATTCGGGTTCTTGGAGATTCTCGTTCATGCTTTACTTCTGGTGGGTAGAATTGGATGGATTGGGTGCCCAGGGCCGTTGGTTGACGGTCTGGAATGGTTTGATAGTGAACTCGAGCTGGTCCTCAGCTTCAGCTAGCATCTGATCAAATGCGTCTTCCAGGGGGGCATTGGTGCCGCGAGACGCCGCGATTACGTCTGCTGCCCATTGGATATAATGACGACGCCGCTTGAGAGCCCAATCTTTGGGTGGGGAATGGAGGACATCCCGACAGTTGGTGAGTTTATCCGCCAGCTTGATGAGCTTTGCAGCCAGAGAAAGGACTGGAGCGTGAACGACTTGCAATCGTTTCCGTTCTATTTTCTCAAGTGACTTGTCATCGGTGACTTCCATCACCACTGAAAGCACTGCTTCGCCGAAATGCTCCCGGATTTCCTTTTCGCTGATATCCGTATCTTCAATCGTATCGTGGAGGATGGCTGCAACCAGGGTGAGTTGATCGCGAATGCCGCCGATCTTCCAAATGATATTGGCAACTGTTAACAGGTGGGTGATATAAGGGGATCCATACTGGTCTTTACGCACCTGCCCCTGGTGTTTGCGGGCAGCGAAGATAGCAGCGTCAAGGATTTTATCAACTTTAAATCCATCTGTCATGCTTTAACTCTGGTTTCAACCGGTTAATTGATTTAGTTAAGAAAGAGGTGCAGCGAAAGCTGCACCTTGTTTGACCACTCTTGATGAAACATTAATCATGCAAACGGATTTCGATGATGGCGCCATTGGCGACCTTGCGCATCTCGAAATCGCGGCTGTTACCTTTGATGAGTTGGCTGAGTTGCCGGTGTCCGTAGCTGCGGGGGTCAAAGCCCGGGTCGATCCTTCTCAGAGCTGTTCCAACCTCGGAAAGGCGGGTCCAACCGTCATCATCCGGACCGACCATATCCATTGCCTGGCTGACCATTTCTACAAGTTCCCGTTCCTGGGCGCTCATATGGTTGGTCTTCCCGCTCACGCCTCCACCGTTTTGACTTCTACGGCTGAGGTTTTCTGTATAGATGAACACATTGCAGGCGCTCACAAAAGCGCGCGGAGTGTTTTTCTTGCCGATCCCAACTACCAGGAGGCCGCTTTCCCGGATTCGGGTTGCCAGCCGGGTGTAATCGCTGTCGCTCGAAACCAGACAGAAACCATCTACCTGGTGGGAGTGCAAGATGTCCATCGCATCGATGATCATCGCACTATCAGTGGCGTTCTTGCCGACGGTGTAGCGGAACTGTTGGATGGGTTGGAAGGCATGGATATTCAAAATATCCTTCCAGGAGTTCATGCTGGACGTTGTCCAATCGCCATAGACCCGGCGGATAGTAGCGTTGCCATACTTACCGGCTTCAACCAGGATTTCCTCGATCAGGGTAGCCTGGGCGTTGTCTCCATCGATCAGGATAGAGATCCGACGTTCGCTTTCTTCAATATTTTCATGGGGTATTTGACTGTTTCTTGCCATGTTTAAATTATACCTAATCTTTTACAATCAGGTTAAAAGTCCTCCTTTTCAGTAATAAGTCTCTAAATTAATATTCTTGTTCTTTTCAATATTATCTATGTGCATGATCTCTGCCGGGGCGCGGTTTTGCCCTAATAAAACCATCATTATCCGCATGGGCTGGTCAATGTGCAGGAAAAAGGATCGATACCCTTTGCAAAGCCGATTCATACCCGCCTCATCCTGATTTTTGGGGCAGCCGCCATTGCAGAGGAAGCGGGCATCGCCAACTCTTTTTGTAACCGTACAGCTTCTTTAGAAAAGTCCAAGCCTATCAAGGTCGGTTTACCACCCTGCCAGGTAAAATTGACCTGGTCCCCGGGTTGGGCGGTGATCACCTGGCGCGTAAAATCTGCCGGCAGGTCGGCGGACATCCTGAAATTGTAATGGGAATAAAGCCACACTTTTGGGAGGTAATAGCCGTATTCGCATGCCAGGTTGCAGGAAGGTCCGCGGGGTTTGACCATAATGTGAAAGGGAGTCTTCTCTGGTTGCATGGGTTTAATCTTATCACAGGTATTAAAAGACTCCGAACCAGTGCCATTGATGATCATTCTTTATGATGACAAAAGGATCAAAACATGATCCTTTTGTTGATTTATCAGCTATGATGAGCGAGGGGAACTTTTATGGTCTCCGGAGGCTGTGTTTGGCGTAATAGCGTTGGTGGTAGTCCTCGGCTTCATAGAAATTGCCTGCCGGGACAACCTCCGTTACGACCGGGTAGCGATATTTTCCAGACATGTTGAGTTCTTCTTTGACTTCTTCAGCGATCTTGTGTTGTTCTTCATTGTGGTAGAAGATCGCCGACCGGTATTGGCTGCCCACATCTGGCCCCTGACGGTCAGGCGTGGTGGGGTCATGCAGGTCAAAGAATGTCCGCACCAGTTCTTTATAACTGATCTTTTCGGGGTCATAAGTGACCTGGACCGCTTCTGCATGGCCGGTCTTATTCGTGCAGACCAAGTGATAGGTGGGGTTCTCGACTTCTCCGCCGGTATAGCCTACGATGGTGTCAATCACACCGAAGGTTTTACGAAGGCTGGCTTCAACGCCCCAGAAGCATCCGGCTGCAAAGGTAGCAATATTTTCAGACATTAGTGTTCCTCCTGATTTAGTAGGGGTTCAAATCTTAATGACACAGAGTTGATACAATAGCGCAAACCTGTTGGTTCGGGACCGTCGTTGAAGACATGCCCCAGGTGCGCATCACAGCGGGCGCAGGCGATCTCTATCCGGCGCATGCCGTAGCTGGCGTCTTGATGATAGATGATATGATCCTCATCCACCGGTCTGAAAAAGCTGGGCCAACCGGTACCGGAGATAAATTTGTGGCTTGATGAAAAGAGCGGCAGGTCGCAGCAAACGCAATAGTAGATACCTTCCTGTTTGTGATCGTAGAATGCGCCACAAAACGGGGGTTCGGTCCCTTTCCGACGGGTGATCTTGTATTGCTCCTGCGTCAGTTGCTCACGCCATTCTGCGTCGGTTTTCTGTATTTTCTCGACCATGATATTTTCCTTGTTATTTCTTCATATCACTATATTACCATAATTAGGACAAAAATCATATAAATAGGCGAAAATCTTATAGATTATTTATAAAAACCTAGAATGCGACCTGGGATGCAATATATTCTAAAGAACCAGGAGTTTAACATCCTGTTATCGAGCCTGACTTGAGATACTATTGACATATCAAAAGAAAGTTTTATATAATCGTTGCATGCTTATTTGCCAATGCAATTCAGGCTAATTCCCAAATGTCTTCAGAATTTTAGAAGAGAGCGAAACAACTTTTCACTATTTCAAATCTTTACTGAGGAGGTAAATATGAAAAAAGTAATCGTTTTTGCAAGCCTTGTGGTGATGTTACTCCTGGTTTCCGCAGCGCCTGTTACGGCTGCATCAGGTAACAAATCCCTGGGCATCAATGTGTTACTCAACACCGAGATTTCCGATGAGATTCTCGCAACGCTGGGTAGCTTTGGTAAGGTGAACGACCTCTTGCCGGCTGTAAATGGCTTGACGATGAAGGTCAAGGCTGGCGACCTGGCTGAGATCCAGGCGCTCCCCTTCGTTTCAGCCGCCAACCCGGATGCTGTCCGCACAGGGGCGCCAATCGATACAGTTTCTGTGGATAATTTTGCAGATGGACTGTCGACCTGGAATCTGGACGCGATCAATGTGACCGACTGGGGATTTGACAACCGGCAGGTAGCTGAAGATGGCACCGGTGTGTATGTAGCTGTCTTGGATACAGGTCTACTAGATTCCTGGCGCCAGTATTTCCCAGAAGAGCGGATTGCCGAGGAATTTGCAAAATCATTTGGGGGCGGCGGTGGTGATATGGGAACAGTTTCCGAACAGCCGAACAAATGGGAACAAGACACCAATTCACACGGTACCCATGTGACCAGTACGATCCTGGGCTACAGCCTGCGTGGTACGCCGGTAAATGGTGTAGCGCCATTGGCTACAGTGATTCCCGTGAAGGTCCTCAACCAAAATGGTTCCGGTTGGTCTTCTGTTGTGGCTCGGGGGATCACATATATCGCTGACTTGAAGGCTACTGTATTAGCTGATTACCCGGTCGTGATCAACATGTCCCTGGGTGGCTCTGTATTAGATGCTATCGAGCAGGCTGCGATTGATTATGCCATTGAACAGGGCGTGATCATCGTGGCTTCGGCAGGCAACAATGGCGAAGCGGGGATGGGGTATCCCGGTGCTTATGAGCCTGTCATTTCTGTGGGTGCAGCCGGGTGGCTGGGTGAGTGGTACCCGCCTGTCGGTGGTGCCTGGTGGTATTACCTGGATGTTAACGATCCCACCTACATCCCCAATTTTTATATCACCGATTTCTCCAGCCGTGAACTGGCTGGGCAGGATCTGGATGTGGCTGCTCCTGGTTCGTGGGTTGTGGGTCCTTACCAAGTGAATAGCGGCCAGCTCAGTTACTACTTCCTGGGTGGCACCTCCATGGCAAGCCCGCATGTCGCTGGTATTGTGGCTCTGATGGCTGAGAAGAAAGCCAGTCTGACCGCCGCTGAGGCTGAAGGCATCCTTGAAGTTACAGCAGTTGCGATGTCCCCTGGATGCGTTTACGATCCCTATGATGGCGTGACGCTCATTTGCTGGGGTACAGACGCCACCGGTTCCGGTTTAGTTGATGCTGCTGCGGCTTTAGGCGCAGTAGTTCCATAGACTGGGCTAGTAATATCAACAATAAAGTGGCTGCCAAAACTGGCAGCCACTGTTCAGTTTGGCTCCTAATAAATCTCGTCACGCATGCTTCCCAGACCGCTTCGTTTTTAGGACCATGTCACAGTGCATGACCGTTGAAAAGGGTTGGTGAATGATCTACAGGCTGAAGCCGCAGGCGCGCAGGAGTGTGAGTGCAATCAACATGTGCCCCACTTCGGTGGGGTGCACCCGGTCGGTTGTCCAGTAGAATGCGGGTTTGGTCAGCATCGCCCAATCAAAGGCGGGCTGCAAATGGATGACGGGCAGGCTGAACTCCTGTCCCAGGTTGTCGATTGCCTCCTGGTAATGTCCAAGCCTTTTCTTAAAAGAATCAACGGGATCCTTTTCCCCCAGGAAGGGTGACACGAGACGGATTTGCGCCTGGGTGTTCATTCTGGCGCCGTTGATACACTGGCGGTAGGTGTTCTCAAACTCCGGCAGGGGGATCGCTTCGTTACGGTCGCCTTCAAAGAAGCGCCAGACATCATTTATGCCGATATAGATGAACAGCCAGTCCGGTAATAATTCCAGGACATCCGGTTTCCATCGCGTTTTAAGGTCAGTCACCTGGTCCCCACTGATGCCCTTGTTGAGGATCTTCAATTCCAATTCCGGGTAACCGCTCTGGAGTAAATGGTGGACGTAGAGGACGTAACCATTGCCTAAAGGATTGAAGGCGGGGTCTTCCCTGCCACAATCGGTGATGCTATCGCCGATGAATTCAATTGTCTCTCCGGCTTTGAAAATCAGTGTCATTTTCACTCACTTTCCTGAGTCCAGATTTCCCGCAAACGGTGCGCTGCCAGTTTTGGTCGCCGGTCGCGGGTGAAAACATCTTTGTAATTATAATCGCTCAGGCAGACATCCGCTTGTGAGGGTTTGAAATTACGCATGCCGCTCCTGAGTTTCAGACGTTCCCGGCGATAGGATCCAGTCGATAACCGGGCATGGTTAAAGAATTGGGTATTCCCCGAATTCTATCCAGGAGTGACATTTATCCTGTTGACAAAAGACACGGATGATAATAATATATGCAAAGAAATATATATATTTTTATATGAATATGATGGATTACGAAACTAAAGCTGATATATTTCAAATGCTTTCCCACCCGGTTCGCCTGCAGATCCTGGACGAACTGCGCTGGCGTGAGGCTTGCGTTTGTCACCTGCAGGCTGTCACCGGGCGCCCCCAGGCGTATGTCTCCCAGCAATTGCGCATCCTGCGGGATGCCAATCTGGTGGTGGATGAGAAGGATGGGCAGAACGTTTATTACCACCTGCGAAATGATACAGTCCGGCACCTCCTGGCAGAAGTCTTGGGCAAACCCGGACAACCCGCCAAGGTATCTGAGTGTACCTGCCCATTTTGCATGACTAAGACGAGTTGACAGTCAAACTTAAGAGTAGTGATGAAAAATTATCTGCATAAGGAGATTTTTTGAATTTTGCTGCTTCTTTACTCAGCTTATTCCAATCCGGTTTGAGTGGGCTGGCAGCTTATCTAGCTGCGCATGTGCTGCTTTGCCTGTTACCGGCATTCTTCATCGCAGGCGCGCTTTCGGCGTTATTGCCCAAAGAGGCGATCACCCGCTATCTGGGGCGGGACGCGTCCAAGTGGATCTCCTATCCCGCGTCTGCACTGGGTGGCTTTTTTCTGGCGGTATGCTCCTGTACGATCATGCCATTATTCGCCAGCATCTATAAGAAGGGGGCGGGGCTTGGCCCGGCGATCACGTTCCTGTTTGTGGGTCCGGCGGTCAATATCCTGGCGATCTCATTTACCGGAGTCCAGATCGGGATGGATATCGCGCTGGCGCGGATCATCCTGTCCATGGTCTTCGGGATCCTGATCGGGCTCTTGATGGCGTGGTTTTTCCGAAAAGATGACACTCAGCACGCCAAAACTACAGCTAACAACCAGTTGTTTGCTGGCAAGGCGTCAATCCCAACCCGTACGATCGTCTTTTTTCTGTTGTTGTTAGGCACTTTAATCGCTGGTACGCTTCAGATTGGGCTGCTCAGGGATGTCTTCTTCGAAATTCGTGTTCCGGGTATCTGGGCTGTGTCACTTCAAGCCTGGCTGGACAAAATCATCCCGCCAGATGCTGCTCTCGGTATTGAAGGCGTATCCGTGCACGGGTTGTTTTTGATCGGATTGTTGATCCTGATTGCGATAACCTCGCTTAAAGGCTTTCGGCGTATTTATGAAGGTTTAACACCCTGGATCATTGTGACCCTGAGTCTGATCACACTGACCCTGGTTATTGCATCGTTCTCGGTAGTGGCTTCCACGGAAGGATTAATCATTGGCATGAACGGGCGCCTGGTAGCAGAGATACTGTTATTGGGTGCGATCTGGTGGATGGGTGCCAGGGTATTCAGCACCAACGAGCGGCAGGAATGGTTGTGGGAAACCTGGCGCTTTGTCAAACAGATCATCCCCCTGTTGCTGGTGGGTGTGTTCGTCGCTTCGATTGCCCGGTCATTGATCCCGGCTTCCTGGATCATGACGGTGGCTGGACGGAATACCCTGTGGGCAAACCTGGCAGGTGTGTTGTTCGGCGTGTTCATGTATTTCCCCACACTGGTCGAGGTACCTGTAGCACAAACCTTCCTCTCCCTTGGGATGCACCGGGGTCCCTTGCTTGCTTATTTACTGGCAGACCCTGAGCTCAGTTTACAGTCGATTCTAATCACCAACACGGTGATCGGCAAGAAAAAAACCGCAGTTTACGTGGTGCTGGTGACGATCTTCAGCACCCTTTCCGGATTAATATTTGGCTGGTTCATAAAGTAATCTCAAGGAGAGAAGATAATGGAAATTAAAATTTTGGGTGGGGGATGTGCGAAATGCGAGCGATTGGAAGCAGTGACACGCGAGGTCGTAGAAGAACAGGGCATTGAGGCGAATTTCAGCAAGGTGAAAACCATGCCGGAGATCATGGCTTATGATGTGATGGTCACGCCAGCATTGGTGATCAATGAGCAGGTGATGAGCTCCGGTCGCATCCCGGATAAGGACGAGATCCGGCGTTGGGTGGAGAACGCCGAGAAATAGTCGCTCTCCCGACAAAAGAAACAAAAGAAGACTGTCCATTTTCGCTGTGGACAGCCTTTCCTGCTTAAGAATCCCCGGGATTGGTTTCGGGTTTATTTTCCCTGACCAGGATGAGGAACAGGATCCCAGCCAGCCAGCGCCCTGCAGTCGAGGTGAGGGTGACACCTTTGAAGTCGATCATGGGGATAAGGTAGGACCCAAGCGCAGCGCCACCTGCCAGGGACAAGGTCACCACTATTTGATAAAAAGCCGAAAAGCGCGCTCGCTGGTTCTCGGGTGTTTGCAAAAGAAGCATATTGAAACTCACCAGGTTATAGGCGCCCCACAGAAATCCTCCAATGATTTGCATGAGGACAACCTGCCAGTATTGTCGGACCCACACCCCCCAAAGGAGGGGCATGACCGGAATCAGCAACATAAAGATGATTGACATATTACGGTTGCCCCATTTGTCAGCGAGGTGACCAATCTGGCGCTGGACGATCAGGTTGGCGAGGGTGTTGACTACTGCAGCGACGCCGATCATAGCTGCGGTGAAGTGGAGGGTATCGACCATGAAGACGCTGAAGAATGGCCCCGCGATGTTAATGGAAAAATTCCAGACTGCGGTGAAAACACAGAAAAGGATAAACTGGCGCTGCCCCTTAAGAGAGACCAGGATATGTTTAAGACTGCTGCGTACTTGATGCAGTGATCGCTCGTCTTTGAGCGGGTCTCTAAGACGCGCAAAAAATGACATGGATATGCCCCCGAACACCACCGCCAGGATGAAGGCTAACTGGTAGCCAAGGGTGTCGCCAATCCGGGTGATCGCCTCACCAATGACCAGGGCGGTTACAATCCCGGCGATCCCCATGATGAAGTTGCGTGTCCCAAAGTAACGGCCGCGGCCCTCTATAGGTACAATATCGCCGGTGAGTGCCATCCAGCCCGGGTACCCGATATTATTAAAGGCTTCTCTCAATAGCGCCAGACCTAAAATAACCCAGATCAGCGTGGACGAACTGCCCAGCAGCAAGGGTAATAAAGCCATCAGAAGCACGACCAGCCGGCTGCCGGTAGCGGCAGAGAGAGTGATCCGCTTCCGCTCACCGGTCCTTTCGACCAGCATAGCGGCGGGTAGCAACATCATGGCGGCAGCCAGGTTGCTAAGGGAGCTGAGCAGACCGATCTGCTGGCGGGTGGCGCCCAGCGACAGAAGGTAGATGGTGATGTAGGTTAGAATGATCTTATCGCTGGCAGCCGCAAACAAACCATCATAGAAGAAAAGGGTTAAGTTCCGGCGTTTGTCTTCCGAAAGGGCAGCCGCCCATGCGCCGCCCCAGGTGAAGCGGATGAAATGACGCTGGAAACGTGCCCACTGAAAACGGATTTTTCTGAAGTTCATCGGGGACCAGTTAAACCTTTAAATATTCGGGCATTTCCAACACAAAGACCGTGGCGGCATGAAGATTGGGTTCGGCGGAAGTGCAATGGCGTTTCAGTTGGTCATTGATCGCTTCCACCCTGTCGGGTTCGATCCCAATCAATAAAGTGACATTCCCTTTACGCAGGAAACCGCCAGTACTCGACATACGGGTGACGGATAATCCCTGTTCGACCAGGGCTTCAACAACCCCATCGCTGTCTTTATCCTGGATGATGACAACCATCAATTTCATGCGTCCTCCTTAAATCTGCTCGAAATGATCGACTGCGAGGGCATAAAGTGTGGCGCCACCTTCCTGTGATTCAAGCACCAGGAGGTTGCTTATCTCGTCGGTGGCACGCAATTGCACCGGGATGAACTTCCGGTAAGGCTGGCAATACTTCTGCACCAGCTTGTTCAGCGTCTCTATGCGGTCGTGATTGAGACCCAGCAGCAGACAGACAGTGGGTTCATGGAGCAGGCTGTTGGTGCTGTCAATGATCGTAAAAAAGAATTGCTGTTTGTTCAGGTTCGCCATCAATTTCTTGGATTGCGAGCTTGAGACCACAATCAACACCAATAAATCGATATCCAGGTCAGGCATCGGGTTCCTCCGAAAGCTTTTGGACGGGTCGTATCCTTATTTTACAATATATTGTGAATGGTGAATTAGGGTATTGTGAAAAGGTAATTGAAAAGAATGTCACATGGTAAAATTTTTGTTAATGTGAACAATGCAAAGGCAGGCTGTCATGAAAAAAGACACCAATAAAACTGTGATGGTGATCGCCCTGATTTCGGTTGTATTGTGCGGATGTCCGGGTTGTGCTTTGCTGTTCCCCGGGTTCAGCAGCATCACCGGCGCGCTGGGGCAAATCGACTCTTTTGAGGCGCTGGTGGATGATCTGGTGAATGGTTTTATTAATGGCGGGTGGATGGTATGCTTGGGTGGGCTGTTGGTCCTGGTGCCATTCGTGCTGGTGATCATTGCTGTGGTGAAGCGCACGGGGAAAGAGGAATTGGAGGATTTGGAACCCACCGGTGTCTCCAAAGATGATCCTATCCCCCCACCGAGTTAGGAATCCTATTTCTAATCCATTCAGAAATAATAAGATCCCGGTGGTAATTTCCCGGGATCTCTTTTTATGATTTTGTTATTTTAGGTCTCGGTGTTTTCCTGGTCCCCATCCCCAATCCCGCGCGGGACCCATTTTTCGGTGTTCTTCCTTAATCGGTGCATCTCTCCACCGCGGTTGTGGAGCTGGTCAAAACCTTCGGGCTTCAGGAACATGTCCTCGCCTTCGAGCAGACCAAAGACGCCACTTTGCCCGGGCTCCAGGGTTTTATCCATAAAGGGTGCTACCAGCGCAGGATCGATCGGTTCGTAGTCCTGTGGTTCTTCATAGGTGGTGATAAAGCCTTCGTAATTGCGCAACACGACTTTATGGTCGGAATAGCTCAGGAGGTAATTGGGATTTAGCGGGATCTTACCGCCGCCACCCGGTGCATCCACAATATAGGTGGGTACCGCAAACCCGGAGGTGTGGCCGCGCAGTGCTTCAATGATTTCGATACCCTTACCGATGGGGGTGCGGAAATGACCGGCACCGTGGACCAAGTCGCACTGGTAGAGATAATAGGGCCGAACCCGGATTTGGATGAGGTCATGTGCTAGTTTACGCTGGATGTGAGGATCGTCATTGACGCCAGCCAGCAGCACAGATTGGTTGCCAAGGGGGATGCCTGCCCGGGTCAGCTTATCGCAGGCTTCTGCCAGTTCTGCTGTGATCTCATTGGGGTGGTTGACATGGATATTGAGCCATAAGGGGTGGAATTGTTGGAGCATCTCACACAGATCATCCGTGATACGCTGGGGCATGAAAACGGGCACACGGGAGCCAATGCGCACGATCTCGATATGGGGGATTTCTCGCAGGGCAGCCAGCAACCGTTCGAGGATCCGCGGGGCAAGTGTCAGCGGATCGCCGCCGGAGAGGAGCACATCGCGCACTTGCGGTGTCCGCCGGAGGTAATCGAGCTGGGCTTCGAAATCCTTGGAGGAAAAAGTCTGGGAGGGGTCACCTACAATGCGCGAGCGGGTACAATAACGGCAGTAGCTGGCGCACTGGGTTGTAACCAGCATCAGTACCCGGTCTGGATAGCGGTGGACGAGACCTGGCACTGGAGAATGGGCGTCCTCAGCCAGGGAATCCCCCATCTCACCGGTGAAGGGAACAATTTCATCTGCGGTCGGGATGATCTGCTTGCGGACTGGGTCCTTGGGGTTATCCGGGTCTATCAGGGAGGCGAAATAGGGGGTGATATCCACTCTGAATAAGCCGGGCTGGCTGAGAGCTTTACGTTCGCTCTCGGTCAGGGTGATGATTTGTTCGAAATCCTCAACCGAATTGAGACGATGGCTGAGTTGCCAGCGCCAGTCATTCCATTTTTCAGCGGGGATATCAGCAAAAGCGGGAGCCCGCTTTGAGGGAAAAGATAACATTAAATCTCCTTATTCGTTGAACATAGCCCCAACGCTGCGTCCCTCGTTCGCCCGTTTTATCACCTCTCCGAGCATCGTACTGATGGAGAGGATCACCAGGCGCTCGCCAAAGATCGCTTTCTTTTCGGGTGGGATGGGGATGGTATTGGTGGTCACGAACCGTTTGACGGGCAGTTCTGCTAACCGCTCTGCAGCGTTGGTAGAAAGCACGGCGTGCACGAAGACCATGTAAATGTTCCGGGCGCCATGGTTTTTGAGGATCTCAACGGCGTGAACCATTGAACCGCCGGTGTTGACCTCATCATCCACCAGGATCACATCCCGGTCCTTAACATCGCCGATGATGGTCATGGAATGGGGATTCTTGATGTCCGTCGTCCGCTTCTTTTCAATAAATGCTAAACCCGTATTCAAAAGGTCAGCGTAAACGCGACCTTTTTTGGCGAAGCCAAGATCGGCAGTGACGATGACCGGGTTCTGCAGGCAGGGGGCGAGGTCGAGGAGGTAATCCTTTAAAATGTGGAATCCACGCAGCACGTCTCCGGGGATGGAGAAGAAACCCTGGATCTGCCCGGCGTGCAGATCATAGGTCATATACCGGTCAGCTCCGGCAACCTGGATCATATCGGCTACCAATCGAGCGGTGATGGGTACCCGGGGTTTATCTTTTTTATCGGAGCGGCCATAACAAAGATATGGCACCACGGCTGTGATTCGCCCAGCGGAATCCAGCTTGAGTGTTTGAATGAGGATCAGCAGCTCCATCAAATTGCGATGGACGGGAGCGTTGGTGGATTGGATCACATAGCAATCCTGGCCGCGGACACTGTTATGGAGCCGGACAAATAAATTTTCATTGGGAAATTCGAGGATGTCCCGGCCGCACAAAGGCATGCCGAGGTATTCTGCAATTTCGTTTGATAGCTCAGGGGAAGCTGTCCCGGCGAAGAGTTTGATATTCCGGTAGAGTAAATCATGCTGCATGTTAGGTGTTGGCATGTGATTTCGGTCCTTTTAATTTAGTGATTGTTTTCTTCCAGCGAAATCGTTTGTCTCCATTCATCGCGAAGCACGCTCATCAGATGAATGTCGTAATATTGCCCATGCTGGTAATGCGCCTCACGATATTTACCTTCAAACTGGAACCCGGCTTTCTCATAAGCGCGGATCCCGCGTTTGTTTTTCGCATAGACCCGCAACCAGATCCGATGGAGGTTGAGCGTGCTAAAACCATGGTTGAGGAGCAGCCGCATGGTCTCGGAGCCATAGCCCTGATCCCAGAAGGTCTTCTCACCGATCATGATCCCAATCTCGGCAGAACGGTTGCGCCAATCCAGGTTGTGGAACTGGCAAGTGCCGATGGGGTGGTAATCTTCATCGGCGCGCTTGTCTTTCACTTCGATCACCAGGACATGCTCGCTGCGGGGTTTCTTCATCATGCCCTCATACCATTGTTCTTCTTCAAAGCAGGACATGGGAGTGACCAGCATCAGGTTCTCCGTTACCTCTTTATCGTTGACCCAGCGAAGGAAGGCTGGAATATCTTCTTTTTCTGCCGCCCTCAAGCGGATCCGTTCTCCAAACAAATAGGGCATTTATTTTTCTCCATTTTACGCAATGAATGGATTAGGGCGAAAGGCGCGTCGGGCCACGGAAGAGGTAGACCGCCTCGCGGATATTGGAAAGATTCAAGAGGATCATCAGGAACCGGCTGAGACCGAACCCGAAGCCACCATGGGGCGGTGTGCCGTAACGGAAGTAGTTGAGGTAATTCTGGATGGGCTCCAGTGTGAGACCTTTCGCCAGCGCCTGGGCTTTTAAAATTTCGTAGCGGTGTTCCCGTTGCGCACCAGTTGCGACTTCCAATCCCTTACCCAGCAGATCGAAGCTGCGGGTCAATTCCCGGTTCTCCGGATCCAGCATATGATAAAAAGGCCGGGCTTCAAAAGGCCAGTCAGTCACAAAGACATAGTCATGTCCATGGGATTCTTTGAAATGCGTTGCTAATGCCCGCTCAGCTCCGGGATCCAGGTCATTCTTTCTTACAGAGGGCAGGTCATATCCGATATCCTCCAGAAGTTCATGCGCCTGCGCCATGGTGATGCGTGGGAAGGGCACTTCCGGCACTTCCAGCCTGACGTCGAATGTGGCTTCAATCGCTCCGGCATGTTTTTCAATGACCTTTTCGTAGGTGTAAGCCAGCCAGCGTTCCATTAATGCCATGACGTCCTCGTGGGACTCAATCCACGACATTTCCATGTCTACGCCGGTGAATTCGGTCATGTGGCGTGAGGTGAAAGAGGGATCCGCACGGAAAACCGGCCCGATTTCGAACACCCTCTCAAACCCTGCAGCCATTGCCATCTGTTTATAAAATTGAGGGGATTGGGCGAGGTAGGCGGTGGTTTCAAAGTAGGGCAGGCTGAAGAGTTCCGCACCGCTTTCACTGGGGGCACCCATGATCTTGGGAGAGTGTATCTCGAGGAAGTCATGATCAAGCCAGAATTCGCGCATAGCCTGTTCAACGGTGGTTTGAACTTCGAAGATCAAACGGTTCACATCCCGGCGCAGATCGAGATAACGCCAGTCCAGGCGGAAATCCTGGTCTGGCAGATACTCACCGAAGGGTTCAAAAGGCAGGGGAATATCCGCCGCGCTTTCAATGACCAGGTCCTCCAGCTGGATCTCAATGCCGCTGAGTTTCACTACTTCATTCTTTACAACCTTGCCGGTCATGGCGAGGGCAGATTCTGTGCCGAGGGTGGAGATTTTCTCAGCAAGTTCCGGATTGCCTTTCTTAAAATGCGCTACCTGAACCAACCCTGTGCGGTCGCGAATGATCAGAAATTGCATGTTTTTTTGATCGCGAAGCGTATGCAGCCACCCCTGGATGATCACCTGCTCGTCTATGTGGTCGGGAAGGTCTTTAATCAGCGTTCGTTCCATGTTGTTCTTCTCCTGTTTCTGCATTTTTGTTCATGATACCTGAATTCAATCATAATGACATTTTACGCCTTCCTAATAATAATTCCATAGCTTCAATCGGGCTGCATTTTCGCTGGACCATTTCATCCAGAACCGATGCAAATTGTTCTTCGTCCAATGCCTGGCGCCACTCCGTGACCAGGGCATCCCGGATTAAGGCTTCCAGATCTTTTTGCAACCGATTAGCTTCCTTTGTCTGCCATAAGCCCGACTCTCGGAGATAATCCCGGTGAGCTTTGATCGCTTGAACAAGAGAGTTGACGCCTTTCCTTTCTGTGGCTGTGATGAGCTGGACGGGTGGGTCCCACCTCTGTGATGCTGCTTCAGTATCAACCATCGACTCTTTGAATGTGATCGGCAGGTGCTTCCCGGCAGGTGGCAAGCTGCCCAGTCCGTGAGCCATCTCCAGCATCGCCTGGAGCGCACGGGCGGTATTATCCGAACCGGGCTTGTCAGCTTTGTTAACCACCAGGATGTCTGCAATTTCGAGGATGCCGGCTTTGATCGCCTGAATGTCATCCCCCATACCCGGTGCTTCTACGACAACCACAGTGTGCGCCAGTTGGGCGATATCGACTTCCGCCTGCCCGGCGCCGACCGTCTCGATAAAGATCAGATTGAAACCGGCACCATCCAGGAGGGTAGCGAATGCTGCAGTGCTGTGCGCCAACCCACCCAGGGCGCCACGGGAAGCCATGGAGCGGATAAAAACCCCTTTGTCGCCAGCCAGGTCTTGCATGCGGATCCGGTCGCCCAATAGCGCGCCGCCGGTGAAAGGGCTGGTTGGGTCCACAGCGATGATCGCAACATTCGGCGCGTCTTTCTCGTTTTCAGCTTGCCGGAAAGTCTTTGCCAGTTGGTTTACCAGGGTGCTCTTGCCAGTACCCGGGGCACCCGTCACGCCGACCAGATGAGCTTGACCGGTCAGTGGAAAAAGCGCCGAAAGCACGTCCTGACCAGCTGGTTCGTTATTCTCTACAGCGGTCAGTGCACGGGAGAGGGCAAGCCGGTTTCCCTGGCGGATGGCGTTCGGATCAATACGAGCCATGGTCAATCGCCGGATAGGTTGATGGCTTCTTTGATCTCTGCAACGACAGTTTGGGTGTCTGTCCCGGGACCGTAGACTGCATAGACACCTTTTTCCAGCAAGGCAGGGATATCGACTTCTGGGATGATACCACCGACAAAAACCTTGACATCATTGAGTCCATTGTCCGAAAGTTTCTCGATCACTGCCGGTACCAGTGCATTATGTGCACCCGAGAGGATAGAAAGCCCCACAACATCAACGTCCTCTTGGAGGGCAGCTTCTGCGATCATTTCCGGCGTCTGGCGCAGACCTGTGTAAATCACTTCCATTCCGGCATCACGCAAGGCGCGAGCGATCACTTTAGCGCCGCGGTCATGGCCGTCAAGGCCTGGTTTGGCGATCAGCACTCGAATTTTTCTTTCCGTCATTCACTTCTCCATGTGGTTTGGTTGTAAATTTGATTATACCGCGTTCGGTTACGCCGGGAAATTACTTTATTGTGAAAGCAACCGATCCGGAATGGAAAAATGACTTGCCTTCAACAGTAATATTCACTAAAATCAAACAATCAGTCGATTGAGCGGCGATGCAGGATATTCCGTATTTACGCGATGAAACGAAGCAAATACTAGCGACCATGGGTGAAATGGAGACGAATCTCACTGAAAAACGCCGGTTGATAACGGTCAATGAGACGTTAATAGAGGCTTTGGACATGCAAGAAACAGCTATAAAAATGGATGAGGAGCAGCCACTCCGGGCTCACATCCAGCATGCTTACCGCCCGTATGTCAAGCAGACGCTGCGTTTCAGCGGTCTGGCAGAGATCTGGGCTGGGGTCAGTATCGGTTTGATGATGATTGCGGTTGTGGTATTGTTTTTATTCGCCCGGCAGTTTTTGTTGGTAGGTTTGAGCGGGATGCTCCTGGTTCTGCTGACGATTGAAGCATCCTTTCGAAGATGTCTGTGGGCACTGGTGCGAGGGATTGCGATCGCGCTAGCCATTGCTGCCTTTTTAATTTGTTATATAAGTTTTTCTGGATCTTTGCGGGGGCAATCGTAATGGTCACGGGTTTTTACATGATCGTGGAGAATTTGCGGGAATTATTCGCCCGTCATTAGGCAATATAGGCTTCAACGGCGGATATGCTGAGAATCTCCCCGTAGTAGATGCAATGAAAATCTTTGTTGGGGTAATGTTTATCAATGGTCTCATCCAGGAAGTGGGCCGGGTTCAGGTCATTGGCATACATCTTCCGGCATTCGATGACAATCTCCGCTTCCTTGAAAGCTGGTGCAGCAACCACATTGGCGGATTCGGGGGTCAAGCCTGACGCTGCGATCTTATCGCTGTCACGGCCGGAGCGATTGCCCAGGAGACTCAGCGCGTCGTGATAGTCCCGTGGGAAGGCGCTCAGGGTAAAGCTGTCGTACTTTTCCATAAATTGGTACGTATAGCGGGAATGGCGCACGGCAACAAAGGAGAAAGGTTTGCTCCACATTGTGCCAAGCGCACCCCAGCCAATTGTCATGGTGTTGAACTGGCCTGCTGAAAAATCTCCAGCGGTCAGCAAAGCCCATTGGGTGTGAAAGAGATGATGGGGCTGGATTTTGAGTTGGGCAATGTCGATGGTTTTTCTTGGCATGGTTGTTCCTTTCGTGTGGGTATGATGATACCATAACCGGCACAGGCGAAGGTTTGAGTATAATTGGCTTCTGGAATCTGATGAGTGAAATTGAGATTGATCTATGAATGATACAACCCAACCCTCAGGAGAAAATCGGATGTTCGGGTATAATCGAGGCTATGATGGCAGAATCAACGGACCGTTTCATTAATGGTGAAGAACACCCGGACGACCAGATCGACCGAGCCTTGCGGCCAACCTGTCTTGGTGAGATGATCGGTCAGGAGCAGATCAAAGAAAACCTGAAAATCCTGATCGAGGCAGCAAAGTTGCGTTCGGAACCGCTAGACCATGTGCTGTTCTACGGTCCGCCCGGCCTGGGGAAAACAACCTTGGCGCATATCCTTGCCAATGAAATGATGGTGAGTATCAAAGTGACCTCCGGCCCGGCAATTGAACGGGCAGGGGACCTGGCTGCTATCCTGACGAACCTCCATGCAGGCGACATTCTATTTATTGATGAGATCCACCGGTTGGGACGGGTTGTGGAAGAGGTCCTTTATCCGGCAATGGAAGATTTCTCGCTGGATATTGTGATCGGGAAAGGACCTGCAGCGCGTTCACTCCGGCTCAAGCTGCCCCATTTCACAGTCGTGGGAGCGACCACCCGGCTGGCATTGGTAACATCCCCGCTGCGTGCTCGGTTTGGTGTCACCTATCGTTTGGATTATTACGAACTTGACTCGTTAATCGAAATCATCCAGCGCGGCGCGGGCTTGCTCAAAGTGGTTTTTGATGAACAGGGCGTTCTGGAAATTGCTAAACGTGCTCGCGGTACGCCTCGGGTAGCGCTACGGATGCTCCGCCGGGTGCGGGATTACGCGCAGGTCAGAGCTGATGGGGAGATCACCGGACTGGTGTCTAAAGCGGCTCTGGATTTGCTTAATATTGATGGGCAGGGACTGGATGACCTGGATCGGCGGGTGCTATTGTGCGTGATCGAAAAGTACAACGGCGGTCCGGTGGGTCTGAACACCATCGCAGCGTCTGTGAGTGAGGAACCAGACACCATCATGGATGTTGTTGAGCCGTATCTCCTGCAGCTTGGTTTCCTGGAACGCACATCCCAGGGACGGCTGGCAACCCGCAATGCTTATGACCATCTTGGGCTGGATATTCGGGATAATGACTCCCAGCGGTCTCTGTTCTAAGAATTGTGAAAACTCCCCATGCGAACAGTTGATTTTGATTACGATCTCCCCCAGAACCAGATCGCACAGACCCCCGTCTCGCCAAGGCACGCTTCACGGTTGCTTGTTTTGCACCGATCCAGCGGCTCCCTTGAACATACAACTTTCTGGCATATCGACCGGTATTTAAACCCCGGCGATTTGCTGGTGATCAATGAGACCCGGGTGATCCCGGCTCGAATCTTTGCACGCAAACAGCCGGGCGGTGGTAAAGCGGAATTGTTGCTGCTGGATAAGCAGGATTCCCAGACCTGGACAGCCCTGGGCGGGGGAAAAGGCTTGAAAGTTGGAAGGAAGCTGGTCATTGAAGATGGTCCAGATGCGGAAATTATCCAGGTCATGGAAGGGTCGAAGCGGCTGGTACGGTTCAGTGAACCGATTGAACCATTTTTTGATAGGGTAGGGCATGTCCCCCTGCCACCCTATATCCATACCCAGCTTGATGACCCTGAACGCTATCAAACCGTTTATGCCAAGGACCCCGGTTCGGCTGCTGCGCCTACCGCCGGATTGCATTTTACGCCAGCATTAATGGATAGATTGAGTGACTTTGGCGTGCGTTTTGCACGGTTGAACCTGCATGTTGGGTTGGACACCTTTGCACCGGTGACTGAGTCTGACCCCAACAAACATAAAATTCATACAGAATGGTGCGAACTTACCCGAAAGACTGCGGACTTGATCAATGCTACTAAAGCAACCGGCGGGAGGATTGTGGCTGTAGGTACCACCAGCGTCCGCACGCTGGAGACAGCAGGCAGAGGCGCCAAACCGGACCAGGGGGTTGCCCCTTTTTCCGGTTCGACGGACCTGTTTATCCTGCCCGGATATGAATTTGAGGTCGTGGATGCGATGGTGACCAATTTTCACTTGCCGAAATCAACCCTGCTGATGCTCGTCAGCGCTTTTGCCGGTCGGGAACGTATGCTTCGGACTTATCAGCAGGCTATTAAGGAAAATTATCGTTTTTTCTCCTTTGGCGACGCCATGTTGATTTTGTGAGCCAATTTTGGTTTAATTATTGCATCTCAATCATTAATCTTAATAATATTTTATAAATTTCTTATAAAAATTAGTTTATATTCGCCCCTTAAAATGTTATAATTCATTTGTTCTAATAAGTAATAACTGAATTGAACCCTACCAAGGAAAATTAATATTATGATGCGATTTGATCGTTTTACAGAGCGTGCCCAGGAAGCTGCGCAACGCGCAGCTGAGATCATTCAACGCTACGGGCACAACCAGATTGATACCGAACACATCCTGCTGGCGCTGATTGAACAGCCCCAGGGTGTGATTTCCCAATTGCTTGAAATTCTTAAAATTGGTCAGGATAACTTCAAAGAGCGCCTGGATTATATCCTGCGCACCAGCCCAAAAGCGAATATCTTTGGCGGCGGGACAGGGCAGGTCTTCATCACCCCCCGGGTGAAACGGATCATCGACCAGGCAAATCAGGAAGCCAACCGGTTGAAGGACGAATATATCTCAACCGAGCATATTTTCCTGGCAATTTTGGGAGAGCGGAGCACACCGGCAGCCCGGTTGCTCGAAGACCTCGGCATTACCCGGCAACGGGTAATGGATGCGATTGATGAGTTACGCGGCGGCCAAAAGGTGACGGACCCGAAAGCAGAATCCCGATACCGCACCCTGGAAAAATATTCCCGTGACCTGACAACCATGGCTCATGAGGGGAAATTGGATCCGGTGATTGGCAGGGATGTTGAAATCCTGCGGCTGATCCAAATCCTTTGCCGCCGGACGAAGAACAATCCTGTTCTCATTGGTGAAGCGGGCGTGGGCAAGACTGCCATTGTGGAAGGTCTCAGTCAGAAGATCGCCACGAACGACGTCCCTGAGATCCTGATGGGAAAGAAGGTCGTCTCCCTCGACCTCGGTGCAATGATCGCCGGTTCGCGTTTCCGCGGCGAATTTGAAGAACGCTTGAAAGCCGCCATTGAGGAGATCCAGCGCTCTGATGGTGAGATCATCCTCTTTATTGACGAACTACACACCGTTGTTGGCGCGGGGGCGGCACAGGGCGCGATGGATGCGTCCAGTATGCTCAAACCAGCGCTGGCGCGCGGTGAACTGCAATGTGTCGGTGCGACCACATTGGATGAATATCACAAGCACATCGAGAAAGATGCAGCGCTGGAACGCCGGTTTGCCCCGGTTTATGTGGAAGAACCAAACGTGGATGACACAATTGCTATGTTGCGTGGTCTGCGCGACCGTTATGAGGCACACCACAAGGTGACTTTCTCGGACGAGGCGCTTGTCCAGGCTGCGAAACTTTCCGCCCGATATGTGACGGACCGACGCCTGCCTGATAAGGCGATTGACCTGATGGACGAAGCGGCTGCCAAGTTACGGGTCGCGCTTTATTCCCTGCCGGATGAGCTTAAGGATATGAAGACTGAGATTGACCGGTTGCTAAAAGAAGAGGAACAGGCGGGCGTCGAACGAGACTATGAACGCGCCGCCCGGATGAAATCTGACCGGCTCCGCATTGAGGAAGAATTCAATATTGAGCGTGATAAATGGGAGCAGGAACACAAACTGGACGAGGTTGTGGACATCAATGATATTGCTGAAGTCATCAACCAGTGGACGGGCATCCCTGTCTCACAGATGATGGAAGACGAAAAAGATAAACTGCTCCAGATGGAAGAACGATTGCATGGACGGCTCGTGGGTCAGGGCAAAGCGGTGGCTGCGGTTGCAGATGCGATCCGCCGTGCCCGCAGTGGTCTGAAGGACCCCCGCCGCCCGATCGGTTCGTTCATCTTTATTGGACCTTCCGGCGTTGGCAAAACAGAACTCGCAAAAGCGTTGGCAGAATTCATGTTTGACGATGAAGAGGCTCTGGTGCGGATCGACATGAGTGAGTATCGCGAACAGCATACGGTATCACGTCTCTTTGGTGCGCCTCCCGGTTATGTGGGCTATGAAGAAGGTGGCCAGTTGACTGAAGCTGTGCGCCGGCGTCCCTATCGGGTGATCTTATTCGATGAGGTTGAGAAAGCTCACCCCGAAGTCTGGAATGCACTCTTGCAGATCCTGGACGACGGCCGTCTGACGGATGGCCAGGGACGTGTGGTCGATTTCCGTAATACGGTCCTGATCATGACGAGCAACCTGGGTACCGAATATGTCAACAAGAGCGGTACGCTCGGTTTCCTCGGCTCGATGGATGATGGCGACCAGGCTAACATCGAGAAGATCGAGAAGGCGCTTAAGAGCACTTTCCGGCCTGAATTCCTGAACCGTATTGATGAGACTATTGTATTCTCCTCCTTGACGAAGGAGAACATGCGGGAGATTGTGGGTCTGCAGATGGAAGATATCCAGTCCCGTCTGGAGGAGCATGGTTTGCGGGTTGAACTCACCGAGGACGCCACCATCTGGCTGGCAAATGAGGGGTATGACTCTGCCTTTGGTGCCCGACCCTTGAAACGAGCTTTACAGAAACATGTCGAAAGCCCGTTGTCGATCAGCCTGCTTTCCGGTGATTTTAAAGCCGGTGATACTGTCCTGGTGGATATTAAAGATGATGAAGTGGTTTTCAAAAAGAAGAAGACTGTCAAAGTCGCCAGCCTGGACCAGGCAGAAGTCTCCTAGTAAAGTTCAACAGTTGGATCAACAAAGCTCGGTATTTGCCGAGCTTTGTTGCTTATCTAGAGCAGCGAACAACCTTGGATTATCGTTTCTTTATCATAAAGGTTTAGAAGCGGTTCTCGGTCGTCAAGAATTCAATCGACAAAAAGTTTATTAAATTTAAAACTTGTTTTATACTAAAGTTATGCGAATTGAGCATGCAGAAATTGAAGCGCTTTTAAACCAGACTCCGATCTTCGGAACCCTGGACCCGGGAAAGATCAACCGCCTGGCAGGTTTATTCATAGCGGCAACCTTTCAGGGTGGAGATACGGTTTTTCAGATCGGCGATCCTTCAGAGACGATGTATATCGTTTGTGAAGGAAGGGTAAGTTTGGAAGTGGACCATAAAGGAGAGCCTGTTTCCTTTTCAAACCTGAACCGGGGGGACTTTTTTGGCGAAGAGGCACTGTTGGAAGATGATCCGAGGTTCTATCGCGCCGTCGCCAGAGGGGAAGTGGTGCTGCTGAGTCTGGACGTGGACAATTATCTTTACATCAATGAAGAATTACCCGGCATTGAAGAGATGCTGGAAGTCTCTGTCCACAGCAGGCAATTATCAATCAAGTTGCCTTTACCGTGGCTGAGCGAGGATGAGTTCGTGCATGTCATTTCTCGACGCCATCCGGCGATCCTGTGGGCGCGAATGTTTATCCCGGTCGCTGCGGGTCTGGTTGCGGCTTTATTGGCAGTCTTATTGCTCTGGCTCTGGCTGCCTGGCCGGCCATACGGGTGGGTAACCCTGGGGATCGGAGTTTCAATAGCCATTCTCTGGTCTATCTGGACCTATTTTGATTGGCGCAATGATTATTTCATGTTGACCAATAAGCGGGTGGTGTGGATTGAGAAGGTATCCTTGATCTACGATAGCCGGCAAGAAGCACCGCTCCGGACGATCATGTCTGTGGGCATTCAGAAATCACGGATAGGCAGCCTGTTTGGCTATGCTGATGTGGTTGTATTGACTTATGTCGGTACAATCCGGCTCCGGGACCTTGCCCGGGCGGAAATCCTCGCAAGCCTGATCGAGTCTTACTGGCACAGGGCTGACGACCGCAACCGCCGCGAGGAAGCGGAGGTAATGGATTATAAATTGCGCCAGAAGCTGGGTCTGCCTATGAATGAGGAAGAAGCCACCCGGGCAGGGATCACGCACCGGCTGAATGAAGTTAAGCCTGAACATTACAAAGAGCCGGGATTTTTTGAATGGCTGTTCTCGGATTTTCTCCGTTTGCGCTATGAACTTAACGGCGCGATTACCTATCGCAAGCACTGGTTTATCCTGGTCAGGATGGCCTGGCTGCCGACGGTCCTGATGCTGCTGGCGATCGTGGCTATGGTTGGCAGACTGGGCGGTGCACTGACGTTCCTGCCAATGACCCCCGCGCTGGTTGGCTTGAGTGTATTTATGTTTTTGGATTTCATCTGGATCGTATATCAATATGCTGACTGGCGGAATGACATCTTCCAGGTGACCCTGGAGCAGATCCTTGACATTGACCGCAAGCCGCTGGGCAAAATCCGCCGGCGATCAGCGCCGTTGGAGAATGTGTTGAGCATCGAATATGAGCGGCGGGGATTCTGGGGATTTCTTTTCAACTTTGGAACGGTCTATATCTCTGTGGGTAATACGCGGCTGACTTTCGATTATGTCTATAATCCTTCTGAGGTCCAGCAGGATATTTTCTATCGCATGGGAGAGCGTCTCGAGCAGGTGCGTCAATTTGAAATTGAATCGGAACGGGAACGGATCTCCGAATGGATCGCGAGTTACCACCGGAAAACCTCTGAATTTAGAAATCAAGATAACGATCATCCCAATGAAGATGACATTGATTTTATACCTGACGATTTCTAACGCCGAATTTATAACTTACTGGTAAAATGCTTTGCGGAGTGTAAACTATGACAATTAGAGATATTACGACTTTCCCTGACGATGGACTACGCCGAAACGCAAAAGTCGTTAAGGAATTTGACAAAGATCTGCGATTATTGGTAGATGATATGATCGAAACAATGCGGGAAGCGCCGGGTGTTGGACTGGCTGCACCGCAGATCGGTGTATCGAAACGGGTCATCGTTGTTGAGTTTGGAGATGAAGAGGATGAAACAATCCCAAAGCAATTATATGTCCTGGTGAATCCAGAAATTATTAAAGAATCGGAAGACAAGGATAAAGGGCTCGAAGGATGCCTTTCAGTGCCTGACCTGGTTGGCTCGGTTGAGCGAGCGCAGGTTGTGACCGTCCGTGGGAAGAACCAGCACGGCAAAAAGGTTAAAATCAGGGCAAAGGGCTGGCTCGCACGCATCTTCCAGCATGAGATCGACCATATCAACGGCGTGCTTTATATTGATCGTTCTGATCAGATTTGGCAGCCCGATCCGGATGAAATGGAATCGATCTAGCCCCCAATGTACTTAAAACGCCTTTCCCTAACGAATTTCCGAGGTTTTTCCCGGTTGGATCTGGATGTCCCCCGGGAAATCTTTCTGTTGGTGGGTGGGAATGCCCAGGGGAAGACAACCTTACTGGAAGCGATTTATTTCCTATCGACTTTCACGTCCTTTCATGCCAGTTCCGACCGGCAATTGATTAACTTCACCATTTCAGATAACGGCATCACCGTTGGGAGGATCGTGGGCGAGTTTGAACGCCGGGACGGTGGTCACCGGATTGAAGCCCGGCTCATCCGGGAGCCAAATGGTGGCAATGGGAATACCCGGTTCCGTAAAGAGGTCCTGCTGGACGGGGTCAAGCGCAAACTGGGCGAGGTTGTTGGCTGGTTCAATGCTGTTATCTTCCTGCCCCAGATGACGCGGATCGTTGAAGAAGGACCCTCTGATCGGCGGCGGTATCTCGACATGCTCATTTCGCAGGTTTCCCCGCGTTACGTGCAGCATCTCAGTGATTATGGACAAACGCTTTCACAGCGCAATGCGCTGCTCAAGCAGCTCGGTGAGCGGGGCGGCGACCCGGAGCAGCTGGCGGTGTGGGACGGGATGCTGGCTCGACATGGCGCTTTTATCATGCGCGAGCGGATCAATACCATCCGCGAGCTGGAAGAAGAAGCCAAGCGGGCTCATTATGACCTGACCCATGGACGGGAAGTGCTGCGTTTGGACTACCAACCCGCTTATGAGCCGCTATCGTTACCGGAAGGGCAGATGACCCTGAACGTCTCAGCGGTGGCAGACCGGTCTGGTTTTTCTTTGGAGGAAATTGAGGCAGGGATGCTTGCTGGACTGAAGAAAATACAGCGCGAAGAGATCGCCCGGGGAGTGACCACAATCGGTCCCCACCGAGATGAGCTGCGTTTCCTGAGCAACCAGATTGATCTGGGGGATTTTGGTTCCCGGGGCCAGGGACGGACAGCCTTATTGGCGATGAAACTGGCGGAGATGAACTGGCTTCACCACCGCACCGGGGATTGGCCAGTGTTGCTGCTGGACGAGATCATGTCGGAACTGGATACCCAACGCCGGGCAGATATACTGGCGGCATTGGTGGAATGCGACCAGGCGATCCTGACTTCCACAGACCTCTCGATGTTCGAACCGGATTTTGTTGATAGCCATCCTGTCTGGCGCGTGGCTGGGGGAATGGTGAAGCCAGATTGATCGCTGGTTCAAGGATAATAGGTCACGCATTGGGTAGCATGCGTACCTGCCCCCCACTGTAGGTGGGTTGGAAACCCACCCGTCACGCTGGAAGCGTGACCTACATGTAGAGACGCCCCATCGGTGCACTACATCTGGGCGTCTCTACGACTTTAGAGTGAATGTAGATTACTGGACAACGTAATAACCAAACTCCACATATTGGGTTGCACCAGCAGCAAGGTAGAATGTATAACTGCTGGGTGTGGTCATGGAGCCACTGGGACTGATCTTGACACAATAAGTGCCTGCAGCCAAACTAGGGGCGGTGAATCCCTTAGCGGTTGCTGAGGTGATGAACGGGTTGGAACATGAGTTGGGATGTACTGACATCGTTACGGTGTATACGGTATAAGGCTCTCCACTCTCCCGGACACCATTATTGGCACTGCCTGAAACACCCGCGACGCCGGTATCATCAAAAGCGACACCCGTGATCGTGCCAGTTTGAATTTGTTCGGTGGGGGTCCGCGTCGGGGTGGGGGTTGCGGTCGGTGTGGGGGTGGGGGTGGGCGCTGGCGGTTCTTCTTCGGGGATGTAACACAAACCGGGGATCGGTACATCAGCTTCAAACCCGTAGGTCTCCCGGCAGGTATTGTCGACCAAATTCAACGCCGCCAAAGGATAGGTGGAATGAGATTGGTAGGGGGACCCGGCTTCGGCTTGGGTGAAGTTGTCATGCAGGTCGATCAATGCAGGGTCAAGCAGGCTGTCGGCTGCCCAGACGCCCCAGACGAAGGTGCTGGCGCCGGAGATGAGGGATTTCTTGAAAGCAAGGGTGACGGTTGGTGGCGTGCCGGTGGAGACCCGTGCCCAGGCTATGTCGGGATCATCCAGCATATCCATTGAGAATACTACCTGTTCATAGCCGTCGCCGCCATAGCTGGCGTCCGGGCGCATGATAGAGGTGCCGCCAACATCATGATTGGGATCTTTATGGGCGCTCACACCGGCAATGTCCCATTCGGATGAGGTCGGGCGGTCTGCGATCACAAGCAGGTCGCCGCGCCCATCCTTGTTGGTGTCGATCTCAATGCCATAAATAGCCTGTAACCCGCCCTCTGGATGTAATCCGTTCAGGTATAGCGTGACATAGTAAAAGGTGCTGTCCTCCGACATTTCCGATTTGTTGATATCCACATCGGGGCGGTAAACCATGTCGGTTTCGGTGAAAGGACGCTCGAAAAGATTGGCAACGAAATCATCGCCGCCGTTCACATACCCGCCGCTGGCGGTTTTACTGGCGTCGGTGTCATAGAACCACTTGTTGATCCAACCGGGTTCATTGGGGGTGATATTGTGGGTGACTTCCACCGTTGGCGCTGGCGTTTCAGTTTCAACTTCAGTGGTTTCTTCCACCACCGGTGGCGCTTCGGTTTCTTCCGCGACGGCTGGCTCAACTTCCGGCTCAGCCAAGGCGGTCTGGGTGAAGGACATTGCCACCATCGTTTGGGCGATGCTCTCCTCATAGCTGCTATCACTGACACTGCCCAAATTGCATGCAGTCAGGCTCATAGAGAGCAACAGAATAAGACTGATGACTAATAAAATTGACTTTTTCATTGGTTCCTCCTGAATATTGAGTGAATTTACTTGACACTCTTATTAAACAAGATCAGCAAAGGTAATAACAGGTACTGGTATCACGACTCAGAAGGTTTATCTATGAGCGCGGTCACGATTCGGGGATGTTGTGTGACTTTATTGGATATTAAAAGTATCAGCCCCGGCAAGTCCGGGGCTTACCAATTTGACCCCGTCTGTTATCCGGAGATTCTAAGGTTTCCTCTGGACAATGACTCAGTGTAAATTGACACTTGTGTCTGATGAGAAAATGAGAGAGAATTAATTTGAATACGTTGTTGAGTGCTGGATCACTGCATGGCTCAATGTTGATTTGTGTTCAATGTCTGTCTGGCGGTATCATAAGAACACAAAGTTTTAGAAGGAGTGTGGAAAATGACGATGAAAACCAAGGATATTGAAGCGCTTCTCGGGTCAGAGGCGGAAGATTTATTAACCCATGTCTCCAAGACGGTCCCGAAAGAACAATTATACTTACCCGGGCCGGATTTTGTGGACCGGGTCTTTGCACCCAGTGACCGCTCCGTGCCCGTCCTGCGGAGTTTGCAGCAATTGTTTGACCAGGGTCGTTTGGGGGGCACCGGATATCTTTCGATCCTGCCCGTTGACCAGGGCATTGAGCATACCGGCGGCTCCGCCTTTTCCCCCAACCCGATTTACTTTGACCCGGAGAATATCATCAAACTGGCGATCGAGGGTGGCTGCAATGGCATTGCTTCCACGCTGGGCGTCCTGGGTGTGATGGCGCGGAAATATGCTCACAAGATTCCCTTCATTCTGAAATTCAATCACAACGAGTTACTGACTTATCCAACCACCTATGACCAGGTTTTTTTTGCGTCGGTCGAGCAGGCGTTTGACATGGGTGCGGTGGCTGTGGGTGCAACGATCTATTTTGGATCGTCTGAATCCCGGCGGCAGATCGTCAATGTCAGCAATGCGTTCAAACGCGCCCACGAATTAGGAATGGGGACCGTCCTGTGGTGTTATCTTCGCAATGAAGCATTCACTGTCGATGGCGTCAATTATGAGGCTTCAGCAGATATGACGGGTCAGGGCAACCACCTCGGCGCGACCATTGAGGCGGATATCATCAAGCAGAAGCAGCCGACAGTGAACGGGGGCTTTAAAGCCATCCGGCTGAGTACGGAATCGGATTATGGCTATTTGAATGAGAAGATGTACACCGAGCTGACCACGGATCATCCCATCGACCTGACCCGCTACCAGGTGATCAACAACTACATGGGTCGCATTGGTCTGATCAACTCTGGTGGCTCATCGGGTAAAAATGACCTGGCGCAAGCGGTTCGAACAGCGGTCATCAATAAACGCGCTGGCGGCATGGGACTGATCAGCGGTCGAAAGGCTTTCCAGAAACCCATGAAGGACGGCATTGAGATCCTGAACGCCATTCAGGATGTCTACCTGAACGACGAAATCACCATTGCCTGAGGAGGGCTCGGTCATGGATTTGAAAACATTGGTACGCAAAAGCCGCAGCTTTCGACGCTTTGATCAAAGTTTTTTCGTTGATCCTGAGACTTTACGGGAACTGATCCGGTTGGCGCAGTATGCACCAACCGGGAGCAATCTACAACCATTAAAGTTCTGGCTGAGCAATACCTCTGAAATGAATGCAGTCATTTTCCCGCACTTTGGCTGGGCAGGTGCCTTGAAAGATTGGCATGGTCCGGCAGAAGGTGAGCGACCAACTGCTTATATCATTATCCTTGGAGATACGGAGATCAAGAAGAATTTCGGCGTCGACCATGGGATCGCTGCTCAAACCATCATGCTGGGTGCTGCTGAAAAGGGGTTGGGCGGTTGCATGATCGGTTCTTTCCAAAGCAATAGCCTGCGGGAAGCGTTGGACATCCCGGAGCGATATGAGATATTGCTTGTCCTGGCGCTGGGGAAACCCGCGGAAACGGTGGTGACCGAGCTGCTGGCTGAGGATGGGGAAATCACATACTACCGGGACGAAGACGATATGCACCATGTGCCGAAGCGCAGTCTGGATGTGCTGATTGTGCATGATGTGTAAGAGTATTGAAGTAAATTGATAGACCCCCGGGAATTCTTGTGAAATTCCGGGGGTCTTATTTGTGGAATCAATTGTGATTACCAGGTTTCGGTCACCTTGTTCAAACCGCGGGGCTGGTCGACATCAAAACCCCGGGTATGCGCAAGGTACATGGCGAACATCTGGGCTGGGATGATAGCTGAGATGGGCGAGAGCCATTCGGGAATACTGCCTGGCAGTGAAAGTTTATGGTCCGCCAGATCGAGAAGTTCCTGCCTATCACTGATCATGACGACTTCCGCCAGCCGGTTTTGGACTTTCTCCACCAGGGATTTTATCTCCGGCACCATTCTACCACTGGGCGCGATCACGAAAACGGGGAAGCCGCGGTCAACCAGCGCTACCGGGCCATGGAGGAAATCTGCGCTGGAATAGGGCTCGGCGATGGTGTAGGTTAGCTCTTTCATTTTGAGAGAGAACTCGAATGCGGAGGCGTAGTTAAATCCCCGACCGATGGTCACGCAATGGCGCATATAGCGATAGCGCTCAGCCAGGGCATCCACATGTTCTTCCTCATCAAATACCCTTTCGATTTTTTTAGGGAGGTCGGTCAAATCCTCTTTGAACTGCGAGGTGGGATCGAGCTCTGCGGAGAGGAGTGCCAGGGTGGTCAGTTGGGCGGTATACGTCTTTGTTGCAGCCAATGAGACCTCTTCCCCTGCTTGCAAATCCAACACGATCTGGGCAGCTTTGCCCAGGTCAGACTCTGGATAATTAGTGATGGCAGCCGTCAGGGCACCCTGTCTTTGTCCCTCAGTAAGAACAGAAACGATGTCCGGGCTCTTCCCGCTCTGGCTGATCCCCAGGACAAGACTATCAGAGAGATTGGGCGGTTGGCGGTAGATCGTAAACAGGCTGGGCGTCGCCAGGCTGACGATCATCTGGTTATGAGCACCCAGCAGGTATTTCGCATAGCGACCAGCGTTATCGCTGGTGCCGCGGGCTGCAACGAAGACCTGCCGGATACCCCGTGATTGGATTTGTTCTGCCAGGGCTTTGATTGGATCCTGCGGCTCGCTGATCAGTCGCTGGATCACTTCCGGTTGCTGGTGGATCTCCTGATAAAGACAGGAATCTTGAATGGGTTTCATGTATCTCCTCTGTAGTTGATTAATTTAGATTGCATAAGAGATTATTTCTTATTAGCCAGCCAATCTTTAGCAAGCTTAACAGCAATATCCGTGTTCAGATTTTCTGTCTCGGAAAAGAGGTCACTATCGTTCATGGGTGGATTTTCCAACAACGAGAGTGCCTTCGTTTTGGGGATGCCGGCATCAATCACCCGCTGAATGGCTAAAGGAGGCGTCAGGGCGGGGTCAAGCTCCAGGAGATTCCCGAAGAAATTCACCACTTCAAAAGCCGCTTCGAACGGTCCGGCGGAGAGATGGACACCATTGGTGTTGATGCCGACGTGTTCCTGCCCAAAGCGGTCTGGGTCGGCATACAGCATCCCGCGAATAGAGCCGGGTTTTGCGCGTTCCGGGAAGGTATCACCGACCAGATTGAATTTCATGTCGTACCAATCGGTGTCGGTATGGAGCAGCATCAACACGATGCGATGGTCTTCTCTGGTGAAATGTTTCAGTTGGGAGGGGTGAAAACCGTTGACCAGGACAATCGGTTCGTTCTGGAAGGTGTCTTCAATAAAATAGAAGCCGCTGCGTAGTTTATTTGCTTCCTGTGCAAACCACACCTCTGAAAGGGCGTCAATATCTGTGTTGAATACCTTGAGAAATTCATGCCCGCCCAGGACCCGGTGTTCACCCTGGTCTTTGATCTCCAGCTTCTCAAACATTCTTTCGCGTGTTTCCTCATCAATCATTTCGGAAGCCATCCTGGAAAGCTGGTTGATGTAGCCATAATGACGGTTCATGATCTCAAATTCGTCCAAGACCGCGCCCGGGATGATGGCTGCGCCATTGATCTCAACCTTGAATTCAGTAAACTTTTTTTGGATCAACTGCAGGCTGCTGAGTATTTTGGATTTCTCTGCAACATCCAGTAGCTCCGGTTTGATAAAGAAAACCAGTTCATTTTGCTGGTCGGTCTTCCCGACCTGAACCGGTTGGATGATTTTTGCTTCTTCTGCTGACTTGATTTTCTGGATGATCGCTTCGTTGAATAGATTTGCTTCTGACATATACACCTCAGTTTTAATTAGATTGTCCTAATTATACCCAGAACTGAAGTGTGAAAAGAAAAAGGTGCAGGCATCATAGGATACCCGCACCTTTTCAAAATCCGGATTAAAGCGCTTGTAGATTACGGCGAGTAACAGACGGCGTAAGTATACATGGATTTTTGTGTCGCGGTCTCGTTACGGGCATAGTTAATCCAGCCATTTTGATATTTCGAGGTGTTATAAATGATCGCCCCAGTGTTGATAGCAAACCCTCCTCCGGTGACATATTCACCGGATGGACAGGGTTTTTCAAGGTAGGCAGTGCCACCGGAAGGAATCTGACCATTCGTATTACTTACTTGTGTTGTGGTTCCTGAGACACCGGACAGGCAGATGGCATAAACATTGATTAGAGGGGTGTTACTGCTGGTATTGTCAATGTAAATCTGCCACCCGTTACCGGATATTGAAGAGTTGTAAATTTGAATGGCATCATTTGTACCAATTACCCAGCCACCGCCTGTGACAATTGAGCCGGAAGGACAGGCGGCAATCAGGTGGGTGTAATCATTCGCGATTGCATGATCCTGGGCGAGTTGGAGGTTGCTTGATCCGCCCGAATTATGCAGACAGGTGGCATAAACCGTCAGCACCCTTGATGTTCCAAAAGAATTATTGGCAAAAACACGCCACCCATTGTCATTTTTCATGGAATGCCAAACCCGAAGTCCGCTTTGGGCAGCGAAGCCGCCTGAAACAAGGATGGAACCCGCTGGACAATTTACTGTTAAATTATCACTGCTGCTGGCAGCGATTGTGATTTGACCGCTTACTTGTTCAACAGAGAGAGGGGATGTTGTTACAGTTGGGGTTGGTGTGACTGTTATTGTTTTAGTTGGGGTTGGTGTGACTGTTATTGTTTTAGTCGGGGTTGATGTGAATGTGGCTGTGGGGAAGGGTGTATTTGTGGAGGGCTGCGGGACGATGATCGTCAGGGTGAGTTCGGGGCCAAAGACGGTCCCATCGGAAGCCCGGATGCGCCAAGCTGATGAATAGGTGCCAGGGGAGGAGGGCGCAACCATGTCAACGGCAATATCGGCATTGTTCCCAGCCGCTATCATCGGCAAAGCCCGGGGAGAACCAGTGCCCATCAAGTCACCGCTGGCGTGAATGAGCTCGTAGCCGATCCAATCGCAGGTCCCGGTGTTATTGACCCGCCAGATCTTGGTGAAATTAGAACCGCCTGTCAGGTACGAGTTGACGGGGATGGTGATATTTTCAACAAAGGTCGCATCGTTCGTGCAGCCCACCTGGGCTGTCTGTGTTTGTTCAAGACCTTCCGGCGTTACGGTGACCGTCGGTGTCGCTGTGCCATCGGCATCACTGACTGACTGAACGACCTGAAGCGTGATGCTGATCGGATCAGATGCGTTGCCTTTGGCATCATTTGCCACCACTGAGATGACGATATTCCCCTCCTGTTCGGGGGTCCAGGGTTGGTCAGCGGTAAATTCGGTGGGGCTTCCTTCGGGCGGGGATTCGGTTAGCAGCAACGCTCCGTTGATATAGAGATCAACGGATTTAATGCCAGTAGACGCTGTGGCTAATGAGACGATCCGGGTCTCTTCTCCAAGCACAACCGATTGTTCGTTTTCATGGCTGGTAATGGTGATGTTGACTCTGGCGCGCCAGGGAAAGTTACATCCAGTAAGCCCAGCGATCAAGATTGTTGTAATAATTATCATGAGGAGTTTTTTTGTTTTTGACATTAATACCTCGCTTTGTTTGTTGTTTCCATTCCACTTTTTTTATGAGACTACATGTAATGAAAATTGAATGTAACAAATCAGAATAGGGCGGGTTGTTTTGGAGGGAGGTCCTCTTTCCAGGCTGCTTTGAGTGTACCATCTTTGAGGATGTGAATCACTTTAGCATTGGAATTCAGCAAGGTTTGAGCGATGATATGTTGGCGGTGGCAGTTGGCGGGATCGCCCTCTGCACAAAGCAAGCTCAGGTTATCCCGAAGGGACAATTGCAGCAAGATCTGGATGGCTTCCTCATAGATCTCTTTCGGTGTGACACCTTGCTGTTTGGATAGCTGGTGGATCGTTTGCTTCTTCCCCCCAAGCTTGTGACCCAGATAGGTATACCGGATATTGAATGGTCTCAACATTTCCGAAAGACGCGATTTATCACTCCAGGGTACTCGCCGGCTGTAAGGGATGCTCCGGATGTCGATGATGTGGGTGATGTTGTTTGCCTGGAGAAGAGCGATGAACTTCACAAATGAAAGGTTGCTATGCCCAATAGTGAAAATGGTTTCTGGCATACTTCATTATATAAAGAAGTGGCCATTAAAATCAATAATTTTTCTCAATTTGATCTCTGAGAAGATAACAGCGGATAGATTTGGCGTAAAATCACCCATTTTTCATCCATTTTCCTCCTCGAATTGGACTTATAATTCTTAACAATCTTAGTTGTGATGTATGTATCTCATGACCTTCATTAATTGCTGTCAAGATGGCATCAACGCAACAAAATAACAACTGAAAAAGTCGCAGGATTTTCGAATTTCCACTTGGAGTATGGTCAATGCTCATTGAGAAAGACAATGTTGAAAAACCCAGAAGGGTAAATGAAACTGACTTAACGATAAAAGCCATGGGACAATCTGTTTCACGTATTTTTCGTTACAGTATCGTTCGCATCGTTACAATCTTCCTGACAGTTGGGGTCGGATTGTATTTAACACTGATTGTCCTCAATTTGGGTGGGTTTGTGGATGAGATTCAAGAAGCTGAGATTGCTCAAAGTGTTGCGGGAATGGCGCTGACGGGTGCTTTCGAGGGCATGACCGTTGAGGAACGGGCGGAAACTATTGAGAAACTCCGCTGGCAGATTGAGGAAGCGACGGGTCTCCATGAACCACTTCCTATCCGGACGGTGCGCTGGTGGTTCAACGGGATCACGCTCCAATGGGGCACCGCCGAGCGATTGACAACCTTTGATAAAACGTCGAACCAGGTGCGTGATATTATCTTTGACAGGCTGCCCTATACACTCTTACTGGCAGGCGGGGCGAACATCATCCTGTTTTTTTGCAATCTTTGGATCGCTATGCTCCTATCACGGCATTACACGAAATTTTGGGACAGGCTGTTTTCCTTCCTGACGCCGATCTCTTCGATCCCAAGCTGGATCCATGGTGTGATTCTCCTCGCAGTCTTCGCGATTGAGCTGCGGATACTTCCCTTCAAGGGAATGTTTGATGGTGCACCCCCTGAGGATACGCTTCAATATGCACTTCAACTATTGAAACATATGATATTGCCGGTGACGGCAATCATCTTGAGCGTCTTCTTTCAGGGAGTTTATACCTGGCGTACTTTCTTCCTGGTACATTCTGGTGAAGATTATGTGGAACTGGCAAAAGCCAAGGGTCTTCCCGACCGGATCATCCGCCGACGTTATATTCTCCTTCCCACCCTGCCATCCGTGATCACGAATTTTGCATTGATGCTGATTAGTTTTTGGGAAGGTGCGATCGCGTTGGAAATCCTGTTCAACTGGAATGGTTTGGGAGCATTGTTCCTGGATGCTATCCACAAATTTGATCGCCCGGTTGTGGTTGGGGTTGTCGTGATGTTTGCCTATTTAATGGCACTCTCGGTGATCCTGCTAGATATTATTTATGCTCTGGTCGATCCCAGGGTGCGGGTCGGCGGGAACGGTGCATCAATCAGGGAAAAATCATTTAACCGGAAGTGGAAGAATCCTTTCGTTTGGATCAAACAGTTATTCGAAAAAGAACCGTCAAAACCGCTCCGGGAATCAACTAACCATTTCTTTGCCGAAACGGATAACAACGACGAAACAAAGGTGGCAAAATCTCTTTCAAAGGGAACAAACGGCTTCGTCAGGGATATGTTTCTTAAAGTCTTCAAAAATTTTCGCAAATCCCCATTGGCAGCCGTTGGCTTGATCGTGATCGCGGTCCTGTTCATTGTCTCTGTTGGGACGGTGATTTTCATCCCCTACGATGAAGCTGTCGCCTATTGGCACTCAGAGCGATGGCTTTTGACGCCAAGGCTTGCGAGACCGAAATGGACGAATGCCTTCAGACATGAGAAGTTGCCCGAATCCGTCTATTTTGACTCGACTAAAGCAACCGATGAGGTCGGTTTTACTGAGGAATGGGCTGAGGTTAATGAAAATATGGATGAAGTCCGCATGACATTCACATTTGATTTTTCGGCGGATGAATTTCCTCAGGATTTGATGGTGAATTTTTCAACCACTTATGAAAAGAAAGCTCCTTTTGCGAGTTTGGTCATGATTACACCGGATGATCGGGAAATTAAAATTGATAATTTTATGGCTGTTGACAGGTATGGATTTATCCTTTCAACGCAAGATCAAACCTATTCTTACGATAGAGGTTTGAAAGCCATCCAAAAGCTCTTTGGCGATCCAGCTGCTGAATATTCCAAGCCTCTGAAGGGCGAATATGAATTTCAAGTTAAAAGTTACCTGTTTGAAGAAAATTCCGAGATTGATGTTGAGGCTGTCTTGCATGGTAAAGTCTTTGGGCTGTTTGGCACGGATGACCAACGCCGAGACTTGACCATCGCTCTGTTATGGGGGACACCCGTTGTAATGACCTTTGGGATCCTAGGTGCACTTATGACCACTCTTACCATCCTTCTCGCCGCAATCAGCGCATGGTATGGTGGGTTTCTGGATCAACTCCTCCAGCGGATTGTCGAAATAAATTACATGGTCCCGGCTTTACCCATCGCTATCCTGGTGTATTACCTTTATTCACAAAGTATCTGGGTTATCATGTCCATTGTTGTCCTGATCAATATATTGGGCAATGGATTGAAAGAATACCGGGCGATGTTCCTGCAACTGAAGGAGGAACCGTATATTGAAGCCGCGCTCGTGTATGGATCACCAGACCTGCGGATCGTATTCAAATACATGCTCCCCCGGATCATTCAGGTGTTGGTCCCTCAACTGGTGATCTCGGTGCCAGGCTTTGTTTTTCTGGAAACCACCTTAGCCTACCTTGGCGTCACCACGCCATACCTGCCGACTTGGGGGAAGGTCATTTATGCGGCGTTAAATAAGGGCACCTTCCAGGGGCATTACTACTGGGTACTCCAGCCGATCGCTCTGGCGTTGATCACAGGGCTGGCGTTTGCCTTTGTGGGATTTGCTCTCGATAAAATTCTAAATCCTCGCTTACGAGATCTTTAGGGTGAAGTATGAGAAAAGAATCTAAAACGCCCAAAGTGTAAACCTTGGGCGTTTTTCAACTTCAAAAGAACCAGGTCAGCCTGTAAGCCGCATTCTGTCTGGCGGGAAACCCGCCTGGATGGACATCTATCTGGGCTGGCGGTTACCCGTCAGCTCAAGCGGTCTACCCGGAGATGATTGGAAAACGGGCGTTCCCGCCGAAAAAATCGACTTCTCTCCTGCTTGACCTTGCACCGCATGGGGGTTGCCTGTCCGGATACATTACTGCACCCGCCGGTGGTCTCTTACACCGCCTTTTCACCCTTACTCCCCGCAATTGGGGGAGCGGTTTGTTTTCTGTGGCCCTGATCCAAACGTTTACACGCTTCCGGGCGTTACCCGGCATGCTGCCCTGTGGTGTGCGGACTTTCCTCGGGCACAAAGTACCCGCGGCCATCCAGCCAACCTGGTTTCAATCCATTGGATAGTTATTATACAATTAATCATTGGAAATAGTAACTACTCAGGCTAAAAGGAGTCAAAAGTCCTTAATTTTTTATGACAAATGATTCTCGTCAAAACAACCAATCTGATACATAATATTAACCATGAATCTAGATCTGAGCAATGAAGAGATAAGAGCAGTATACCAGCAAGGCGAAGATGCTGCAGTTGCATTAATCCAACATGTCAGGGGGCAATTGAAGAGACGCTGAATTAGATTCTAAATAGATCATTCAAAAAATGGTGTTCTGCCTTAAGAGTTTGCTCGACCGACAAGAAAATATTAAAAACTGCTTATACTTCAACGTTTCGGTTGGAATTTAATGTTTTATAAAGGATCATATACATCGCATGCGACCACAATAAAGGTTTTGCAATTTCACCCCATTTATCCACCCATTCATTAAAATATTGGGGGGCTAATAAATGATTCGGAACTTGTTCGGGAAGCCAATCATTTTCATCTGCTTGGTTCTCAATCCACGCCAATCTCTTTTCTGCCCGATCGTGCTGCCCAATTTTGTATTCCACCCAGCCTAACCACGCAGTCAGCAAAACCCATTGGCCACCACCATAATAGCTATCCATTTTATAACGATATACCCCCCCTTCAGGAGAAACCAGTTTTTGTTGTATACTGGAAATCGTATTAATCATAATCGGATTATTTAATGGAAAAAGTTCCCCTGAAGAGCTGCTCCTAATAAACTGGCATCAACACTCGAAATCTTATCTGGATTGTTAGCCAGATCAGGGTTAATATGCTTCGTCAATTCCTCGTTGAACACACCATACTTAATAATAAAAGCATTCATCTCTCCCATACTCTTTTGGATTGGGGCCGGATCAAGATTGATTTCCTTTTCTTCGATTAACTTCAAAACCGCGCCTAATCCGCTATAGGTACTGGCAATCGAATACGAGTGCAATAAATCTGGGTTCTCTTCCCAACAATCATAATTGGGTAAACGCCATACAAGCCGTAAATACTCCACTATCAAGCTTAGGCTTCGCTCAACGGATCTCAACCATGTTTTATCACCTGTCATATGGAAGTGCCCACAAGCTGCCCAAAGCCATGTCCCGTAACCATCAATTTGAAAGTTTCCCCACTGGACACTAATATCTTCGCTTCCACCTAATGTATATCGTGTGAAAAGGAAATCCTCATCCTTCAAAGGCTTTGCGCTTTTCAATGCCTGTTTAATCAAAGGGATTTTAAATTTATATCGTCCAATAACATTGACCACCCAGTGATGGAAATTCCGGGCTGAATCGTGCTCGCCCGCCAAATCCAACGCATAAGCCACATAACTGCTATCTCGCATCCACGAATAATGATATGTAGGAAAATTTGGACAGGCGACATAAGCGCCTTCTGGAGATTGAAATTGTCGAATAATCTCAATGCTTCGTTGATAAAGACACACATAATTATCCCTTGATTTTTACAAGTATTAAACTCCAGTATTTCAATGATGGAATCTTAAATGAAATCGAGTTTTTATCATTTTGTGTGAAGTCAAGTGGAATAGGAGAAATATTCTTGTCATCTGGTGAGGTAAACCAAACTCCCTCAATTTCATTTTCCAAATCTGTCAAGCGAACTTCTGTTGTTGCTATAGGTAACGGTGCACTTTCGATTGCTTCTGCCCACTCTACGGATTCAATACCTCGTAAGTTAATTAGATTGATGGCTATAAATTCCTCACTCTGGCGCACGATTGGCCACACTTTGTTTTTACGTAGGCTAGGTGAAGTAGAGATACCGTCAATTTGAATGTTTCTGGCAAATTCAGAGGTTGCATCAATTGACCGAGGCCCAATAACATCCTGATAACGAACAATAAAATCATAGTAACATTGAATCACCTCTGCAAGTTCAGGGCTCATCACTTTGTACTGAGGAAAATAAGCGTCTGCGAGCATAGCATTGCTTTCACCTAGTTCAATATGCCCACCTCCGCTGGCAAAGATGATCGCATCCATTAAACGAACATTGTGTTCTAAAGCGGGATCAATGTAGGCAGCCAGCACAACTGGCTTTCCTGCACCCAATGTTTGAGACTGAGTAATAAGCGTATGCAAATCATCAAACCATATATACGGTGGCCAAACCTCGATATATACGAAGTCCTGATTAGATGGAGCTACAGATTCGACAGGCCAGTTAGTCACTGCGTTAAATACAACTGCCCCATCCTTATGGTGTTCGAGAACTAATTTTTTGGTTAGATTGATCGTTTCTGTGAGTGGCTGTTCCAGGCTGAACTTGTTTCCCGAGAAATCATACGCTTGTTTGGGGTCGCCATATTGATCAAGATGAATCCCATCAAAGGGTACCTGATCCAGCACCTGATCAAACTGGTCAAGTAGGTATTTTACCCAAGGAGAGCCTGGGCGTGGATCCATATATACCAAAAAGTTATCACCAAAGAAGAGAGGCTTCCCATCACTTCCGTATAAAGCCCAATCTTTATGCTGTTCGTAAAAAGGAATAGAGGCAGCATAAATGGCAGTATATGGCATAGCAGCTATATTACGTTCGTGAGCAGCAGAAATCAAATTTTCTACAGTCTCAAGGGAGAGCTCTCTATTTAATAGATCACGATAAGGTTCTTCATCTGTAAAGAATTGTTCATGGCGATACATCCAATCATAAAACTGCAGTCCGTTAATGTGATACTTGGTAATCTCCTGCATCGTATGCGATATATCGTCACGACCAGAATAAAAATCACTTAGAAAACCATAACGTGGTGTCTCCGTCCATGTATGAAGAACATCAAAAGCCTTACTCACACAATCAAGGTTTTCCCCTGTCATTGAAACAATACATATATCAATTCCATAGCCTTTAGGAGCCACTGGTGGAGGAGACCACGAAAGTTCAATGCTCTGAGTACTCCCCTCCAGCATAAAAGTTTCCTCGATTTCTTCAATCTCGTTTATAAGGTGAAAAATCTTTGCCTTTGCTTTGATATTTTCCTCTTGTTCAAATTGGGTCTCGATAGATATTGTTATTTGAACTGGTTCTCCTGGGTGGTAAAAAGCTCGGTTAAATTGAACATCACTTATCTTTATCTTTTGAACCATTTCTTTCTCCTGGAGCATATTTTCTTCAGTATCAGTCTGCAGTCGCGTCTCTTGAGCTGGTACACAGATTGTTAAAATGAACATTCCTAGTAAAAAAATTCCAATCAATCTATAAAACTTTAGGTTGTGTAATATCATCTCATCCTTTAAAAGCTCCCTGGGTCAACCCACCAACAAAATAACGCTGCAAAACGACAAAAACCGTGATAACAGGAGCGATAGCTATAATAGAAGCCGCAAACACTAATCCCCAATCGGTTCCATGCTGTCCTTGGTAAGTTGCAATTGCCACTGGAAGTGTGCGCTTGGAAACATCATCTATGAGAGTCAAAGCCAGAATATACTCATCCCAAAAACCAAGCAAGGAGAATATTGAAACAGTTGCCAGAGCAGGCGTTGATAATGGGAGTATCATGTTAATAAATATATTAAAGTAGTTTCCCCCATCGATAAGAATGGCATCTTCCAATTCATGCGGTAAGGTCTCAAAAAATCCACGCAGTAAGAAGGTATTAAATGGAATGCTTCCTGAAACATAAAAAAGAATAAGTCCCCATAAGCTGTTACGCAAATTGAGCGTTTTGGCAAGCAGAAACTGCGGGATAATGCCAACCATATTAGGCACCATTAAAACCAATATGATCATGTAAAATATCACTTCTTTGCCGGGAAACTTAAGGCGTGCGAAGGCATATGCCATCATTGCAGAAAACAAGACTACTAAAAATACAGATACTAAGGTTACAAACATGCTGTTCATAAAATAATGCTGAAAATTTCCAGAAGTCCACGCTTTTATATAATTATTTATTGATGGATTTTCTGGAATCAATTTAGGGGGATACTCAAAATAATAAGCCTTTTCCATAAATGAAGTGGAGATCATCCAAACAAAAGGCAGCAACATACCTATTGCTCCCAATCCAATCACAATATATAAGACGATCATTTGTATTTTTTTTCGTTTTCTATAGGTGTTGTTTTTCATTAAGCAAGCTCCTTTGGCTTCCTCAAGAAACGTATCTGTAAAAAGCTAAGAACAGCAATAATTAAAGTCAAAATGAATGAAAGCGCTGCGCCATAACCAAAATCCAGATAGTCGAACGCTTGATGATACATATAACTTAATATGACCTCAGTCTTCTGCAACGGTCCGCCCTGAGTAATTAAAAATACTGAAATAAAGACATTGAACCCACCGATCATGAGCATCACTAATGTGAAGACCAGTGTTGGGCGAATAAGTGGCAGAGTAATCTTTATTAATTTCTGCCAACCGTTAGCACCATCAATTTCTGCAACTTCATACAAATCAGGGGGGATGGTTTGCAAGGCAGCAAGAAAGATCACCATCGTCCAGCCAACACCTTTCCAAATACCCAAAGACAATATAGGTATAAATGCAGTCGATGCTGTCTGCAACCATGGGACTGGCTCTTGAAATATATGCAGTACATTTACGAGAATATAATTAATAATTCCTTTTGGACTTTGGAAAAGATATCGAAACAACAAGGAAACTATTACCCATGAAGTGACCACAGGGATGTAATACACAGTGCGAAAAAATACTTTCCCCTTTGTTATATTATTGAGTAAAAGAGCAATGATCAATGCCAGAGCTATTTGGACAGGAACTGTCACAATGGTGTAAATGATCGTATTTCGCAAAGAAACCCCTACAATTGGATCGCTGAAAGCTCGCCCATAATTTGCCAAACCAACAAACACATTTTGCTCCCCAGGCATAATGCTCCATTCGTAAAAACTGATTTGTAAAGCTTTAAGTATTGGATAGATAAGAAAGACAATAAAAAGAATGAGTCCTGGCACAATAAAAAGATATGCAGATAAAACTTGCTGATTTTTTTTAGTAATCTTCATTAAACCTCTGAGGATAAACCTTCAAAAATAATGGGAGACCCTGTGAAGTGTCTGGGTCTCCCATAACTATATTTTACTCTGGCAAAATTAACAATTCATCGATGGCCTCAGCTGCAGCATTAAATGCATCTTCAAAGCTTTTCTCGTTTGTAAGATATTCGGCACCGGCGAGATTGTAAATATCTTCCATTTTGGTCCAGTTTGGATGAGGTGTACGTGCTTTAGCTGTTTCCAGTTGCTCGAGAAAGTAACCAAAGTATTCGTGATTTTTGATGTATTCTGTGTCTAAGGCGCTCTTGATAACCGGAATCAAACCGCCTTCTGCCATAGTAATCTGCGTTTCTTCAGAAAGCATGAAACGTATGAACTCCGCTGCCTCTTCTTTATGTTGGCTTTGCTGAAACATCACAATATCCTCGCCACCAACCACAGAGATGCTCCCACCAGGACCAGCTGGCATGGGAGCATAGCCATAATCTGTTCCAAGGGTTCCGTCATAGAAAGCTGTGAACCAAGGCCCTTCAAGGAGCATAGCAATCTCGTTGTTTCCAAAACTACCCCAGGTATCCACACCTCCACCAAGAATCCCGGGATGCATATAACCCAGATCAACCAGTTCCTTGAGATAGTCATATGCGGCCTTAGTGTCACTTCCATTCAGATAACCAGAAGCTACAGTGATATCCTCGTCGGTGACATCACCACCAAAACTCCAGATCCAGGGATTCACCGCCCACGCATAAGTACCACCATCAGCAAAACAGTACTTATCATCTCCTAAAGTTTTAATCTTTTCGCAAACTGAAAGGAACTCTTCCATTGTGGCTGGCGGAGCTTCAACACCAGCCGCCTCAAACATTTGCATGTTGTAAACTAAGACCCTAGTATTGGTATTTAATGGAAATCCATAGTAATGACCATTAAAGAAGTTGGTAGAAAGTGGTCCGGGGAAGACGGCGTCTTTATAGGTCTCAAAGTCTGGCATGACTTCATCTAATTTCGCCAATGCTCCCATATAGGCGAATTCTGATACCCAGATGATATCAGAGCGTATCAAGTCAGGTGCCGTCCCACCAGCCATGGAAGTGATCAGTTTCCGGCGGAATTCATCATACGGCACATTCAGAGTCTCAACTTTGATATTAGGATTTTCGGCTTCAAAAATAGCAACGACTTTATCAAGTTGCTCCATTTCTGGCTCACTCATTGTGTGCCAATATGATATGGTCACCGCTTCATCTTCTACAGATTTCTGCAATTCACCACCATTTGCACAACCCGCCAGAAGCATGCTCAACACTAATACAAGAATGATAATCAAAAATCCTCTCTTCTGCCTAATCATCATTTTCTCCTTTTTATAGACTATTGATTTAATCATATAAGATTGAAACTCGTTCTTTTATCTCATCCAAACACCTCCTATAAAAGTTGCTTTCTTCAATGAATTAACCAAGATGATCTTTTTAAACAATTAATCATTCAATCCAATGGTGAATTCCGATATATTGGGGATTTAAGAAACTCACCCAATACCAAACATGCGGCGCCCAGCGCCCAAGCATCGTCCCCCCATGGCTCAACGCAGACCTCTGTCGCTTGACCTTGACCAGGCATTATATATTGAGCGATGGCCTGACGCATTGGTTTGAAAAGCCAATCGCCAAATCGAGCACCCTCTCCTCCGATGATGATGCGAAATGGCGAAAGGACGGTTATCAAGTTAGCAATTTGTATCCCGAGTATTGTCCCAGCCCGATCAAACACTTCTTGAGCTCTTTTATTACCTGAATCTGCAAGCTTGAGCAGTTCATCGACATTTTTCAACGATTGAAGGCAAGTCTCTCTGCCGCGAAGTAGTAAACTTTCTTCGCTGACAATGGTCTCCAAACAACCTCTATTACCACAATCACATTGACGGCCATCAGGCTGCACCGTGATATGTCCAAATTCGCCTGCGCTGTTTACTCCCCTGTAGATTTGTCCATGTATCACGAGGCCCATCCCTACACCTCTGCCTACAGTAATAGTAATGAAATGATCTAAATTTTGCCCTGCTCCGAACAATTGCTCAGCCACCACTAATGTATTTACATCATTATCAACATAGGTTTTTACACCGAGGCGTTCCTCGACCATCTTTGAGAATGGAACATTCCGCCACTTAAAAAACGGAGACTGGATAAGCAAACCTCGGTCAAAGTCAACCAAACCTGCTACGCCTATTCCAACACCTAATAATTTTTCTTTTGAGGTTTGACTATTCTCAAGAAAGTGTTCGGTTAGTTCTATAATGAGTTCAATCGCTGATTCTGGTGTTTTTGACCTAAGGGTCACATTTCGTTTTTCAACCACTTCCCCCTCAAAGTTAACTAGTGCACCATAGAGACATTTCTCGGTCAGTTTAATGCCTACGGCATAACCACCAGATGGATTTAACGCTAATAAGATCGGCTTTCTTCCACCTTTCGATTCTCCCATTTCCTTTTCGAAAATAAGATCCTCTGCGATAAGCTGTGCCGCGATTCCTGTTAAGGTTGCAGCGCTTAAACCGGTGATCTTTGCTAGCTTGGCGCGTGAGATAGGCCCAATCTCCTTGATTTTATTCAGGATGATCGAGTAGTTGATTGCCTTGATGAGATCTTTTGATCCGCGTGTCGAGTTAGTCATAGACACTTACTTTATTAGGTGAATTAACTATGTTACTAATGTACAACTTTCACCTTAGTTTGTCAAGTGTAATTCCGCAGTGTGTAATTCCGCAGTTGCATTAATCCAACAATTACTCAAAACGATTAAAGATCTATCAGCCAGAATACAGGTATTGGAAGACCAATTGTCAAAGAACAGCGGCAACAGTAGCAAACCGCCATCGAGTGATGGATATCAAAAGCCAGCCCCCAAGAGTTTAAGAAAACGCCATGGCAGAAAAAGCGGTGGCCAACCTGGACACCCTGGGAATACCCTCAAAGCAGTTGAAAGTCCTGATCGAATCGAAGTTCATCAGGCAAAGGAATGTAAACATTGTCACCGTTCCCTGGAAAATGTGGCCGTCAAGAAACATGAGTGCCGACAGGTGTTTGACATACCTAAGGTGGAGATTGAGGTCACCGAACATCAGTCTGAGATCAAGGTTTGCCCGTAGTGTGGCGAGAAAAACAAAGCTGACTTTCCTGAAACAGTAACCCAACCAGTGCAGTATGGTCCTGAAATCAAAGCCCAGGCGGTCTATTTGAACCAGTATCAGCTTATTCCTCTGGAACGCACAGCCGAGACATTCGAAGCATTATATAGACATCGGCCCTCAGAGGCAAGCCTGATAACAGCCTGTCAGGAAGCGGCAAACCAGGTAAAACCGGTAAACGAAGCCATCACTCAAAGAGTGCTCTTCGAGCAAGACCCAGATAACTAC